>Ga0190293_1000064_pt1 | contig 37503 bp, 77 predicted proteins | sample 48693001_MG_FD_161671 | JGI IMG/M metagenome (GOLD analysis project Ga0190293, IMG submission 161671) | Hydrothermal vent microbial mat bacterial communities from Southern Trench, Guaymas Basin, Mexico - 4869-30-0-1_MG | ecosystem: Environmental > Aquatic > Marine > Hydrothermal vents >...
GATGAAGATAGAGGAAGATCAATTCAAACAGCGGTTAAAAAAGCGAGAGATCAGGGTTTAGCTATCTCAGATAAGACTGTGAAGAAAGCAAAAAGGATACTTGAAATAGCTGAAGAGGATCCAGAGAAGGTGAGAATAACCCTGGGGGTCAAGAACCCACAAGGCTATCTAATCCAGATGAAGATAGAGGAAGATCAATTCAAACAGCGGTTAAAAAAGCGAGAGATCAGGGTTTAGCTATCTCAGATAAGACTGTGAAGAAAGCAAAAAGGATACTTGAAATAGCTGAAGAGGATCCAGAGATAAAAAGAGAGTGGGAAAAAGCTAAAGCAGGTAAAACAACGGTTGAGAGAGTGTATAACAGAGCAAAGAAGAAAAAAGAGATTGAGGAGAAGCTGACTGAACCAGAACCACTTGAAACTAAAGAGAACAAATACGATATAATCTATGCGGATCCACCATGGAGATACGAATTTTCACAAACAAAGAATCGAGAAATAGAGAATCAATATCGAACAATGACGCTTGAAGAAATATGTAAATTAGAAGTACCTGCGGCTGATGATGCTGTTCTATTCTTGTGGTGCCCAATGCCGAAATTAGATTGGGGCTTAAAAGTCATTGAAGCGTGGAACTTTAAATATCGAACAGGTTTTGTTTGGGTAAAAGATAAAATGGGAATGGGACATTATGTAAGGAGTAAACACGAACTGATTCTTATAGGGATAAAAGGGTCGCCAGGTACACCATTACCTGCGAACCGACCAGAATCTACTATCTTTGCTCCGAGGTCTGAACATTCAAAAAAGCCAAATGTGATGTATGAAATCATAGAAAAGATGTATCCTGATAAGTTATATTTTGAAATGTTTGCAAGGGAAACAAGAGAAGGTTGGGAGGTATGGGGCAATGAAGTTTAATCGTTTTAAAGAGAATGTTATAGAAGGGGAAATATGTGAAGAACGAGTTAAAGAGAAATTTAAAGAAGTATTTACACCTATTCTCAATCATATTCTTTTTAGTACAGATTCTGAACGACAGAAGAGGGGTATAGATTTTGAAATATATGGCGAAGCGGTAAAATTCGATGTTAAATGTCGTGCTTTTAGATCATACTCTTATGGTGATATTCTGTTAGAAACTGTCTCTGTAAGAGAGAGGAACAAACCGGGGTGGTTATGGTATTCAGAATCAAATATCATTGTGTATGTATGGGAGAACAGGCAAAAAAATAAGTTTATTGATGGTTATTTGCTATTCCTAAATGAAATAAGAGAGTGGTTAGAGAAAACAGGTACAAACAAGTTTAGAAAACGCATTGCATATAGTATAAACAGGCATGGCGGTTACTGGAGTACAGAGAACATAGCGGTTCCAATATCAGAATTTCCAGGACATTGCATAAAGAAGATTGAACTATCCGAGTTCTCGTTAGCAGATCAAGCTAAATTAGATATGTGGTTTGTGTAAGCAGGAGTAAAAAAATGAAAGTCGTAGTGAACTCTTATGAGTTGCATCTTGAAGATTTAAATATCGAAGGATACAAAACACGTGAAGAGCTCATAAAGATAATAATTGAAGAGATAGAGCAGTTAGCAGACAGAAAAGTAAGCAAAGAAATTAATAAATATCTGAACTATGAAGGGGATGGCTTTTATTATGAAGAAAGAGTAGAAGAAGAGCGGGAGGACTTAGACTGGAACAATATATTTGAGTTTGAAGAAGAGGAAATGAAAACGTAGAAATGAGTATACCCTACCATTCACAAATGGATAAACTTAAGAAAGCGAAATCAATAAAAGATTTAAAAGAAGCTCTTGTCGACATTTTTGATGAGCTTGAAGTTGAAATGGAGAATGTTGCTTATGATGCAGTGCAAGACGCATTGAAAGAAAAATAAAAAGAAGAGAACAAAATGCGGATTAAAATAACTGAAGAGGAATATTACACGCTCAAAAAAGCGTTACAATACATCGTAGACAATACAAATGGAATTGATGATGGAGGCTTTCTTAGAAAGTGTTTCTTCTTGCAATGCAAAATAGAGAAAGCAAAGAATTATAGTGATAGTAGCAAACAGCGAGCTCGAGGTATTGTGCAACGTAAACAAAACAACGCTATTGAAACGTAAAATAGGGGAGAAAATAAAATGAAATGCTTTAATTGCAAAATCTATGAATATGATGAAGGTTGTGATTTGAACTATTGTCAGTGTTTAGATATAACGAAAAACTCTTCTCATTATAGTGTAAATGTGTTTGGATCAAAAAGAGTACAGAGAGCAAGGAGAGCGTTGGAAGTTGGTAAGCAAATAAGAGCAATTTCAAAGAGAATGAGTAAGGAGCGAATAAAAAAAATATTATATAAAATAATGTTAAATCCTATCTTTTTTATGAGCGTTGAAATTCATATATGAGAGCGTCATAATAAGCAAGCATACACAATGAAATCACTAAACATATATTAATCTATTATCTTAATGGTTTCATTAGCACTACGCGCATATATAGTGCATTAGCGAAACAAAAATAGAATGTACAATAATACAAAAAAACAGAACGGAAAAAATGATACAACTAATTTGTAAACAGTGTGGTGCAAAAGAAGTATTAGTAATTGATAATATGATAGGAGTTTTATCGTTACAATATTCTGTGTGTAAAATGTGTGGGCATAAATTCGATTGGGAACATCCACAAATTCTAATACGCCGCCATGCACGATAAGCTATTTTTTCATGTTGTTTTAGTAAACTTTTATTTCAAATTCGGTTAACATTTTTAAATTTTACATAGTAAAGGAATTGAAAATAACGTATGAAGAAAACTTTATTAGTTTGTATGGTATTGCTAACACTGATAGCATTTGTCCCTTTTGTAGAAGTTTTAATAACATGGGAGTGTGCAGAGCATAGAAGTATGGAGCAATATGGTATGCATATAGCAGAGTGGAATGTATTACCATCAGGTGATGAGTATACAATAGATTTTCATGAGATATATATGTTAAAACTTGTGGCTTTAGCGTGGTTATCTCTAATAGTATGCCTATTATTTTTTGAATCAAGAAAAGTAATATAAGGTAAACTTTTTTATTGTGCGTTAAAGTTCTTTTTTAAAACACTAACATATAAAACCTAAATAGGTAACAACATTTCATTTTTGTTTGCGTGATGCTAAAGGAAAGTTCAGATGATCGAAAGTCTTAAATACCTCCCATACCAATATATTAATATGGAAACGATTGAGAAGGGCAACACGCACACACAACGCGAAAATGACATTGTAGAGAAGCTTGCAAACACAATATTTTCTGTTTACATTTCTAATGTACAGCGTGACATTAAGAATAGCATTGTAGAGAAGCTGAAAAAGCAACGAGAGACTTCAAATCGAAAGTTTCTTTTAGCGCGATTAGATAGTAAAGAGAGAGTGTTTTGGAACGGTCATGTTGATGCATTAGATATTGCAATTGCAATTGTGCTGTATGAGGGGTGCGAAGACTAAAATGCGTGAGTCAAAACTGAATGAGAATATGGAGCGAGAGGAATACGTATTGAATGCGATGTGGTGGAGAAATCTACAAGAGTCACTTAATTATGTAGAAGATAAAATTTAGTAGATTATCTTCTATAAGACTATAAAAGAAGTAACGGAGGAGGTAACGCTAAAAGGAGAAAAGAAAATGAGTGAAGAAGATATATGGGATAGAGAAATAGAAGTTAGAGAATCGAAGGGTCTGTTAGACCCTGAAGTGGAATACACGTGGGAATTGTATGAGCGGGTGTATCGAAAAGATGTTATCTTTAGTAAAGATGCACCAGCGGAAGTGAAGGGGAGAACGTTAGCAGAGTTAGACGCAGACGAACGAGAGGAGATCAGTCCAAAATGGTGTGCAGACATAATAGAGCTGCACTTCAAAACGATAGACGAAAACATAGACGTACGTTTGAAAGAGAGTGCATGGGTGTCAGATGCACTAACACTGAATACCAGCAATCCGGAATATCAGTCGCGCTTAGCGACATTGATACAGAAGATGGGGGGTGCCTTGGAAGAGGGGCAGAAGATCAAGTTAGGTGCCTACTTCCCGGTGGGGCTGCAATTCAGAGCGAAACCACGAGCACAGAGGGACAAAAACGGTAAAGAAACTGGTTATCACGAGCTTGATTTAGCTACAATTCGTGCTGTTGAAAAGAAGAAGGACCAGCAGAAAGTAACAAAAGCGGACGTAACAGAAGAAGAACGGAAGGAGATTGCAGAGATTATGGACAAGATGGAGAATCCACAAAAAGATGACGTGATGCGTGAATTGATTAAGCAGGAAAAAGCACATTTGATGAGTCCGTTCATCGCGATGTGCGATATGGGAGAGTTCAAATGGAAGTGAATTTTGTTCCATTTACTGATTTACAGAGATTACTGCAAAACGATGCGATAGAAGTTAAGCAGGTCATCCACGTATCACGAGGGGGGTTCTACGTCTTCTACGAACAGAAAAACGACATCGTACAGCGAGAAACACAACGAATACAAGAATTAGTAGAAATTGCAAAAGAAGTTAGTATGGATGAGGGCTATACGACACTAAAAAACAAGAGACAACGTGAGATATACTTATCTCAATTTCATTTGTTAACAAAAAGAGATGCGGAAGATGTGATTGAACTATTGAAACCGGAAATGGCTGCGTTATTCAAAGATGAGGAAGAAGAGCATACTATCAGGGAAGAACAATGAAAATAATCTCAAAAGGTGGAATGTTAACAAGGGATAACACAGGAGGAATAGTGAACATAGAAGATTGGATCGGATATACAATGACAATAGACAAAGAATCGTTGAAGGATGCGATAGACATATTCGATACTTTGGCAGAAAACGGGCTGAGCACCGATAATATACATGTTGGAATATCTAAGGATGGAGTAAAAGCAGGGATATTCTGCATGTTCCTGGACGTTAATAAGACAGTAGCATACGCAATCGCGGGCAAGCACGAAGAGCAATGACAGTAGCAATAATAAGTGGACGAGGAGGAACGGGTAAGACGAGCCAGTTAATTACACTGGCTCGTCTGTTCTCTCCAGCTCGCTGGGCAATAATGGAGAAGAAAGACGAACGTGCTCTTAAAACAGTAGAGGAAGTGACTGCGCAACTGATTTATGTAGTTGATAAAGAATACAATACGGATCCAATCGCAATTTTAAATATGTTTGCGGAGTGGCGGGATTCAATATTACAATCTAAACCAGCGGACTTCAAATGTATCGTTGTGGATGGAATATCAGATCTGCGTGGATATGCAATGGAAGAATGGATGGAAACGCATCCGATTTATGACAAGAAAACAGGAGAAGAACGTAAACGACGATCAATAAAGGGTGAGAATATTGCTGCATGGGGTGAAATCAATAAACGTGTACGTCTTCTAATTGAACCCTTGATCAACTATGCTTTATATCACTCGATACATTTGTTTTTAACAGCACAAATGAAAGACACGTATATGAAGAATGTACGTATTGGACAGGAACCGGACATTAAAGAGTGGTTAGAGTATCCTTGTGAGTGCTTATTGATTTTAAAGAAAAACAAAAACAGTGATTACTATGAATGTAGTTGTGAGAAAGCGCCATTGTGGTCGAGTGAGAGTGGCTGGGTAGAGGAATTACACAAAGATACAGGACTGTTAGAAGTGTTATCTACGCATAAGCTTATATAGAAGTGCAAAAATGAAAAAAATGTGGACAGAGGAAGAAATGAAAAAGGTGAATGAATTTGTATCTAAATTTGGTTTCTCACCTCAAGATAGTACATATTCAGACATAAAGTCTGGATTATCTTGTGGTGCTGTTCTCTCATGGATTTTTAATAATTTTGAATTAAAAAGGAGGGAAGAACGGAAAAAATGAATATTATATGGTGGTGGCATATCAGGCAACGATTAGGTTTACCACGCTTATCATGGCACGAGATGAGGGATGAATTGCAAGAGATGTCTATTGATGATTTGTATGAGTATATATTTAAAGCAATGTACGGACACATAGAGGAAGACAAGATACATCCATACGATGACGAGCAATTCTGGGTTAAAGACTTCTGGCTTAAAGGAATGTAAAAAATGATTTTGATTGATACTCGTGAACAGTGGAAAGAAGAGATTCAGAACAAGTTGCAAGCACAACACGTAAACGCACAAATATTGAAGTTAGAGAACTATGCGGATTATGTATTAACAAGTGATAATAAAGATGTTCAGAACACAGTAGCAATACAACGAAAAACAATAGGTGAAGTGCTTTCGCAGTTCAAAGACATTCAAATGCGACTACCTGAACTACAGAAGTATGGTGTGCCCTGGCTACTCGTTGAAGAGAGCGGTATATTCATAAACAGAAATGGCATGTTAATGTCGAAACGCGGTAAACTTCTATACGAAACGGGTGTCAAAGCACAATCATATTATAATTTTTTACATTCAGTTCAGCGTAGTGGTGTATCAGTCAAGACAACACTTAACTGGGAGCAGTCAGTATGGTGGTTATGTTCATTACATTCATATATACAGAGAGAGCACATTCTTCATGCAAACAAAAAATATAAACAAGCAGAAGAAGTTAAAGGAGCTTTAGAAGGCATAAGAGGGGTAGGCAAAGAGACAATAGAAAAGATATGGGATTGCTATTGTACAGAAACGAGTAATGACGTTACAACTTTAAGAATTGATGAAAATGCGCTATCTATGATACTTGCAGTTTTGCTAAAAAGAAGAGAAGTGAAAGAAGCAAAAGCGGCAGACCATTTACAAAATGAAGAAATTGCGGCATTTATTTCCGCGACCGAAATAGCACAACTTTTTAATATCACAGAAGAGAAGAACCTACGTAAATTGCGTAAAATGCTACATCGTTTAACAGAAAAGAAGAAACTAAAGAGGAAAAAAGTGGATGGTGTGTATAATTATACAATTGCGGCAGAGTATTGGGAAAACAAAGAGATTGCGGCAGTTGTATCAACGATACAATCAAGTATTCAACGATATAACACGCTAAAAATAGAAGAGATAATAGATGTTTTACAATCTGTTCTTGCAGTAGATTATGAGACGGCACAAGAAATATATGTTGCATACGAATTGCTATATACTCCATTTGAAATAGTAGCAGCAGGGACATCACTAAATAGCACATTGATGTTGAATTCATCTGATGTAAATCCGTTAGTATTGAAAGTATTTGATAGAATGTTAAAGAGATTAGAATATATATTAAAGGGAAAAGGATTTATTGGAGGAGTAGCAACAAAAGACTTAAAATCAAGAATAACTCGTGATGAAGTGTTATTGAAATTGTTTATAAAGACTTTGATTGAAGAGGGTTATCTCAAAAATGAGAAAAAAGGAAAACATGTTTATTATTCTATACGATATAAAAATACACAGAAAAATATTGAAGATGAAAGTGAAATCAAAAATGTATCAAGAGAAGAAGAGATTGCAACAGTAGAAAAAGAACATAAAAAATGGTTAGAAGAGATAGAAGAAGATTGGTAAATAAATAAAAGGAGGGGAAAAAATGATAAAAAAAGAAGATATGGATAAATATGTTTTAGATATAAAAAACACAATAATTTCTAATGTATTTTATCCTTTTGAACTGTTGTTAATGTCTGCCTTTATCTTTAAAGGCATGAGTTTTTTAGGAACATTAGAAACAGAAAATATAAAATTGTTGGGACTTATTGTGATGACATTTGCTTGTGTAAAATTAATTGGATGGATACGCATGCCTAATTTAGAGTATAAACCGCGAAGAGCTGAAAAATGGAAAAGATAAAAACTTTTTATTGGTATGCTATACACGTGCTATTCGGTGTGTATACTTTTGCAGCATAATATTGTATATTAGAGAGACAAAACGATGACAATATATTTTATGAGTATATGTCCACAATGTGGTAAACATGTAGAACCATTATGTATTAACGATATAATGAAATGTCCTGTCTGTGGTTGCATTTCAAAGCTTATAATAGAAACTGTATCAGACGAACCAAAAATGAAAATTCTACAACTATAAGTTAGAAAGTGAAAAAGCAGACATAAAGCATAAAATGGATAAAAATGAAATTGATGGAGATAGATAAGAAGAGGATGCTGAAAATGAAATACCAACTGAAACTTAAAGTGGATGGATATGATATCATTCCTTTTTATGGAGGATTTATTATGTGCCTTCTTGTTCTACTATTTTTATTGCGTTCCGTTTCGTGGACTATTGAATTGGCTATCTTTATCGCTCTTGATGTATTTGCACTTTGTTTCTTGTTTTTTTGCTATTCTATACAAACAAATGAGGTAGAAAAGTGATAATAACAGAAGATGTTGAAATTCAAAAAAGGGGGATGTAGAGAAATGAACTACACAAAAATCATATCTGATATGCAACAGCTTTATACGAGTGATTTCAGTTCAAAAACAGAACTACCTGCATATTCAAGTTTCCCTTATGATACTGTTTATGAAGGGCAAAACGAAGCAATTAAAACGATCATGGAAGAAGATAAGAGTTTATTGTGTTCGCATACTGGTAGCGGTAAGTCAAGCGTATTTCTCACAGCGGCACATGAATTAGAACTTCCAACTCTTGTGATTGAACCTCGTAAATTCCTCCAGGTGCAATTAGGTGAGTACTTTAATGACTTCGTCTTGTTCGGTAAGTCAGAATACAAATGTTTTTATGCTGATTCCGCTGCACATGCACCTTGTGCAAAAATACATACAAAAGATAAGCAAAAATACTTCTTTGTGCGAAACCAGTATACATGGGAGACCGATGAAAAAATATATCCGTGCAATGGCTGTGAATACTTTCACGCACGTATAGAAGCGCGAAAACGGTTAACCGATAAAAGCATATTAATAGTAAACATGGGCAACTTCTGGATATGGCGAGACGCGGCTAAATTCATAATTGTGGATGAGGCGGACGAATTTTTCAGAAGTATCTCTTCGGGAATTGGATTGTACGATGTAACAACAAAAGATATTAACGAGACAGATAAAGATATGACAATTATTAGCCTTTTAGAAAAGGAGCGAGAGGCAACAGAACACAAAATTGAGCATATTAAAGAGAAAAAGATAATAGAAGTACGAGATGCAAAGAAGCTTAATGCGTTAAAAACCCATTTAGAAAAGATTTCGTTTTTTCAAATGAATGTTGAAGAATGCTTTTATTATACTAAAAAAACGACAAAACAGGTATATGTGGAGTTGCGACCGGATAAAATTGCCGTATTGGTAGATAAATTATTTTCAGATGTGAAATTATGTTTAGTGAGTGCAACTCCAAGCGCACTCTTATAGTATTAAAATATACAAAAAATGAAAAAAATTGAATATTCCGTACAGATGCGTACTGCTATCTTTTACACACCAATTGGCTTAATGACCGCTCGTAACGTATTCAGAAATCATAACGAACACCTCCTGTTGAGTGCATCTAAATTCATTTCAAATATGTATCTTGTGCATAAGAATATGTTTGGTGGGGAGAAAGTGGTAGTGCACTGTGGCAATTTAGGTAAGCATGGTAGAACTATAAATGAACGTCTAAGAGGGGAGGGGCATACAACGATACTGCATGAGTCAGGCAGATTAAAACAAACTTTACAGCGATTCCTCTCTACAAACATACAATTTTTATTAGTTGTGAGTGCGGAGTACGGATTCGACTTTAAAGATATTTCTTTACAATTCATTTTGAAAGTTCCCTATGCGGCAATGGATGAACGGTTACGTGCGTTAGAGAGATCAATCGGCAAAACATCATTTAACGAATGGTATACAATGGATGCTGCAAACCGGCTCATTCAGAGTGCGGGACGCGTGGGAAGGGGTGCAAACTCATTTGGTATTACATTCATATTGGATGCAAAATTCAAACAAATATATGAGAAGCACAAAAAAGCATTTCCAACCTGGTTTAAAGAACGATTAATAATGGGTATATGATAAATAGAATAGGAGGCAAAAAAATGAAAAAGAAAATAGCATTTGTATGGTACGGAGAAAGTACGTTTATTGCGCAAGATCGTAAACTATTAGAAAAGCACTTTGATGTAATTCCTATTAGATTTGATAGTATTAAAAGTCTCTTTAAAATCATAAAGGGCGTTAGAAATACTGATATTAGTTTTTGTTGGTTTGCTGATGTGTGGTCGTTTATCGCTGTTGTATCTGCAAAGCTCTTTCGAAAGAAATCTGTTGTAGTTATGGGTGGTTATGATGTTGAATGTCTAAAAGAAATTGAATATGGTATGTGTGTAAAATCGTGGTGGCGTAGATGGATGCGTACTTATATTATAAACAATGCTACAATGCTTTTAGCAGTATCGGAATATACAAAAAACAAAGCGCAATTTTATTTTAAGCGTCCACGTGATATAGAAGTAGTTTATAATGGTGTGGATACAGAATTTTTTAAACCAGGAAGTACAAAACAAAATATTGTTTTGACTGCTGCTTCTGGTGGCGAAAACAATATAATCAAACTAAAGGGTTTAGATAAATTTGTTAATCTTGCAAACTATATACAGGATACAAAATTTGTTGTGATCGGATTAGATAAAAAAAATAGATATGAATTAAGTAAAATAGCTGTTAGTAGCAACATAAAATTATTAAATAAACTCCCACAAAATGAACTTTTGAAATGGTATCAATGCTCAAAAGTGTATTGTCAACTATCGAAAGTAGAGAGTTTTGGAATGTCGTTAGCAGAAGCGATGGCATGTGAGTGTGTACCTGTAGTCATGGATGTTGGCGCGTTATCAGAAATAGTAGGTAAAACAGGTTTTGCTATGTTAAATGGCATGTCAAATGAAAAATGCGCACAAATAAAAAAAGAAGAGGGAACAAAAGGGATAAAGAAAGCTATGGATACTGTGGGATTAGGGAGTTTAGCACGTAAACGAATAGAAGATAAATTTTCTATTGAAAAGCGAGAACAGAAATTAGTATACATATTGGAGAAGTTATAAAATTGAAAAAAAATAAGGTTCTTTAGAAGTTATAAAAGAGATGATGGAGGCATAAAAATGCAAACAATTGAAGAAATAAAAAAGTTTTATAATAGAGAATGCCGTGTGTACGATAAAGATCGATATGCAACAGGTACGAGATATGTGCGAGCAGATGAAGAGATATGTAAACTTTTATTGAAAAACATAAAGGGTTCGACAGTGTTGGAATTGGGTGCAGGGACAGGTAGATATGGAATTCTTCTTAAAGAGTACGGATTTAAGTGGTCTGGTATAGATATATCAGAAGGAATGATAAGCAAGGCATTAGAAAAAGAAGAGTCTCTGGATATAACTGAAGGTAATGTGGAGGACAAACGGTTATACCCTTCTGAATATTTCGATAATGTTATTTGTGTAAGGGCATTTAATTTTTTTAATAACCCAATGAGAGTTATTAGAAACGTCTACTATACTTTGAAAAAGGGGGGGCAATTTATATTGATATATTACAACTTAAATATTTTTAGAAAAATTAGCATTCCCATTTTACATGATCCTTATACAGTACAACGCCTTTATACATATAAACAAATACAAGCAATGTTGGTATCTGTGGGATTTGAAGTGCAATCAAAAAGACACATGATAAATTTACCGTGTTACATCTACAATCATTTCCCGAAAATCGTTAATTTGTCTTTAATAAAAAAATTTGATAACGCTTTGAGAGACGGTTGGATAGTGGCTGTGATTACAAAAAAGAGGGAAAAATGAAAGACAAAGGTACACTTATTCGATTACAAAAAAGTGCAGAAATTGCAAAGGTTAAACCAAATGAATCAGTTTTAGATTTGGGATGTGGAGATTCATTTATCAAAAATTATATGCCAAAAAGAATAATTTATGTCGGTGTAGATTTGATGGGTGCAAATATACCTTATAACTTAGAAATAGGATTGCCAAATGATATTTTAAATTCTCAATTTGATGTAATTTTTTTAAATGAATTTATAGAGCACATTGAGAACTTCAGATCGCTTTTGATAGAATGCAAAAACGTACTTACACTGCATGGTAGAATTATAATATCTACACCAAGTAATAATCGTATATTAATTGGCGAAGATCCAACGCATATTCATTGCTTTCGAAAAACAAATATGAAGAATCTTGCAAATATATGTGATTTGAAGATTGAAAAGATAATTGGAACGTATATTAGACTACCTCCTATTTTACCTTTTTATTTCGTTGTGCCAACAAATCAAACTTTGTATACGGAAGTAATAATTTATAGGATGATACATGAAACAAATAACCGGTAGGATTTGGTTAGGACGTGTAAAAGTAACGTTCACACGTATAAGTGCATATTTCAGCTACATCAATTTCTTATTGCTAATTGCTACATTTTATGGAGTGACTGGCTATAAATACGCTCCTTTATGGCTATTTTTAGTAATAAGCATAATAGGAGTTGTGTTGATAGGTACGATAGATTATTTTATAATATTCCCTTCAGAAGTGTCGTTTTTAAATCAGCAATACACACGACATCAAAATCCAATTTACGAAGAGATAAAAGAGATAAAAGAGAAATTGAAATAGACATCAAGGAGGTGATAAAAATGGTATTTTCGGATTTGGATAAGTATAATAAAGAACGAGAACGACTAATACGAGAAGAGAACATGGACTATGTAGACGCGTGTAATAAAGCGTGGCGAGACGTAATGTGTGATAAAAGAGGGAACGAAAAATGAAAATGTTTTATGTTTATTAACAAGTTTAGGAGGTGAGAGCAAAAAAAATGGAAAGACAAACAAAAATATTTGTGGCACTTCTACTTGTCTTCGGACTAATTTTTGGTTCGTATATAATTTTAGGTGCACAAAGAGATAATACTTCTATCAGAAACGACAATAATGGAAATATTATAGCAGCGAACTCGTCATGGACTAACTTGTCAGGTGCAATCGGTAGCATCATGGAGGGTCAAATAGACGCTGTCGTAATAGAGATCAGCATGATCGTGATATGTTACGCGCTGGTTGGATACCTTATATTCTCATTCCTACTGAGGAGAGGGGAGTAAACCCCACTCTCTCTCCATTTTTTTGTAGAAGAGAGGAAAGTAATTTTTTTAAAAAAATATATGTTAAGAAGTTTAGGATGTGACAACAAAAAATGAAGAAAAACAAAGAACTAAAAATAAAGAAACTACTTAATTTTATAAAAATCGCATTCATATTTGTAGTTACGTTTTTAGTAATTATTAATACAATTATTTTGTGCGCTTTAGTCCCCTTTGTTGGTTGGCATTTAGCTCCTGACAATCAAATTGCTGGAAGAATATGGGGAATTGTTAGTGCAATAATGGAAATGCTTTTGACAATACTGATTATGGAAGGTATCGCGTATGGAACGGTCAAAATAATGTTGAAATATGATTATTTCGAGGGGGTAAAAAAATGAATAAAGAACGAGATATATTAAAACAAGAAGAGAAAAAGGAAGTGAAAAAAGGAAAGCATAGAATTATAATTGCTGAAATGCTTGCCGTATTGAGTTTAACAACAATAGCATTAACAATATATACATTATGCTATACGTGTATCACTCTTTACAATACTGGACATGTTGAATTGTGCGCCGCTATAATAACTGGAGTAATTTTTATGTATGTAATATGTGGGTCCATTGGTCTTTTTTTAATAGCGTGGAGAGAACTAAAAGGGGAGAATCGTTTGTAATGAAATAAAAAAAAAACGGAAAAAATAAGATATGTTAATACAAGAGAAGAAAAGGAAACAGAAAAAAGAAAAGTATAGATATATATCTACCAGAACGTTTATTACATTGAGTTTAGCAATAATAGCATTAACAACGTATGCACTATGCTATGTGTGTATTTACCTTTATAATGTCGGAAAACTTGAATGGTATGGCGTTATAATATATGGAGCAATGTATATATATATAATATATAATTTCATTTGTCTGCTTTTAATAAAATTGAAAGAGATAAGAGAAGAGAATTGGTTGTGAACGATAAAACATGATTATAAAAGTTTCAAAAGAAATTTAAGGAAGTTGAAACGGAAGGATATAGCAAGATGATGTTATGCATAAAAACTATCAAATATCTGTATGGAATGGTTTTAAGAGGATTGAATTATCAAGAGCAATCTACTATTTTAAAACCATTCTATGCTTTATCCGCTTTGTGCTTGTGCGTTGTTCTCGCTATACCTATTTGTAGTAGGATTTCAAGAATGACAGAAGAGGATTTAATGAATGAAAAACAATGGAGGGTTAGGTAGAGCAGAAAAGAAATGAACGGGTTAAATGAAAAATGGATATGGAAAAACGGTAAAGAAGACAGATTATCAGCAAACACTGTTGAAGAGTTAATAGAAATAGTGAACAACTATAAACAAGTGATAAAAAGGTTGAGAGAAGCGAGAAAGAAACGAGAGAAGATATGAAGTCTAACAAGAAACAAAATTAAAAAAAAAAACGATAAAACAATGAATATAAAATTGTTGAAGGAAGAACCTTTTTTCGTTAAGGATAAGGTGAAAGGGGAGGTGCAATTACTCCGAGACGTAGAGAATAACCAATATATTGTTTTTGGTGAATTGTATGAGGATCCACGATTACAATGTGAGAAATCATTTAAGTTTAAAGTGATAGCTTTATGGAAAATGTTTTGGCTTAAAATGCAACTACAAAGCATTTTTAGCAATTACAAAGAGAGAAAATGAAGAAGCGAGAGCGGCTAATACGAGAAGAGAAAAGGAACTTGAAAAAAGAAAAAGGTAGAATCATAGCTATTGGAATGTTTGCCGTATTGAGTTTAGCAACAATAGTATTAACAATATGTACATTACACTATGCAAGCTATGCAAGTACTACTCTTTTTAATACAGGTCTAATTGGAGTAATCGTTATGTATGTAATATGTGAAGGTGAGATTATTGTGCTTTTTTTAATAGCATGGAGAGAGTTAAGAGAAAAGAAAGGGTTATAGGAGAATAAAAAAATGAATAAAGAACGAGATCGGCTAATGCGAGAAGAGAAAAGGAAACAGAAAAAAGAAAAACATAGAATCATATCCGCTGGAATGCTTGCTGTATCAAGTTTGCCAGCGTTAGTTTTAACGGTGTATACATTGTGTTATATATATACCATTCTTTACAATAATGTACATGAAGAAATGTGTACCACTATAACACTTGGAGTAATCTTTATATTTGCAATAGGTGGTTTTGTTAGTCTCTTTTCAATAGCATTGAAAGAGCTAAGAGAGGAGAATCGCTTGTGAATGAAAAAATACTAAGAAAATGAAGAAAGAACCGTCAAAAACACAGAAGAAACAGTTCGTTAAAGGATTCAAATATGGTAGAATTGAACATAAATTAGAAACTTATACAACATATACTCTTCTAATTGGTGTCTTCCTACAAATCACGGGATTACTAACGAGAAAATGGATTTGGATTCTTATTGCAACTATCTTCTTTTGTATAGCGTTTGTTTTTAGGTTCTTTGCAGGAATTGCACATAAAATAGAAAAGTATTATATGGACAAATTACGATTTGGAAAATGGAAGAAATAATTTTTTAAGTTGAAAGTTTAAACAAAGGAGGTGAGAAAATGCTAAAAGTGTATGCAGTGAAAAGAGGTGATGAATATCTTGCATTCTATTTAAAGAAAGCAGATGCGAATGCAGATGTTAAAGAACGTGAAGGAGAATGCGTTGTTGTGCCAATCGAGATACGAGAAAGGTATTAACGTAAAATGTTAACCGATGAAGAGCTTAAAAAGACTATATTTGCAATATTTGCATGTAGAAATGAGAATGTAAGCGTTAATATCTTACGTGCGGACATAAAGAGGATCACAGGTAAGAATGTGAGTTTAAAACGAATGATGCAAATCTTAAACGAAAATAATTATTTCTGTGTTGATGTTGTTTGATTTGCAAATGGAAAAAAGGGAAATAAATTGAAAATGAATAAAGAAGAGCAAAGAGAACTAATTAATAAAAAAGTAGAAGAGGAACTGAATAAAAGAGCATTAAAAATAGGAAGGAAAGTTCTCGATGAAATGTGTCTACATGGAGAGGATAAAGCAACAGTAAAAATCAGAAAAAGCAATCTTTTTGATTGGTATGTTATAAAAGTGGGAATGCATTATGCTACTGGTTTGTTTGATGATCAAATAGAATTTATAAAGCGAGAAGGATTAAGAGAAAAGAAGCTTAATGATTTTGAAATAAAGGAGAAAACAGATGAATAAAAGATTAGAAAAAAATAAGTTGATAAAAGCGCATAAGAGATATTCAAGTAGAGTACGACAGTTATGGAATGACCTCTTGAAGAAATATAACTTTGACGAAGAAACAGCAATAGCAATTGTAGCAGATTTATGGTATGAGCCAGATAACGCAGAGGAGTTTGAAGACGAATGGATAGAAGGAACGGATGCAATAAGAAACGAAATTGAGAGACAATTTGAAGTATTCGTAGAACATGAGGAAGAAATGATTGTTGTGAGAACTGAGAATTTTGTTTATGATGGAAATTTGATTATTGAGGAGGAGAAATATTGAAAATGAAAAATATTTCTAACGCATGAGCTCTCTTTGCACAATAGAGACTTGACCTCGCTCCTTTACTTCTCCACACAAAAAAACACTTATAAAAAAATGTAAGAAATAACTAAAAAAAGTTTAAGTGATCGAAAGTCTTAAATACTACTATCCTCTTATACTATTATAAGAAGAAATGATAGCGCGAGAAGATAAGGGGGAAGTAATATCGCTAAAAATTTCGGGCGAAGCGTTGAAACAGCTCATAGCGATACGGAGCGAAAGAGAAAGGAGAACAGGGAAAATAACGTCCATGACAGAGCTTGTGAGAGAAGCGATTAATTTGTTAAACTGTGAGCGAGGCGGGAGCGATGAATCTCGTATAAACAAGAGGTGAAATAGAAAATGAGAAGAGAATATTCTGATAGTGAAATAAGAGAACTTGCATTCAGAATAAGAGTAACAATCAAGGAGAATATCAAGGAACGAGTAAGAATGAGGAATTGGGAGAGCATTAATATCTACAATGAAATTGACAAAGCATGGGAGCAGTGCACAGATTATGGGAGAATAGACGGCTGGAAATGGGCAACTGATGCAGATAGAGAAAAACTCGATGAATTTCTCAGTGACGAAGTGATCGCGCAGATATATGAAGAACTGGAGGAAGAAGAGGTGCGAGGCGGGAGTGACGAATCCCACATCACAGGAGGCGAAACGGAAAAATGAATGGAGAATATAAGTTAATCGATGAATCAGAAGATTTCATCGAGTATGGAACTAAACTCATAGAGAAGGGTCACTTGCTAAACAGAAAAATAGTAGCAACGTGGCTTGACGAGGACGGCAAATGGCATATCACAAATAGTAAACGTACTTATACTACACGCGGAGAAGCACGGCATGCACTCGTAAAAATAGTTGATGATTTAAATAAGCAGAGTAGAGAAGCGGAACGGGAGTGATGAATCTCATAAAGTAGGAGGCGAAAAAAAAGAAAATATGGGATTTGCTGGATATGGTATATGCTGGGGGTGTGGTAAAAAACAATTTCTTAACCATTTTGGTTATTGCAAAGAATGTTGGGAAAAAAGTGATTTTTATCTCAAAGAAATGGAGGTGAGAAAGGAAAAATGATAACAAAAGCATGGTTTAGCTTCAATGAATATGAAACAGAAGAAGAGTACGATGGAAAAATCGAAAACATTGGTATGTTAGAAGATAGAGCATTCGAGTGGCTAAGAGATGAGCAAATTGAAACAGGCAAAAGGACGTGGAACGATATAATATTTTCAACAACTTCAAGCGGGATAACATTTGAGAATGGCGATTTAGATATAGATCACGAATTTGAGGAAGAGTGGTGAGTGGGGCGGGAGCGATGAATCTCGTGAATTAGGAGGTGAATAGGAAAAATGGAGAAAAAGTTTCTTTTTATATGTCGGCATTTAAGAGGCACTTACTGCAACATCATTGATGATGTTGCGACTCCATGCAGCATCGGAGCGGCATATAGATACTGCAATAGTTATGAGCCCGTTAAACCTAATTCCAAAACCTTTCATGCATTGAAAGAAGAAATTAACCATCTCAATGAAGAGTTAATGGAATTCACTCTTGATAATATAGAGTGGAGCAATGACGAAGAAGTTAAAAAATGGAAAGAAAGAGAGAACAAAAGAGCACTGCTTGAAGAGAGGCTCGCAGAGCTCAACGAAATTTTTGAGAAAATAGGAGGGAAAGATGAAAATAAGCGAAAAAATGATTAGGAAGATAGTGGATATTTCTCAAAGGAAGAAATACATGAAGAAAAAAGAGGAGTATTGGACTACAAAAGATGGAAGTAAAATACCCATCAAGAATATGAAAGATGCCCACTTATTGAATGCACATAGATTTCTCAGAGACCAATTAATAGATTTAGATAACTTTCAGCACAACTCATGTGTTTTTGCACCTTCCGAGGGCACAATAGCATATGATGATTTTGAAGAGGCACTTGAAGAATCGTATGAACGGTATAGCGCATTATACACTCGAGCTAAAACACTTGGTGACGAAATAAAAAGAAGAGGCTTAGAACCATTTGAGCCGCGAGTAAAAGTAGATAGAATGAAGCTAAAAAGCATTGAGTACTTCGAGTATGGAAGGATAGTGGAATTTGAATGAGAGGAAAATAATGAAAACAATAAAAAGCGTATCTGAATTGATAGCGCAAAAAAGAGCATGTGATGTCGAATATAGTAGCATAAAAGGTAGATGTATCTTTTGTGGGCAATACAGTGATCATGGACACCGAGCTAAACTAAAAATAAAGTTTACAGGTTATCCTTATTTGCAATCAGGTGATGTTATATGTCCTTTTTGCTATGAATTATACAACAACGAAGAATATAGAAAGAGCATGTGGATTGTCTCAAATAGCGAATTCAAATTTTTCAAACGAGTAGATGCAAAAGAAATATTACTCTCTCGGTTATCAGTACCCTTTACAATTTATCTTACAAAGACATGGAAAAAACAAGGATGGATTACATTAATGGACAAAATCAACTACAATGCAGAAAACTTCTTTGTGGGATTCGATTATGATGTAATCTTTGTAGAACGAGAAAAAATGGTTGAATATCTCAATCTTATCTCTGAACTATTAGAAAAGAAAATATCGAAGACGGAACTGGCAACAGGACAACTGAAAGTGAAGAGTTTTGAGAAGATAAACATGGATTTGGGACTACAACGAAGAATAGCAATGCTTGCAGGAGATAAGTTGTGGGAATTGTGTTTGTTTGTATCAGGAGGTAAGAAGAAAGAAAATGGATGAGCTATACAATAAAATAGCAGATATTTTAGCACTTGCATATATGCGTGTGAATTGGAAGAGAATGGGCAAGCGTTCCAGTTACGATGTCTTCCAGCACAGATTGAAAACAAGTAGCAGCCAATCTTCAGTAACGCGATTTATAGACAAACTCTGTAAAGGGCTCTCGTTGCAGAGTATAGCAGCAAATCCAGAAGACATAGAATACTTAGAAGAGCATAAAGAAGAAGTATTGAGAATGATTAGGGAGGAGAGTGTGTATTTAACACTTCTTGCAGCAAAAAAGAGTAAGGAGTTAAAGAAGAAGAAAAAGGAGGAGAAAGAAGAATGAAAACAAAAATAATAAAAGGATATATAATAGCTCAGTCGCCTATCCACTCGGGAGGTGACGAAAAAACGGGCAGTGAAAGCTTACTTCGTAGATTGAGTTACGTTATTGAGGGTAAGCGAGTAGAGACACCTGTTTTAAGTGGTAATGCCATACGAGGCATACTCAGGCGTGAATTGATGGCAGATATGTTAACGCGTTTGGATTATAAACTAACAAATGCAAAAATATATCACATGCTGTTTTCAGGTGGAATGTTGGAGTCAGTAGACGAGAAGAGTAGTGGTGTAATAAAGATTGGATTGAAGCGGAAGATAAGACAAATGATACCTTCAATTTCAGTGCTTGGGTCTTCACTCGGTAATCAAATCTTTGAGGGGAAGCTGAAAATAGGAATGGCACTCCCAATATGCAAAGAGCTTAGAGACTTCTTACCAGATGAGTTAGAAATCAAACCAGAAACGAGCTTCTATGAGTTTTTAGCATGGACATTTACTACTCGACGTGACGATCTACGTGAAGAACGGAAAGAAGACGAGCAGGCGACACAAATGATGGTGAATTTTGAAGTCTTCGCTCCAGGGACACCATTCTATCATGAGTTTATTTTAAATAATGCAAATGAAGTAGAAGAGGGAGTAATGGCGAGAATGCTGAATCTATGGAAACAGAAGCCATACATTGGTGGTAAATCAGCGATTGGACTGGGAAAGTTAAAATTAAACTATGATTATAACGAGTTGAGTGAGAACGTATATTTAAAGTTTTTAGAAGAAAAGAAAGAGGAAATGTCAAAGATGCTAAAGGAGCTGGAGGAAGAGTTCAAATGAAATTAGAAGGCATGGATGATGTTTTGCGGTGTCCCATTTGTGAAGCGAAAATACGAAAAGAGACAGATATGGTAGAGAAGGGCGGAAAAGTAACCTCTACGTGCCCATTATGCAAAGAAACTACTATATGGACGGATTAAAATGCAACAAATAATACAGAAGCTCAAGGGATACGAAGTGATGCAGGAATTTGAACCATTAAAAATAGAATTTAAGATGACTTCACCGATAATGTTGGGGCATCCTTTTATTCATTTAGATGGTTTAATCCTCCACCTTCTTTATCGTAATATTCTCGATGACGATTACTATTGCTTACCATCAAAGAAGCCAATCGACTTTTCAAAGTATGTTAAAGCACCGCTCAAACAAACAGAAGATGTGTATCACGCTTCAGTTTCATTCTTTGATACAGATACGAAGTTTGCAACAACGATCTACAAACGATTCTGCACTGAATATCTCGAGCTACTACAAACGAAGAAGCAAAAAATATTGAAAGGTAGTGGTTTCTTTCGCGATTACATGATGAAGATGGTGTATATTCCTGCAAAAGTCATCTTTTTCCATGTGTGCGGTAATAAAACAGAGATAGAACGATTGTTGCAACATGTTGTGAATTTAGGAAAGAAGACAGCTTATGGTTTTGGACGTGTAAAATCATTATATGTGGAGGAAACAGAAGCAGATTATAGCTTGGTGAAAGATGGGTTAGCAATGCGTCCTATTCCTGTACGGATGCTTATGGAAGCGAAAACAAAAGTGATGTTAGCTTATAAACCACCATATTGGGATAAACGGAACGTGGAGTTGTGTGCGTTTCCAGGAGCAATGATAAAGTTATGAGACAATTTGAATTTGCATATTACCGATTAAATGGTGATGCTAATATTAGCAGATGCTATAGAACATTATATACATTTTTAGGGAATAGTACAATACACCTTATTGATTGTAATGCCAAACTTAAAGGAAATCTTTTTAAAGCGCGTAATGCTCATAAGATATTGAGATATGAAAAAATATCTGATTTTTTTAATTCTAATCAAGATGCGCAAATCATTATTTTTGAACGTAATGGGAAATTGAACTTTGATGAATTCTCAGAGAGTCATTTATTAAAACAACGAATAATAATATTTATAGGTGAAGGTAATCCCTTATTCCCTTTATCAAAATACCAAGATTTGTTACGTATAAAAATAACAACAAACAAAGATTTATTGATTATAGGCTCAGCGATAACAGCTTTAATATCATATAAACTTAACAAATGGAACAAATAGAAAAGGAAATGTTTAAATTATGGAGTGAAACAGACGAGTATATGAACCATATTAAAGAAGCGAAGGAAAATATTGAAAAAGTTCTCAAAAATGAGAAATGTATTATCCTTTATAGTGGTGGAAAAGACAGCTCAGTTATGCTTCATTTATGTATGCAAATTAACAAAGAAACACCGGTTTACTTTTTCAATGCAGGCTATGATTATGAAAGTAAACAGATGAAAACGCCACCAGAAATTGTTTTAGATATTACGAAAAATGCTAAGTTATTTGGTGCAAAAAACCTTTATATCAGAGGGGGTTATGGTCCAAAACCTTCACGCTTCTTTGGGCATTTATCCACAATTAAGAAAAATCTTAATGTAGATACAGAATTACTTGGTTTACGTAAAGAGGAAAGTAGCGGGCGTAAGGAGCGTATCAAGAATACATTAGTACAGATAGAAGGTTCAAGAAAGCTGAGTTTTCCAATAAAAAACTTAACATGGAAAGATGTGTGGGCTTATATCATAGAGCACAAAATGAAATATCTTTCTACTTATGACAAGTATGCTGCTATTGTTGGTTGGGATAAAGCACGATTCACATCACTTTTTTCAAAGGGGATAATTCATGAAGGGGGTTCGTACTATATAGATGGTGTCTTAATGCCCGAATTCAGAAATGCAACTAACAAGGAGGTGATAAAATAATATGCGTGTACTAATTAAGCTACGTGCAGCAAAGAATCAGAGCTATGAAATGCTTTACCATCACAAGTTACAGGGGTTCGTTTATGGGCTGTTAAGAGATTCTGGATTTGAAGAGGTGCATGATAAAACTGGCTACAAATTCTTTTGCTTTTCTAATATCTTTCCTATAAAGGATAATATGAATGCAGGTGAAGCATACAATTTGATTATCTCTGCACCGAATGCAAATCTTATATCTGCAATAGCAAATACTTTAGAGAAAGTTTTGGTAGATGCAGAAAGAAATAGAGAAGTAGCAAACATAAACATAGGAGAAATGTTGTTTGAGGTGGTGGGATTTAAAAAATTAGAAATAGAACTAAAGGAAAAGGATTTGAAAGTGCTCACCGCCACCCCCATAATAATTAGGATACCAGAACGGAAATATGAACAATACGGAATACCAGAAGAAGAAAGAAAAGCAAGATATGTTTATTGGCGTCCAAAATACAGATATGATACTTTTTTGAAACAACTAAATGATAATTTGATAAAGAAGTTTAATGATTTTTACGATACGAAACTGAGAGAATACGAATTGTTTGAACGGTTCACGTTTAGACGTACAACAGCGACAAAAGTAGTTATTGATAATAAAGAATATGTGTTAATAGGCAGTATGTGGAAGTTCAAATGGAAGTATATGAATGTGATACAGCGGAAAATATTAGAATTTGGTTTGGATACGGGATTTGGTGAGCGGAACTCACTGGGTTTTGGATTCGTAAATAAAGTTTTTTAAGTTTGAAAAAAAAGGAGTGGCAAAAATGTTATTTCAATTAGGGAATTTTGTTCTGCATTCAGGAAAGCAAGCACAATGGAAAATAGAGTGTGACGCACTCACAGATGATGACTACGAAACGTTAGCGTGGATAGTCGCAAACGAGTGGAAATTGAAGTACAATGGTGTAAAAGAAATAGAAAGAGGTGGTCGTGCTTTTGCTGAGAAACTAAGGCAATATCAGCAGAATTGGACAAAAGGAATGAACACCGTTTTGATAGTTGATGATGTTTTGACTACGGGTCGTTCAATGGAGGAAATGTATGAAAGTTGGAAGGATGCTAAAAATATTCGGCTAAAGGGAGTAGTGATATTTGCAAGAGGTAAATGTCCTGGCTGGGTGCGACCGATATTCCAAATGTATATTGAAGCATAGTGGTGATAGTAATGAAAGGGCTGAAGCATAAAATCATTTATGGAAAATCAGAGATAGAACTGAAGCAGTTTGATGACAATACATTTGATAGTTGTGTTACAGACCCGCCTTATAACTTAACTTCTATAACTCGTCCACGACTAGACCAAACTAAAAATGGGAATTACGGTAAAGAAGTCCCCTTTAGTAGAGTTCAATCACGAATGGGTGGTTTTATGGGCAAAGATTGGGATGGCACTGGTATTTCATTTAAGGTGGAATTGTGGGAAGAAGTTTATCGAGTGATAAAACCGGGAGCTCATATTTTAGTTGCTGGGATTGCACGGACGCACCATAGAATGTGGGTGGCATTGGAAGATGCAGGATTTGATATAATTGATGGTGTGTATCATATTTTTGGTTCGGGCTTCCCAAAATCATTAGATATTAGTAAAGCGATTGATAAAGTGATGGGAGTTTCACGAGAGATTGTTGGTAGAAAACACCATCCTACATCAAAAGATAGGACCGGGGATAAATCACCGTATCAATCGGATAATTGCCATCTTAATGGAACCTTTGATGTAACAGTTCCCACCTCCAAAGCGGCAAAAAAGTTTGAAGGATTTGGAACTGCTCTCAAACCTGCTGTTGAAATATGGTGTCTTGCACGCAAACCAATAAGCGAGCGTAATATAGCGAGCAATGTGCTTAAATGGGGAACGGGTGGAATTAATGTGGACGGGTGCAGAATTAATTATTTAAAGAAAGAGCAAAATCTTCGATATAATAGTGATAATTGGGAAGAGCAAAACGTAAAATTGTGGAATTCTGAACTGGGAGAAAGACCACTACCCAATCCACAAGGTCGCTTCCCTGCAAACCTTATCCTTTCGCATACAGAAGAATGCGAAGAGCTTTATAGATTAAAAGACAATATACCAAGTGAGATAAAAAAGGAGATTTTAGAATATTATGGGAAGACAACCAAATACTAAGTGTGAGATTTGTGGAAAACCATTATATCGAAGACCGTATGAGTTTAAAGAAAGTAAGGAATTTTGTTGTAGAGGATGTAGAAGTGAGTTATACAAAAATAAGCCAGAAATATGGGGGGAGAATTTAGATAAAGGTAGGGGTTGGAATAAAGGGAAAAGCAAAAAGAACGGCGATATTCTGTCCTATGGGAGACCACGAAGCGATGCAAGTAAAAAGAGAATATCCGATGCGGAAAAAAGCTTTTGGAAAGAAAATCCAGATAAACTTGTTGCAAGAAATGCAAAATTAACAGGATTAAAACGCTCTAAAGAATCAATAGAAAGGATACGCGAAGGGAAAAAGGGAATACCTTGTCCTGAACATGTAAAAGAATATCTTAGCAATTTGTTTAGGGGGAGAACATTTAGTAAAGAGCATCGAGAAAAATTAGGAATCAAAACAAAAGAAAGGTGGAATAATTATACTGACGAGGAGAAAGCAAACTGTGTTAGAAAAATGAGAACACAACTTAAACCAACAAAACTTGAACTTGCTTTATCTGAATTATTAAGTGAAGAATGGAAATATGTAGGCGATAATGAAGTAATTATCGGCTGCAAAAATCCAGATTTTATTAATGTAAACGGTCAAAAGAAACTGATAGAAGTTTTTGGGAGATATTGGCATACCGAAGAGGACGAAAGTGTCAGAATCAAACATTTTAAGCAATACGGATTTAAAACATTGATTATATGGGAAGAAGAATTGCAGAACAAAGAAGATCTTTTAGTTAAAATAGAGGAATTTGAGAAATGTTAGAAGTCGCAAAATCAAAAATCCCTAATGAGTGGATAGAATACTTTGAACCAACAGGTAAACTAAAATGTTCACCCAACTGCGTATGTAGGATGTTGGATGAGCAGAGTGGAGTTATTTCAGCAAGCAAACGAGAGAATGTTGAAAATGTAGAGTATAATGCAAATCAAGCCATCAATTTTTATGGTAAATCTACAAAGATGCAGGGATATTATGGGAATGGTGGTGCCTCTCGCTTCTTCTACCAAGCAAAAGCATCGCAAGCAGAGAGGTGGTTCTACTGCACAATTTGTAAACAATCATATCCCATGAAAGAAAGGGATGCGCACATACATAACGCACCGGAAAAAATCAAATACCAACATTTAGAATTTCATCCAACTCAAAAACCTGAAAAATTAATTTCCTACTTGGTCAGATTGGTAACCCCACCAAAAGGAACAGTATTAGACCCATTTGTGGGCACAGGTACAACTTTAGTAGCAGCAGAACGCGAGGGATTTAATTCTGTTGGTATAGATAGTAATTTTGAATATTGTAGAATTGCAGAGCAGCGATTAAAGAATGAAGCAGAACAGTTGAGAATAGACAGAGAACAATCTATGATTGAGAGAGTAGGGTTTTAATGCTATTTTTTTAGTAGGGAAAAAATGTGTATTTCATATATGGGCAAAAAAAACAAAAAAAGACGAAAATCATAAAAAAAGTATGTATTAAGTTTATCTTAATGTATGTTGATATTTATATATAAGAAAGATTTAAAGTATCTTAAAGGAGGGTTAAAATGGAAGAGAAGCCACTACATTTGTTGGGATACATCAGAGTTAGTACACTACCACAGCTAAAGGGCACAAGCATTGACGTTCAGAAAGATACAATGCAACGATACTGTAAAGAACGAGGACATGAGTTAGTTAGAATATATTCGGATAAGGGTAAAAGCGGTGTTGTGAAGAGGCCGCAGCTTGAATCGTTAATGAAACGGCTACTTGAAGATAAGAATAACGAACTTGATGGCGTTATCTGTTATGATCTAACTCGATTTGGACGGAATACAATCGACTTGTTAACGAACATAAAATTAATGGAACTCGCAGGTAAGAAATTCATTTCTGTTAAAGAGAATATTGATACGAGTTCGTATATAGGGCAACTAATTTTACAAATTTTTTCTGCTATTGCGGAATTTGAGCGCAACCGAATTATGGAGCGATTGAACGAAGGTAAAGAATGGGCTAAGATACACGGTACAAAGAGCGGTAAACCTATGCACCGGCCAAAAAAAGACGTAAATTGGGAATTAGTAAAGGAGTTACGAGAGTTTGGATTGAGTTGGAATAAAATCGCACAGCACTGGAATAAAACAGTAAAAACAAAAAATGAGAAAATATCTGTTCCCACTTTAATCAAAAGAGCAAAAGAGGAGGGTATATTCTAATGTGCTGCATATTTGAGGATGGAGATAGTAACATTTAGGAGGTGAAGAGAATGAAAGAAGAAGAATTAAAAAAGAAATTAGAGACAATAGATGAAAGCATAGTAGAACTAAAGGAAAGCATTTTAACCAGGAACTTTAACTTGAAAATGAAAGCGATACACTATGCAGTTACGGGATTAGTTGCATTATTTATTTTTGGATCAATAGTTACGTACGCAATACAAAATATGGAAGAACATCTACCAACTGCCTTGTTCGGAACGGGGATCGTAATAGGATTTTTTTATATTTTAGTTATGTGCTTATTCAACGTAGAAGAATAAAAATGAAATAGTTGTATTCCCGGATTAACCAAAAGAGGAAAAGAAGAGGGCATATTCTATTTAAAGGCAAAAAATATCTAAAATATGCAATATGCACTAATATTTTATGCTGTTTTAAGATAAGTATTAGGTAGGGTTAAAACATTACGTTATACGAGCTCTACGTACGCGTTTTTACCTTTGCACAACACGTAGTTTTACTATCTCTTAATTCCCTTTAGTGTTAATGCCAAAACACTTCGCCGTTTCAGCAATCTTGTCACTTTGAGTTGTCTCTTACCTTTTTTTGTTGGATTCCTTACAACCTCACCTATGTCGCTATCTCTTATTGCTTTCAGTAGTGTTGTTGGTATGTTCTCTTCGATAGGGATACCTAACTGTCTACTCAGAGTTCCTTTTTTCAATTTTGCTGATTGAATCCACAGATTTTTCTTTTTCGTTTGGATCACCTCCTTTATTTTTAACATGCTCAACATGAACAAATCTTATAATGTTTCCGTCTACTTTAATATCTTTTATTTCTTTCATCTTCTTCTTTTTTTTATTGTTGGGTGTCTACATCTATTTGTTCGATTTCTACCTCTACCACCTTCTTTCCAACCTCTACCACTTCCGTCTTTTCTACCGTAGCCACTTCTTGACATTCCCATCATCTCCTTTCATATTACAAACTCCTTTCTTTTGTTATATTCTTCTCGTTTGCCCTTATTCCATTGGTTTACAGGTCGTAAATAACCTACTATACGTGAATATACTTCACAAGGATTCCAATTTCTAAGTGTTTTATCCTTTTTGAAACAGTTATCACATTTGAAGAATAGTCGTTCTGTTGGTGGCGTTCCTATTTTAGGGTTGTATACTGCTCCACCAGTGACTATGATTTCTCCGTTTTCGTTGATCGTGCACGTTACATTCACAGGGGCGTTACAATCGTGGCAAGTACCGTGAAATTCTACGTTTCCTGTTTCTAACCGTTTTTGTAGTTCTTCGATTTGCATTTTTATCTTTTTTCCCTCCTATATTATATTTTCCTTACTACAATCATCAACAACGCAATTATAAAAATTAAAATAATTAGAGGTAGCACATAGGCAGAAACGTCAAACGTTAACTCAGTAACTGTTGTTGTCACATTATACGCATTCTCTACTTCTGTACTAAATCCGCTCGTGTTCATTTCTGTATTGAGTGTGCCTAAACTTGCAATACCAAAGTTCAATACGATAAAAAACGCTGCAAACAGAAACACTCCTGCAAGTAGCATACCCGTGAAATTGTTGTTTCGTGCCATTTTTATCTACCTCTTTCTTTTAATAACGCGTTTATAACCACTGCTTTATTTTCATCATAATGTAAATCTTTATTCATATAATTAGCAATTGCACTTTTACTTACTGTTACACCTCGATTAGCTAAGTAACGTTGTATATGCGCTATTTGCTGCCCAACCGTCATTAATCGTTCTTTCTTCATTTTTTGTTTTGTTTATCATATTAAAAAAAAAGAAAAAAAAAAGAAAAAAAAGGTTAAATTTTTTGTGTTCACGCTTATTCTCCTCTGCCACCGCCTGTGATATAAGGCCAGATAATGAACCCGACTGCCGCGAATATCGTTACGATTAGTATGCCTACACCAACCATGTCTATTGCGTCCTCTGCCATGTCTCCTGTTGCATTTGACATGTTGCTCCAGTGTGATCCAGATGTTATGTCTGCACTCTGTTCGAGCTTGTCACCCATGAAGATTGCTGCGTATACTAATATTATGATCACTGTCAGACCAACAACGACCCCAACGAGTTCACGCATACTACCTTCTTCACCGCGCAAAAGTGCGTGTCGTTTCGCTGCACCCCAATCTAAACCGACTTTAGCACGCCAGATCAGAGGATCGCATCCTTCGCGTAGTCCCTTTATTGCTTTCTTCATTCATGATTAACCTCCCCCTTGAGCGTCATAAATAAGATTAAAAACATATCCCTATATAAAGGTTATACATTATTTTTGTTAAAAAATAAAAAATAAAAAAAGGGAGAAAAAAAGAGTGGGTTTTACTCTCTTCCGCCCTGTATGTATGGCCAGATAATGAATCCAACCGCAGCAAATATCGTCACGATGAGTATGCCTACTCCGACCATGTCTATCGTATCCTCCGCGATGTCACCGGTGGCACTTGATAAGTTAGCCCATGACGAGTTCGCCGTTATATCAGCACTCGATTCGAGTTTATCGCCCATGAAGATCGCTGCATACACAAGTATGATAATAACGGTTAGACCAACAACGACCCCAACGAGTTCACGCATACTACCTTCTTCACCGCGCAAAAGTGCGTGTCGTTTCGCTGCACCCCAGTTTAGTCCTGTTCTAACATCCCAGATCAGAGGAGTGGAACTGTGACGTAAGCCTTTTATCTTTTTCGCTATGCTCATTCATAAATAACCTCCCCCGTACACGTCATAAATGTAGTTTTAAAAATACTTCTATATAAAGGTTATACATTGTTTAGATATAGAGAGGAGAAAAGATATGATGATAGAAATGTTAAACGCCTTATTCGTAAGTATTTGTTTTGTGTATGCTGCTATTACAGATCATAGAACAATGCGAGTGCCTAACGCACTATGGTTATTTATGTTGCCTTTTGCGTTAGTGTCAATCTATCTACGCGGTATTTCTTTTGTTGAAGCTTGTGGTGTGATAATAACATATTGCATGACATACGCATTTTGGTTTTACGGCTGGTGGGGTGCCGCAGATACAAAAGGTATCATGATATTTTCGTTATTCTATCCTGATGTTGTGGAAGTACCCGTTGCATTTTGGACTATGCTTTTTGCGGCACTACTGTTAATTATGTGGAAAGTAGCATATAAAGAGAAGTTGGATGTTGCACGTCCCTTCTTCTCTGTGCTGTGCATAAGTGTAATCACAACGATTTTATTCCTTCTCCTCTCCAAATAGATATGGCTTGATTATCCAGCCAACTGCCGCAAACAGAATCAATATTAATATTGCTACACCCACCATACTTATAGTGGATTCCCCTATTTGCCCTATACCATCTTTCATTTTACTCCATGTTGTCTCTACACCAACAGTATAATAATAACTGATGTAGTAATTAGTATTGTTCTCTAAATGTGGCGCTGGTGGCAATGTAATATTTATGTCTAATAATGTGCCACCTTCACTTACGTTAATAGACGCGTTAGTTGTGTTTGAATGTCCGTTATAAGTAGCATAATACGATATTATGTCGCCATCATAGTAACCCGATGCGAAATTAGCTGCATCCTGTTGGTATTCCCCACCACTTGTCGAGTCAGCATAAATCACGTCAGAAGAATTCATATTCGTGAACGTGATGTTTGCACCGATTAAAGGTGTGCCACCATCATCATAAACATGCCCACTCAGGCTATATGGCGTGGTAAGCGCTGCGGTTGTTACTCCAATCAAACAATACAAACCCAAAACCACAAATACTAATTTCTTCATGTCGTTGCGATCCTCCCTTCACTATAATTCATACTATAATTTCCTTGTTTTTTATATATCATACCTGTTGATATATTTCGTACTGTTTCGCTGCCTGAAACGATAGGATAGTGGTTTAGTTGTACCCACGTACCTTGTGCACCTGTGTTAAACGTTTCATTCTCTACGTAAATTGTTTCTTGACCTTCTACGTCAACGGCACTATCTAATCTCGAGCCCATAAATACGAGCATCGAAAACATAATGATAATAAATATTGCACCAATTGCAACAGTTGTTAGCACATACGCATTTCCCGATTCGTTATGTACTATTTTTTTCATTTGTTTTATAAACACCTCCTTCACAATATATTTGGCATGCTGTTATCTTTCTTTTTGTCTTTTCTTCCCCCTTTGCCATTGGGTTGTATCTTCATCTCAGTAAACTCCAATAGCGCTTCTATCCCCTTTTCCAGTGGCGCGTCACGCACTTTGAATATACCACCTTTCATATTTCTATTATATATCGTTGCCCTAATAAAAGTATCTGGTGGTCTGTTACTACTCGCCTGTGCTATTGCCGTTGCACATGCTTCTTGCCATTCTTTAAATTCCTTCTCTCTTTTTTCCTGTTCGTCCATTATGGTTCCCTCCTTTTTTGTTCTTTTTTAGCGTAGCGCTTTAAAAATACCGAATAGAATACCCGTAATCGAAAGACCTAAAAATAAAACACTCACTGCATGATACTCAACTGGTAGATAGTTCCAACCTGCGATACCGATTATGAACCCGATTATAACAGGCATAATCACACTTTCTTGACGTATCCACAGCATAAACAACGGTATGCCCAACACTAAAAAATAGAAGATATTGCCTGCAACGTTGTGATAAGGTGCTTCTATCATTGCCGTGAAATTATCCCATGTCATATTTGAACTGAAATTATCATAACCTTCTACTTTTGTATATGTCATGTTTGTAGTTGCTTTTGTGAAATTGTAGAGGTCGCCTGCGCCCGTTCCTGCTACTATTGCAACACAACAAAAAAGCAATAGTCCAATAACGATAATTGTGCGTTTCATTCTATATTTTTTAGCGATCTCCCTGTGAATACTTGGAATAGGAAGGCTGCATACATAATCCAAATGCCTGCTTGAATTGGATTCGCGATTAGTTCAGGAGTACCCATAGCGATTAAAGGTCCCCTAATATATAAGATTGCCATTATCGAACTCAAGAATATACGTAATGCGGAAACCGCACCTGTGAGTAATCCAAATGCAGAGGGATCTGATCCCGCACTTGCACTTCCACCGCCATACGATAAACTCTGCAATCCTGCAACAGATTCATTATAATCTTCTGCATCTATATTCTCAATTGTCTTTACGTCTACATTAAAAATAGGGGTTAATCCACCAACTACCATATTAAACAATACTATAAACACAATCATATCGAATAGTTTCAATTTCTATACACTCTCCTACTACGTTGTGCAATATACGCTAAAACTGCAATTGCAGTGATAATTGATAAAACCAAATATGTTGTTGGTGTGTCACGTACTTCTAACCACCCAACAAAATGGAATATCCATGCAAACATAGATACGAATATACTACCTATTTCGACTGTCGTAGCACCAAAGAAACACGCAAACAAGACTAAAAATGCAATGCTTAGATATTTACATGCTTCCTGCGGTACTCCAATATCTAAAAACCATTTGAATTTGAGTACTTGTTCCCAAGTCAATGGTGAATGCCCAAATGTTACGTGATCTGCACGGAAACCAACATAAAACGCTTTACCACCCTCTTTGTTTACTATTATTTGTGCGTTCGTTTGATTACATCCGTTATCATAATATTGATTCCATACGCTATCTGCTAAGTGATCTATTGTCCATGTTGCTCCATATATAGTACCGTTATTGTTTTTAGTTGAACTATCTACTGCTAAAGTATCGGGGCAATCATCAAAATGCCATAAGCCTATTAGTCCTGTTTCCTCATTATATCTTCTATTATAATGATTAAAAGCTTCAGTTGGATTTAAATAACGATTGTATAATCTAATTTCATCTAATTTACCATCAAAATAATCATCTGTACCTGTCCATATATTTCCATATCCCAACGTCAAATTATTTGTTACTGCTTCAGGAATAAACGAAAGTGCTACATCATTATCATATTGACCATTTATATACATGGTAAGATTGGTATTATTCCACGTACACATTAAATGGGTCCATGTGTTTTCAGATGCTACCGATGTAGATTCTATACTAACGCCATCTGTCAATGTGGTATTACCTATAGTACAAATAAAATGTTTAGAACTTCCTAAAACAACTCGATAATTCCAAGAATAAACAGCACCGCCATTCCCTTTTCCTAATATTACTCCTCTATAATTATCATCTACATATACCCACATTTCTAAAGTGCCTTCGGTTGTCATATCTAAACTTGTATCATGCCCACAATCTACATAACTATCTATACCATTAAACTCTAATGCACAACCTTCATCATTAAAATTGTTTATGTATAAGAGTAATGAACGTGTCTCATCAGAAGTATCATCATAGAACATGTTAATACTGCCGTGCGTATTATTGATCTCTTCCCATGTAACAGTAAAATCAACTGCTTCATACCATTCTGTATCGCGGGTAAACTTCTTTGAGCCTACGATAATCACGTAATGGCTATCTTTGGGATATATTGTTATTGTTGTGTTAACGTTTTCAGATGGTTTCGTAAATTGTACTCGATATTTAACGGTTTCCACCATCATAAATGAGATACGGCCCAACGAATCGGTAGTACCATTCATCGTACCGTTTTCTATATCCGCACTTACATCTTGTGATAGACCCATAACATTCCATAACCAATCCCATGAGCTGCCCGAAGTTTCTAACGCTGTTACATTTACTGTAACATCACCAACTGCATTACCCCATAACGTTTGCACTTTGAATTCTACTGCACGTGGCGGATAGTACGTGCCTGCGCCACCACCCGTAACATTCTCTATTTTTGTGAGATATACAGTTTGCTCTGTATCCTGTCCCATGAACACATATTGTTTGTTTGTGTAATACCCGTTTGCACTTACTTCCAAAGGATAAATGCCATACGTCACATTTTGAAACACAATTGCACCTGTTGTTGTTTCTGCAACTCTCGTACTATCTAACACAGCCGTAAAACTTGTTATTGTATAACGAGTATCTGCATCTTTTGCGTAAACCGTTAAATTATAATTTTGCGACAACAAGAAGTTTTGACGTGTATCTCCTTTTTGTACTAATCTAACATAGTCGTAATGCACATCGTAATCGTCTATGGTGGGGCTATAAACATTAAGATATGCTATTTTACTCGTTTCAAAATCTCCGTTTTCTGTTGCATCTTTAAAATATAATGAGATGTTGTCCCATCCAGAACTCATTTCTGGGGTCCAAACTACATAATCACCATCTGAATCGAACAAATATACATTGTCGATATGCGTGTGCGTATCTTTTTGATAATATTCTAATCGTGAAAGATCAGAATTCTTGTTTATGATTGAGCAGTCTTTAGCAGGAGTCCAGAACATGCCTAAAACTAAATTACATTCTGGATATAATGTGCCATTTGCACGTAACGAACCTGTTCCCTCTATATAATCTGAATTGTCTACGGAGAGATCTAAACATGAGTCCCACCCAGCATATTCAATAAACGCTAAATAATCTATTAATGTTGTTACATTATCGCTTTTTGTGCTTTCAAATTTGAAAAATGTTATGTTTGAGAGGTTGCATGCACCCGTTTCTTCGCTATTAGACAATTTTAAAACATGTAAATCCCATGTATTATTGAAATACGTTTTGTTTACCTGCCAAACCCGTTTATCGGTTGCACCCGTGGAATTTGAGCTGATTGTAACGGTTATGTTTTCTGAAGTTATATTCGTTGTGTTCGATATTTTAGAATAGAAATAGAAATAACCGTCTGCGGCACTAACATTAGAGTTTACGCCGGGTGAGAACGTTTTACTAAAATCCGTTGTGTTATAGCCGACTGATTGCAAAGCGCCCGTAGCTTCTATATAATCTAATGTGTTTAATGTTAAGTTGTTATCAGAAGTCCACCCGGATACATTATCACACTCGTCTAAAACAGATTCGTAATACGTTATATTATCACAATCATCTAACAGATATGAAACGTCATAGGTGGGCACGGTAACAACACTACTCGTTCTATACGTTTCCTTTTCCGCAGTCATATAATACGTACCGTTTGAGATTCCTGTGAATTCATACCAACCCCAATTATTAGTGTATGTAGAATTGCTTATGCCATTCCAAATATTTACAGTTGCTTGTGGTATCGCTTGATGAAATATATCGTCTTGCACAAGCCCGTTTATCTTCGTTGTGTTTGTACTCGCCTCTGGCACTAAATATAGGTCTACTGTGTAACGACCAGCCTTGATTATTGTCATTGTGAAATCGTCATGTGTGTAACCACTTTTTTCCGCACGCACTTCTATTGGCACGTCCTGGAACCACTCTACTTCTAATAAAGTTGCTGGGTCAATGAATTCATAGCTGCCGTTTGCATCTGAAGTAGCATGATAATTAGTGCCCGCTTGTGTCCAATTCAAGTTAACGTTTGCTAAGAGCGTGCCGTCAACTAAATTATCAGAGTTTGAGGCGTCATAAACCTTTCCACTTATGTATATTACGTTTGATAGTGTACAGAAGTCATACGCTAAATCACGTATGTCCTCAGGTGGATCTTCCGTAATCGCTGGTTTTGTATCCTTTACTAAAACAGCATATAGCATACCTTCTTCCCAATCAATCGTAGATGTGATTTGTTCAGTAGCTGCCTGTTGCGTTAAGACACGTTCGTCTTTTAATTGCCCCGTAGAATCAAATATCTGGATTTTGTATTGGTTCGCACCGAAATCAGGTGAATCTATATAGTACGATATGTTTAATGTTTCACCTATTGCATATTCTGTGTCTTCTATGTTTATTGTTGAGGGTTCACCAATATCTTTAAAATATATCCAATCTCCTCCCAGCAATTCAGGTTCCCCCGTTTCTGTTTTATATACTTCAAACCAATATAATCCAAAATGATCTTGATTAAACAATTCCGACCAGTTAAATTTTAAGTTGCCACATGGTTTGATAGAAGAGTTTCCCGCGTCTTTCAAACGAGTTACATTATACATCTGATCCCATGTTGCCCGTCTCACTTTAAAATCGTATTGCGCATTAGTATATTCTGCAAATGGTATTGCCGTCACATGCCATGACGCATCTATCTCATAATTATTCAATTGTGTTATTGCATGCGTATCTATCCATGCTTGCGTACCTACTGGCTCTGCACCTACACCTACTATTCCATCGTTTGTAGTTACATCATCTATATCTATTTGTGTATAACTTGCTCCATAATAGGAGCCGTATGTAGTTTCTATTTGAGGATTGAAATACATATAAAACGGGATACCACCACTTATTGCTCCTATACATCCTTTAGCATCTCCATTCACACTAAGAAGAATCTCATTGCCTTCTATTTGTATTTCAAACAAGTCACAATTATGATAAGTGTTTATGTATGTAGCAATTTCACCAGAGCCTAAATACATATAATCAGAATCATAAAATTGTAAATATACATTACTATATCCTCCATAATAACTCTGGACACATGTATCAAATGACCATGGCATGTGTTCGCCGTAATTTTCTATACGTACATCTGTATAACTTTGTACAACAAACGACCAGTAATTACTGTTATATCCTTTTCCATCTATTTCTTTTACATAAAAATATGTCCGTTCACCAAGCCAGTTGGAACCACCTCCTCTAGTAGAATATCCGTATGTGTATAATCGCATCATACGAAGATATGGGTAACCACCCATAGTTTCTAAGCTTAATGTAGCGCTACCATATCCTCCGTCATTCCAACATCTACTATATGTATATTCACTTGTCCATATATCACTTAAATCGGTGCCTAAATGGTATTGCATAGTATCTTCAAATTCAATAATTGCACTAACGTTATTCACAAATAAACACAAAACCACAACAATAAAAATCCACTTAAATTTCATTCTGCCATACTCACCCATCCTTTTTGCTGTGCAACTCTAAACAATTCTTTAGTGCTATAATAAACAGTAACCAAACCAAACACGCACAAAGGTAAGAAATCAAACCATATATTGCAACCGTACCCCGCAGTTTTGGGCACGTGTATCCAGCCGTCACTTAAAATAAGCTCCAAGCTCATTCTCGCCCCTAACCCTAATGCCCATAGTCCACATAGCCAGATCATTATAGTTTTATACATCATTTCTTTTTCCCTCGTTTCTTTTTCCGTTTTGTTATAGATTCACCTGATCGCACCTTCAACTTAGTAGGTGAACAAAATATGATATTATCTAACTCTACATCTAAACGCTTAGTAGCATACTTAACGTATTTACGTTTTTTAGCCGGGTTCAATGGTTTACGTTTAGCAACTGCTTTCTTTGTTTTCGCACCTTTCAATTTACGTAAATGCCTTTTCCATATTTGTAATGCGGCTTTAGCTTTTGCTATAAGTGCGTCATCCGCTGCATTACGTACTTCCGCAGATGAAATCAAAACTTCCGCAGTTG
>Ga0190293_1000065_pt1 | contig 37470 bp, 26 predicted proteins | sample 48693001_MG_FD_161671 | JGI IMG/M metagenome (GOLD analysis project Ga0190293, IMG submission 161671) | Hydrothermal vent microbial mat bacterial communities from Southern Trench, Guaymas Basin, Mexico - 4869-30-0-1_MG | ecosystem: Environmental > Aquatic > Marine > Hydrothermal vents >...
GGACAGATGCGACCCGGAAATGGGGACTGGCTTGATAGACAGAGCCGTTTGCGTGAATGGGTGCCTGTCCGCGAAACGAATATTGTGCGGTGGAGCTTCTGGATCAAGCAGTCCACCCACCGGCACGGATGGGGGTCTGTAAGCGCATCCTGATAGAGCAGAAAAAGTGGCTATTGACATCGGCGGTTATGGGTGTCCCCTTTTCCGTACTGCTCGGCTGATGCATGAGGTTGGGCTGGGGACGCATCAGATCCTACGAGTAGGTCTGATGCATGAGGCTAGGCTGGGGGGACACGCACCTTCGGTGCATGTCCCCCCATTGCTATATTTTTACGATTCTTCTGCTTGAAATGGTGGTTCCGGATCTGAAGACGACCGTGTAAACACCTGACGGTAGATCGCCTCCTGCCTGCAGGTTCTCACCAGGAGTGAATCCGCTGTAGACCGTTTCGACAAGTCGTCCATCCATCGAGTAGATGTCCAGCGCACATTCCATGGGAGTCTCAAGCGTGAAACTTATCCCTGCATAGGATGTGAAAGGATTCGGTCCCGTGGTGAAGACCGTTCCTGTTTCGGTGCCGCTCACTCCGGTGAGCAGGGAAGTGTCATACCAGAGATCCCTCGGGCGATCATCCATCCCTCTGCCCATGTAGAAGAGAGCAACTTCAGTCGGAAGGATGCCATGCCTTATTACAGCAGGACCTTTATTGAATGGGAGCTGACCGCTGACAGCGTCAGGTCTGACGCTCGGAAGAAGATTCAGCTCAGCCGCTGAAGAGAAGTAGATGATATCGGCCAGGTGATCGATATAGGTCAGTGCGCACCTGCCTGATTCACGATAAACATCGATGAAAGGATACATTCCATGGGCGATGGAGGGAGAGGTGTTCCAGGTGGCTCCACTGTCGGCCGAAAGAGCCATGATTATTTCGAAGCTCTGGTCATGGTAGATGACTGCGACTTCCGCATTGCTGCCCTGATCTGCGGCGCAGATCGGAGCTGATGAAGAACTGCCCTGGGATATCTCCACTTCGTAGAAGCTGATATCGCTGAAGGCTGTACACATTATCATGTTATCTGAGAAACGCTTGAAGGCCATGTAGACCCAGCCGTTCGCTCCGATGGATGCAGAGGGTCTCTCGGCATCATCTGCGATCAGTTCCGGTATGGTCCAGTTATCACCGTCATCAGTACTCCGTGTCAGGAGGATATTCCTGTCGGTGTCCTCGCCGAACAGCCAGAGCTCGTTCGAGATCGGTTCGCAGACCACGGAAATGGATTTCAGCGTATCGGCTGTGAAGGGCCAGCTGGGCTGGAGGAATGCGTTGAAACTGAAGTCCGTAATATTGAGTCTGAAACCCCAGGGAGTTGTCGCGCTGTCGGGAATGGTTGCCGCAACGAACACGGTTATGTAATTGGAATCCGGGTCCGGGTTGTTGCCATGCAGCACCAGTTCAGGGTCAGTCATGTTCCAGAGTCCGCCGGTGGCGTTGGTTCTGTACTCCCATGAACCGCCGAGAGTATCAGTTTTGCTGAATATTTTCATGAGGTCGCCGCTGGTTCCGAGGCTATCCATTATCGTAGCTGCATACTCATTGCCCCTGAGGTCGTATATGCCGTCGCAGTAAGTATATCCAGGGCCGACCCATGTACTGTTTTCTGACATGTCCCAGATCAGGATATCGGGACCCCAGAGCGGGACCGGCTGTGACAGAGGTGCTGTGCTTCCTCCGAGACCTATCCCGATAAGCGTAAGCAGTAGAAAGTTCATCAGCGATTGCTCCTCTCAGCCCCCCGGTATTATCGACAGATGCTCATCTTGTTCATCAAGTGATCATCCCACAAATTTACACTCTAAGTAAAGGATACGGGATTACTTCATGCAGGGCAAGGGTAAAAGAGACTGTTAGCTCTCCTCCTCCTCTTCTCCCATCCAGGTGCCCTTATCAAGGATCTTCCAGGCAGGTTTGCCAGTCAGTTCACGAAGATCCTCCACGACTTCCAGCTGTGTGGGATCCACCTGCAGTGACTGCCTGAACATGTCCACCGCTTCCTCGTCCTGGGAAGTGATCGCCAGCAGTCGCCCCATGACATTGTAGGCCTCTGTAAGTTCGGGATCAAGTTCGGCAGCCTGTTCGAGGTATTCCATGGCATTCTCGACCATATCCTCCTCGTCGATCTCGATATCCCATATGTCACCTGCGGGGAGATTGTCTATCAGAGCCATTGCCCAGCACAGACCTTTTCCCAGATAGGCGAGAGGATTGTCGGTATCAAGCTGCAGCACTGAATCGTACAGCTGAAGAGCCTCGGCGGGGCTCCTCTCATTTCTTATTAATTCTGCAAGCGCCATCCTGGCATCGATATCTGCTGGATGTTCGCTTATAGCCTCTTCGAGGGTCTCCTTGGTACTGCGCTCCATTTGCTAGTGCTACCTCCGTAGAGTGTGCGGATTTTCGGTTTGGCCTCATTTACAATCAAAACAGTCCTTCGTCAAGCCCCTCTCTTACCGGTTCTCTCCCAACCCGCACATGGGAGCCCCGGTCTTGTCCGCAGACCGCCTTGAGAATTAGTATCTCCTCCGGGGGTAATTATCATGTCTCGATTAGACGTCAGGTTCCTGAAAAGTGTCGGTCCTGCAAGGGCAGCCAAGCTGTCCAAACTCAGCATCAACACGGTAGATGACCTGCTTCTGCATATCCCTCGGTCGTATCTCGACCGCAGGGTTATAACACCTATCCGGGATATGGTTCCCGGCCGGGAGTCTACGGTATCTGGATCTGTCATCAGTATCGAGGACAGGCGCACCGGGAAGGGAAGACGTATCCTTCGGGTTGTAATAAGTGACGGCTCGGGCAATCTTCCGCTTACATTCTTCAACGCAAGATTCATCAGAGGCAGGCTTCCTGCCGGTTCCAGGGTGATGGCCAGCGGTTCTCTCAGCCCATTCCCGGGCAGTGGAATTGTCCATCCTGATCTGGTCTTCCCGGATGCTCTCGGGGAGGATGCCCCTCCGATTGGAGTGCTTCCTGTTTATCCGCTTTCCGACGGATTGAATCAGGGCTTTCTCCGCAGACTGATCGCAGGGGTGCTGAATGATCCAGGTACGGTGATCCCCGAATACCTGCCCTCTGCCCACCTCAGATCGCTGGGCTGGGAAAGCAGAGCAGCACTCATCCACTCCGTACACAGACCGGCTTCACCTGAAGAAGGTGAGAAAGCCCGCAGGGTTCTTGCGCTTGAGGAACTCTACATTTACATGGCGATGCTCAGGCAGGTCAGGGAGCGGTCAGACTCGCTTGAAGGCATCCCCCTTCCTGCTGTCAATGATATTCAGACCAGTTTCAGCGCTTCACTTCCCTTCATGCTAACATCTGCTCAGGACAGGGTTATCGATGAGATAACATCGGATATTCGGCAGGATCGTCCTATGAGGAGATTGCTTCAGGGAGATGTCGGATCGGGGAAGACCGTCGCCGCCGCCGCAGCCTGCCGAGTCTGTGCATCTAATGGATATCGTTCTGTCATTGTCGCCCCCACCGAGGTTCTGGCAGCTCAGCATTACAGAACGTTGAAGACTCTCCTCGAGCCTTTCGGTATGACCTTTGCCCTCCTTACCGGCGGAACATCTTCAGGAGAGAGGAACAGGATCAAGGATGCGCTCGAGATGGAGGAGTTGGATGTTCTTGTCGGCACTCATGCCCTGCTGCAAGACCGTGTGAGGATACCGGGATTGGCGCTCTGCATTGTTGATGAGCAGCACAAGTTCGGTGTAGAGCAAAGGGAAAGCCTCCTCTCTGGTCTCTCCCCCAGACCCCATATGCTGATAATGTCTGCCACACCAATCCCAAGGACTCTGGCAATGACCATTTACGGGGATCTAGATGTCTCTGTAATAGATGAGATGCCTCCTGGAAGGGGGAAAGTAGTCACAATGGTCAGGGGGCGCGACAGCAGGACGGAAGTGTACCGCTTCCTTGAGGAGAGGCTTTCCAGAGGGGAAAAGGCCTTTATTGTCTACCCTCTCAGGGAGTTCTCCGGTGAATCTGAGCTGCTTGACGCGACCAGTTCCTTCAGGATTCTTTCCCGGAGCGGCCTCGGCCGGTTCGGCGTCGGTCTTCTGACCGGGGCCATGAGTGCAAGGGAGAAACTCGATGTCACTGACAGATTTCTCTCCGGTGAGATATCTCTTCTTGTCAGTACAACGGTTATCGAAGTTGGTATAGATATACCCGAAGCCACAGTGATGATCGTTGTCAACGCCGAGAGATTCGGACTGAGTCAGCTCCACCAGCTTCGTGGAAGGATCGGACGGAGCGGATTGGACTCATGGTGTTATCTGATGAAGGGAGAGGAATGCGGGAAAGAAGCGTCGGAGAGACTCGTTGTTCTCGAATCGACCTCCGATGGATTTGAGGTTGCTGAAAGAGATCTTCAGCTCAGGGGTCCCGGTGAGGTGGCAGGTACCAGACAGCATGGTCTGCCTCTTTTCAGGATAGCTTCACTCATTGGTGATCAGGACCTCGTCGAACAGGCATCTGGATTGGTTGCTGAACACAAGCTGACTGCAGAAATCCGGGCGGAATTCGAACACAGATTCATGGGGAGCGTTTCTCACGGCATCTGAGCCTGCTCTGGTGAGGTTGTCAGTGGCCATACTCTCGACCTATCTTTCACATAACGAGTATTGTGGGTGTTTTCATAGAGAACATCTGCATCAGGGGGTTTCAGCACAAGTTCCGTATAAGGGTGACCGGCACCCGGCGGTATTAATCTGGGGAGAAGTTACGGTATGAGTTCACACGCTGGTAAGGTCAGGGAACTGATTCAGGCTGCCCGATTGCAGATGCAGCAGGGTGCAAGAGAGGAAGCTCTTGAACTCCTTCGCGAGGCGCACACACTTGATCCGTCCAATCAGGAAGTGTCTGATAGGATATCATCGATAGAGCGTGAGATCACCGCCATGCAGAAGTTCAATAAGACCAGATCCCGGCGTGCTCATACCGCCGGGAGGACCATCTCCTCGTCCGGTTTTGTTGAGGACTGCCTGCTCAGATCGACTGAAGCATTCGAGGCAGGGGATGAGGTCAGGGCTCTGCAGGAACTGGAGAGAGCCAGAAGGCACGATCCGGATAATGCGGAGGTCAAGAAGAGACTCAAAGCGGTAAGACGCTCTATCAAGGTCAGCAGCCTTGCCGATCTCATCCGAACCCGTTTCAGATCCGGAGATCCGGAAGTTGCTATCGAGAACATACGCAGGATTTTCAGGATTTGGCCTTCTGCACCTGTCCTCGAAGAGCTGATCACGATGGCAGAGACCTGGCAGCCATCTGTAGAAGAAGTTGTTGTGCCGGAGCCGGAGCCTGAACCAGAGCCCGAAGAGATCCCGGTTCCGATTGTTGCCGAACCGGAGCCCGAGCCTGAACCTGTCAAGGACCGCGGAAAAGCTCCCGTATCTCCGCGCAGGAAACGTCGACAGACGCCATCCTCCAGGAGACAGCCCAGTAAAGGGCTGCGGAGCAAGGAACCGGTTGTGGCTGAGGATAAGGAAGACAAGGGCAGCTCGAAGCTCTGGGGATTCATTGCCATTTTCCTACTGGCTGCCATTGTTACCTTCGTCATTATTAAATTCGTACTTCCCGCTGATGAGGAAATTGTTGACGAACCGATAGTCACAATGCCGTATACCCGGACCATTGTGATACCCGAACCTGCGCATGTTCAGCTCACTCTGGATGGAATACCTGTGCAGGAGGGTCGTGCGGGTACTTTTGTGATCACCGATTCCCTCTTCGGCGAGAGGACACTGCAGGTCAGGTCCCAGGGTTTTGAAACTCTCACATTGAGAACGGATTTCACCGAGGGACTTGTTCAGACCGATACACTGAGACTTGATTCGATAGGTACTTCATCGATACAGGTGATATTCGGCTATACGATGCCCGAAGGTTCGGATGACCCCGGCCCCGAGGCAGTGACCTATATGGTGGACGGTGAGCTGATCGAGGGTGATACTACCTCCATACTCACTGGTCAGCATGTGTTCGAGGCAGTGCTGGATGGGTACCGAACAATGCCTGAGTCAGTCTTTGTCTCCGATCCGGTCGGATTCAGTCATGATCTGGCCATACTTGCCGCAGAGCAGGCACAGGTTGTCCTTCAGCTCGCTGACGCTACACAGGGCAGCGCAAGCTTCTTCATCGATGGTACAAGAGTGGCCACCGGCCGGAGAATGGCTGAAGTACTTCCCTTCGGATCCTACTCTCTCAGGGTCTCCATGGAGGGCATGAACGACTGGACTGCTTTTATCAATCTCGGTGAGGTGGGATACAGCAGGACGATCACCATGGTCGAGGAGATCCTCATGGGTACCCTCATCGTCGGACCGGAGCCCTGGTCCGATGTCTATGTTGACGGAGCACTGGTTGGAACTACACCTTTCGGTGGAGTGGAACTGGAGCCCGGCACGTATTCAGTGAGACTCTCGAATCCTGCCTTCCTGGATGATAACCGCACGGTCGAGATACTTCCTGAAGAGACTACCGCCATCCAGTTTGCTGCTGTTCCCATAGAAGAGGAAGTGCCGGATATTCAGCCTGTAGAGGACATTCCAATAACATCGCCCTTCGCAATTCAGCAGAGTCTCCCGATAGTCCCGTCCCAGGCACAGTCAAGGGGCGATATCCACGGTTATGTGACACTTGCTGTCGTTGTTGGCGCGGATGGAACAGTCCAGAACGTTTCTGTTGTCAACGACCCTCTTGGGCTTGGCTGCGGTCAGGCTGCTGCCGATGCGGTCAGCAACTGGGTGTTCAGTCCTGCGATGCAGGGTGATGTGCCTGTAGAGGTGACGACTAATGTCCAGGTCCGTTTCGATATTGAATAGACGATCTGCCTGATGCTGATGTGGAGAGAGGAACACGGGGTCTGGCTTCCACCGGTGGATGTCTACGAAACAGGGAATTCCTGGATCGTTCACATGGAACTCCCCGGTGTTGACTTTCAGGATCTGGAGCTTACCGTGACCCATGACACCCTTCAGGTCAGTGGTGAGAAGAAGATACCGTCAGGCAATCTATCAACCCTTCGTCTCGAGATCTATACAGGTTCCTTCAAACGCGAGATCCAGTTTCCGGATTGCATAGACGTTCCGAATGTAACAGCGGTTATGGATTCCGGCATACTTACCGTCACACTACCCAGGAGCGAATCGGCGAAGATTAGAATTCCCGTCGGTCCGTCGGAGAGATGATGAGTGAAGTCAGATCTGCAGGAGATGGTGAATTGATGCTTCCAGATGTCATTCCAGTGATGCCTAGTTCCGAAGGCGTGGTCTTCCCGTACACGATCATCCCGCGGACAATTACAAGTGAGTCGATGACGAAGCTTATTGATGATGCTGTCATGGGTTCGAAGATGATCGGTCTTCTTGCGGTTAGATTCCGCGATGATGAAGTACTCTACCCGCCTCCGGAAGACCTCTACACGATCGGAACCATTACAGGGATTGACAGGCTCTACCGCTTCCCCGGCAACATCATAAGGCTGCACCTGCGCGGCCTGGTCAGATTTCGAGTGGTTGAGTATCTGTCCACAGATGCCCCATACATGATGGCCAGGATAGAGAGGCTCAGGACACTCCCGATAACAAATGTACTGGAACTTGATGCATGGCGGAACACTATCGAGATCCAGTTGAAAAAGATAATGGAGCTGTCCCCGGGAATTGTAGATGAATCCCAGATACTCGAGCTGGGCAGGGATCCGGATAAGCTGGGATTTATTGCCGCAAGTCGTATTGAGGCTGATATCGAGGACAGGCAGAGGATACTGGAGGAGGATGATCTCAACAGGAGACTCAGACTTCTATCAGGGATAATGGCACGTGAGATCGGCGTCCTCAAGCTGAGGAACAAGATTCAGGGACAGGTCAGGACGGAGATAGAGAAGGACCAGAAGGAGTACATTCTCAAGGAGCAGCTGAAGGCTATTCAGAAGGAACTGGGGAGCGAGGGGGAGAATCCCGAGGCCGATGAGCTGCGTGACAGACTAGCTGCGAAGGAGCTTCCCGATCAGGTCAGGGAAGTTGCAGAGGAGGAGATCAGCAGACTGTCGAGAATGCATCAGAGCCTGCCGGAAGTTGCTGTGATAAGGAACTACATCGAGTGGATACTCAGCCTTCCATGGCTGGAGGGAACCGAGGACAGACTGGACGTATCCATGGCCAGGAGGGTTCTGGAGGAGGATCACTACGACCTTTTGGATGTAAAACAGAGGATCCTCGAATTCATTGCAGTCAGGAAGCTCAATCCCAGCGGTAAAGCACCGATACTCTGTTTCGTAGGTCCTCCAGGGGTGGGGAAGACCTCCATGGGCAGAAGCATCGCGAGGGCACTTGGCCGCAGTTTCGTGCGATTATCACTCGGAGGAGTTCATGACGAGGCCGAGATCCGCGGGCATAGAAAAACCTATATCGGAGCTATGCCAGGAAAGCTTATCCAGGGCATCAAGGAGGCTGGCAGCAATAACCCGGTGTTCATGCTCGATGAGGTGGACAAGATCGGCAGTGATTTCCGCGGTGACCCGACCTCAGCTCTTCTAGAGGTTCTTGATCCCGAGCAGAACTATTCATTTCGCGACAACTATATGAACGTTCCTTTTGACCTGAGTTCAGTGCAGTTCATAACTACTGCGAACAGTCTCGATACTATCCCCACTCCCCTCCGCGACAGGATGGAGATAATCCGGATCCCCGGCTACACTTCTGAGGAAAAACTGCAGATCGCCCGTAGATATCTGGTCGGAAGGCAGCGGAAGGACACGGGGCTAAGCGGGAAGTTCCTCCGTTTTACTCAGGCCGGGCTAAGGGGGATCATCAGTGGGTACACAAGGGAGGCTGGAGTCAGGGAACTGGAACGGCAGATCGGCAAGATCTGCAGAAAAGTGGCCATGCGCATTGCCGAGGGCAATGAGGACCCTGTGACAGTAGGTGTCAGGCGACTCCAGGAATTTCTGGGACCACGGAGGTTCACCCGTGAGAAAGTAGCAGGGAAACCCGCAGTTGGAGTAGCGGTGGCTCTGGCCTGGACCCCTGCCGGCGGAGAGATTCTGTTTGTTGAAACCACTGTCATGGATGGCCGCGGGAATCTGGTGCTCACTGGGCAGCTCGGTGATGTCATGAAGGAGTCGGCCACAGCTGCGCTTTCCTGGATAAGGCATCATGCAGAGGATTATCAGATTGAGACTGATTTCAATCATGTTGATATTCATGTTCATGTCCCGGCTGGTGCTACACCAAAGGACGGACCCTCCGCTGGTGTCGCAATGCTTATCTCCATGCTGTCGGCCCTTACAGGGAAGACGGTTCGCCCCGATCTTGCAGTTACCGGCGAGATAAGTCTCCAGGGGAGGATCATGCCTATCGGGGGACTCAAGGAGAAGGCTCTTGGTGCCCTGGCTGCTGGGATATCATCGATTGTAATTCCTCTTGATAATATGAGAGATATCGAGGAGATCCCTGAGAACATACGGTCCAGCATGTCGTTTGAGCCGGTCTCAAGTGTAATTGAGCTCATTCCCATGTTCCTGCCAGGTCTGAAAGGAAGTGCCCGATGATCATCAAGTATCCGCTGGTCCTTCCGGCAGTCGCCTTCCTTCTATTCATGACCGGCTGCAGTGAGCCGGTTGACCGGATGATAACCGCTGAAGGTCTTGCGGTTACTGGTGAGCTGTTGAGGATCGAGGGAAGCGTGGTTTCTTTCACTGGGTCATCTTCAGTTACACTCGATCGGAGTTCCGCGAGGATCTATCTCAACGAGGGCACCTCGGAAAGGGGGACGCTTTCCTACTCAGAGGGAGTCTTCCATGTCTCGTCGGCGCAAGGTTCAAGCTCCTTCAAGGCGGAAGAGATCGAGATGGTGGTATGGAGCAGCCCGTCATCAGAGGCAGAGGTGTCTCTGACGGTACCCGCATGGGACGGGTGGATCAACTCCCGTATCGATGTACAGGAGGGTGATCTCATCACAGTGACCGCTTCCGGAAATGTGACAATGGAGACGGGGACCTGTGGCCCGGAGGGCCTGGAGATGTATTCCACGACCACAGCGCTGGTCCCCGGCGCAACGAATGGTCAGCTGGTGATGAGGATCGCCGAGTCACCTGGGGTGGCAGTAGGAGCTGAGTGGACCGGACCTGCTGCGGGCAGCGGACAGCTCTATTTCGCTGTTAACCTTCCGGTCTCTTCCCCGGAATCCGACGACGGAGGCGTCTTCAGCGTCGATGTGGTGAGAAGCTCCGGTCCCGGACCGGAGGTCGCTGTACTCTATCCCGCAGCGGGATAGAGTGAGGTTTGACTTGAGTATTGCTCGAAGTTAGAATATTATGAAGTTATGATATTCATGCCGGTTGTAGTCCGGAACTGTCCGGGAGGTTGAAATGAAAAGGATCACTTTTGCGGTGTCTCTTCTGGCATTGCTCGCATCATCTGCCTTTGGTCCCGTTGCTGCGGAAACGCTGCATACTATTCGTTATGGCGATACACTCTGGGAGCTTGCGATACAGTACTACAACAACCCTTTCCTGTGGGAGAGTATCCTTGAAGCGAATCCCGGTATTCAGATCACCTATCTCGAACCAGGTACAACGCTTCTCATCCCCTTCACGGGAGAGCAGAACGTACAGAGTGGTGTATATGCCACAGCCGGTCTGACCAGCAGCAGATCACTCCTGAGCAGGCTCCTTCTCGAAACCACCGGCATGCTCACTGATGATCCACCGCAGCCAGTCGGCTATGTTATCGAGACAAATGCCGATGAAAACGACGAATTTGGTGATGAAACAGCCTATCCTGGAGATTGGCTTGCACTCGACATTGGCCAGGACCAGGGCATCGAGATCGGAAGGGTCTTCAAGATCATGCAGGTTGGCGAGGATGTCAGACACCCTGATACGGGAGAGCATCTTGGACAGGTCATCAGAGCCGCAGGTGTCTGCAGAGTGATCGAGACAGCGGCCAATTCAAGTATCGCTGTTCTCGAGCACTCCTACCTCAGGATCCATTCCGGTGATTTCCTGCTTCCCTATACGTCATATGCACCAATCGAAGTATCTGGGATCGACGTCATCGAGGGCATGGATGCCTGGGTAGTCGCTTTCAAGGATTCGGATCCGATTCAGGCGTATTCCTTCGATGTCATCTACATCGACAGGGGAGCTACAGATGGTCTCAATCCCGGAGACCTGTTCAACATGTTCAAATACGGAAATGACATCGAAAGCCCTTCAGGTGATGTAGTGACCACACCTGATATCCCGATCGCCGAGATAATAGTTCTCGAGACTCTTCCGGAGACCTCTGCCGCCATGATCATCTCCAACTCTGCGGTTGATCTCGTATCTATCGGTGACAGGATTGAACTGGTCAAGAAGCAGCGCTAGTTCCCGGGTGTAACGGACGAGGCTCATGGACTGGAAGGTCGTAGCCAGGGGAGGCAGACCCTCCCCGGAGACCATAGAGGCTCTCTCCCGATTGACGGGTTTGAGGCGGGATGAAGTCCTGCTCGCACTGAGCAAGGATGGACTGGTCGCTGGTGCAGGATTGAATGAGGAGAGAGCTCAGCGGCTGGCTGACAGGCTTTCCAGAGACTGCGGTATTGCATGCAGGATACTCCCTGACAGCGAACAAAGCCCTGAGGAGCCGAAGTTCAGGGTTCTTCTCGCAGGATTCAAGCCAGGATACAGATCGAGACTTCGAAGAAAACTTCAGGAACTCACCGGACTTCCTCCCGAGCAGGTCGTTCTATGGCTATCCAGGATGCCCTTCGCTCTTTCTAAGAATGTTGACGCTCAGAAAGCCGGGAGTATCAAGAGGGCGGTCATCTCAGCAGGGGGGATCGTCAGGATCGAGGCAGATGTCTTATCCAGCTCCTCCTCTTCGGATGGGCGTGGTGGAGCTCCCGCCGAAGAAGCTGCAGTCTTCAGTATTTCGCGAAACCCTGCACAACAGACCAGTGAAAGTCCCTGTCTATCCCGATCCCCTTCAGGGGAAAGTGAATTCACCGGCAGACCGGATGGAAGTATCCCTCCCGAGCTTCAAGAGACTGGCAAATCCGAACCGGCTAATCCGCCTGAAATGGCAGATATCGAGATCTACCCACCTGATCCTGTACCCATTATTCAGGGCTGTCAGGTCACACCGCCGCCATTTGCTGAGCTTGCGGCAGTAGATGGAGATACTCATGCTGAGGTTCCGGCGGTATTTCATCCAGGACCGCCGCCACTGACGGGAAATCCATTCAATGAGCCTGCGAACTCAGTTCTCCCCCATTGCGGGAGGAGGTCCCAGCCACCTTCGAAGATCTGCTTTGCCCCCCCAGGTGTTATTGAAGAGAGTCTCCCACCGCTTCCTGGTGGATCTGTGTCGCAGCCGAGTGGACCAGCTCCCATGAAAGTCCATCTATATCCTCCCTGTATGTCAGTAGCCGAGGAGCAGCTGCTTCCACCTCTGATCGAAGTGTCTCATGCTGAGAATGATGGGAACTCAGTTGTCTATCCTCCTCCAGTCATTGAATTCCGGTGTATCGATCATGAAACTCAGCCAACTCCTTTAACTGAGATATTTGAGCTTGTCCCACCGGACCCGGATGAATTGTTTAATGCTCCTGATGTAATGAAGAGCGCTGAATCCGCGGTTTCGAATGGAGAACCAGCTGAGGTTCCAGCGGTCCGATCGCCTGCTGCCGCGGAGATCTCTGAAGTCTGGAACCGCACCGCTTCCGTCACTCAGGTGAGTGCTTCTGGATCTCCGGAGCGGACCGCACGGAGAAAGAAGAAGCGTAAACGTAAACGTACGGTTCATATGAAGCCTCCAGCCCCGGCTTATGAACTGCCCCCGGCCAAAGCTTCTATTCACCTCTATCTCTTCACTCCGACGGAAGGTATGGAGCAGAATGTGACCGAGGCGCTCGTGGAGGTGTTAGGAATGGATCCTGCCGCGGCGGCTGATCTCGTTACCCACTGTCCTGCATGGCTGGCCGGATTCCCGGATCATCGAAGAGCCATGGGTGTTGCCAGAGTACTCGAGAACAGGGGAGCAACATTGTCCATAACCCGTGGTTCCCTGCCTGATGGGGGAGAGCCCGTGAGGTCGACACCGGGTTTCCAGACCTGGCTGGCCTCGAATGGATGATATCTGCGAGGCCTATCTCGAGTTCGGAGCACTCGAGAAGGGGTTGTCTGAACGGACTATCACAGCATATACAGCCGATCTGATTCAGTTCCAGGGATGGCTTTCCGAAAATGATCATTGCTCTGTCAGCAGAGCTGACACCGGCCAGATATCTGAATACATCAACTGGCTCTCTTCATCAGGCATTTCCGCTTCAAGTGTCCGCAGAAAACTTTCCACGCTCCGTGGACTCTACAGGTATATGCAGTCGGAGGGCTTCCGGGAGGATGATCCAGCGACCAGTCTCCACCCGCCCAGGATGCCGGACAGGCTTCCGCATGCTGTAAGCGTCGAGATCGCATCGAGGCTCATGGAAGCATGGACTGGGGATACACGGCTCTCGGTCAGGAATAGAGCTCTCATGGAACTTGCCTACGGTACAGGTCTGCGGGAGAGCGAACTCTCGGGTATCACCGTTGCCAGGATCCATCTTGAAGAAGCGTTTGTCCGTCCGATAGGCAAGGGATCAAAAGAGAGACTCGTCCCTCTCGGCGGACCAGCTGTAAGGTGGCTCACCGAGTACATTGAAAATGTCAGACCGGAACTCATCCGAAGAACCACACCAGCGCTGTTTCTGACATTCCGGGGGAACCCGATGTCAAGGATGACCGTCTGGAACATCGTCAGAAATGCGGCACTTCTAGCCGGGATCGAAGGAAGGATCCACCCGCACACCCTCAGACATTCATTCGCGACCCACCTTCTTCAGGGAGGAGCGGACCTCAGAGTTGTGCAGGAGCTTCTTGGACATGCGGACATAAGAACTACTGAAATTTACACAGGCGTGGACCGGACTTATCTGAAGGGCGTAATGGACCGGTGTCATCCGAGAGCGGTCGGCCATTGATCTGGTTCCCATCGGCTTTCGGCAGCCCCGCTGAACTCTCGAGACTGCTTTATCATACAGCGATCTGGAGCGGAGGTAGAGATTCCAGCGTCTGGATACGAGGGTCTGCCTCCCTGCGGACTCATGTCCAGGAAATATCGAGGAGTCCATCCGGAATGAGGGTGAGGGAGCTATCCAGGATACTGGGAAGACTTCCAGACCTTGGAGATCCATCCGCTGCCGTTGATCCTCGAACAGCATCGGAGCTGTTCAGAGCCTGCCTGCTTGAGGTGCCAGCCCTTCTGGAACTTGGCTATCCCAGGAGCGAGCCTCCTGTTTTCAGGACCAGACTGCCCGGACCGGCGATCAATTCAAGGCGGACAATGCGTCAGATACGATCAGCTGTGCATCATTTAGGCGGTGATTTCGAATTGCTGCGCTCGCTATTCCGTACAGGAGACCGTTCCCATCCCAGTCTCGAGGTCTCCTTCCATGTCTGGCCCCCACCTCCGGGGTCGGGAGACGGAAAAATTTTCCTCAGACTCGGCTGCAGCGGACAGACCGTGCCTTCCATCCTCCAGCTCAGTAGTTCGCTGAAGGGTTATGCACTGCTTGCCTGCTGGGATATTGCCCTGAGGATAAGTGAAGTCGAGGGTATCCTTCCGACATACAATGACTTCCAGACCTTTTCGGAGAAGGCACTGGCTCCTTAGACTTAGCCGTTTTTCCGGTCGACCACAACAATTGATGATGGAATTGCGGGACTGGCCCCGGTACCCTTTGCGGGCGTATCTTCATGAGTGCTCATATTAAAGCTGGTTCAGTATCGGTCTTGCCGCCTATATCGGTAGTTCCGGCTCAATACCATGCGGTCCCCCCTGGAGATCGCTTACAGGAGGTTCAAGATGCTGTCAGTACTCGCGATATGTGTTATTCTGGGAGTAACTCTCCCTTCCGCCGAGGAAGTTCCGATACTGAGAGCGGGAGATTCCATCGAACTTGAACCGATCAATGGTGAAGCATGGTTCAGGATACTGGAGGACGACTATGTCTGCCTTCGGGTCTCCGTATCCGGCGCAGAGACTACCACTGCATTTGACGGATACGGTGAACCTCTCTGTTCGGGCTCCGGTGATGAGGATGTCCTTCTCTCAGCATTCACGGGCTACTGGTTCTACGTCCTCGCAACGGTTCCTCCAGGGAGTGCTGGCCTGATAACTGCTATGGTCGATGTTGAGGAGCCTGTAGTTCTCTCGCAGGGAAGATCGCTCTCATCTGTTGTCGAGCGAAGCAGGATGGCAAGGACATTCACATTCTCGCCACCCGAAAGCGGCAGATGGGCAGTGATCCTCGAGGGCTCCGGAGGTACGGATCTCGATCTCGATATCTACGGCAACCGGATGAGTAGATGGGGCAGCAGCCTCTCCACAGGCGGTTCTGAGCGTGTCAACATTCCTGCTCTTCCAGGAGACAGTGTAACGATCCTGGTTAGCCGCTACAGTAAGCGAGGGACTGGTGAGTTCACACTGGAGGTTGTCCGTGCGGGAGATTTTCCTGTTCTGCGGAACGGTCAGAGCTCCCTTTCCATGGAGGCAGGTGAGGTCAGCAGATATCTGATCCCCGGGAGCAGGACAGATCGGCTTCTCGGAATAATGATCGGTACGCCGGGTGCTGATATTGATCTCTCCGTCAGAGACATTTCTGGTGAATACCTCATGGGTTCTGCTAGTTACTCATCTCTTGAAGCTGTTGTACTTCCTTCCGCGCCGGATTCGCTTGTAGTTGATTTCCATCTCTTCGACGCGCCTGATGATGCTCCGGTCCCCTTTACCCTCCAGCTCCGGTCCCTTGCCAGGGATCTTGCCGGACCATCGTTCACGCAGACAGTGACAGCAGGCTCCGATGCTGTGGAGCTGATCGGATTTTCTCCTCCCAGTGACGGATTTTATCTCGTCTCCACTCTCTTCGAGAAGCAGAGGGATGGTGATGTCCTGATCTTCAGGAACGATGGAGAACCCGCACTGAATTTTACGACCGAGAGAGGGAATGAGGAATTCCTCATCTGGGCCGCCGCCGGGGACAGGATGTTCGTACTTCCTTATTTCTATTCAGCAGAGATGCGGGGGACAGCGACAGTGACCGTCAGTATGCCCGATTTGATGCCTGAGGAATGTAACAGTGATATCAGAGGATCGGTGAGCGAGGATTCACCCACAGCACATTTCCTTGTATCCGCGCCTGTGGAGACTATTCTTGATGTGCGTCTCTATGGTGACGACAGGGAAGAGGATCTGGACATGTTCGTGAGCGGACCAGGACTGGACCTGGCTGCCGAAGGCTGGTTCAGCAACGTTGATGCCGCCGGGAACGAGGCGATAGAGGTCTATTCGGAGGACGGGAGCCTATACGGTATCACCGTGTATATGTACGAGAGGGAGGGAGGCAGCCCCTTCACCCTTCGCGTTAGGACCATTAAAAGTCCCCCGCTTGCGAACACGAGCCGGGAACCGGAACTCTGGGCTGTCATTGCGGGGATAAGCGGCTACCCGACAGCTGCCGATGTTCTGAACAGGGCTAGCCAGGATGCGGTCGAGGTGTATCGCTTCCTCACCGATGAGCTCGAGACCGAAGCCGATCATATAGTCCTTCTTGTGGATGCAATGGCTACCGCCGATGCGTTCAGGGATGCGGTCAGTTCAGTCATGGATCTGGCCGGTCCGGAGGACATGGTGCTTCTCTTCTTCAGCGGTCACGGTTTCCAGCTCTCCCCCGGATCGGGGGGGTCCGAAGAAGGTGATTCCGCCAATGAAGCGATATGTCTGTACGATGAGGATATTGAGGACGACTGGCTCAGCTCAGCCCTGGATGGTGCGGAAAGCCCCGTTCTGGTTGTACTGGATGCCTGCTTCTCAGGAGGGTTCGTCAATGATTTTCAATCCGGGAGCAACACTCTTGTTCTAACTGCCGCCAGGGAGGATCTCAGTGTCAGCGAGAGGATTCTGACGCCGATCTTCCTTGCCGGTGCCAGAGGCAATGCGGATAGTGATGCAGATGGTTATATTTCTGCGCTTGAATTGATGCGCTACATTGACGACAGACTGCAGCTCATCTGCCCCGAATGTGATGCCGAACTCGGTCATGATACTTTCACATGCCCCGAGTGCGGCGCAATTCTGAAGGGCGAGAATGCCGTGCCGCGACCTCAGCAGGGCATGTTCCTTGACGGGGATCCGGAGCTGTGGCCTGTGACCGACCGACGGACCGGGGGGAGAACAAGTGACTGAGGACCGGGACCTGCATCCACTGGAGAGAGAGTTGCTGACCTATCTGGACAGCGCCGGACCCTCCACTGATCAGAATATCATTGAAAAAAGCGATCTGGCAGACGAGGGCTCTTTCAGACGAGCCTCTGAATGGCTCCTCTCAAGAGGGCTTGTGAACGAAGTATCCAGGGAAAGCAGGACGTTCGTGGAACTGGGACCTGTGGGTCAGGCAAACGCTGCTGCGGGGATCACGCCTGAGCTGGCGCTTATCAGAGCGGTCGGCCGGGGGATTTCGGACCTGGCAGAGATACAGAAGGACAGCACGTTTGACAGAGGCCGATGGGGAAGTGCTTTCGGAGCGCTGACCAGGACCGGGATCGTGGCAAGGAGCGGGGAAGGCATTGAGTTGTGCGGAGATTCCCACGGTGGGGTCTATGCGGATATCTGGGAGCAGGTTTACATCCCGCTCTCCTCCGGAGATATCCTCCTGTTTACCGATCTCCCCGATGAGGTGGCCTCGGTTGTCGAGACCAGGAGTCCTAAAAGAGGAAAGTCCAGGGCTGAGTTCGTAATGACTGAACAGGTCAGCAGGACCCTAGAGATAACAGCAGATGGTGTTGAAGCCCTTAGAATTTCATCCGCCAGACCTGCGGTTGGAGCAGTCACTCCGGAAATGCTTGCAGATGGCTCATGGCGTGAAGCGCGGTTCCGCAGGTATCAGGTGGATATACCGCCCTCCCGGATTCACACGGGTAGACTGCATCCCTATATGCAATTTCTGGACACGGTTCGAAGGCGTTTTGTCGGGATGGGTTTCAAAGAGATGAAGGGATCACTGGCAGAGAACGAATTCTGGAACAACGATGCTCTTTTCATGCCGCAGTTCCATCCTGCCAGGGATATACACGATGCATACTTCCTTGAAGATGGTGTCAGGGTTGCCGGTCCCGACAGCGGTGTCGCCGGGAGAGTAGCCGCAGCTCACGAGAACGGTGAAGGGACAGGGGGAAGGGGCTGGGGATACAGCTTCAGTATGGAGAGATCCCTCCAGACCATCCTTAGGTCCCAGGGAACCGCTCTTTCAGCAAGGACCCTGGCGGACGACCCTGAAATACCAGGCAAATACTTTGGTATCGCCCGATGCTTCAGGTACGATCAGGTGGATGCTACGCACCTTCCGGATTTCTTCCAGATAGAGGGAATTGTTCTGGGAGAGAACATCAATCTCAGACATCTTCTCGGTCTGCTCAGGCTGTTTGCCGAAGAGATAGCCGGTGTTGATGATTACAAGTTCATTCCCGCTTATTTTCCTTTTACGGAGCCATCAGTTGAGATGCATATCAGGCATCCGGAACTTGGCTGGGTTGAAGGCGGCGGCGCTGGTCTGTTCAGACCTGAGGTCTGCCTTCCTCTCGGCGTGAACGTTCCGGTGATAGCCTGGGGACTCGGATTGGATCGGATGGCCATGCTTGCCATGGGTCTGCACGACATACGGGACCTGGTGACGCCTGACATAGCCAGACTCAGGGAGATGCGGGTCAGGCCTGACCGGCTTCTCAGAGGAAGGGGGTTCCAGGATGCCTAAGATAGAGGTCTCCAGAAAAGAGCTCCTGACCCTGGCAGGAATCTCCGATCCCGGTGATGCCGGGCTGGAGGACCTCCTGATCTTCATGAAGGGGGAACTGGATACTGCCGATGAGAACACGCTGAAGATAGAGCTGAACGATACGAACAGGCCGGACCTCTGGAGCGTGGAAGGGGTGGCCAGAGCCATCCGCTGCAAGAAAAAAGAGGGAAGTGAGGATCATCTTGCTTCGATGTCACAGCCTGCACTGAAGTTAACAGTGGAACCCGCCATGGAATCCATCAGACCATACATCGCAGGATTCCGCGCAACCGGCTGGAAACTGGATGCAGAGGGCCTGGAATCCCTTCTTGCGGTCCAGGAGAAACTGACCGAATCATTCGGCAAGAAGCGCAGCCTTGCTGCAATAGGATTCCACAGGGCAGGGGAGATCACTTACCCTGTAAGGTATGCGCCATCAGCGCCGACGGAGATGATGCTGCCTCTCGGCTGTGAGGAGGAGATGACCCTCTCAGATGTACTCACCCTGACCGAGAAGGGCATGGAGTACGCTCATCTGCTTGAAGGATTCGATCGGTACCCGGTACTGACCGATTCCAACGGCAGGATATTCTCCTTTCCCCCTGTACTCAACAGCAACACGACCGGCAAGGTACGTGCAGGGGACGATGACCTCTTCTGCGATGTTACCGGGACTGACTGGGAGACGGTCCAGCTGACTGCGACCATTCTTGCCTGCAATCTGGAGGATCGCGGTGCCGTGATCACTCCAGTTGAGGTCGAATACCCCTACGAGGTGCCAGGGGCATCAGGTAATGTTATCACACCTGTCATCTTCTCGGACACTCTTCAGGCAAGTCACGATGCTGTACAGAGGATTCTCGGTGCAGCTGTGGAACCCGCCGCTGCCAGGGAAGCTCTGCTCAGGATGGATTACGCCTCTGTCGATTATGATGATGAATCCATCACCGGTGTTCTACCTCCGTACAGGAGGGACGGTATCCATCCGGTGGACCTTATTGAGTATATCATTGTCTCTATCGGCCTGGATGTCTTCGAGCCTCTCCTTCTTTCCGATTTTACCATTGGCCGGTCATCGGAAGAGGCGGAGCTGGCCGTCTCCATAAGAATGCTGATGGTGTGCGCAGGCTGCGAAGAGATACTGCGCCCGGTCCTCTCAAGTTCTGAGCGGATCACCGGTCTCTCCAGAACGCCCGAACTTCCCGTAGTTATAAGGAATCCCATGACCGCTGAATATGGGGTTGTCAGAAACACTCTGCTTCCCGGACTTCTCGATGTAGAGAGCACCAGTGGACATGCTGCCTACCCTCACCGAACCTTTGAGACTGGAGAGGTGCTTCTCCGCGATGATTCAGGGCTCTGCCGGACAGGCATGATGCTGGCCTCGCTGGTCTGCGGGAATGAGGCGGATTTCGCTGACGCTCATTCGATACTGGGTACTCTCTGCGGAGAGCGGGGTCTGGAGCTTGTACTCGAGCCTTCCGATGATCCCAGATTCATTCCCGGAAGGTCCGCTGCTGTTCTCATTGGAGGAAAGAAAGCAGGAATGCTCGGCGAGATAAATCCGGCGGTTCTTATCGATTGGGGTATCACCAGACCGGCAGCCGGCTTCGAGATAGACCTGAGTTCACTGGGAGGTTAGTGTCTTGGGTATCTTCAGCCTGAAGAGCGGTTTCACCCCTTCCGGTGACCAGCCGCAGGCCATCGAACAGCTTATCAGCGGGCTTGATAAAGGGATGGAGTGGCAGACCCTGATGGGGGTCACCGGTTCGGGCAAGACATTCACGATGGCCTCGATCATCGCCAGAATGGACACTCCTACCCTGGTTGTAAGTCACAACAAGACTCTTGCTGCACAGCTCTACAGCGAACTCAGAAGCTTCTTTCCGGATAATGCTGTCGAGTACTTCGTCAGTTACTATGACTATTATCAGCCCGAGGCCTACATACCCTCCAGTGATACTTTCATAGAGAAGGACGCCGATCTCAATGAGGAGCTTGACAGGCTCCGGCTGAGGGCAGCCACTTCACTCCTCTCCAGACGGGATGTCATTGTCGTTGCCTCAGTCAGCTGCATCTATGGGCTTGGAGATCCGTCCAACTTCCGCTCAACCTGCATCAGGATCGCTCCAGAAGCTGGTCAGGGACTTGCATGGTTCCTGCAGGGGCTCGTTGAAATGCACTACTCCAGGAATGACGTTGTCCTTACGCGGGGCCGATTCCGGGTGAGAGGCGATGTCGTCGATGTTGTCCCCGCATATGGGCGGAAGGCGATCAGGGTGGAGTTCTTCGGAGACAGGATAGAAGGCATACACCAGGTCGACCACCTGACAGGGGCGGTCGAACGAAGCATGGATGAGGCTTTCATCTATCCTGCAAGGCATTTCGTCACTACCGAGAGAGAGCTGAATCTCGCAACTGGCAGGATAGAGAGGGAGCTTTCGGCACAGCTCGAGCACTTCCGACTGCATGGCAAGCTTCTCGAAGCTCAGAGACTCGAGTCCAGGACGAACTACGACCTCGAACTTCTCGGGGAGACCGGTTTCTGCTCCGGTATTGAGAACTACAGTAGACACATCTCCGGCAGGAAAGAAGGAGAGCGCCCCGCCTGCCTCATCGACTACTTCCCTGACGACGGTATGCTGGTGTTCATTGACGAATCGCACAGGACTATCTCCCAGGTCTCAGCTATGTACAAGGGGGACAGGTCCAGAAAGCAGACTCTTGTAGATCATGGGTTCAGGCTCCCGTCCGCGCTGGACAACCGTCCTCTCTTTCTTGATGAGTTCATCGAAGTGACCGGGCAGAAGATCTGCATGTCCGCTACTCCTACGCAGTTCGAACTCGACAGGTCAGGCCAGGTTGTGGAGCAGATTGTCAGACCGACAGGTCTGGTCGATCCGGAGCTGGAGGTCAGACCCGCCGTTACACAGGTTGATGACCTTCTCGAGGAAGCCCGGAAGGCGGTGACTGCCGGGGAGAGGGTTCTGGTGACCACTCTAACCAAGAAGATGGCCGAGGAGCTGACCGACTATTTCAGAGACCTGGGTATCAGTGCTCGCTACATCCACAGTGAGATAGATGCTCTGGAGAGGGTATCCATCCTGCGGGAACTCCGGCTGGCGGACTTCGATGTTCTCGTCGGTGTGAATCTCCTCAGAGAAGGCCTCGACCTGCCGGAGGTTGCCCTGGTCGCCATACTCGATGCTGACAAAGAAGGCTTTCTCCGCTCCCGGACGAGTCTCATCCAGACCGCTGGAAGAGCGGCGAGGAACATGGCTGGACGGGTGATACTCTACGCCGACAAGGTAACGAACTCAATGAGCTCTGCCATGGAGGAGACCTCCAGGAGAAGAGAGATACAGCTGGCCTTTAACAGAGAGCATGGGATCGAACCCCATGGTGTTGTAAAATCCAGGGAAGAGATAATCAGCGCAACCAGCGTAGCAGACATGTTCACTGGCACAAAGGATGACATCAGGGAACATGATGAAGGAATTCCGGGAACTCCAGAAGAGGCTGTGGTGTTCCTTGAGCGAAAAATGCTGGAGGCTGCAGACAGACTGGATTTTGAATCCGCCGCTTCCTATCGCGACAGGATGCGAATAGCGCTGAAAGCAGTCGGGAATGGGAGTTAGTGCGGGACTTGACAGTAATATCTGAAGTGCCCTATACTCGCCGTGCTAGCTATAGGAAGTGTAACCCAAACGTAGAAGAAAGGAGAACAAATGAGAAAGGTACTCATTGTTCTTGCGATCATCGCAGCTGTTGCTTTCGCAAACAGCTTCAGGCTCGAGAATCCCGTATTCATCGGCGGCGGTACCGATGACAAGCTTCAGTATGACGATGGATCCTCCCACTGGCTTACATGGGGCGGCCTCTACAGGGGTGTCTGGTTCGACACACAGGACTTCCTCCCCGGTAGCAATGGTCTTGAGTGCGACAATACAGAGTACTGGTTCTACCACCACGCCGAGCGTCCATGGGACACCAGTGACTTCTACGCCGAGCTCTGGAACGGCGGCGCTTCCGCGCCAATAGCCGAGCTTGACAAGGCTACGCTTACAGCCACTCATAACAGTGCTGTTTACTCGAACTACGCAACTGCTATCGATACAGAGCAGAACTTCTGGGCTTTCGTCAACACCGAGATGTCCGCCGGTGGATGGCCTTCCCTCCTCGGCGACAACACGCCCAACACCACCGACCACAGCTTCTTCAGCGATGACTTCATCGTCTGGGAGCCCTGGATCATCACGGGTTCTGTTGCGAGTGATTACTTCGTAATGGCTTCCGGAACCATCATACCTGATACTACGGGTGCTCTCGATGCTGCCAGTTGGGGTACCATCAAGGGTCTCTACAGGTAGTAATACCTGACAGGTTCGTACAGAAGCGGCGGGTTTCGACCCGCCGCTTTCTTTTATACTCACTGCTTGACAGACTCACCTCCCCTTATGCATTCTAATCAGCAGGCTATATTCATTTATGAGGGAAGGGATCACTTATGAAAACGACATGTATCCTATTTGCAGTCATCGCGGCTGCTGCTCTCTCAAACAGCTTCAGGCTCGAGGATCCAGTCTTCATCGGTGGTGGTACTGATTACGGGCTTCGGTACGACGACGGCTCCTCCTACTGGCTCACCTGGGATGGTCTTTACAGGGGAGTATGGTTTGATACCCAGGACTTTCTGCCCGGAAGTCAAGGTATTGATTGCGGGAATACTGAGTACTGGTTCTACCACCATGCCGAGCGTCCATGGGACACCAGTGACTTCTATGCAGAACTATGGAACGGTGCTTCATCCGCACCCATAAGTCAGCTTAACCAGACAACTGTTACGGCCTATCACTACTCAGGTGTGTTTGCCGATTATTCACCCATCATACGCACCGAGCGGAACTTCTGGGTTATTGTCAATACCGAGATGTCTTCTGGCGGATGGCCTGCACTCCTCGGCGATAACACGCCCAACACCACCGACCACAGCTTCTTCAGCGATGACTTCATCGTATGGGAGCCCTGGATCATGACCGGTTCTGTAGCAGGTGACTACTTCATAATGGCCGGCTGGGGTCACGGTGCGCTTGAGAGCGGAAGCTGGGGCACCATCAAAGATCTCTATCGGGGACGTTCGTAAGTTCATCAAGCTAGTTGGAGTAATACTAGCATCAGAGATCAATATAGCTCCAACAGATAATAAATTGCAATTATCCGGTCAACGCGCTTGATGAACTTACGAACGTCCCCCCGAAACCTTATGTTACAACTTACCCGTGAATTTCGGAGGGAGAGCCCCTTTGAGCGTGATCACAGCCCGTACCGCCGGCTTCTGCTGGGGCGTGCGCAGGGCGGTAGACCTTGTTCTGGCGGAATTGAAGAAGGGGAACGGACCCTACGCCGTATTCGGCGAGCTTGTTCATAACCCCCAGGTTCTCAGGGCACTGGAAGAGCACGGTGTTACCGTCTGCAAGGATCCTGACAGTATGGGATCCGGTACTCTATTTCTAAGAACACACGGTGTTACGATAAGTGAGAGAGAGCAGCTATCCGCCCTTCCTCTTGAGCTGAAGGACCTGACCTGCCCGAAAGTGGGCAGAGCACTCTCTCTGGCAAGGAAGAAGTCCGGCGAGGGACATGATGTCCTTATACTCGGAGATCCAGGACATCAGGAGGTCAGGGCCATCCTCTCGTACGGCGGCTCCACTGCAAGGGTCCTCTCGGGACCCGATGAAGTAGCAGACCTTCCCGAACTCAACAGGCCATTCCTCCTCTCCCAGACGACACAGGACACCGAAACATGGAGGCTCACTGTAAATGCGCTGAGAGACAGGTTCCCGGATATCGAGGAGACCTGCACCATCTGTGATTCCACAGGAATGCGTCAGACTGAATTGAGGGAGCTCTGCCCGAAAGTGGACTGCGTGGTGGTTGTCGGAGGTCGCAACAGCGCCAATACCGCCCGACTGGCTGCCATTGCCGAAAGTGAAGGTTTGCCGACATTCCTGGTGGAGACACCGGAAGAACTCGATGCGGATGCCCTCTCAGGATATGAGAGGGTTCTTCTCGCAGCAGGAGCCTCCACTCCGAGCTGGAGCATTCGAAGAGTGCGCGAGAAGCTGCTCGAGATACAGGGATCGAGTCTGAGAGCCGGTCCATTCAGACGGTTCTTCCAATCACTTGTCTTCGGCAATTTCCACATCATACCGGTAGCATTTGCCGCTGGAGCAGCAGGTGGATTCCTCTTCGGAGGCAATGACTGGTCACTCTCCATTCTAGCCGCTTCGCTATTCCTGTTTGCGGTGAGTTCGGTGACATCTATTCTGGAGTCCGGTTACAGCAGACCGTATGGTCTTCGCAAGCAGGAGTACCTCAGGAAGCATAGGACAATTCTGACGATCTGCTCATTCACAGCTTTCGGCGGCTCCCTCTGGCTTTCTCTCAGCCTGGATCCAATATGGCCGGCAGTACTCGGTCTCATGCTCCTTGCCTTTCTTGTCTATTCCCTTCCTCTCATCCGGGGAAGGAACCTTTTCAGCGGGCTTCGAGCCATTCCCGGCTCCAGGGACGTGATGTTTGCAGGAGTCTGGTCCCTTCTTCTGGCTTTTCTCCCCGGACTCGGAGCCTTTGATGGACGAGTATCCAGTGGACCAGTTCTATGGACAGGGACTCTCTTCTTCCTTTTTTTGGCAAGGTGTCTGCTCGCTGACCTTACGGATCTGCAGGGAGACGCTCTATTGGGAATCGACACCATTCCTATACATGCCGGGAGGGATCGGAGCATGAAGCTCTTCTGGTCCTGCGTCGTTCTGGCAGCCATACTGCCTGCAGCAGGGATGGCTGCGGGATTCCTGCCGCTGCAGGCATCCGCTTTCGCAATCGGACTCGTCTTCCTCTGTGTCGGGTACTTCGTCCTGCACTCAGTCTCATTCCCTTCAGAACTCTTCAAGAGATTGATCGCAGATGGCAGTCTGTTTATTGCCGGAGCGGCTCCTGCGCTGCTCTGCTGGGCCGGGGGCTGCTGAAATGCTGTCAAGGATGATGCTTCGAGGAGTCCGGCTGCTTATATTTTCAGTTCTGTTCTCCGGCTGCTCAACCGTGGAGACCCATTCACTTGAGATCCAGACTGCAGCACCTGAAGTGGAATCTCCCTGGAGTAGCGTAGTCGTCACAGGGAGCATGGTGAATCTCAGGGCAGGACCCGGGACGCAATACGAAATACTCGGTCAGGTAGTTGCGGGGGATACGCTCCTGGTGACCGGTGGATTAGATGAGTGGTACAGGATCTACCTGCGCAGGAGATCTCTCTTCGCGTGGATATACGGTCCGCTTACAACAGGTACGGAGCTGCCCAGATGAAACACTGCTTGAGCACGCACATTTATTTTATTCTGCTCTTCCCGCTTCTGCTCGGAATGCTCTCCTGCAGAACTGACGGTGCTTCCGGTGAGGGAAGACCCTCCATTGTACTTGTCATCATCGATACTCTCAGGGCAGACCATCTCTCCTGCTACGGTTACCGCAGGATCACATCACCATCTCTGGACAGCCTTGCCGGTGCAGGCACACGGTGGAGCATGGGATGCGGGCAGTCATCATGGACCCTTCCGGCCTGCTCGTCGATAATGACCGGGCTCAGTCCGAGGGTGCATGGGGCTGGAATGGATGTTCCCACCGGAAGGGTCTTCGGTCTCAATCACGCAATGCCCCTGCTTTCTACACATATGAAGGGAGCAGGCTACAGAACGGGAGCCTTCTTCAACGTATTCTGGCTGGGTGCAGATTTTGGGTTCCACAGGGGTTTCGATACATATGAGTGTGTTGACAATGGTGACGGTCTGGCCGGAGAGACTATCGACAGTGCTATCAACTGGCTTTCATCACTGGGGCGGGATGAGGACTTCTTCCTTGCGATCCACCTGTTCGATCCGCACGATCCGTACGATCCACCTGCTCCGTACGATACCCTCTTCACACCTCATGGTGAGGGTGCGATGGGTGATTCATGCTGGGAGGTCACACCCGAGGGCGCAATCGCCAGACCGTCTCAACTGGCTCACCTGCAGGGTCTTTACGATGGTGAGATAGCCTGGACTGATGAACAGCTGGGAAGGCTATTTGCCGAACTCCGCCGTCTGGGTCTCGATCAGAGGACAGTGGTGATGGTCACAGCCGATCACGGAGAAGAGTTCCTCGAGCACGGCTATTTTGGGCACGGGAGGACTCTGTTCCAGGAGACAACCCATATTCCGCTTATCATGAGCGGTCCCGGTGTGACCGCAGGCGCAGTCGAAGATGCTCCGGTTGGTCAAGTGGACATTCTACCCACGATCCTGGACCTGTGTGATATTGCGGTGCCGGAGAACATCGAGGGAGTAGATCTTCTGGCTGATCCGGATACCGCCAGGTTCCTTCCGGCCAGCGGCATCAACACAGGTGATGCTTTTGATCTTGCGTCCATTACTGCTCGAAGGATGAAGCTGATATGGAACGCTGGAACCGACCACTCATCGACTTACGATCTCGTGCACGATCCCGGTGAGATGGATCCTCTTCCCGCGGACAGCGTTCTTCTTGGATATGTGCTTTTCTACTGGGCTTCTCCTTGCCGTCTCGAGCCGATACTGCTGGAGGATTGGAAAGTGGTCCCTGTGCTCAGGGACCTTGGCTACATAAGATAGACTAATGCTTGACCTGGAGGATTACGATGATTGAACGGTACTCGATCCCGGAAATGACGAAGATCTGGTCTGAGGAGTCCAGGTATTCCAGGTGGCTCGAGATAGAGGTGCTGGCTGTGGAGGCCAGGGCGGCCGATGGTCTCGTTCCTCTGGAGGACCTTGAGTCCATCAGAAGAAAGGCCTCTTTTGATGCAGACCGGGTGAAGGAGATCGAGAGCAGGGTCAGACATGATGTCATAGCTTTCCTGACAAGTGTTTCCGAGAGTCTCGGACCCGAATCCAGGCACATTCATTACGGGATGACCTCCAGCGACATACTTGATACCTGCCTGGCAACGCAGCTCCGTGATGCAGGCAAGCTCATTTCCGCGGCCCTCGATGAGTTCGGTGATGCTCTGGCCTCGCTTGCCGTAAGAGCACGGGGCATAGCCTGCATGGGCAGGAGTCACGGCATGTATGCAGAGCCTACCACTATGGGCCTGAAGTTCGCCGGGTACTACAGCGAGTACCTTCGCTGCAGAGAGAGACTGGAAGATGGACTGAGGTCTGCGTGCGTCGGCAAGATATCCGGTGCGGTAGGCACATTTGCACATCTTGATCCATCAGTTGAAGAGTATATCTGCAGCAAACTGGGCATCGGCAGAGAGCAGGTTGCGACCCAGATAGTTGCGAGGGATCGTCATGCAGCCTTCATGTTCGCTCTGGCCGCCATCGGAGGGCTTATTGAGCGATTCGGTACAGAGATCAGGCATCTGCAGCGGACTGAGGTTGGCGAGGTTGAGGAATCGTTTGGCAAGGGGCAGAAGGGTTCCAGCGCCATGCCGCACAAGAGGAATCCCATCGTGAGTGAGCGCATCTGCGGTCTAGCGCGGCTGCTTCGAGGTTACCTCCTCACCGCCCTCGAGGATACCGCTCTATGGCATGAGCGGGATATCAGCCATTCGTCAGCTGAGCGCTTTATCTTCCCTGATTCCTGCGGTGTTGCCCTCTATGGCCTAAGGAAGGCCGCCGGACTGGCATCTGGGCTGAAGCTGTTTCCTGATAGAATTGCCTTCAACATTGATGAGGCCGGGGATAGGTACCATTCCCAGACGGTCATGCTGGCACTTATTGACAGGGGATGTTCAAGAGAGGAAGCATACAGGCTTGTACAGGATCCCGCGATGAGGGCTATGACCGATGGCATCAGCCTTCTGGAGGCTTTGAATGAAGATGAAGATGTCATGTCTGTCCTCAATCCCGAGGAGCTGCAGGCAAGATGCACACTTGAATATCATCTTCGCAATGAGGATAGTATATTCAAGGGTCTTGGGATAATTTAGACCATTGAAAGAATTCGGACACACCTGACGGAAGGTGAATTCATGATTACCGGCGTTATTATTGGGCTCGCTATCGGAGCTGTAGCGGTTGTATTTCTGCTTCTGAAAGAGAAAAGTACCGCAGCCATGCAGGAGGACAAGCTCAAGGCCCTGAAAAACAACCTCAGCACAATGCGGATGTCCTGCCAGGAGGCAGATGCAAATCAGACGAGATTCGAGCTTGAGATCAATAAGCATAAAGATCTCGCTATTCTCTTTCCCGAACTGGTGAAGCAGATCCTATCCGCCAGGACACCGGAGGAATTCGCCAAGCTTCTTTGCAGGGCCAGTAATCGTCTGACAGGCTGTACAAGGATAGCTATCTTTCTAGCTGATGTACGCGGTGGCAAATTGGGTCTGGTGTATACAGAGGGTCTGGAGGATGTACTCCGTCAGCCTCTCGTGGTTAAAGTGGGAGATGGCCATGTGGGCTTCGCTGCAGAGACCGGTATTGTATTCGAGAAACAGGCTCTCGAGACAGAGAGCGAACTGACAAAACAGCGCATCGAGCAGTCCGCCATCCCCGGTTTTGTGCCGGATGTTGCTGCTCCAATGACCAGCCAGGGGATCCTCTACGGTGTGATCTGCCTTGTTGACGTCCCATCGACCGCAAGTCTGCCCAGAGAGCGCATGAGGGCGATAGCAGCTGTCGGAGCAGCAGCGCTTGAAAGTATCAGGCTGCTCAGCCGCTTTGAGTCAGCATCGGACATGGATCCTGACACCGGTCTTCCCGGAAGGGGACGCCTTGAACCAATTCTCACCCAGGAGCTGGAGAGGGTGAGACGATTTGACAGCCCGCTTACAGTGATGGAACTCGCGGTGAATCGTGGGGATGATGCGGACCGATTCAGAGCCAGGGAGTTCATGTCGATCGCTGCAAATCATCTTAAAGTTACCATGAGGAATATCGACACCGGCCTCAGGACCAATGCAAGTACTCTGACTCTGATCCTTCCCGGCACAGGTGAAGAGGGCTCGGAGAGTGTTTCCAGGAAACTGCTTGAGGATATCCCTCCTCTTGAGAATGATGCAGGAGAGTCACTCGGCACTGTCCGTGTAAGATCCGTTGTGATTGTTCCTGGCGGCGGCGACACTCCAGAGATGGTTCTGGACTCACTGTCCAGACTCGAGTTCATCTCTCCCGACGACGTGTGACCGGACCGGAGTCGAGTCTGTCGGAAGAATACTGTCAGTTACAGTGATACTGCAGGATGGGCAGTGGAAGTCGAGGTTTCTCTGCTCCATCCTGCCTGTTTACCCCCCGAGCATCCTGGAGGGCGTTAATGGACCCTACGACTGAAGAACTCTCAAGTGTCCTGAGAGCAAGGGGCCTGGCCATGACGCTGGAGGAGGCTGTCAAGCTGGCCGGTTATGTGGGCCGGATGCCCACTGCCCTTGAATTTCACCTGTTCGATACGATGTGGAGCGAACACTGCTCCTACAAGAGTTCCCGCCCTGTACTCGGGCTCATGCCGACTTCAGCTCCCCAGGTGGTCATTGGTCCTGGTGAGGATGCCGGTGTTGTCAGATTCTGCTCACATCAGGGTGTCGACTGGGATCTAGTGGTCGCTCATGAGAGCCATAACCATCCTTCACAAGTCCTTCCTGTTGAGGGAGCGGCCACAGGCATAGGCGGCATTGTAAGGGATGTCTACTGCATGGGCGCGAAGGTGACCGGCTCACTGGACCTGCTCCGGTTCGGTGATCCCCTCGGAGAAGCCGGTGAGAAGACAAGAGCCATATGCCGTGGTGTCGTGGAGGGTATCTGGAAGTACGGTAACGCACTCGGCGTACCCAACCTTGGCGGCGATACACGCTTTCACCCCGGATTTGATGAGAACTGCCTCGTGAACGTTGTCGCTCTCGGTTTCGTGCCTCACGACAGGATTGTGCACAGCTTCGTCCCTGAGGAAGCTCACAATGAGGATTACGTATTCATTCTCGTCGGAAAGGCCACTGATGATACCGGCTTCGGAGGAGCTACTTTTGCTTCCGCCGACCTTGCTGAAGAGACTGGCAAGGGAGCCGTTCAGGTTGCGGACCCATTCCTCAAGCGAGTACTGTCCGAAGCGAATTCAAAAGTTATGGATATGCTCTGGGACAGGAAAGTTCCATTCGGGTTCAAAGACCTCGGTGCCGGAGGACTGGCCTGCGTGAGCAGCGAACTGGCTGCGCATGGAGGACTGGGTATAGAGGTCGATCTGGATGCGGTCCGCGTAGCGATCAGTGATCTCCCTCCGGAGATCATAGCGTGTGCTGAGACCCAGGAGAGGTACGGTTATGCCGTCCCTTCAAGGGTAGCCGAGGATGTACTGCATATTTACAACGAGGACTTCCAGCTCCCGCTCCTGTTCACCGGCGCTGGTGCCGCCATTGTCGGCCGTTTTAACTCAGACATGGTCTACAGGGTCATATACCGGGGGCAGGAGGTCGCCGACGCGCCTATTGAGTGCATTACAGAAGGAATCGTGTATGACAGGGAGCTGGAGGAGATCGAGCCTGACCTCAGAGAACCGGACGGGAGACCTGTCCATCCGCGCACGGATATAGAGAAAATGCTTACTTCGATCGATGGGGCATCAAGAAGTCCGGTATGGAGCTACTACGACAGCGAAGTACAGGGAGCCACGCATTTCAGACCTGGTGAGGCCGATGCCTGTGTAACGGTCCCTGTGTCCGGATGCACGGCGGGACTGGCTGTCTCAGGTGACGGCAATCCATGGTACGGCCAACTTGATCCCTTCCTTGCCGGGGCCCACGCTGTCGGGGAAGCGGTGAGGAATGTTGTTTCCGTTGGAGCAGTGCCTATCGCCGCTACTGACTGCCTTAATTATGGCAATCCCGAGAATCCCAAAGTCTTCTGGCAGTTCAGACGTGGTGTGGAAGGCATAGCTGATGCCTGCGCGAGTCTCGGGCTTGCGGGTGATGGAGACCATCCTCTGCCGATCGTTTCTGGGAATGTCAGCTTCTACAACCAGTCTTCCAGCGGCGGGTCGATACCTCCATCGCCTATCGTGGCTGTTTTCGGTAAACTCGAGGATTTCACTCTCGCAACGGATCTGTCACTCAAGACCCCAGGGAATATTCTTGTACTCGTTGGATCGAGAGAGGATGAACTCGGCGGCAGTCTGTACTACAGGACATGCCTTGATCACTCCTCCGGGAGGATCCCCGAGTTCAGGGGAGCTCTCGAGCGTGAGTTGGCGGAGTTTGTACTGACCTGCATCAGGACAGGCATTGCCGTGGCTGTTCACGACATATCCGAGGGTGGACTGGCTATATGCGCTGCGGAAATGGCGCTGGGATCCAGACCGGATGCCCGAAGGGGAGTATGTCTTGAGTCGACAGTCACCGGGCCTGTCCAGCTCTACTCGGAGACTCCGGGCTACCTTATCGAGATGACCTCTGATGCCTGGGAGGGGCTGGTGGATAGACCGGCCTTCACCTCGATCATAGGCAGGATAACAGATCGATTCTCCATTGAGGGGGATGGATGGGAGCTTTCTCTGAAGAGCCTGCAGGAGGCAAGGGAGGATAATCTGGGAAGGATCATATGGCGAGAGGAGGTGCCGGAATGAGCACTCCTCTTGTTGCTGTCATTCAGTTCCCCGGCTCGAACTGCGAATATGAGACAAAAGCCGTCATTGATGCCTCCGGAATGCAGGGGAGGATCTTCCGCTGGAATCAGTGGAGGGAGCTGAACGATGCCTCACCTGATGCCTTCATACTTCCTGGTGGATTCTCCTTCCAGGATCGTGTCAGGGCGGGTGCTGTCGGAGCAAAAGAGCGAATAATGGACTTCGTAGTGGAGAGAGCTGGTGATGGTTTGCCCGTACTCGGCATCTGCAATGGAGCACAGATACTTGTAGAGAGCGGACTTGTTCCCGGCTGGACATCGGGAAGCGTGCAGGCTGGGCTTGCTTCAAATCATATTGAGGGCAGAAGCGGTTACCTCAGCCGATGGACATTCCTGAAAGTCTCGGACCATGCGCAATTGGTTTCTCCCTGGCTCAGTTATCTGTCAGGGAAGGTCGTACCGGTGCCGATAGCCCACGCAGAGGGGCGCTTCGTCTTCTTTCCTGGAGATGCAGGACGAATAGCTGACTGTTCCGCCCTGGTCTACTGCGATGAGAACGGTGAGGAATCCCCAGACTATCCGATCAATCCAAATGGTTCCACCGAAAATCTGGCAGGTATTATGAATCCCGCAGGTAATGTTCTCGCGATGATGCCCCATCCGGAGAGAGCTTTCTGGCTCTGGCAGGTGCCCATTCGTACACCGGGTGAGTGGGGGGACAGAAGAATCAGTGCCAATCACAGTACTGCCATCAGCATATCCAGAGGCCCCGGAGAGCTCTTCTTCCGCGGCCTTGCAGAGAGTCTGGCTGTGACTGCATCGGAGGAGACATGAGTAGCATAGCAATTGCGGTCAGGCTGAAGGCACCGGATCCCGCAGCCGCCACGGCACTTTCGACCATGAAGCGCATTTCTCCGGAAGAGACCCCTGATCTGCTCCAGAGGTACGATTACTGGGAGTTCACAGGTATTGAGTGTACCGAGAATACGGTCCGTGAGATAGTGGAGCACTTCGATGACATAGTCAATCCGAACAAACAGTCATGGAGTTTTACTCCCTCCGGGGGACTGCCGGCTGATGACGGTGATCACACTTCTGCCGGTGTACTCGTTACCGACAGGGAGGATAGTATTTCAGAGAACTGGACGGCCATTCTCAAACGCAGGGGCTTCCCTGTTGAGAAGGTCATGCATTCGGTGCTCTGGATATTCGGGTTCTCCCGGGAGATATCATGCACACGACTGAAGAGCATTGTTGCCGGTCAGGCGGTGACCTCCCGCAGGGATGCCGGTCTTCTGGCCAATCCGGTATCCCAGACCGTTCGCCTGATACTGGAGGAGCAGGCCGGAGATCTGCTGAATAGATGAAACAACACCCCTACGAGGATATCTTTCCCGATCTTCAGAGACCGCAGCAGTATACCGGTGGTGAGTGGAATCTTCCTGTGCTACCGGCCGCCGGGCTGCCCAGGGTCACACTGGTCTACCCGGATACATACGAACTCGGGATGTCGAACTACGGATTGACCATTATCCGACACATCCTGCTGGAGAAGGGTACGCTCGATGTAAGAAGGGCATTCAGTCCAGCTCCCGATCTTCACCGGATCATCACAGACCGGAGACTCGAGTGGATCGATCTGGAAGCAGGTGATCCCGTCCGACAGAGTCGGGTCATCGGCTTCGGTGTTCCATGCGAGTCTCTCTTCACGAATGTCCTCTCCCTGATGAAGCTCATGAGGCTCCCTCTCCGCAGCAGCGACAGGGGAGAGGAGGATCCGCTTATCCTGCTTGGGGGCGGCGGCATCGTGAATCCACTTCCCATGGCGCCTTTCGCTGATGCAGTCTTTATCGGTGAGGTAGAGGCAGTCGCGGAGGAGCTCTTCGGTATCCTTTCATCCGGAGAGGATCGCAAGGAACGTCTTGCTGCAGCTTCTGAACTGCCTGGTGTATTCATCCCGTCCCTTCCCGGAAAAACAGTCGAAGTCCAGAGGGTTCCTGAGCTCAGGTCGGGGTGGGTCCCTGAAAAGCAGCTTGTCCCCCTTTCTCGCATATCGCAGGACAGGGCAGTTATTGAGATCGCCCGGGGGTGCACGCGTGGATGCCGTTTCTGCCAGGCCTCAGCGATTTCCCGTCCTGTCAGGGAAAGACCGGTCGGAGAGATTCTCGATCTCCTCGACAGGGCGCTGGAGTGTACAGGGTGGGAGAAGGCCGGACTCCTCTCCCTCTCCTTCTCGGATTACACGGACCTTCCTGAGCTTCTGGAAGGCTCCGAGAGGATCGGACGCAGCAGGCATGCGGTCATCACAAGACCCTCTCTTCGTCCCGATACATTTGGGAGATTATCAGGTGATCTGAAGATATCCGGTAGGATGACCCTGGCACCTGAAGCAGGAAGCGAGCGGCTCCGGAGGATGATGAACAAACCCATCTCGGACAGGAGCATCCTCGACGCGGTCGAATCCGCTTTCGGTCTCGGAGCCAAAGGGCTGAAACTCTATTTTATGATAGGTCTTCCTGGCGAAACGATGGACGATGTGGAAGCACTGGCTCAGCTTGCGCTCGAGGTCGGCGCGATTGCCAGGAAGAAGGGGCGAAATCCCCGTAAGAGCATCACCATCGCTTTGTCCCCGTTCGTTCCTAAAGCCCATACACCGCTTCAATGGGCTCCAATGGTCCCTGAGGAGGAGCTCTGGAGCAGAATCAGCAGGGTCCGTGACCTCTGCGGGAAGAAGCTTACGGTAAGCTGGAACAGTCCGCGTGTGTCGGTGATCGAAGCGGTCCTTGGTCTCGGCGATGATCATGAGACAGCCGATGTTCTCGAAGAAGCAGTGAACAGGGGAGCCGTCTTTGACGCCTGGGCCGACCTTTTCAGATGGGATATCTGGAAGGAGCTACTGGATGAGTATCCTACTGTTCTTTCCCGAGTTCTGGAGGGTTCCGCTCCCGGAGATGAGCTCCCCTGGTCCTTTGTGGATTCGCGAGTATCACAGGAGTTCCTCGAAAAAGAATTCCAGAAGTGCATGGCGGCTGAGGCCACCAGTGACTGCAGGGAAGCAGGCTGCGTCGGCTGTGGTGTCTGTGATGAAAGAACGGTGATGGATCCGGTTTTCGCTGAAGGAGCAGTACCCTCTGCTGAATCGGAAAAGCCTGCTGAACCGATTGCAGTGCTCAGGGTCAGATATTCCCGGACAGGACTTGCGCGGTGGTCTTCCCATCTTGATTCCGTACGCATGTGGAATCGAGCAGTACGACGCTCAGGATTGCCTATAGCGTGGTCCAGGGGTTATGTTAGCAGACCTAAACTGCAGTTCGGTCCACCTCTGCCACTGGGGATGGAAAGTACTGCGGAATATGTGGATATCCATCTGACGGCAGAGCCCTCAGACGGGATGAGCAGCATGCTGCAGAACTCGCTCCCCTTTGGTTTCGACCTGGTTGGGTACGAGCAGCTGCCTGCAGGTACGAAATCCCCTGCAAGAGGAGTGCGTGCCGCTCAATATAGAATATGGCCGGAGGAGGGCTGCTGGCCAACCTCCATCAGTGAGAAGATAGTAAACTCCCTCCATGATGAGGGAATGGTTCTGAAGACAGAAGTAATTGAAGATGGGTCGCTCAGGCTACTTGTAGCTGCAGGGACTAGACATGCGCGTCCGGATAACCTGATTAAGCCGCTCTATAGTGGAAGGATCCGAATTCGCAGAACAGATGTATTCGTGGAAGGACCCTCCGGTTTGGAGAACCTGGGTCCCACCACTGAATACAGGAGAAGAAACGTTTGAAAACAGATTTTATCATCAACTCCCATCCCGAGGTCACGCGGATCGCAATACTCGAGGACGGGAAACTTATGGAGCTTGTAGTCGAATGGGCTTCCGACCTTCATCAGGTTGGGAACATCTATCTTGGCAAGGTGAACGCAGTACTGCCGGGAATGCAGGCTGCTTTCGTGGATATCGGACTCGAGAGGAGCGCCTTCCTTCATGTCACTGACGTGAGGACAGGTGTGACCAGTACATCCGAATTCGCGCAATCCCTTATCAATGGTGTACCACTGAAGAGCGTAGAGGTCGGGGAACCGATAGAAAAGGTCCTGAAGAAGGGACAGAACATCCTCGTTCAGGTCACCAAGGAGCCCATCGGGACCAAGGGGGCCAGAGTAAGCACCAGGATATCCATCGCAGGCAGGTACATCGTGAGTATGCCGGGGGAGTCGGTCACCGGCATATCCCGCAAAATAGCCGATCGTGGCGAGAGAAGCCGACTGAGGAAGATCCTCAGTGTTGTCAAAACCGCCGGTTTCGGCATCATCGCCAGGACCGCGGGCATCTCCTTCGATGAGAAGGCCTTCCAGGCTGACATGAACAGGATTGTTGACTGCTGGAAGGAAGTCGGGCGCCTTGTTCAGAAGAGCAAAGCCCCCGCTCTGCTCCACCAGGAGCATGATGTGGTGACAATGGCCATGCGGGACCTCGTCACCCCTGACACCAGCTCCATTGTAACGGATTCAAAAGAGGTGGCCAGGGAGGCAAGGAAGTACCTGAAGAGCATTGCCCCCGGCATGATCAATAAAGTGAAGTATTACCGGGGGAAAACGCCAATCTTCGATAACTACCGGATAGAGCGCGAGATATCTGGGATCATGGCCAGGGAGGTCTCCCTGAAGAGCGGCGGTTCACTCGTTATAGAGCACACTGAAGCCCTTGTGGCCATTGACGTGAACACCAAGCGGTATGTCGGGAAGCGGCGTCAGGAGGACACCATACTCAAGACAAACCTCGAAGCCGCCGTAGAAGTCGCCAGGCAGCTGAGGCTCAGGGATCTCGGTGGGATCATAGTCATCGATTTCATCGATATGGACAGATCTGACCATAGGGAAAAAGTCCTTACCAGTCTGAGGAGTGAGCTTTCAAGAGACAGGCCTCCCAC
>Ga0190293_1000066_pt1 | contig 37212 bp, 37 predicted proteins | sample 48693001_MG_FD_161671 | JGI IMG/M metagenome (GOLD analysis project Ga0190293, IMG submission 161671) | Hydrothermal vent microbial mat bacterial communities from Southern Trench, Guaymas Basin, Mexico - 4869-30-0-1_MG | ecosystem: Environmental > Aquatic > Marine > Hydrothermal vents >...
GAGCGGAGAGCGGCTGGTCTCACTCCACTTCACCACCCAAGGGACCAGCCCTAAACTGCGGGGTAGAACAGGAGCAGGTTCTCGATAGCAGTCGACAGGGACGACGTCAGGGATGCATCGTCTGTGGCGCTGGGGAGCTTCAGGACCGCTGTGTTCGATGCTACATATACACGCTCGATCGAGTCATCTGCCTCGAACAGCCTCGCGGCAAGCAGAGCCCCGAACGAGCCCCCGGAATCGGCATCGGCGCGGGAGTCGTATCCCTCACCCACCTGGCTGGTGAGGCTACGGTTCATCGTCACGATGATGGAGTCATCAACCATCTCGATGCTCTGGATCACAATGGACTGTCCCACGCATCCTCCTCATGTCTGGTGGAACGGGCAAGTGTAGCTACTCGTCCGCTGTCCGCTGTCCGCAGGCATTCGGTTAGCGGCCATTCGGAGAACACGTCACGTTACGGCTGGGGTTCCGGGGCAAGTTTGTCGGTGGACCCGACAGTATGCAACTTCATGAGATTCGTCGATGCCTGTTCATTCGGTGGCACGCCAGCAACGAGGACAACGCCTTCGCCAGGAACCACGATTCCCCGATCGAGGAGTTCTCTGACAGCCCGTTCGAGCATCTCATCGGTTGAGGCCGCCCTGTCCACGAGGATCGCGGTGACACCCCCGTACATGGCCATCCGACGATATGTCGATGCCTCCGGCGTGAACGCCTGAATGTTTGCGTGGGGTCGGTACTTTGCGAGTAACCGGGCCGATGTGCCTGACTCGGTGAACGCCACGATGGTGTCGATGCCAAGCCGTTCCGCGGTATCGACGGCTGCCTCCGCCGTCGCAGCCGCGAACGAACCGCTGTGAGCCAGCGTGGCCACACCGAAGGCCCTTCCGTAGGCTGAAGAACGTTCAGCCTCCATGCAAACATTTGCCATCAGCCGAACTGCCCGGGTTGGGTACTGTCCAACGGCGGTCTCAGCTGAGAGCATTACCGCATCCGCGCCATCGAGCACGGATCGGTAGACATCAGAAACTTCCGCCCTTGTCGGGCGAGGGCTCGAGATCATCGATTCAAGCATCTCCGTTGCGATGATCGACAGCCTCCCTGCAGCGTTCGCTCGCTGCACGATGTTGATCTGGGCGCTCGGTACAGACTCGATCGAGAGTTCCACACCGAGATCACCACGTGCGACCATGGCCCCCGCGGCACTCACGAGGATCTCATCGAGATGCGCAAGTCCGATCGCGGTCTCGATCTTGGCTATTACCGGCACGTCGCCAGCGACCGCCTTGACGGTCTCAACGTCGGAGCCGTAGTTGACAAAGGATGCCGCGACGAAATCCACTCCAAGGTTCGCCCCGAACTCCAGGTCTCTGATGTCCTTGGGAGTGACATTCGGAATCCGTGTCCGAGCGCCTGGGAACGCCGCACCCTTGTGATCTCGCAGAACCCCGCCACCAAGTACCTTCGCCACACTCCCCGCCGGCGATATCTCCATCGCTTGAAGCTCGATCAGACCATCCGACAGGACGATCTTGCCATCCACGTTCATCGCCACGTCATCGAGATAGGCAACATGGATGTTCTCAGGGTCGCCGATGGCCTCGCCAGGAAGCAGCGTGACGACCGAGCCGGTTTCGATCTCGACCAGACCATCGGGGAACGTTCCGACCCGAATCTTGGGGCCCTGTATGTCCTGCATCACTGCGATCGGTTCATCCAGTTCGGATGCGACCTCTCTGACGAGGTCGTATCGCCGCCGGTGATCTTCATGTTCACCATGGGAGAAGTTCAGGCGGGCAACGTTCATACCTCTGTCGATGAGTTTCGCAACAGCGTCTCTGGTATCGGTGGCCGGCCCGAGAGTGGCAATGATTTTCGTTTTTCGTAGCACGGTCGAAGAGTACTCGGTACTCGGTACTTGGTACTTGGAGGATGCGCGGATCGGGGCCAGACTGCCCTCCGCTGTCCGCTCTCCGCCATCCGCAAGAAACCCGCCACTACATCGGCCAAAACCGTCAAACACCCGGACTCACGAGCGGATCTTCTGACTGAGGACTGTCAACCGTGAACTGTGAACTGTGAACTGTGAACTGGCCGCCCGGCGCTCCCTATCCGCTGATCCTCTTGGTACTTGGTACTTGGTACTTGGAGGATGCGCGGATAGGAAGCGGTCGTTCTCCGTTTTCCGTTCTCCGTTTCCCGACCACACCTGAATGATCCGGGCCGGTACCGGTTTCTGACTGTGGACTGTTAACCGTGAACTGTGAACTGGCCGCCCGGCGCTTCCTATCCGCTGATCCTCTTGGTACACAGCAATGGAGCGTTCTCCGTTTTCCGTCTTCCGAATCGGAGAACGGAGAACGGGAAACACTATTACCGTATGACCGCGCATTGGCGCATGACTACCAAGGATGGATACATGAAGAAGACAATACGGATCGCGGTTGTCGCTTTGGCGCTCGCGCTCGTGGCAACAGCTTGCTCGAGTTCAGACAGCGACAGTGAGGGCTTCGGTGAAGTGAAGGTTGGCGTCGAGAACGCATACACACCGTTCAACTTCATCGAGGATGGCGAAGCACAGGGATTCGACTACGACATCTGGGCTGAGATCTGCAACCGTATCAGCTGCGAACCAACGTTCGTTGAGGCCGGTTGGCCTGCGGTCATCGAAGAGACGGGCCAGGGCGTGTACGACACCGCTGCTGATGGCATCTCGATCACCGAGGAACGCAAGGAAGTCGTTGATTTCTCAGATGCCTACATGACGACCATCCAGAAGCTGATGGTCCGCACGAATGAGGACCGCTTCGGCAACGTGGCTGACTTCCAGGGTGGCGACTACACGCTCGGGACACAGGTCGGCACGACCAACTACGAACTCGGCGCTGAACTTGTCGGAGAAGACCGCATCGCTGCGTTCGATCAATTCGGTGTTGCCGTTCAGGCTCTCATCGCTGGCGATGTGGACGCAGTCATCATCGATGACGTCGCTGGCCAGGGCTACCAGGGTGCGAATGCTGACCAAACGCGTTTGCTGGCTGACGACCTGCAGTCAGATCCTCTCGGGTTCATCTTCCCGAAGGGCTCGGAACTGACCGCAGCTGTCAACACGGCAATCGCTGATATGAAGTCAGACGGCACGATGGATGACCTCATCAAGGAGTGGTTCATCGACTTCGGAAGCTGAGCGTGCTGCCTCAATCGAGGCGTGCTATTAGGCAACCCGAAAGGGGCCGGGACTCTCCCGGCCCCTTTCCGCGTGGATAGCAACTAGATTCAACTCATCAACCCTGAGGACACACATGACCGCACTTGAGCCAGACATCGGAACTGATCCGACGCCACCAGGATCAAAAGTCCGCTACGAATGGTCTGGTTTTCCGTACTGGTTCGTCGGAATCCTGGCTGTCATCGCTTTCCCCATCTTCAAGATCCTCACGGACCCGTCGTGGAACGAAGGGTTCCAGTTCATCAAGGACGGGCTCATTCTCACGATCACTGTCACCGTGGGCGGATTCGTCATAGCGTTCGTACTGGGACTGGTCGTGTCACTGGGACGAATGTCCAAGAATGTCTGGCTCAGGAATATCTCGACGTTCTACATCGAGGTCATCCGCGGGATCCCTGTACTCGTGACGATCTTCATGTTCGGCCTCGTGATGGTCCCCTGGTTCATGAGACTCATCGGGGTTTCGCCGCAGTCGTTCTTTGCGTCCAACACCTTCAAGACAACCGTGGCAGTGGGCCTCATCTATGCGGCGTTCGTCGCTGAGGTCTTCAGGGCTGGCATCGAGTCTGTGCCTCTCGGCCAGCGCGAGGCTGGCATGGCGGTGGGACTCAGTCGCGTCCAGGTGTTCCGCTTCATCGTGTGGCCACAGGCGCTCAAGAACGTGTTCCCTGCTCTCGGAAACGACCTTATTGCCCTCCTCAAGGACTCCTCCCTCGTATCGATTCTGGCTGTACGAGAGATCACTCAGATGACGAAACTGTGGACAGGGCGAAGCTTCCAGTTCTTCGCCGGATTCATGATCCTGGCAGCGATGTACCTCGCCCTGACTGTCTCGTTGAGCCTTGTGCTCCAGTGGTACGAACGCCGAATCGCGACACCATGAACGACCACTCCAATACCGCTGAGGAACTTGAGATCGTGATCGAACGATTCGACCACGTGTCGATGGCCGTTAACGATATCGAGGCTGCTGCACCACTCATCACGCTGCTTGGCGGGGAATTCTTTGAAGGCGGAACCAACCCTTGGGGGGATTTCAGGTGGGCACAGTACGACCTGCCCGGCTGGGGACGTCTCGAGTTGATAGCACCACTCGCCGATGATCCGAACCACTTCATTCGGCGCTTCCTCGCTGAACGCGGCGAAGGCCTCCATCACCTGACCTTCAAGGTGTACAACATCAACGAGGCCGTTGAGAGAGCCACGGAGTTGGGGTTCACTGTTACGGGATTCGACGACAGGCTCGACGATTGGAAGGAGGCCTTCATCCATCCTCGATCAAGCCATGGTGTGCTCATCCAGTTCGCAGAATTCCCTGCCAAGAGCTCCTGACCATGCCCCAACCCGTGGCAGTCGTGCCGATCCGCAGCTTCACAGGTATGAAGAGACTCTCCGGCACGCTCGATGACGTGAGTCGGTCTCGCTTGTCGCGAACCCTCGCTTCAGGAGTTCTTGCGGCCACATCAACCGCTGGACTACGAGCGATCGTCATCACGTCTGATCACGATGTCGCCAACTGGGCACGTGAGCACGAGGTGGCGGTCTGTGAAGACCCAGGCACAGGACTCTCCGGCGCCGTCCAAACAGGAATATCGACAATGAGAGGCGCGCCATGGCTCGTCATCCACGCCGACCTCCCGCTGGTGACTTCCGATGCAATCGCGGCCGTGGCTGACGCCAGCCAGTCAACAACGGTACTCGTGCCGAGCTATGACGGTGGAACGACTGTCATCGCAAGCCGCGGCACCTTCCCATTCTCTTACGGAGTCGGATCCTTCCAACGTCACTATGCATCAGCCCCCAACGCCACGATCATCGTGTCACCCGAACTCAGCATCGATATCGACACAGAGCACGGACTGGAATTCGTCCGTGAGCTGTTCGAGTAGGGGCGTACACCGATAACGGCTAACCGCTCTCCGCTGTCCGCTCCCCGCCAGAATATCGCGACATCCGGTACGCGCTCAGAGCGGAATGCGGAATGCGGAAAGCGGAGAGCGGAGAGCGGACAGCGGACAGCTGTAGGCTGTCCCCATGACCACCAACCTGTACTCGGGCTTCGCCAAGGACCTTCCTCGCCTCGAAGTTCCACGAACGGTGCTGACGATCGGAGCGCATCCTGATGACGCAGAGTTCGGCGCGGGAGCGACTCTTTCGCGATGGGCCCAGGCGGGCACAGACATCACGATGCTCATCATCACCGACGGGTCGAAAGGATCGTGGGATCCGGACGAGGACCAGTATGCGCTCATCGCCAGGCGCATCGTAGAACAACGCGCTGCTGCCGATGTCCTCGGCGTGAACCACTGTGAACATCTCGGCTACGTCGACGGTGAATTGGAGTACACCATGGCGCTGCGCAACGACGTCGCCCGAGCGATCCGCCGTTTCAAGCCAGACGTTGTGCTTGGCCATGACCCCTGGCAACGCTACCAACTTCATCCAGACCACCGTGCCGCTGGACTCGCCGCCGTGGACGGAGTCGTGACAGCGCGCGAGCCGCTTGCCCTGCGGGACAGCGGCCTGCCAGCGCACCGTCCACAGGCGATCCTCCTGTGGTCAGCTGATGCCCCTGACCATGCTGAACGGGTCAAGCGTCACCACAGTGATCGCAAGGTTGAGGCCCTGTTGTGCCACTCATCCCAGGGAGTCACGACAATGGGCGATCCGGACCGCGGCATCGCGCACAAGGCGGAATTCATGGACAAGATCGATGCATGGCATGTTCGCAACGGCGAGATGCTCGGCAGGAAGCCTTCGGAGATCTTCAAACGACTGACACCCTAGGGAGCGCCATGGAAACCCTCGTCCTCGGATCGGGAATCGTCGGATCGGCCGCGGCGTGGGACCTCGTCCGCAGAGGTCATCACGTGACGGTTGCCGACGCCGATCTCGATTCCGCTCAACGAGTTGGATCCCTCGTGGGGGCTGAATCAGTGGAGGTCGATGTTGCAGACCGCACTCAAGTCACGGCGCTACTCAACCGGGCAGACATCGTTGTGAGCGCAGTACCGTATCGATATGGTGCCGATGTTGCAGTAGCGGCCATTGATGCGGAAACCCACTACCTGGACTTTGGCGGCAATCCGACAGTCGTTGCTGAGCAGCGCAAACTCGATGACCTCGCTCGCTCCCGCGGGCTCATGATCGTGCCAGACTGCGGCCTCGCTCCGGGATTGGCAAATGTTCTCGCCCAGGACCTCATCGACTCGGCTGACTCTTCGCCCATCGAGAGTATCCAGTTACGAGTCGGTGCGCTTCCCCAGGTGCCAACGGGGACACTTGGATATCAGCTGGCCTTCAGTGCGGACGGCCTCATCAACGAATATGCAGAGCCGTGCGAGGTGCTCGAACGAGGGGCGTACTCGACGGTAGGACCGCTCACACGATTCGAGGATATCGATTGGGAGGGATGGGGACCGCTCGAAGCCTTCTCCACCGCCGGAGGAACATCGACGATGTGTGAACGTAATCTCGGGCGCGTCACGAATCTCGAGTACAAGACCTTGCGCTTCCCCGGACATGGAAAGACATTCCGGGCACTGTACGAGATGGGTATGTTCGACCAGTCGCTCAGGGACTACTCAGGCCAATCCATGTCGCCTCGAGCAGTTCTCATCGATGCTCTGAACATGAGCCTGCCGAGCGGCGCCCCGGATCTCGTACTCGTGCGAGTGTGGCGAACGACCGCAGATACAACGGTGGGATACCAGATCGAGGACACCACCACGGACGGGATTTCGGCCCTTGCACGCACCACAGCGTTCCCTGCGACTGCCCTTGCGGACCTCATCTCACGTGGAGATGTGCTTCGGCCAGGCGTACTCTCGATGGTGGACGCGGTGCTTGCGTCTGAGCTGATGCCCGAACTCTCAGCGGTCGGGATCAAGGCAGTCGCCTTCTAGTGTCGCTGCTCTGCACCGATTCTGTTGCTCGTGGCTTCATCGAAGAAGTGCAACTTCTCAGTGTCGATAACCAGGCTGAGCTCGCCACCGTCAGGCACAGGAACATCAGGGCTCACGCGGGCCGTGAACTTGGTGCGATCGCCAAGCGAGCTCGCATCTTGACCCGAGTCTGCGAGGAGCTCCTCGATATCAGGTGTCACGACCGGCTCAGAATCGACGAAGAAGTGCACAAAGGACTCTGAACCAAGTAGCTCGTTCACATCCGTCGTGACCGTAATCGTACGATCGGCAGGGCCATCTTCGATGCGAGAATCTTCGAACGCGCCGGGGCGGATGCCCAGAACGAGCCTCTTGCCGAGATAGTCGTCTATGCCTGGATGGGCATCTATAGCAACCTTCGATACATAGACCCTGAATTGCGCGAACTTGATGAAATAGCTGTCCTCGTCCTTGGTCAGCTCGCCATAGACGAGATTCATGGCGGGGCTACCGATGAACCCGGCGACAAAGAGATTGACCGGGTTGTTGAACAGCTCGGTGGGTGATGCAACCTGCTGCATGTTGTACGGACGCTTCACAGAGACCGGACGCATCACGGCAACCCTGTGACCGAGGGTCATCGCCTCGATCTGGTCATGGGTCACGTACACGGTTGTGGTTTCGAGTCGTTGGTGGAGCCTTCCAAGCTCAGTGCGCATCTGAACGCGCAGCTTTGCATCGAGGTTCGAGAGAGGCTCGTCCATGAGGAACGCCTTCGGCTCGCGCACGATCGCCCGCCCCATCGCGACGCGCTGCCTCTGGCCACCCGAAAGCGCCTTTGGTTTGCGTTCAAGGAGCTCCGTGATCTCGAGCGTTTCAGCTGTCTCGTCCACGCGCTTTTTGATCTCGGCCTTTGGCATCTTGCGCAGCTTGAGGCCAAAGGCCATGTTATCGCGCACGGTCATGTGCGGATACAGCGCATAGTTCTGGAACACCATCGCGATATCGCGGTCTTTCGGTGGTACGTCATTGACCACCTTGTCGCCGATGCTCAGCTTGCCCTCGGTGATGTCCTCAAGGCCAGCGATCATGCGGAGGAGAGTTGACTTACCGCAGCCAGACGGTCCAACGAGAACCAGGAACTCGGCGTTCTTGATCGTCAAATTCACATCGCCAACAGCTCTTGTCCCATCGGGATAGATCTTTCCAATGTCCTCAAGCGTGATCTCTGCCATGTGAATCCTCCGCGCGCCTTTCCGTGAGTGCCCCGTCAGACTAGCACCTCCGCCGCCCGACACTGAAGTGTCGCTAGTCTGGCAGACATGACTGATACCAAAGTTGCTGTAATCCCCGGTGGTACGGGTTCTGTTGGCTACTGCCTCGTCCCGCTCTTGATAGAGCGAGGCTTCAACGTGGCCGTGACGTATCTGCTTCCCGAGGAGGCGAATGCTCTGGAGGAGGCGATCGATCTCGACGAAGATCGTCTGATCATGCGCCGGGTTGATGTCACCGACGCCGAGGCGACGATAGCGTTTGTTGACGAAGCAGCTGAGGCATTCGGGAAGATCAATGCAATGATCTCACTCGTTGGTGGATGGGCCGGCGGTCGGGATGTATTCGAAACGTCAGATGTCCGCCTTGATCGAATGTTCGATATCAACCTTCGCACCGCCTGGAACGCTACCCGCGCCGCGATTCCGCACATGTCTCCCGATTGGGGACGGATAGTCCTGATGGGATCCAAACATGCCGTGGATACTCCGGCAGGCCAGGCGGCATACAACATCGCAAAGGCTGGAGTTCTCGCGCTCGCCAAATCGGTCGCTGTGGAACTCCTCGATACCGAAACGACCTGCAACGCTCTGCTCCCATCGGTGATCAACACCGATGCGACTCGTGCGGCCCTCCCCTACGCTGAGTACGTCAACTGGCCTCAACCTGATGACATCGCACAGGTCATTGATTTCCTCGCATCCGAGAAGTCAAAGGTCGTGAACGGTTCCTATCTGCCGGTCTGGGGATCGGCTTTGATCTAGGCAATGGACGAACGACACGAACCGGACTCGTTTGATGTCATCGTCATTGGCTCGGGCTTCGGAGGAAGCGTGTCTGCGCTCCGTCTCACAGAGAAGGACTACTCGGTAGCTGTCCTTGAGGCAGGTAAGCGTTGGGATACTGAGGACTTCCCCCGTACGAACTGGAACGTGCGCAAGTCGCTGTGGTTTCCCAAGCTTGGGATGAAGGGCATCCAAAGGATCTCGCTGCTGCGGGACATCATGGTGCTGTCCGGGGCTGGCGTGGGCGGCGGTTCTCTTGTCTATGCAAACACGTTGTACGAACCGCTCTCACCCTTCTATGTCGATCCGCAGTGGAGAGGCATTACCGACTGGCGTGCCGAACTGGCACCACACTTCACAACAGCAAAACGGATGCTCGGTGTTGTCCAGAACCCGCTCGACACCCCAGCTGATGCCGTGATGCGCAGTGTTGCCAGGTCGATGGGTGTCCCGGAAACCTATCACCCAACACCGGTCGGTGTCTTCTTCGGAGAACCGGGTGAAGAGGTCGATGACCCGTACTTTGACGGTGAGGGCCCTCGTCGGGCAGGGTGTACCGCATGTGGTAACTGCATGGTTGGCTGCCGATTCAACGCGAAGAACACGCTCGACAAGAACTATCTCTACTTCGCTCAACGCAATGGTGCCAAAGTCTTTGCGGAGCACACAGTCGTCGATATCGAACGGTCAGGAAATGGGTGGCTCGTGACCACACAACGTTCGGGGGCGTGGTTCAAGAAGGACACAAGAACGTTCATGGCACACCAGGTTGTCTTCTCCGCGGGCGCACTTGGCACGACCAGACTGCTCCTCGAACTTGCAGAAGAGGGGCGACTGCCGGGCCTTTCGCACCGCATCGGGTATCAAACCCGCACCAATAGCGAGGCGCTTGTTGGTGCTGTGTCGAAGTCACGAGACGTTGACTATTCCCAGGGTATTGCGATCACATCATCCATCCACCCAGATGCAGAGACCCATATCGAACCCGTGAGATACGGGAAGGGCTCCAATGCTCTCGGACTCCTTGCAACCATCCTCGTCGACGGCGGGTCAGGCATGCCCAGACAGCTCAGATTCCTCGGTCAGACTCTCGCGCATCCGGTCACGTTCCTGCGGTCGTTATCGGTGTGGCATTGGTCAGAACGCGGCATCATCCTGCTCGTGATGCAATCCAGGGACAACAGCCTCCGCATGCTGCGCAAGAAGGGTTGGTTCAGGACCAGGCTGACGACAGAACAAGGATCTGGTGAGCCGAATCCGACCTACATCCCTGAAGCGAACGAAGCGGCCAGACTGGCCGCGATGGAGATGGGCGGATCACCTGGAAGCACGCTCAACGAGGTCCTCTTCGACACCCCAACCACAGCCCACATCCTAGGGGGTGCCCCCATCGGAGCAGACCCGGACCATGGTGTGATCGACAGCTACCACAGAGTTTTTGGATGCGATGGACTCCATGTCATCGATGGTGCAGCGATCGGAGCGAACCTCGGAGTCAACCCATCGCTGACGATCACCGCAATGGCAGAGCGAGCTCTCTCCATGTGGCCTCACGCAGGTGAAGAGGATGAAAGACCAGCAGGGGCAGAGGCGAGAACCGTAAATCGTAAATCGTAAATCGTAAATCGACGGAACTGGCCTCTGATATCTGACCTCTGGAAGCGAGTTCGCGAGCGATCTGCCATCTGCAAGCGAGCCTGCGAGCGATCTGTCCTCTCACACAGGTGGTCGTATCCGGGATCCGAGGACAGGGTTCGGCATGTGCTCCACGTCCATGCTCTCTGGCATCTCCTCGGCGTCTGACTCTGAGATCGATCGTTTGTACCACGACGCATACCTCTCAGACCCAGGCCATGCCGTGATACCGTGCAGGAGCACAGACAGGGCAACAGTCGTCGCACCAACGGTCACGATGGCAACGCTGAAATCGAGGTCAGACTCTACGACCACGGTCCCCATGAAGACAAGCGACGCGAGGCCCCTCGGACCGAACCACCCGATGTACATCTTCGTCTGACGGCCGAGGCTCGTCCCTATCAACGCTAGGGCGACGGGGATCATGCGCACGATCGTGAGGCTGAATATCGCATACAGCACCACTTTCCAGGTGATCTGGTCAAGCACCGGTACGAGTATTAGAAGACCGAAGGTGAAGAACGCCACCATCGTGAGGAGGTGTGCGATCCCTTCGGAGAAGTTGCAGATATCGGGATACTCACGGCGGACGAACTTTCCGAACACGAGCCCACCGACGAACGCCGCGATGAACCCTGATCCACCGATCGGATCAGCGAGCACGAAGCACAGGACCGCAAGGGACACAACGGTCACCTGACGCCACTCCCGCGACATCCATCCCCGGCTGTAGGCGAGCTTCACCGCCTTTCCCCCGATCGACCCGACCATGATCCCCACAATGACAGCAAGCCCGATCTCCTCGATAAACACCTGAGCGATCTCAGCTCCGGACTGCATCTCATTCGTGGCACCTGCAATGGCGATCGCGAGGAACGGCACGACGATGCCATCGTTGAGGCCGCTCTCGACTCCGAGACCCTGACGGACGAGGTCAGGAACGTCGGGATTCGCGATCACCGCCTGGCCAAGTGCCGCATCGGTGGGAGCAAGGATGATCCCGACCACGACCGCAGGCCAGAACCCGAACTCAGGGAACATCAGCATCGCCGCCGCCGTACCGGCAGCGATGGTCAGAGGCAATCCGATGCCGAGAAGTCTGCCAGGGAGGAAGGCATCTCTCCTCACCGCGCGTATGTCGATCACCACGGCGTCTGAGAACAGGATGATGATGAGTGTGCCCTCAAGCAATGCCTGGACCATGCTCCCGCTCAGTTCGGCAGACATCACCTGTTGTGAAACGCCTTGCCGCTCAAGTATCAGGCCGACCGCGATGCCAGCGGCGGCAAAGATCATGGGCCCCGTGATCGGAGAGTGTGCCAGACGCCGGGAGAAGAGTCCGAAGACGACGAAGAGAATCGCAACAATCGGTATCCAGTTCACGCCCTCTCCCGCCAGTCGCGAGTCGCCATGCTAGCCGCGACGGCCTCGACCTGAGCGCCTGCTATGACAGAAGAACTCCTGCGGCGGTAACGAGGACAACAGCAAGGCCAAGCGTCATCTGTGTCCACCCGATGGTCTTGGCAGGGATCGGTGGCCGGTTCAAGGAGATGACAGCAACGATGCCGACGAGACTCACTGCGAGAACACTGAGCCACGGAACCACTCCAAAAGCCGCCGCAACGGCGATTGTGAGGATCGATCCGACCTGAACCAGGTAGATGTTCCTTGCGTCAGCTGTCTTCCCCTTCGAACGGCGCACCTGGCCTCGTACCAGTACGATCGCCGCGACGTCCCGTGCGGAGAGCACAAGCCACAGACCGAGCGACGGAAGCAGGGCCCAGCCGCTCGACACCGTAATCACAGCAACCGTAGCGCTCATGGCGATCGCCCCCGAAAGCTCGGCAAGTAACGCGTGGTTCCTGCTGTGGGCATCGGCACGCAGTGCCACAAGGGCGAACGGAGCGGCGAGGAGTGCGGGGATCAGGAATGGACCCTGGGTCGTGATGAACGCACCGATCACGCCGGCGAGCGCGATTCCTCCAAAGATAACACTGAACAGCAGCGCCATGGATGACCTTGGGAGCCATCTGCGCCTTACAAGGTCTGACGAGAAGATCTTGACGGGCCGTCTGGCGAGGAAGATGCCGAGCGCTGCCGCAGAGATCTCCCACGCTGATGCGGACGGTGCGACAAGCAAACCGAGCAGGATCGGTTCGAGAGTGAATCCCCAGCCACCGTGCTCTGTGGGCAGCGCCACAGATCGGATCCGTTGCCCTACTGATGTACGGGCAGAAGTCTTCCCCTCTTGCGATGCCATGATCCGAGCCTACGCGACCGTGTCGATCCAGGAAGCAAGGTCTGAGATAACCTCGACACGGTTGATCTCGTTGAGGACTTCGTGGCGACCACCTTCGTACAGGTGGATGGTCACGTCGTCAGTCGGCATGTCGTGCACGGCTTGCACTGAGCGCTGATACGGAACAAACGGGTCCTCTGTGCCATGGAGAACAGCCACGGGCATCGTGAGTTTGTCGATATTGGCCGCGAAACGGTCAAGTGCTTCGACCTCCGCTTCGAGCAGGCCTCGCTTGTACTGTCCGTGATACACGAGAGGGTCCGCGGCATATGATGCCCCAGCCACAGGATCACGCGACACGTCTAGCGGGTTGAACTCGACGTGTGGGAGTTCGGGGTCTGCAAGGACGTCACGAGCCCACTGCCAATCACCGATCACAGACCCGCAGAAAGCCAGGCCGGACACCTCGCCGGGCCAGCGTTCCCCGAATCGTCCGGAGAGAAGCCCACCCATCGAGTGGCCAACCAACACGAGCGGAATCCCTGGATACTCAGCGCGAGCGATGTCGGCAAGCGAGTGGAGATCATCAAGCACATGATCGAAGTCGGTGATGAGAGCGCGCTCTCCTCCGGAGCGGCCATGGCCCATGTGATCGTCCGCGTACACGACCGCTCCCCTGGCTGTGAGAGCATCGGCAACATGGGCGTATCTGCCGCCGTGCTCAGCGTATCCGTGGACGATCTGAACGATCCGGACGGGTGAAGCCGCCGGTTCCCACTTTCGGTAGAACACCGTGCCTTCTGATCCCTGAAACTCTGCTTCGTGCATACGGCGATTCTACAGCCTTGTCGGGTCAGGGAGCCTTCGTCGTGGCGTGGCCGGTGTGCTCGCGAACACTGCTGATCAGCACAGCGGCAGCGATGAGATCCGCTGCCACAGCGGCGACGGCAGGCCCCGCCAGACCGAAGGAGTCGAACAGGATTGGCCCAATCGCGGCCCCGACGCCTCGGGCAAGGCTCATCGAGACGACCATCCACGCGAGGTATCGGGCCCGGGACTCAGGCATCAGCTCCGAGGCCAGGGGGATGGACGAGACGATCGTGAATTCGAATCCGAATAGCGCAAGGCCAAGCACGGCAAGCCCGATGCCCATCGTGTTCTGGGCCGGAACAAGCAGGGCGAACCCCACGGCCGATATGCCAAGACCGACGAGGACGGCTCTGCGCTTTCCGAGCCGGTCAGTAAACGCGAAGGTTGCACCCTCCCCCGCCAGTTCGGAAGCTCCGATGAGGAAGGCAACGCCGCCGAGGGCAACCAGGGATAGACCAAAAGAGTTCTCCATCCATGCGCCGAACACCACGATGATCATCTCTGAAGCGAGAGCGAAGAACCCGGCAACGATAAGAAAGGCCCGGCCAGAGGACGTGATGGGAGTTGTCACTCCCGTTGGGACACCGAGCTGGGGGTCAGCGTCGACGAACCGCGCAAGCAGAAGGAGCGAAATGCCTGTTAGTACGGCGAAAACTACGAATGGTGTAGACCATGAGGTTCTCGATATCAGCCAACCTGTGGCGGGTGCCCCGATGAGCAGGGCCCCTGCCCAGGTGAACTCGAAGACGGATAGATACCTGGCGCGGTTGCTGTATGCAACGCGAGCAGAGATATACGCCTGAGAAGATACGTCGAATACAGGTTTCGCGATCCCGATGAGAGCGAACCCGAGGAGCGCTCCAACGTACGCGTTGATGAGGACTGTGACCGTACTGCCGACGATGAACAACATCAGCCCTGTGGCGATAAGCCTTCGCGGTCGCTGTCCGACCGCACGCGTCACTGCAGGTGTTGCGAGACCTGCGATATGCCTGGCGCTGATCAACAACGCCGCCTGCTCGAGTGGCACACCCAACCCGCGAGCGATCACCGGTAGGAACGGGTAGACAAACCGGTAGGCGGTGTTCATCACGAAACGCTCGGCCGACAGGTAGGCAAGAGAGGTACGGACGCGGCGCATCATCATTGGAGCCTGCCCGCAGCCATGGCTGCGTTCTTCCACAGACCAGGCTGCATCACGCCACACTGCTTCCTGCCCACACGCTCATGGCAAAGACATCCAAGGGCTATCGGGTGCCGTAGATATTGGCGACCACGTCCTTGTACTTCTCTGTGATGACACTACGGCGGACCTTGAACGTTGGAGTCAACTCGCCACGCTCGACAGACAGATCGTGAGGAAGGATGCGGTACGCCCGAATCGATTCAGCTCTTGAGACAGCAGCATTGCCTGTATCGATGGCTGATTGAATCGCTGCCGCGAAATCGGGGTCATTCACGAGATCGGGAAGCTCAGCAGAGGCCTTCCCATTGGCTGACGCCCACTCGGGGAGAGCCTCCGCGTCAACGGTGATCAGAGCAGCGATGAACGGCTTCGCCTCACCAACCACGACCACCTGGCTAATGAGTGCATCGGCGCGAATCCGATCCTCGAGCACGGCAGGTGCAACGTTCTTGCCTCCTGCTGTCACGATGATCTCCTTCATCCTGCCCGTGATCGTGAGGAACCCGAGCTTGTCGATTTCGCCGATGTCACCCGAATGGAACCACCCGTCGGCATCCAGCGATTCGAGAGTCGCCGCCTCATTCTTCCAGTACCCCGAGAAGATCTGTCCGCCCTTGATCAGGATCTCACCGTCGTCGGCGATCCTGACCGTGGTTCCGGGGAACGGTCTGCCCACAGACCCGATCTGCATTGCCTCAGGGATGTTCTGGGATGTTCCTGCCGTCGTCTCGGTGAGTCCGTACCCCTCGAGAACGGTGACGCCGACCCCACGGAAGAAGTGCCCGAGCCTCTTGCCAAGTGGTGCACCACCCGAAATCACGTATTGCAGGTCGCCTCCGAATACGCCCCTGAGCTTCCCGTACACAAGGCGGTCGAAGACCGCGTGTTGGGCTCGTAGGAACAGGCCAGGGCCTCCGGCATCGGTCTTATCCGAGTAGCTGATCGCGACCTCAGTCGCCCTGTCGAAGATCGCTCCCTTGCCTGAGGCGTCCGCTTTGTGCTTGGCCGCGTTGTAGATCTTCTCGAATACCCTCGGAACTCCGAACATCCATGTCGGTTCCACCAGGGCAAGTTCCTCGGACAGCTGTGGGATCCCCGTCGAGTAGTAGATCGTGACCCCGGTAGAGATACACGCTACCTCTACCAGGCGGGCCCACACGTGAGCGAGCGGCAGGAACATCAGTTGACGTTGCGTATCGTTCAGAAGTGCTGGTGCCATCGCTTCGAGCTGCCTGGATTCCCAGATGAAGTTGCCATGGGTCAGTATGCAGCCTTTCGGCCTGCCTGTCGTGCCTGATGTGTAGACGAGGCTGGCCAGGTCATCGTGGGAGATCCGACCTATACGCAGATCGACTTCAGCACGAGCAGCATCGGTCGCCCCAGCCCTGAGGGCTTGCGCTGCTCCATCTTCGATGACGAGAACACTGACGCAGTCTGGTAGGCGCTCTGAGACCAGGTCGAATTTCGTTCTCATTTCCGCGGTCTCGCATACAAGCATCTGTGAATCGGAGTCCCCGATGATCCACTCGATCTGCTCTGCCGAGGACGATTCATAGATCGTGACCACTGCACAACCTGATGCCCATATCGCGTAGTCGAAGAGTGTGAACTCCCACCTTGTTGAACAGAACAGTGCAACCCGAGTGCCAGGCTCAAGGCCAAGAGCGACGATGCCTGCAGCAACTTCTCTGACCTCGGAAACGAACTCAGCTGTACTGATTCCTTCGAAACGCGCACCGTTCCTTGTTGCCAACGCCGAGTGATCGGGTGCCTGCTCAGATCTCGATTGCAGCGCCGATACGACGTTGTCTGTTGGATCGACCTGCACAGCTCCAGGAGTGGTGAAGGTGTTCAAGGTGAAGCTTTCTGTGAGGCGGCCTCTACGAACTGTACCCCGGATCATTCCTCCATCCGTTCCGACCGTCGTCGAACGGGTTCACTGCGTCTCTTGGACTGTGTAGCAGAGCCTCACCGCCCTCAAGGACTATCGTGCAAGCGAATGAACACCGCCGACACCACACCGGTCACCACCAAAGCGCACTCCGCCGTCGACGACTGGCGTGCGGTAGGAGACCTGCTGGCCCTGGCAACAGAACGTCTCACGGCACCCGTCGAGGGCATCCACCACGCCATCGCCGATCGATGGTTCGGCCTCGCAGGCTGGAGCGGCTCCCGAGGGCACGCCGCACACCAGAAAGCCGCTGAAACCGCTTATCGCTCGATACGCGCGGCAGGGGCGGTGACAAGGTCGACTTTGGGGATCGCGGCTGTGATCGCGGCTGATCACAGGTCTGTGGGATCACCCTGGAGTTCTCCTCGAGGAGCGAGCGCACAGGCGGCCGCAAACGCACTGTGGGGCGACGAATTCGAACGTCGTGCGAGCCCGATGCACACGGAACTGGGCATCAGGACCCCGGACGGGGCGCACATCGCCAGTACCCGTGGGGCCCTGGCGCGGGCTTACCCCACGCCAACACGGCGATTGGCGGTATTCCTCCATGGCCTTGGCAAGACCGAGCATTGCTGGCATACGAGGGTCACAGACACTGGTGTTGTCGTGGGAATGCACGAGGCACTCGAGGCAGACGGATTCACACCGGTGCTCGTGCGCTACAACACGGGAGCACGGGTGTCTGATACCGGAGCAGCTCTTGCCTCATTGCTCGAGGAGGTCGCTGAGAACTGGCCAACGCCCATCGATGAGATAACACTGATTGGCCATTCGATGGGCGGTCTTGTCGCTCGAAGCGCACTCCATGCTGGCCGCTCTGGTGATCATACGTGGACACTGTCCGCGCGCCACCTCGTCGCCCTCGGCACACCCCACTTCGGTTCACCCATTGAAAAGGGCGCCCATCTTGCTTCCCTGATGCTTGCAAGGACGTCCGTGAGTCGTCCGCTCGGAGAATTCGTCGATGGGAGAAGCGCTGGTATCAAGGACATGAGGCACGGATCCATCCACAGGGAAGACCCAGGCCACCACGACCCAGATGCAACGACGCCCGTCTCTGTGGTGCCGCGCCTCGACGGGGTACGTCACCATCACGCTGCAAGCGTTGTGACCGGCAGTGCCTCACACCCGATAGGTGTTCTTGTCGGCGATCTCGTGGTCAGGGTCACCAGCGCAACAGGCGTGGGACCGCACGGTCGTGTCGAGTCTGACAACGTACGAGTATTCGGAGGCCTGAATCACCTGGCCATGCTCCACGATGGCGCTGTCGTCTCTCAGGTCAGGGAGTGGTTGGCACCGGTACCTGCGGAGACCATGGGAGCGAAGCCATGAAGCACGACACTCCATCGGCGACGGATATCGATGAGTTCGTCGAGTCCAGCGCGTTCCTGGCAGAACTATCAGATGGCACGCGAGTACGCATCAGGCCCATTGCACCAAAGGACAAGGAACGTATCTCCCATGGGTGGCAGTATCTGTCAGCGAGCACCCGCTACATGCGCTTCCTCCACCCGAAGTCTGCACTGACCAAGTGGGAACTCGCCTACCTGACAGAGATCGACTACGTGAACCACTTTGCGTGGGGCGCAGAACTCGTCGACGATCCCGAGCATCTGGGAATCGGCATTGCTCGCTACATCCGTGACAAGGAGTATCCGGCCGTGGCTGAGGCCGCAATCACCGTTGTGGACCACTTTCAGCGCAAGGGACTCGGCAGAATCCTGCTCCAGGCACTTACAGAAGCGGCACAGCAGAACGGGATCGAGCGGTTCCGTGCTGAAGTCTCGGCGAGTAACGACCAGGTGATCAAGTCCCTGACGAGGTTGGGAGCCAGAGCTGGCGACATCGAGGACTCTGCTATCAGCCTCGAGCTCCATCTTCCGATCAAAGCCTTCGCAAGCTCCGCCATGTACGAGGCGCTCAGGACTGTCGCAGCGAATCAGGAACGAGTCTCACAACCCGAGTAGTGCCATTCCCCAGGGTCCACCGAAGTGGCTCAGGCGAACGGTCGGCTGTCTCCTGAGGGTGTGAAGCCAGGCGTAGACGTCATCGGCCTCTACTTCGTGTACACGAGCACGTGTCCCCACTGTATGAGGGCGCTTCCCTTCATCGAGGAACTCGATGACTCACTCGGGTGGGTGAACGTTGTGTGGCTGCAAGCAGATCTCGGCGACCCGGAGGTGGAGAGGTTGGCGAGAACATATCTGGAGTTGCAGCGTTCATGTTCTGCGACATGATGATCAGCGGTTGAACTGTCCGAACGGCCCCTCGCCGCCTGCCAGATCGCCATCAATGTCGATCTCGTGGGCCAGTGTCTTGAACCTCTCGAACTCCTCGTTGAGGCGGTACTCGTCCGGTACCGATGACACCCACAGCCCCACAGCCTCGGCAACACTCTCATATGTTCGATAGACGTCAGGGATCTCGTGGACCGTGATCATCGGCGCTGCAGAGAGATAGACGACCGCTCCGTACCCGCCCTCAGGGTCACCCGTGAGAGCCCACTCGACATACGCAGCCTTCTTCTTCCAGATCATCTTCAGGAGTCTGGCGTAGATACGGCCGATATGTCGTTCATACCTACGCCGAACTCCTGCGGACGGGTAAACTTTGGTGGCATGCCAACACGATCACAACTGCGCCGGGGACTCAGGAATGCCGTCGTCGCCGTCGGTGTCTCTGCCATCGCCCTCACATCCTGTAGCACTGCACGGCCAACCGTCGAGGAGTGGCAGCCAACATGGGACCGCGTGGTATCAGCTATCCCAAATGAATCGATAGTTGGCGAGAACCCGCCCAGAGAGCTTTGCGACGAGACTTTGGCCTACCTTCGCGATAACCGACCAGCGTTGTCGCCAACGCCTGACCTGGCGCTCGACGATACCGTGAAAGATTGGTTCGACGTCGCTGAGGATGCCTTCTTCGAATGTCCTCCAACAAGCCAACAGATAGGAAGCTTCTCTGAGGCCTACTCACTGCTCGCTCGCCTACAGGCGGAGGTCGATCTCGTACTCGACCTGGATCGGAGCTCTTGAGTTCTCACGGTCCAGTATCTGGAGCGTGCACCCAGCAGACGACGCCTCGCGTGACGTTCTTCAGGGCGTCATATCGTGGCAGAGCGACAGGACCACTCCGCCCCCCGGCCACGAGATGATCAACGAGGAGTGCTCGCACGAAGACGGGAGGGGACTCGCCAGAATGTAGCCTATGAGGGTGAAGGATCAAGAACGCACGACGTGGTATCGTCGCTCCGGTAAGGCAACCCTGATGGTGTGGGCGTTGGTTGTGGGCGTCGGCGCTGGCATCGGTGCCGCGGTCCTGGTCTCCGCTCTGCATCTTGTATCGAGTTCGGTGCTCCGGGTAGCAGAACAGGGGCCCTCTCTCGGGAAGGCGTGGCTGTTCCTGTTCATCCCGGTCGGCATCTGGCTTGCCTGGGCGATCGCTGCGAAGTGGGCCCCAGAGGCTGTGGGACACGGGGTGCCCCAGATACTTGCTGCGTTGACACTCGAGGGCGGGCGGATTCCCCTACGGGTTCCGATTGTCAAAACCATAGCGACAGCGCTCACGATAGGCGTTGGCGGCTCCGCCGGACGCGAGGGATCGATTGCCCAGATCGGTGCCGGAATCGGCTCGTTCATCAGCAAGGTGACCAAACTGGACGAATCCGAGACCAGGGCGCTGGTCGCCGCGGGTGCCGGCGCAGGCATCGCTGCAACGTTCAACGCCCCCATAGCAGGGATGTTTTTCGCAATGGAGGTGATCCTGCGAGACGTGTCGATTAGGCACCTCCACACGATCGCAGTCGCCTCAGTGGCTGGAGCCGTCGTGTCACACACACTCATCGGTGACGAGCTGGCCTTCGAGGTTGAACCGTATGCACTTAGCGATCCAACACAGTTGTTGCTGTTCGCAGTCCTCGGACTCATCGCGGTGGGACTCGCCATCTTCTTCATCGAGGCTCTCGATTGGTTCACTGTCGTACCTGATCGGTTGATCCCGTGGATCAGGCCGTTGATCATGGGTCTCGGCGTTGCAACGATCGGGTTCTTCGCTCCTGAGGTGCTGGGGACCGGGCAGCGGTTCATCGGTGAGGTGCTGAGCCAGGAGGTATCCAAGGCATGGTGGCTCTTTGGGCTGCTCGCTGTCGCAAAGCTGATCGCCACATCGGTCACCCTCGGGGGCAGAGGTTCGGGTGGGATATTCATGCCAAGCCTGTTCATCGGAGCGATGGCAGGATCGGCTTTCGCCATCGTCATCGATCCGCTATGGACATCGTCTCACCTCGATCCCGGCGCATTTGCCTTGGTGGGGATGGCCGCCGTGTTCTCGGGTGTCTCACGGGCATCGTTCACATCGATCCTCATCGTGTTCGAGATAACCGGCGACTACGGGCTCGTCCTTCCTCTTATGCTGACCGTAGCCATAGCAACGGTCCTCACCAGCCGCCTCCATCCAGAGAGCGCGTACACGTCCCCCCTGGTCCGCATGGGAATCCACACGGTACCTACTGATCAGGTTGACCTTCTCGCCACAGTGACAATCCGCGACCTCGAACTCCAACAACCGATAACCGTTGCCCCATCAGATACGCTCGCAACGGTCCAGGGTGTCCTGCGAAGAAACCGTCTCAACGGTGCAGCTGTCGTTGACAACGAGGATCGACTCGTGGGCATCGTATCGGACTCAGACATCACCCGCCTCGGCGGCGCGTCGGACCAACTCACCGCCGCCGAAGCCATGACACGGGATCCAGCAACCGTATCGGTGGATCTTCGCGTATCGGAAGCACTCGAACGGATGGCTGTACTCGGTGTCGGTCGGCTGCCGGTTGTCCACCGGGACCACCCACACCGGATCGAGGCGATGTTCCGCAGAGAAGACGCCATCGCCGCCTACCACCTGGCGCTGGGAACATCAGCCAGGTCGGACCAGGTGGCGCACCGAGTGGGGACCCGCACCTCGCTGTCAACGAGATACCTCGACTTCGAGATCCCTCCGGGATCCGCAGCCGACCACCGCAAGATTCGGGAAGTACCCTGGCCAGAGGGATGCATCGTCGTGTCGGTACACCGCGGAAACGAACTCCTGGTCGCCTCAGGAGACCTCGAACTGCACACAGGAGACGCCCTCACGGTCTTCGGCGATCAAGCCGCACGACGACGCCTTGTCGAACGCCTCTCACCACGCCCGAACGCTGAGTAGCCCGGATGTTGCTCGACTGTGTGGCGCGCTTGCCTACTGAGCAAGAGGGGCTTCCACAACTCGGTTGAGCCGAACTGCACCGTTTCTTCGGGTGACACCTCGGTCATCTGGAAGGTCCTGCCGTTGAGCATCCACGTGCCACGAGCGAAGGAAAGCACGATCGTGCGTGCTGCGGTGGGGTTGACAGCTTCATCGACCGATGAGAATCCGGGATCCGAGAGATGCTCAGGCAGAGGATCTGTCGACGAGGCTTCCCTGTCGATCTCACCTCTGGCGAATCTATCAGCCAGGATCCTTTCCGCCGATGCGGTGGATGCCTCAGATGAGGATGACGGCCTCGAACTGGTGTAGAGGACTGCCCAGACGACAAGCCCGCCGATGATCAGGATCACGAGCCATCCCATTCCCATCATGCCCCATCGAATCCGTCCATGTGGTCGAATCCGGTGGCGTCGGCAAGCAATACTCGTGCTGCCGTTGCTGTAATCACGTTCGATTCTCCCCTGTGGCCACCTGCTCAAACCCTCAGAAGGGGGCACGGCAAGCGAATCCGTAGACGTGGATGTCGCTGTCGATGTCGCCGGCTGTCTCGGGTCAACACTACCCGGGTGGGGACGGTTCGAAGCCCTCAACCCGCTGCGTCTCGCGAACAAAGGCGATGATCCGATCTAGGTCATCTTGTGATAGGCCGGGAATCGGGACCATGTCACCGAAATCCCAGTGGTGGGCACGCACGCCGTTGATGGCGGCAAGAGCGAACGCCCCATCCCCATGGTGTCCGGGTTGGTAGACGACCGACAAGTGAGATGGTCCGAGGCCTGTTCCTCTGAGATCGACTCCATGACATGAGGCACAATACGCCTGATACAGCACGTCACCCTCAGCAACGAGGATGGGATCTTGCACGGGGATATTGAACTCGTTCTCTCCGGCTTGTGCGTCCACGGACTCTGTACGCCCACCGGTGGCGACAAGAGCGATCACGACCAGAACAGCTACCGACCCAACTATCACCATGGCGATCCTATTCATGTGTTCCCCCATCAAGCGGTCGATACCCCATTGCGACCATCGCGGCACCACGACGATCAGGCTAGCCCGGCACAAGGCGGCGCTGCTAACTCTCGGTGACCGGGTCCCGATCACCTTCGACCCTGAACACGTCGAGCAGGAAGCGGACCTCTACTGCTTGCTCGAGAGGGTGACGAAGGGTGGCATCCGTGCTCAGCTTGTAGCGATTCCGACGACCGATCTTCTCATGGGTCAGGTAGCCGTCGTCCTCGAGTTCAACGATGATGCGTTGGGCGGAGCGCTCGGTGATCCCTGCCATCTCAGCAACATCCCGAACACGGATATTGGGATTCTGTGAGATCAGTATCAGTACGCGCGCGTGGCTGGTGAGGAACGTCCACGGCTTCGATCGGGAATCACCCATCGATGCCTCCTCCTCTCGATTCGAGGTCATTATCGCGGTTAGTGTCTGACCGATTGGCTTTGGCTAGACATGTCATATCTTTCATGATATACATAGCAGTGAAGGGGAGTATCCCCGAACCAGCGATGTCGTCAGTACGGCCACCAGGCCCGGCGCGCTGTGCCTCCCGGGCGGGAGAGACCTTCACGTTGAAGTGAAGCGCTCGCTCAAGGTCTTCGGAGGCCACGATGGTTGCACACATCGCCCGCTCCGCACACAGCCTTATCGCCCATGTGACGGACTCCTCTCATGCCTCTGACGCTCCAATGCCCCCGTACCTGGGAGCACCGCGCCTCACCACATCCCAAGGACATGTCACAGACCGACCGTTGAGAAAGGTGTGAGGTAATGGATAGGTTCAAGAGCATTCTGGTCGCTGCGTCTCCCGGACATTTGGAGCCATTGACGTTACGCGCCGCTGTCGAACTTGCGGACGCCAACAATGCGCGTCTCACCGTGTCAGACGTCGTCATGCCACTTCCCGGGTGGAGGAAGACGATCAACGTCGAAGGCCGCGTGATCAACATCGAGGCCGCCATGGTGAAGGAACGCGAGGAACGTCTCGCTCGCATGCTCCACAACACCGGAGACAGAGTGGATGCCGAAGTGACCGTAACCGTGGGCGAACCATTCATCGAGGTCATACGCCAGGTTGTACGTGACGGACACGACCTGGTCATGGTGGGCGAGCCTGCGGTGGACAATCCTGGTGTGCCACAGCTCAGTAGCGGCGTGATGCATCTGCTACGCAAGTGCCCGACCCCTGTTTGGGTGATGCGTCCATCGGTGAGCCGCATGTGCAAGATCCTTGCCCTGGTCGACCCGGATCCTGATGACCCGATTCGCAACGGGTTGAACGACCTGGTCATGGAACTGGCAACGTCGCTGGCCAGACGCGAGGAGGGACAGTTGCACGTCGGACACGCGTGGAGCCTCGCTGGGGAGGCAACACTACGTTCGTCATCGTACGTCGGACTCCCTGGCTCGATCGTGGACGTCATGGTTCACGAGACCGAGATCGCCAGGCGCCAGGAACTCGAGGTGCTGGCGAATCAGCACACGACCGAGTCCGAGCGCTCGGTTCATCTTGTATCCGGGGAACCGGGCGAGGCGTTGCCACGCCTGGCTGATGAGCTCGGCATTGGCCTCATCGTCATGGGCACCGTTGGCCGAACGGGGCTGAGAGGCCTGATCATGGGTAACACTGCTGAGACCATCCTGCGGTCAGTGCGCTGCTCAGTGCTCGCCGTGAAACCCGAGGGCTTCGTCACTCCGGTGAAACCACCGAGACGATCGAAACGAAAGGGCAACGGTCTGTCATAGCCACTGCGACGCCTACCGAAGCTTCCCTGCCAGCTGCTGTCGGGATCACATCAGATCTCGCCGCACAGCGACTCGCCGAGGTGGGTGCCAACGTCCTCCCTGAGGGCAAGCCGACGCCGTGGTGGCGGAGAGTTCTTGGCCAGTTACGGAACCCGATCATCTACATCCTGCTATTCGCTCTGGCGTTCGATGCTGTCGTATGGGTGATCGAGGGAATGCACGTATGGCCGATCGAGTCGATTGCCATCCTTGTGATCCTGGCGTTCAACACGATCATGGGTGTGTGGCAGGAGTACAGGGCGGAGGATGCGTTGTCCCGCTTGAAGGAACTCGCCGCACCCAATGTGTGTGTCCGCCGCGATGGTCGCCTGACGCACATCCCGGCAGCTCAGTTGGTTCCAGGGGACCTCGTCCGGGTGGAGTCCGGTGACCGGATACCCGCAGATGGTGCGCTCAGCAGCGAGCAGGGTCTGATGGTGGACGAGTCGATGCTGACCGGCGAGTCGATACCGGTCGAACGAGCGGCTCAAGACGTCCTCTATTCAGGGACGCTCGTCGTGCGTGGCATGGGCTGGCTGGTTGTGACGAGAACCGGAGCTGCGTCAGCCATGGGCCGAATCGCGGGCATGCTTGCCGATGTCGAGGTCGAGGACACGCCTCTTGAGCGGCGCCTGTCGCAACTCGGACACCGCATTGCTCGCTGGGTGGCGGCCCTTGCGGTCGTGCTTGTGGTGGTTGGCGTTGGCGTCGAGGGGATCGACAGGCTCGATGAAGCACTCCTGTTCGCGGTGGCGGTGGCCGTAGCAGCGGTGCCAGAGGGACTCCCCGCCGTCCTGACCCTGACCCTGGCGCTTGGTACGGAGCGGATGGCATCGCGAAAGGCGGTGGTTCGCCGCCTCGCCGCCGTTGAAACGCTGGGTTCCGTGACCGTGGTGGCAACGGACAAGACGGGGACTCTCACCGAGAACACGATGACGGTCCAGATCCTGGATTCGCCTGACGAGGAAAGAGCTCTCCTCGCAATGGTTTTGGCAGCGGATGCCGAACCCGATAGTGATTCTGGTGATCCGCTAGAGGTTGGTCTCTACAGATACGCATCCGACCGTGGCATGGATCCCACCGCTATGCGTATCCGGTACCCGCGCCAGTCGGTCCAACCTTTCGACTCCGCATGGATGTACATGCGAGTAACGGTCCTCGACCAGGGCAAGCCCGTGTCGTATCTCAAAGGCGCACCTGAGGTACTTCTGGAGCGCAGCCTCCTCACGCCCGATGAACGTGCAAGGTGGGAAGTGAAGATCGAAGATGCGGCGGCAACAGGCCACAGAGTGCTTGCATTGGCGTGGACGCCAGGCAACGCCGAGGACGAGGTTGAGTGGCTCGGAACCGTGTCACTGTGGGATCCCCCGAGACCGGAGGTCCAGGGAGCGATACGAGCAACACAGCAGGCCGGTATCCGCGTCCAGATGATCACCGGCGACCACCCCGCAACAGCCAGGGCAATCGCCGATGCCGTTGGGATCTCCGCAGAAACGGTGATGACCGGAGAGCAGCTCGACGATATGGGCTACGAAGAGTTGGCATCGAGCGTACGTGACGTCGGTGTGTTCGCCAGGGTAAGCCCTGAGCACAAACTCGCACTCGTCGAGGCTCTCAAGACAAGCGGCGAGATCGTGGCGATGACCGGAGATGGTGTCAACGACGCTCCAGCATTGAAGCGGGCAGACATCGGAGTTGCCATGGGACAGAGGGGCAGCGACGTGAGCCGTGAGGTCGCTGACCTTGTTCTTCTCGATGACAATTTCGCCACCATCACCGCTGCGATCGAGGAGGGTCGCAGCATCTATGCCAACATCCTCAAGTTCATCCGCTTCCTCTTCTCCACCAACGTTGCGCTGGTGCTCCTGATAGCGATCGGTGTGATGGGTGCCGCCGCACTCGGTCTGCAGGATGATGATGGAAACCTCCTTGTTCCTCTGATAGCGGTCCAGTTGCTGTGGATCAACATCATCGCGGACGGCCCCCCGGCCCTAGCCCTCGGAATGGACCGCAATCCTGGCATGCTGGAGCAACGGCCTCGACGCCCGTCGGCACCGCTTCTCACCCGTTCGGGCATCCGGTTCATTCTGACCACCGGGTTCCTGAAGGCAGGTGTGGGCATCGTGCTGTTCTTCTCACTCCCAGCCCTCGGCTTCTCAGGGGGTACAACCCAGACAGCCGTGTTCCTCTACGAATCCCTCGCACAACTGGCTTTCGTCTACCCGGCACGTCGCATCACCAACACGTCTCTCCCGAACCCGACGCTCAACATCATCATCGTCGCAAGCGTCGCACTCCAGATACTCACGATCACGGTCCCCTGGCTGCGCACGATGCTCGGACTCGTTCCACTTGATGGGGTCGTTCTCGGCTTCGTCGTCGCTGCGCTTGGCGTGACCGTTATCGGTGAAGAGATCTGGTCGCGTAGAGCGACCCGATGCAAGGCAGCCCTGTGAGATGTCTACGCACGCCGCCCCGATTGGCCATCGCGAGCACGAGCATGCCACGACCGCTCATCGACCATGACAGGAGGACCACATGACCACCAACACATCCGGCCCCATTCTCGTTGGCATCGATGGATCTGCAAGTTCCAGCATCGCAGCATCATGGGCAGCAGCCATAGGCCGCCGTACCGGGCTGCCGGTGATCGCTGTTGAGGCCTGGACTGAGCCGCCGACACCGTTCATGGACGGTGGCGACGCTCCAGTCATGCACAGGAACATGGACATGGAGGAGCTCGCGACCACGACACATGACGAAGCCGGAGTCGATGGAGTGCAGGTCACCGCGATCCGAGGACCCGTCACTGACACGCTCCTCGATACTGTCGAGGACCTCGACGCGCAGATGCTCGTTGTGGGTACCAGAGGGCTCGCCCCCTGTCCGGGCTGCTGCTCGGCTCTGTAGCCGCCGACTTCTGTTCGCGACCCGACGACCGCTTGTCATCGTTCCCCGATCGTGGTCGCTGGACCCACCGGAGATGGCCAGGGTGCTCGTGGGCGTGGATTGCTCGGCGGTCGCCAACAGAGTCCTGTCCTGGACAGCGAAGTTCTGCTCAGATGTGGGAGTACCCGCCACGGTTGTTCGCTGTGCCTCTCCCGTACGTGAGCGTCCCCCGGGCCACGTGGGTCGGATCGAAATCGGAGACGACAGGTCCGACGTGGAGCGGGCACTGAAGCTATTCCGCGATCACACCGTCGACTACACCGTCGTGATTGCCCACTGCGATCCTCGCGTCGCCCTTGTCGAGAACGCGGAGAACGGCCGGGCGGACCTGATCGTGATCGGCACTCAGGGCGAGGGTCAGTTCCTCGGACTTGGCGGCACCGCCTCCTACCTTGCCCGCCATTCGCCCGTGCCGCTGGCCGTCATTCCCTAACGAGGCCACGCGAATACGTGATGGGGTCACGCAGTTCACAGTCGACAGTGAACAGTTCACAGTCGGAGACCCGAGCCAGTTCTGGACTCTTGCGTTTGGTCGGAGACGGAGAGCGACTGCTCCCTGTCCTCTAGCCCCTCGGACCACACGACTGGCCCGGTATCAGTTGTCGTATACCTCGAAGTGCTCCACATTCGGGGTCATCTCGAGAAGGACACTGGCGTCGAAGTCGTAGTACTTGGCAGCGTCGATGTCATCTCCAGCGAATGCCTTGATGGCCTCCTCCGACGCCCAGAACGTCAGCATGAGGAACTCGGTGCGATCATCGAGGTCACGTCGTAGAGCGAACGCACCCTCGTTCCCGTCGATCGAGCGGTAGTCGGGAATGGCCACTGTCCGCATCTGCTCGAGATACTCGTCCGACTTGTCGAGGGGAACCTCGCCTCTCCAGATTCGGGCGATCGTGGTGCCTGTGAGGCCGTCCTTACCGAGACCCACATAGATCCGCTGCATGATCGCCCTCGCCGCCATCATTGCAATGATCAGGGCCAGAACATCAAGGAAGTGTCCAAGCTCAACCTGGTCCCCGAATACGAAATTGACGATCTCGAGAATGAGAAGCTTGGACGTAAAAAGGATCAGGAACTTCGCCACGATTTCTGCGATTCTGGACCACGTGGTTCCCATCCGCTCGAAGAACACTCCAACGTGGTGCTCAAGGCCAACAACCACGCTGAGAAGCGCCTGGAGAAGTACAGCAGTGAGGATCGAGATCCAGAACGATTCGATATCGATCGCATCAACGAACTCGACGAAAAGGTTCAACACGACGATGTACACGAGTACATCGGCGGACCACGACAAGAACCGCTGCTGCTCGGAGGTGATCGTCACAACAGTCGTCTGCGTCTTCTTCATTGCTTCTCCATATATCGGGCCATCGCGTCGAACTTACCGATCACACATCGTGCCTATCCCGATTCAGGCTACCGGGATCGACACGATCACATGATTCGCTCTGTTCTCCGCTCTCAGCCATCGGCGGGCAACTTCCTACTCTGGCTGATGACGGATGATTCTGCTCTTCTGGCTGTCTACCGTGAACCACCAACGGTGAACTCTGCAGCCCTCACTCGCTGCTGTACTTGTCCATCTCTGACAGGAAGCCAGACAGATCGGCCGTGTTATCGCTCGTCCAGCCCTCGGGTTGGGTCACACCTGCCCACCCAGCCGCGTTGGCTCCAACGGTGTACAGATGCCCGAAGCCCTCAGGCACAGAGCCAGCCGCCGGAAGGTCAAGAGCGACCTGCCACATCGTTACGATCGGGATCCAGACGAACGTGTCGGACACATCCGGGCCACGCTGGCCGTCCTTGAGCCAGTCAGGCTCGCTGAACGCCAGATTCCAGGAGAAGAACACGACGGGATCTGACGCGTGCTGGAGATACGCCACCCTGGTGTCATCCCATGTGGCCGCCGGTTCGCCAAGTGAATCCACCTCACCCGTGAATCGCACTGTGCGGCCGTCCTGGAACACAGGCAGCGATGCGGGACTCCCTGGGTCGCGATCATCGGTGAGTTCCTTGTGGAGTTCGTTGACAAAGGGCGGACCACCCATGAACGCGCCGTCGAGCGGTTCGTTGAGGAGGTTGATCGAGGTCAGGATCGATTCAACACCGAAAGAACCAAGTGAGAGGCCGTAGATGAACAGCTTGGGTCGGGCGTCTTCAGGGAGAGTCGCCCAGTAGCTATGGATCTCATCGAACACGACTCGCGACGTTTCTCGGGTGACGTCCTTGTCGGCAAGCAGCGAGATCCAGCTCGGGAGATAGCTGTACTGCACACCAACGATCGCCGTGTCACCGTTGTACATGTACTCGAGTGGGTCTACCGCATGTGCGTCCAGAAACCCTGTTCCCGTCGTCGTGGCGACAACGAGAACCTCGCGTTCGAATGCATCGGTGCGAATGAGTTCCTCCAGGGCGATTTCTGCCCTGCCAGAGATCGTGGATGACGCCTTCAGACCGACGTATGCTCGGATCGGCTCGATGGCTCCGCCGCCGCTGTAGTCGTTGATGTCATCGACTGTTGGGCCCGTTGCGACGAACGAGCGGCCCTTACGCCCAAGCGTGTCCCAATCAGAGGTGGAGTCGGGACTCCCCGACTTGAGTGCGGACTGAGGTTGCACCACGCCCTCGTCGGTTCGCGTGTCGCGAGGGGCGAAGATTTGATTCGCAGCGGCAAAGAACCCGTTCTCGATGACGCCTGTGAAGACGAGCCACACGATGAGGCCAAGAGCGACAGCGCCAAGCAGACGCGACAGCTTGTACGGCAGCACCTTGTCCAGCCATCTCGCGAGGAAGAAGAAGAGTTCACCGAGCGCTCTGGCGATGACGAGGAGCAGAGCCGCAACGGGAATCGCGACCGCGACGATCACGAGCCACACCATGGGAGATACGGGATCCATTCCGAAGAGTTCCCGCAGTTCGTTCTGCCATCCGACGTGCTGCCACATCGAGAGGATGACGAAGACTCCAAGGGCACCGACGATGACACGCCCTGCGACCACGCGCGCCGTCCCTTTCAGTTTCGGGATCTCGAGGTAGATCCAGAGCCACTGACCCAGAGAGCCGAGGCCGTAACCGATCGCGATCGTGATACCGGATACGAGACCCTGGAACAGTCCCGTGCGAGGCAGCAGGGATTCAAAGAGTGAGAAAGCAAAGAACAATAAGGCGACGAGCATCCCCGGGCCCGAGAAACGCATGGAGAACACGCGGAATCTCTCGTTCTTTGCGGTATCTGGTGCCACATCTGGGTTGGCTGCGGCTGATCCCCCTGGCTCAGTGACCGGTTGAGGTTCGCTGTTGTGTGTATCGGGTATCGACATGGCACGAAAGGTATCGACGGTCCACGCGAACGAGCACTCCCTCGATTGTTCCGTCTCCCATGTCTCGGGAATGGCGGATGCAAGTGACTGTCGAAATGGAGAGTTGGCGAATTGGGCTTCTCGTCCTGGCAAGATACCCTCAGTTGCAATCGACGAAAGTGAGCACGGATGGCACTCGGCGAACAGCTCGAAGCTGCATTGAACGCACAGGTCACGATGGAGTACGGAGCAGCGTATTCGTACTTCGGCATGAGCGCCTGGTTCGAGGCCGAAGGCCTCCCTGGCATGGCACAGTGGATGCGAGCCCAGGCAGCCGAGGAACTCACCCATGCAGAGAAGTTCTATCAGTTCATCCTCGACCGTGGCGGCCGCATCGACCTCGGTCCACTCGACGCACCGGAGACAGACTTCGCCAAGCCGATCGATGTGTTCAACATGTCGCTCGAACAGGAGCAGGCTGTTACCGCTTCAATCAACAACCTCTACGCCATGGCTGTCGACCTGAAGGACTTTGCCAGCCTCCCGTTGCTCGACTGGTTCGTTGCAGAGCAGGTCGAAGAAGAGGCAAGCGTCGGCCAGATCATCGACGACCTCGCTCGAGGCGGCGATGCCGGGCATACCATCTTGATGCTCGACCGTGAACTCGGAACACGCATGGGCGGCGAAGGCGAATAGCCTCTACCCCCTGGCGGACACCGATCTGACACCGTCAACGACCCTGACAATATCGTCCTCGGTCATCTGAGTTCCGCTCGGAAGACAGAGACCGTGGGCGAACAGAACCTCACACACCGCACCGCCAAACATGCGCGCACCGTCAAAGACCGGTTGGAGATGCATCGGCTTCCACACCGGTCGAGCCTCGATGTTCTCATCAGCGAGGGCTGCGATGATATCGAGGTTCGTGGCCCCGAATCGATCTGGGTCGATCGTCAGAGCGGTGAGCCACCGGTTCGACTCTCCGAAGCCCGCCTCAGGCATGAACTCGACGCCATCGAGATCTCCCAGCTGATCTGAGTACCTGTCGAAGAGGGTCCTGCGGGCCGCAACCCGATCGTCGAGCGTTGCAAGCTGTGCTCTGCCGAGGGCAGCGAGCAGGTTCGACATCCTGTAGTTGTACCCGATATCGCGGTGCTCATAGTGGAGTACGGGTTCCCTGGCCTGCGTCGACAGGTGCCGACACCGCGCGATCAGTTCCTCGTCATCGGAGACGAGCGCCCCACCACCTGAGGTCGTGATGATCTTGTTCCCGTTGAACGACAACGCTGCGGCCTGACCAAAAGACCCTGCGGGGCGCCCTCGATAGGTTGCACCGAGCGCTTCGGCAGCATCCTCGAAGATCGGAACTCCGAACTCGTCGCACACCGATTCAAGCGGTGCATAGTCGACGCATTGGCCAAGCAGATCGACGGGGATCACGGCAGCAACCCTCCTGCCTTCTGCCCTAGCTGTTTCGATCGCCTCACGCACCAGACCGGGATCGAGATTCCACGATTCAGGTTCGGAATCGACGAACCACGGCTCGGCACCGATGTACATCGCGGGGTTGACGGAGCCGATGAAGGTGAACGACGGCACGATCACGACGTCGCCGGCTTGTACCCCCATGGCAAGGAGAGCAAGGTGGATAGCGGCTGTGCCCGAGGAGAGGACCAGGGCATGATCGACTCCGACTCGTCCAGCGAGGTCTGCTTCGAAGCCGTCAACCTCGGGGCCAAGTGGAGCGATCCAGTTGCTGGCCAATGCGGAAACAATCGCAGCCTCTTCGTCACCGAGTACGGCTGGTGGTGACAGGTATATCCGTGAATTCATTCAGCGAGCCTACACACGCACCCGGCTTTCAGCTCCAGTGCAACTCCGCGATCAGGGCTTTGGTTGTTTCCCAAGCATGATGTCCCAGAGCTGACCAATAACTCCGACTGACCCGAGGGGACTGACACGAGGGCCATATGGCGTGCCTCGTGGAACAGCGACGGGGAAGGCTCCTTCGTGGATCACGAAGTGGAGCGGCGGCTCCATGCTGACCGTTTCTCCATCGATCCCGATGGAGACCGTCGATCCGGAGTCGACATCGAATGCCAACGCCTCCCACTGAGCCCAACCAGAGAATCTATTGATCGCTCCGGCAGCCCACAGTGTCGCGGCCTCGACTGCCGCGGCAGGGTTGGGAGCATCAAGCGTCATGACCCCGAGGAAGCCCGAGTCCATGCGCGCTCGTTTGCCGATGTCACCCGGTGGCCCTTTGATCTCGTATCGGCCGCTGCTCACCATGATCAGGTCGGCAGTCTCGTGAAGATGACCACCCTCATCGGAGAAGCGAAGATCGAAGCGCTCGCCCGAAGCTTCAAGGGACCGCAGAGTCTCTTTCAGTGTCTCGAGTTTCGCATCCCTATACGCAGGATCGCTCACGGTCTCTGCGTACAGTCCCAAAGAAGCCACGTTCAGGAACACCCGACCATTAACTGTCGCGTAGTCGATCATTCGTATCTCTCCGTCAAACGCGTCGAGAGCGCCAACGATGTCTGCTCTGTTGAGTCCAAGATCGCGGGCGAAGTGGTTGCGAGTGCCAGCGGGAATACAGATGAATGGAACCTCAGCAGGGATGGTCGCCGTGGCGACGTAGCCGAGCGATCCGTCGCCACCAGCGACGCCGATCGCGTCTGCTCCTTCGGCAATGGCATCGGCTGCAAGTTCGGTGAGGTCATCCCCACGATCGAGCACTCGGACCTGGATACCTCGCTGCCTGGCCAGGTCTGCGATGTTGGCATCGGCTGCCTTCCCGCCACCAGACTTCGGATTCACGAAGAGCACAGGGTGTGCTGCCGATACGAGGGCGACCACCGGAGCGGGTTGGCGAAGTGCGTAGGAACCGAGGACGCCGATGGCTGCCACGGCGAGGATCAGTATCAGGAGGCCCCAAGGCGATGACAATCCGAGCCATATGATCGCACCGACCACCATGATCGCTCCGATACCGGCGACAACGGTCCACGCTATACGTGTACTCCCTGCTGCCCGAAGCTCGAAGGAGAACGCAAAGAACACGACCACCATGCCTATCCAGGCAACGAGCAACGAGGGGATACTCGACAGGGCGAGTAACACAGCTACCACGCTGAACACCGCAAAGAAGACGAGGGTCGCGCCAGCTGCGATCCTTTGATAGACGGTATGCATCACGATGCCAGCGTAGCCTCAATTCGAGGGCGAACGGAACCCTGTGACGAGGGGTTCCATAGGGATATTCCGGATCTGAGGAGACGAACAGCCCTCGATGGCGTACCGCTGGACCCGCCAATCAGCCACCCTTGCTGCGGCATTCCTTCCCTTACACCGCGTCGGAATCTCGGCTACTGGTAGGCAGGCGCAACCTGTTCGAACACGGTGAGCCATTCCGGGACGGCATCCCCTTCGAGGGTTGCGGCGAGCCTCGCCGTAAATGCGTGCCAACCCGGTGCGTACCCGCCGCACATCTCGTCTGGTAGACCGGTGTGGACGAGCGAGAGTTCCGTGCCCTCCCCGACCGGTGCAAGGGTGTACCGCACGTCAGAGGGAATCTCACCGTTGATGATCCATGTGTGGGCGAATAGGCTTGTTGGATCCCACTGGGTGATGGTTCCGTCCACCATCTGGCCATCATCGAACTCGATTTCGACGGTTCCACCCGCGCGCCCATCGACCTTCGCCGACACTGCAAGCCAGGATGTGATCCCCTCATCTGTTGTTAGCGCCTCCCACACGCGCTTTGGTGGAGCGTTGAGGGAACGTCGAAAGGTGATCACATTAACGTCGTCTTCCTTGGTGAGTGATCCTGTGTCTCCGAACATGGTCTTCATCCTTCCTCAAGATGTTGCTCGAGCTTGTCGAGTCTTTCGGTCCAGAACTGTCGATATCGGGTCAACCAGTGGTCAAGCTCTTCGAGTGGAGCCGTCTCGACGTGGTAGACCCGGCGTTGGGCAACGGTTTCGGACCGCACGATGCCGGTTTCCCTGAGGACCCGGAGATGCCTCGATACCGCTGGCCTACTGACAGAAAACCGTCTCGCTATCGTCCCTGCGTCCTGTGGGTGGTCCAGAAGGACCTCCACGATCTCTCTCCGAATGGGATCAGCGAGTGCTGTCAGTGCTTGCATCAGCGTATGTAACCATTTCGTTACATACATGTCAAGAAGATCGTCCATTTGACTCGTCGCGCTATCCGAGGCTCCGTCGTATCGAGGCTCTCAGGTCCTTCATCAACACGTACAGGTGGTTCGGGTTCTGTTCAAGTGGCACGAAGCCATATCGTCGGTAGAACGCTGCAGCTCCCGCGTCCTTGGCATGGACGAGCACGGCTCTCCCACCGATGTCGTCAGCGGCGGCAGCGCAGCGCGCTAACGCATCCTTTAGAAGGTCACCACCTAGGCCGGTGCCCTGAACGGATCGATCAAGCCCGAGGCGCGCAAGGAGAATCATGGGTATAGGCCTTTGGCGCGGCTGTCCGGCACCCAGCCGCCCCGGTGCCGCTTCATGATCGATTGTGTGCGGGGCCAAGGTGTAGAACCCCACGATCTGGATATCTCGCTCAAGGACATAGGTCACCGAAACGCGGGCTCCCTGATCGGACAGGGCAAAACGCCTGAGCCACTCGTCGAGGGCAGGCACACCGCAGTCAAACCGATCGAGATCGTCGTTGGCCTCGACCCTGCGAACGGGCCGCAGTTCGATCACGCGGGAGGAATCTGGCTCGGCTGTGCGAACAAGCCCACGAGTTCAGGAACGGCGACCGGCGCCTCATCAAGGGCTTCAACAAAGCGCGAGAACTCCTCATCACTGAGAACTACCGGCTGATACTCAGCGATCAACGACCGGGCACGACTGACCGCGCTCTCTTCGACAAACGCCGTCTTCGACGTACCCAACAATGCTGCTGCTTCGCGCACAAGTGCGTCGCTCTTCGCCTTCACACGGAAGTTCCATCTGCTGTCGCGTTGCTCTGCCGTCATGCCGTACTCCAAATCGGTGTAAGTACATTGTACGTACATGTGAACAAATGTCAACGCTCCCCTCTATGGATCTGATTGTCAAGCAGCACTCACAAATCTCAAGAACTGCATCGGCCAAGCCTGATGTGTACCAGGCGTGTCCCAAGCCCGATATCGCACCCGGGAGTTCTTGACCCACAACGCGCGGAATCCCTTGCGCTGCAAGGGATTCCGATTTGTAGCCCCGATGGGATTTGAACCTAAAGCACGGAACACACAGCGAGCGATTCCACCGCCTACCCAGATCACCGTCTAGCCACCAGGCAGAAAACGACGAGAGCGCAGCGAGCGACTCAGATTCGCTACCGCCTTGCCAGAAGAGATGGATGAGCGGCACGCCGCACTCGAAACACACCACCCACCACGACAAAGACCCCCCGCAAACTGCGAGAGGTCTCTATTCGTAGCCCCGATGGGATTTGAACCCACGCTACCGCCTTGAGAGGGCGGCGTCCTAGGCCTCTAGACGACGGGGCCGAGAAGTAGACCGGAGTCTACTCGCTCGGGAGGAAGGACTTGAACCCTCAATGACGGGACCAGAACCCGGCGTGTTGCCAATTACACCACTCCCGAATGCGTCGCAAGGATACGACATGGCACCGCATAACACCAACGAACCCCTCCCCCATTCCGCGGGCTCACAGCGCCATATACGACGCTGCGAACCCAGGGTTCACTGCGTATCCCATTCCGCGGGCTCACAGCGCCATATACGACGCTGCGAACCCAGGGTTCACTGCACCTGCAGGAGGGCTCGGGCGGTTTGGAGGCGGTGGAGGGTTTCGGGTTGCCCCAGGATCTCGAGGGACTCGAACAGCGGGGGGC
>Ga0190293_1000067_pt1 | contig 37025 bp, 30 predicted proteins | sample 48693001_MG_FD_161671 | JGI IMG/M metagenome (GOLD analysis project Ga0190293, IMG submission 161671) | Hydrothermal vent microbial mat bacterial communities from Southern Trench, Guaymas Basin, Mexico - 4869-30-0-1_MG | ecosystem: Environmental > Aquatic > Marine > Hydrothermal vents >...
TTACCCAGATTTCCGTGCCGGACCTCTACCCCGCGGGCAAGGCCAAAAGTATCATGAAGCAACTACGCAGCCGGAAGCTCGGTGGAAAAGGAAAGCTGCTGAGCACGAATGCCACCATCCTGAATGTCGAGGGCCAGGAGATTCCGGTGGAGTTGAATGCCTCCATTATATACGATGATGGAACGGAAGTGGCCACGGTCGGTATCTACAAAGACCTGCGACCCATCATTGTCATGGAAGAAAAACTCAAAAAAGCGGTTGTTCAGATCGCCCAGTCGGATAAAATGGCATCCTTGGGAAAACTGGCTGCCGGTGTGGCGCATGAAATTAACAATCCCCTCACCGGAATTCTGATGTATGCGCACATCGCCAAAGATATCCTGAGCGAAAACGGCCCACCCCAAAAGGAACTTGATTATATCATCGAAGATGCCGAACGATGCAGCGGTATCGTAAAAAACCTGCTCACCTACAGCCGGCAAACCATCCATTCCGAAAAAGACATACAACCCGCAAATGCGCTGGTGGAAGAGAGTCTGAAGCTTATCCGGGACCAGAAACTGTTCTTGAACATCGACTTGGTCAAACAACTTTCGGAAGAAGAAATATACATCAATGTCGATAAAAACCAGATGAATCAGGTCATCATCAACCTGGTCATGAACGCTGTCGATGCCATGGATAAAAAAGGCACCCTCACGCTTCGGACCTATCGGCATAAGAAAAAGAGCGAAATTCACTTTGAAATATCAGACACGGGTAGCGGTATCCCGGATAAAAACCTGCCCCGAATATTCGATCCTTTTTTCACCACCAAAGAGCAAGGGCAAGGCACCGGGCTTGGGTTGAGCACCGTATATGGAATCGTTAAGGAAAATCACGGGCATATTTCGGTCAAGGATACCGGCCCCCATGGAACGACTTTTTTACTGATATTCCCACAAGATAAAGACGCATCTGAAAATAAAATGATTGGAACGATTTTATGAAACGCGATGTCCCGGGAGTTGTCATAAATATGTACCGAATGAGTCCCGCAGCTCCAGGAGATTCCATATTTTTTTCAAAAGGACATATCATGATCAATCTGCATCACTAGCGTAGTGCCCTGCCGGATCGATGATGTTTCCACGGCCTCATTTTAATAACATTCGGCCGTATTTCATCATCAATCCGGTGGGCACAAGATATGGCTTCGTTTGATATGTCCTTTTGAAAAAAATATGGAATCCCCTTTGCGGAGTAACCGGAACGTTATTTTGACAAATGCTATAAAACCATCGATTCGTAAATATGATAACGTATTTATTCACTCAGGACTTAGTGCTGAGTGAATAAATTTGGAAGGGTTAAGGAAATAAAAAATGCCGGAACAAACAAAAACGGTGAATGAATACATACCCAAAATCCTGGTCGTTGACGATGAAAAACGAATTCGCGATAGTTGTCACACCGTACTGACCAACAAAGGCTACACGGTGGCCTGTGCCGAAAGTGGGAAGCAGGGGCTTCAAATGATCGATGATGAACATTTTGACATCATTCTGCTCGACCTGATGATGCCGCAAATGTCCGGTCTGGAGGTTCTTCCCAAAATCAAAAATGACCATCCAGATACCGTTGTCATCGTTATTACCGGATATTCTACGGTCGAGCACTCCATCGAGGCCATGAAGGCAGGGGCTTTTGATTTCATTCCCAAACCCTTCTCCCCCAAAAAGCTCAAGGTGGTGGTATCCAAAGCGATTGAGCACATGCGGGCGCTCAAGGATATTGCCGAGGAAAAATCGAGAATGCGGGGCTTGATCAACCGCCTTTCGGCCGGTGTCGTGGCAACGGACGCTCGGAAACAGGTCGTGTTGGCAAACCCGGCCTTACGCAATATGATGAATTATCACAGTAAGCATTTCATCGGCCACCCCATTGAATCCCTTATCGGTAACCCAGCGCTGATAAAAATGATCGACCAGGCGCTTACCATGGACACGGATGCGCCCGCAGAGTTGACCGATGAAATTGTGTTGAACGACGGTTCAGAGCAGAAAGACATCGTTTTAAATGTTCGTTGTGGCCCCATCAGAGATCGTATCGGATCAACGCTTGGGACGATTACCGTGCTGCACGACATTACCGTCCTCAAAAAAATGGATCAGATGAAATCTGACTTTGTTTCCCTTGTATCCCATGAAATCCGCAGTCCCATGAACTCGGTTCTCATGCAAATCAAGGTCATCCTGGACGGTCTGGCAGGTGATGTTACTGATAAACAGCAGGAAATGCTGACCCGGGCCTCTTTAAAGATCCACAGCCTGGTCGATATGGCCTCTGACCTCCTCGATCTTTCCAAAATTGAATCCGGTCTGATCACCCTGGAAAAAAAACGCATCCAATTCAACGAACTCATTCATGAACAGGTCATTTTCCATTTGGAAACCGCCGGGGCGAAGCAGATCGATATCCACTTTGATCCCTCGCCCGACCTTCCTCCAGTTCACGCAAACCAGCAAAACATGGAAGAGGTCCTGTCAAATCTCATCTCCAATGCCATCAAATACACACCTGAGGGCGGCAAAATTCATCTGACATCAACCTTTGAGAATGGCTATCTTTGTATCTCTGTGACGGATACGGGATTGGGTATCCCTCCCGAAGATCTGGATCTGGTGTTTACCCGGTTCCATCGCGTCAAAAATGAAAAAACCCGTTATATCACCGGAACGGGTCTGGGTCTCGCCATCGTAAAAAGTATCATCGAAGCCCACCACGGAACCATCGATGTCAAAAGCACTCTGGGCAAAGGAAGTATTTTTAGCGTCTATATCCCGCACGAACAACCTTAGGGTTCGCACAAAAATAACTTCACATTTTTGCATCTCAGCTTCAGCTCATCTTTGGCCGATGCCTCATTCCCAAAATCCGCGAAATAGCCCGCTATTCCTGTGGATTTGCTCATTCGGATCAGCCAAACCTCAACCAAATCTGAACGCCAATTCTGTTAAGTTTTTTTTGCGCGAGCCCTTAGGGTTCAATATTCGTCGATGAACGTTTCAAGCGTGGTCATCCCGAGGTGGCAGGCCGATACCGGATTCCACTGGCACTGGGCACTTATATCAACACCTTCCTGGATAACCGAAATGGGGCGGTCGGAAGATACAACGACCACCAGAAGGTTTTTATGCTCGTATGTAAAGCGGAGGGCGGAATTGAACCGGGCTCCCCTTGCCCGATCTTCCCCGGGAATGGTTCGCCCATCCAGCAGACACGCAAAAGCATGCAGATTTAAATCCTGCGCGATGTGCAATGCCCCATCCACCTTGGCCAGAGACATGGCCAGTTCAAGATGGCAGTCTTCCCTGAGATCCAGCGGCGGCAACAGTTTTTGGCCGGCTATTTTTTCGATTTTCTTGTTTAAATCGATGATGAGGGTACAGCCGAATTTTTGACCCTCCGCATGATGAACAATGCTGCAAATGATTTTATAAAGTTGGTTGCCGATTTCAGAATCGATGGGTGTTTCCAATAAGGCTTCTTCCACCTGTACCAACTTTGCCTGGTGAGTGGTGGATTTATATACGCCATCTGAAAAACTGCAGACCGCCTCGCCATTGAGCCGAATAAAACCGTGACGCCCCCTGAAATCTGCAACGATACAGAACTCCTCGATGATCTCATTCGATATACCGACAATGGTCGATCCCTGGGAGACGAGTTTTCTTTCTGATTGCTCCACCGCCTGGAGCAGCTTACGGACATGCTTGAAATTTTCAATATTCGGCTGCTCCATTTCCGGAAAACGGATAACGAAATTCATACGTGAAAGTGTTGATGGATCGATAAAAACGAGCTGTCCCCTGGGCCAGGCGCCTTCCTCCCTGGTGTTGAAGATGCCCAGAATAGCGTCGAGTATCGGATAGACTCGCAGTTGGGTATCCCAGCCCAGCTTCAGGTTCATTTCATCGACGATAAAGTCCCGAACGGCGTGTGAGGCATATTCCCGAAGAAAGCTGCCGGAGATACCGGTATAAAGAGATTTTTCATTGGCAATGTCGTGGGAAAATCGCCAGGCAGCATGTTCCAGCCATCTTTCAGAGGGGCCTACTGCGCACATGTCGGGATGATGTTCAGTAAACCACATCTGGTAAAACACTGAACTGGAGCGTCCCCCATAAGATATGATGCCGGCCAGCTGAAGGTTTTTTTCCGGCGCCATGTGAAAGGATCCGTTTTTCAACAACGGTGTTAGCGATCGCTTCCGCCAGTCATCGCTGTCGATAAAAAGCTCTTTGAACCGGGGTTCATGCCCCCTCAGAAGGTTTTGCGGGTCATATATACAGACAGGGGCATCGGGTGTAATGGCGTAAACGACGGCTGCGCGGCTGGGGCCGGAGAAATGAGACAGCCCTTCCCGCAAACCATCGGTGGTCTCGGCAATGCATTTGCAGATAAAAATTTCATCCAGCATAATATGCTTCTTCCTAATTTAGGGGATGGTGAAATATTGACTTTTAATGCGGTAAGGTCCTTTACGGTTCCAGCACGCAACGGATTTAGATGGATATTGGAACATGACCGGTTCTGATCAGCATATAAAATAGTATGCATTTCTTTTAATGTCAATATTTCACCATCATCCCCATGCGTTGAAAGGAGGTCGTGATAAAATGAACGTTATCATTATATCGGTGGAAGATGTCTCAATGAAGGCGGAGATCTATGATACGCCCACCGGCAAGGCGATTTTGGGCGCTTTACCCATTAAGTCTACTGCCAATGTCTGGGGTGACGAAATCTACTTTGACATACCGGTCATAATGGATTCGGAGCCCGATGCCAGGGAAATCGTTGCGGTGGGCGATCTTGGATACTGGCCCGTAGGTTCAGCCTTCTGCATATTCTTTGGCCCGACACCGGTGAGCCAGGGGGAAGAGCCACACGCCTACAGCCCTGTCAATATCTTCGGTAAAGTTGTGGGAGATGCCACAACTTTCAAACAAGCAGGCGCCGGTTCACTGGTTCGAGTTGTCCAGGCGTAATCAACCCCATAGTTGCATAAACAACATGGCAAATACTATATACGGAAAACACTACTCGGTTGCCAACCGGTCGAACACTTCAACCTTCACCCCAGGACAGGTATGGAATGATATACCGGTCAACTGGGATAAGGATATGGAAGCTTTCATTGCCGCTTCGACATCGGGCATTTTCACGCAGAACAGAAGATCATATTCACCCAGCAATGCGTATACACCGTTGACTTCGCCGCCAAGCTGCCTGATGGTATCGATGGCCTTCTCTGTTCTATTGATGCTGATTTCCTTGATGGCTTCAGATGTGTAGTTACCAAACATGAAAAAGGTTGCCATGTTTATTCTCCTTTAAAGCAGCTACGATGAGTATGATACATTTCCCGGAAATATGTGGAAAAGATCAAACCTCCCAATATCGAGTAGTTTCAAAACCCGTTTAATTGGAGATTATGTCATAACTTTCTGATTTATAGCCTTTTTGTTTGTGGACATGAAATGTTAGGATTCTGCTCTCGTAATGTTCAACATATTCCTTAAGGCGTTGTTTGGCTCGTTGAAATTTTTTACTTTGTAAATTGCCGACCAGGTTGTCCACATCCCTGGCCCTGCCTTCACAGATAATACCGGGTCCATCTCCAATAAGGACTTCCCATTCACTGGCGACGGAAATGCCTAAATCTTCGAGAAGAGGATAGAATTCATTTATGACGTATTGGCCGTACTCTTTCTTCTTGCCGCTGATAAGATCCCACATTTGGATAAACTTCACTGTTTCTGAGTGGATATCTGTAGAATATGAATCTATTTTACCGGTCTTCACGAGAACCTTGGTTTTGTAATTTTTAACATACTTCAACAACTGGGCCTTTATTTCCTTGTATGTCGGATGCTGCAATGCTTTCTCAAGCTGATCCAGATCATTGCTGACACATTCAAAGAAAATTTCACTGTAGGCACCCACAAGCACACACCACCCGGCCACGGTATGCAGTCCGAGCTTGTTAACTTTTGGAATAAATTTATTGATAATAAATTTTTCGTAATCGTTTCTCCGGCCATGAATAACGGTCCAATAGTGGTTTAATTTAACTGGCATAGCTTACCCCCTTCCTCTATAATTGAAGAGTGCCCTGCAGCCCCGCCTTTAAGGCGAGATTCCTCGAAAACTACAAGAAATGTTGTGCTAAACGACAGGTCTTCGTGACTTTGTTAGGATCTTTCTCGATTTGATCGTTCGCTAACCCCGCGGCAAACAACGGGGAATGCGCTTGCTGTTGCGGTTCATATGGGCAGTAAAAATACACCAGACGTCGATGTGCAAATGATTTGCCGGCGGATATGGAATAAGAGAAAAGAAGAGAAAGTCAGGTGGCAATCAGGTTGCGATAGTAATGATGGCCGGCAAGCACTATAATTTGAGATACTTAAACAATAATGAAATGATAATAAAAAGTCAAATGATAATAAATTCATTTCACGACTTTATGAAACACAACGTTGTCGCTCCTTGGTATCTTACCGTAATTAATAGTTGAACCGAAAAAGCGAGCGCGTTCCCCGTGACGGCTCAACTTGTCTTCGACCTTGAGCTCAGACCGAAAGGAGGCCTTCGAGCAAGCCTCAGCCGAACTCCTCGCTGACAAGTCTTGCTGCGAGGTTCTTCAATTGACGATTTTTATGCACAAATTTCCAAGCATCGTGTGTGGACGTTTTATGCCCCCCTTACATAGTAATTGCGCATCATTCCCATGTCTTCATGCTCCAGGTTGTGGCAATGGTAAAGGAACAAACCCGGGTAATCATCGAATTCTACCAGAATCCGGATACGCTCACCCGGCATCAGCAGAACCGTGTCTTTCCAGCCATCATCCACATAGCCCTGGTGCCTCACGCCGCTTCGCCCGATGACCCGGAACTGTTTGCCGTGCAGGTGGATGGGATGCGGCATGCTCATCATACCACCGCCACTGTTATGGAACTCCCAAATCTCTTTGGATCCCAGCTGAACGATCTCATCATCAGCCACACCTTCCATTTGAAACGTGCGACCATTGATCGTCCACCGCATATGTCCTGCCTTGAGATAAAATTGTCGGGGGCGGTTATAATTGTCAGCGTCATTTTCTTGAATGGATTCCATCTCAGAAAGTTTCTGTGGCAACGGCCTTCCGACCGTCACAGACTTGGTGACTTTTATTTTGAATAAAGAGACCTTCGCCCCGTTGGGAAGACCTTGATCGGCACCCCTCCTTCCGCCCATCATCATACCACGCCCCATTCTCCCCCCATCAAAAGGAAGGCTGATGAGAGCGGTTTCGTAGCCAACAGGACGATCACTGAAATCGGACCATAGCTCTATTCTTTCTCCAGGAGCTAAAAACACATAGGAACGGGAAACAGGTTTTTCCAGCAATCCGCCATCTGTACCGATGATGACGAGCGGACTGCCGTCCTGCCATGCCAACCTGTAAATTCGCGAATTGGATCCGTTTAACAGACGTAATCGATAGGCGGTGGTCGATACGGGCAGGGTGAAATCGGGTCTCCCATTGACCAGAATCGAATCGCCCAGAAAACCGGTCATCTGCGCCATCCTGTTCCCGGATGTGTATAGCAGCTGGTTGTCACGATCAAATGCCCGGTCCTGAATCACCAGAGGAACATCATATTCACCATCGGGCAACCCCAATGATTGCTCTTTAGCATCAGATACAAGAAAAAGACCTGCCAGACCGTCATATACCTGTGGCCCTGTTCGTCCGTGGGGGTGGGGGTGATACCAGTAGGTTCCGGCTCTGTTTTTGATCTCGAACTCGTATAGATAGGATTTCCCCTGGGGAACCACATATCGTGGATGCCCGTCCATAACGGCAGGAACATGCAGACCATGCCAGTGAACAATGGATTCTTCCGGAATTGAATTGGTAAATCGAATCCGTATTTTCTCTCCCTGATGCGCTTTTATGATCGGGCCAAGGTAGCTTCTTGGGAGCTCGACCACCCTATTTTTGTCGCCCTTGTTAACCGTGGCATGATATTGCCATATCTGTGTGGCCGGTCCCGGAAACATCGCCAAATCACCTGGCTTGGCCACAAGGGAAATATCAAGATCGGGTACAAACCCTGTCTCTTGATTGACCTCTAGATGTTCTCCCGCGGCTGATTGACCTAATAATGGCCAGAAACCACCTGCCATCAGGCCAAGGGTCCCATAACCAGCCAGTTTCAGAAACTGTCTTCTGTCATTTCCGTCCTCGATCCATAAATCCCTATGTGATTCTTTCATGATATACTCCGTTGCCGAAAAATCAATCCACTCCCCAAAAGTCACAGGGCGGCCAATAAATGGCCGCCCCCGTCGTAAGCGCCGTCATTGTTTTTTTAAGCTTATTACCAGCAGTAGCCGCCGCCTCCGTTATATCCATAACCCGTCATCGCACCACCGGATCTCATCATCGAGCCACCGTATCCCATCCTTGGGCCGCCGGATCCCATCCTTGGACCGCCGGATTTAAATCCACGGCCAGCGTTCGGGTTCAGTTTTCTCATTTCAACCATATTCTCGATGCGCTTCTGATCGAACTGGGACTGCAGATCAGAAATTTCTTTTTGTAAACGGGATGCCTGGGCCACATCCGGCTCATCTTTGGCCAATTCGTTCTGCAACTCACGCTCTTTTTCAAAGAGGCTGGTTCTGATATCCTGGGTTTCCTTGAAAAACGCTTCTCTTTTCTGCTCGAACTGCTTGTATTCTTCCGGGTTCATTTGGCCAACAGGTCCATTCCCGTAAGCACCTTGATAATGCATGTTTCCGCGATGCTGACCCCATCCCCTACTGCCATGGGCAAAAGCGTTGATGCCGATTCCGAGTACTGCAATTGAAGTGATGGTGATAATAACATTTCTTAGTGTAAACATTTTCGTTTCCTCCTTGGGTTGATTTTTGGTTCAATGTTGCTCGTTAATCGAACTGCTTGGATAGTAGAGCAAACAGCATGCCAGTCGCGTAAATAAACCATATAAATTGTACTATCCTATTGTTATTGTTCAGAAAATAAAATATTAGAAGATTTGATCGAAAGAGGATTATCGTTGAAGCATACATGTGGTCGTATAAATTTTACCCGGTTGCATTTATCAAAACAAGAGTAGTATATTTATTACCCGATACCACAACATGACCATCGGAGAGATGGAATCAATTATCCTTTCTAAACTTGGATCAAAATTTATTGATCGTTGTAGGTAGACATCCTCGACACAGTGAAACATACAATGCAAAGTCTATGCCAATGATATCCATTGATAGTGGCTATCAGTTTTAACTGATTATTTTTTTAGTTTATTTTGTTTTTTCAGGATGGAAGGTCTGGGTGTCGATCCCCAGCATCTGCCGGAAGCGTGTAAAAAAAACCCTTGGATTCATGATAGGACTGATGGAGCGGAGTGTATCCACCCTTCCAGCTTTCCACTATTCCATCATTCCAATTGTGAACGAAGCGAGCTAAGTTCTTTTATCCAACCCATAGCTTTTCAATTTATTGTGCAGGGTCTTTCGGGTAACCCCTAAACGGCGGGCAGCTTCAGCTTTATTTCCGTCACTGGCTTTCAGGGTGGCCAGTACAGCCTCTTTTTCAATTTCCTCCAATGAACGCGTGCCGTCCGTTATGGGTGCCGCAATGGCTGTCGCTGCTTCAAGATCTGGATATTTTTCGGTGATATTCAGTGGTAACTGTTTCTCGGTAATATGCTCACCGGAAAGCAGAATGACAGCCCGCTCGATAGCGTTTTCCAGCTCTCTGACGTTTCCGGGCCAGTCATACTTGAGCAACATATCCATGGCCAAAGGAACAAAACCCTTAACAGGTTTGCGGTTTTTCTCAGCAAATTTTTCAAGGAAATGCTGGGCCAACAGGGGGATGTCCTCCTGTCTTTCCCTCAGTGGCGGCACATTCAAAGGCATGACGTTCAGGCGATAAAAAAGGTCTTCCCGGAAATGACCTTCTGCAACATCGGATTCCAGGTCACGGTTGGTGGCGGTAACAACCCTCACATCCACTTTGATGGTATCCTCACCACCAACACGTTGTATCTCCCTTTCCTGAAGAACCCGCAAAAGCTTGGCCTGCATCGTGGAGGGCATTTCACCAATTTCATCCAGAAAGATGGTGCCGTGATGAGCCAGCATAAATCTACCTTCGCGACGTTTATCCGCGCCTGTGAAGGCACCCTTTTCGTGCCCGAAAAGCTCTGATTCGAGCAGTGTTTCAGCAATGGCTGCACAATTGACAACCACCAGTGATTGTTCCCTGCGCGGGCTGTTGAAATGCAGCGATCTGGCAATCAATTCTTTGCCGGTACCGCTTTCCCCGGTAATTAACACGGTTGCCTCGGAGGGGGCGACCATGGACACCATCTCCAATAGTTTTTTCATCGGCCGGCTCCGGCCGATGATATTCTCAAGGTCATAGTCCCCTCGCAGATATTCCTTTAAAGCCCTGTTCTCCTCTTTGAGCCCGGCATGCTCGCCGGCCCGTTCGATGGTGAGCTTCAGGACTTCAAAATCCAGCGGTTTCATCAGATAATCATAGGCTCCGGACTTCAATGCCTCCACCGCTGTGTCCACGGATGAATAGGCCGTCATGATAATAACGGGAATCGTGGGGTTGTAGGCTTTGATTTGCTTAAGCGCTTCGATGCCGCTCATGGTTGCCATACGAACGTCCATTAAGATAAGATCCAGGGGCTGAGATTTTACCGCATCCACAGCGACATCTCCGTCAACGGCGGTTTCAACCATATAACCCCAACTCCGAAGAATGGTCTTGAGTGAAACCAGATGACCGGGATCGTCATCCACGATCAATATTTTGGTTGTTTTAGGCGATACCATCATAACCTCCAGTTTGTTTCACCCTATAGTTGTATAAACAACATGGCAAAGTATAGATAATATGTTGTTATTATATGTATTATCGTAGAAATAACGCCATTGCCTGGATATTCCCCCAGGTGAATTCTAAGGATGGTGTCTTTTTTGCCATGTTGTTTACCCTTGCGGGAAAGCCGGAGAACTTCAGATCCTACGTTGCTGAGGGTTCGAAGTAAAAAACTACGACTTCACCCTCAGGCGCCTTAACTCTGAAGCCCTCCGGCTTTTACAACGATAGGGTTCACCGAGTTGACCCCAAGGTTTGCGGTTGACAGGGAATCGTGATCGTAAAAGATGCCCCTTCACCGATAGTGCTATCCACCACTATCTGTCCCTGATGGGCTTCGATAATTTTGTAGACAATGGCAAGACCCAGCCCGGTCCCTCTTTTCTTGGTGGTAAAATAAGGATCGAAAATGTTGTTGAGCTGTTCGGGCGAAATTCCCGTGCCGGTATCCTTCACAATAATGTTGACATAATCGGCTGTGCCTGCAGTGCATTGCACGGTCAGGGTGCCGCCGTTCTCCATGGCCTGGATGGCATTGATATAAAGGTTGAGCAGACACTGGGCCAGCCGGTCCGAATCTATCCATGGGGGGCAGATATCCTTTTGCGTATGCAGCTCGATATCGATGTTCTTATTGGTAGCATCCTGTTGGATCAGTTGTATGGAACGCGACAGCAGCAATTCAATATCCTGAGACTGTCTTTTCAGATCCGAGGGCCTCGCAAATTCCAACAATTCGGTGATGACCCGGTTTAAACGATCCACTTCCTGTATCATGACCTCCGCCGCATCTCTTGCTTCGCTTCCCACTTCAAATTGCCCGGAGAAAAAAGTGGCCAGCGCCTTGATGGAACTCAGTGGATTTCTGACCTCGTGGGCTACGCCGGCAGCCAAGCCACCCATGGCGGCCAGTTTTTCCTGTCGGCGAATTTCATCCTCCAATCCACGAATCTCGCTCAAATCCCTTAATATCAGGACCTGCCCCACAAAATCTCCCGAGTCATTCGTTATGCGAGTGGCACTGACACTGACCGGTACGCTTTTGGCTCCAGAAAAGATGCATTCCATTTCCTGCTCGATGATTGCCTGCCCCTGATCGAGTTGCTTCTGAAGGCCGCACAAACTTTTGGGCAGAAGTGCATCCGGTTTTTGTTTTAGGACACGCAATTTACTTAGACCGGTGATGGACTCGGCAGCAGCATTGAAAAAAGTTATCCGTCCCGACCGATCGGTGGCAATCAAACCCACGGGCAAATGACTCACCACTTCGTCGGCAAAAGCACTGGTATCCTGCAAAGATTTTTTGGCAACCCGATAACTGTACATCCAAAACAGAGATATAACTCCGCCAAAACCCAAAACAAGCATGATTACGGACAATACCACCGTGTTCCGAATATCGCTTTGGATTGCCTCTTCAAATGGCGTGATGTCCAGCCCTACGATAATCAATAACTTCTGGCGTTTTTCCGTTGAAAACCAATCATTGGAGGAATCGGATGTCATGCCATGCCGTTTCATCATGGACTGCATACGTCCAAAAGGCTTCTTCCCGTCGAACGTCAGCGGGCGAAAATGACGATGGACTTCAAATACTCGCTGCTGATCACTCAGCGTCACCAATTCCCAATTTTCAAGTTCATCCGGTCCAAGATGCGTTATCTGACGATCCTGATCAAAAGGCTTATCGATCTTTAAAGGGTCACTGTGAGCTACTGCACGACCGCCTTGATCAATAACCGCCATATAGAGAACATCCGGCAGGCGAGCAGTTTCCTCGAGCAGTCGCTGTATCTGTTGACCGCCCCACCTCATTCCCATCATTCCCGTTCGGGCACCTGCTTCCACGGCTCGAATGAGAGCAGCACCTTTGGCGCTCATCAACTCCGACATGTAACGCCTCTCCCGGTTGGTGTTTTGAAATGCCAGCACCATAACGACAATCAATAAAATGACGGTCAACCCCAGAATGATCCAAGGCGATGTTTGCATCCCCGTGCGCAGGCTGCCCTTGGAAGTTTGCATAATGGTGTTTCCTTTCAGTTCGGTTATCGGATGTCTTCTCGAACACTGGTTATCAAACCTAAGACCTTCCGTATAAATTGTAAACACATTTTCCGGTAAAAATAAACTGTGTGTAATATTTATACGAACATAAATTCGTTTCACGAATTTATTAAACGCGACGTTGTTGCTTCTATGGTTCAAGCAAATCAGTCGAGATAGCATCGTGCTTGCTCGATTTGACTCTAATTATTTTGGTGGTTATTATTCATAACCGTTCATAATTGGATGACATATGAAAATGCGGTTATCTATGTCTCGGGCGATACCGCGTACAGAGGTCTGCGGGGGTTCGTTTTAAAGTCGGGCAACTGTCTGAGATCATTAGGCGCCGTTAGGCCCGCAGCATAAACAAGATGGTTACAAAGATATAACTAAATGTTATTTATAAATATATTTTAATACGACTGGCAGCGGCGGGCCTTACGGCGCCTTAGGAGCGAGTTTTGACCGGCTTTAAAGCGAATTTCCGCAGACCGTCAAGACAACCTAGCTTGAGTTTTGCGGATAACCGATTATGAAAAAGTTAAATCAATTAAAAAATATAGGCATTGCCCGCTTGGCAAATTCAATCCCGGCATTTGCGGATCTCCTTACAGCATCCTATACTCCCCCGAAATTAGAGGATATTCCTTGGACACCAATAAAAAAACCATTGCATGAATCAAAAATAGCACTGATCACAACGGCCGGCATCCACCATGTTGACCAAAAACCCTTTAATATGAATGATCCCGCAGGCGACCCCACGTATCACATGATTGACACGAAAATCATCGAAAAAGAATATGTGATCACACACGACTATTATGACCATCGAGACGCAGAAAAAGATTTGAATATCATATTTCCGGTTACACGGCTCAAAGAAATGGCTGCTGACGGGATTGTAGGCAGTGCTGCCAGACATCATTTCAGTTTTATGGGTCATACCAAAGGCTCCCACCTTGACGATTTAATAGAGAACTATGCACCGCAGGTGGCTGTAAATTTGGTACAAGATCATGTCGATGCCGTTCTCCTGACGCCGGGTTGAGGTCTGTGCAATCAATCCGTTGGATTGATTCAAAGGGAAATTGAAAGACAAGGTATTCCAACGATAGGGATATCCATCGTCAGGTCATACACGGAGAGAATTCGGCCGCCTCGATCGATTTACCTGCGTTTTCCCTTTGGGCATCCATTGGGAGAGCCATTCAATGTCGTCCAACAACTCGCTGTGCTGGGACATGCGTTTGAAGCTCTTTATTCAATTTCAAAACCAGGGGAAATTATAGACGTAGATACCCGGATCCAAAGGGCCCGGCACTGATTTAATCCTGTAAGGGATTAAATTTATGCACACTCAACTTATGATAAATTCGAAATACGAATATCGAAATACGAAACAAATCCAAACATCTCTGACCTGGCCCAAAGGACCAGGTTATGAATCGCTGAACAAATACCGGGTTTTCAGGCATATCCTGACCAGCATCAGCATGACCGGAACTTCGATCAGAACGCCTACCACCGTGGCAAGTGCCGCTCCTGATGACAATCCAAAGAGCATGGTGGATGTGGCAATAGCCACTTCGAAGTGATTGGAGGCGCCGATCATTGCAGCCGGAGCCGCATTCTCATAAGAAAGTTTTAATTTCTTGGCCAGCCAGTAACCGAGGGTGAAAATCAGCATGGTCTGGATAAACAACGGTACGGCAATCCAAAGAATGGTCAATGGATTGGCCATTATCACCTCGCCCTTGAAAGAAAACAACAACACCAGGGTTATCAGCAGAGCGATGATTGTGATGGGTGTGAGAACATGCAGAAACTTCTGCTCGAACCATTCTTCACCCCTGACTGCGATAATCCATTTGCGCGACAAATAGCCGGCCACCAGCGGCAGGGCCACGTATATACCGATAGAAAGCAACAATGCCTGCCAGGGCACCGGCAATCTTCCCACACCCAGTAGAAAACCGCCCAGCACACCATAGAGAACCAGCATGGCAAGCGAGTTGATGGCCACCATCACCAGCGTAAGACCGTCATTACCCCGGGACAGATACCCCCATACAAGGACCATGGCGGTGCACGGTGCAACCCCCAACAATATGCAGCCGGCCAGGTAGCTTCGCCACAAGGGCACCTGAAGCATTTTTACGCCATCCACCACCAACACGGTACCGGCGCCGTGTTTTGCCCCAATTGGCAGATCCAGACCAAAGGGCATTTTGACGATATCGACAGCATCCGGTCCGATGAATCCGTAAAACAGCGTCCCAAGGAAAAACGAAGCAATACCATACATGGTAAAAGGTTTGATGAGCCAGTTGATAACCAGCGTCAGAAACACTGGCTTTCCGCTTTTACCGGCCTTGATGACTTCACCGAAATCGATCTTCACCATGATGGGATACATCATGAAAAACAGGCACACGGCAATGGGAATCGACACCACGGGCGCATCGTTGACATAAATCGCCAGGCTGTCCAGATAACGGGCCACACCCGGTGCAATTTTTCCCAGAAGAATGCCGGCGATAATACACAGGATCACCCACACGGATAGATAACGTTCAAACACACTGCTCATCTTACGGGCACTGTTCTGATTTGCATGATTCATAGTCTGTCCACCCTTATTACCGGAAGTTTCTATAAATCGTAAGGCGCTTTTATGATCCGATCCAAGACTTGACTTCTCCTGGTCTGGGAATCTTACCCACGCTTTTCACCTCACCGTCAACCACCACGGCAGGTGTTCCAAACACACCGTATCCGGCGATTTCCATGATATTTGTGACCTTTTCCACCGTTGCTTCTAAGCCAACTTCCTTAACCACCTCTTTAACGATTTTCTCCGTCTGTTGACACTTCGGGCACCCCGGCCCCAATATTTTGATATCCATAATACACTCCTTCTTTAATAAGCTTTCTTCCGTCAATACTATTACCCCAACCCGGACAAACCGGAAAAGATAAAGATCTTTTATCACGAAATCACGAAAGGTCGAAACCACGAAAAAGACTATGAAATCTTTCGTGTTTTTCAGATTCGAACCGTGTTTTCGTGATTGTTGTTATTTTTTTGCCACAAAATACACAAATTTTACAGTTAAGGGACTAAATGGGCCTTGCCTTGATAACCCGAAAATTTAGCGAGTCTGATCGGCTCTGGAGCAAGGCATTTAAGCCTGAAGCCGTAGTGAAACTACTGCGAAGGCTTAATAACGCAGCCCAGGGTCGATCAGACCGATAAATGGCCGAAAATGAGGCCGCTGAGTGTCGCCATCACCACCACCAGGCTCACGAAAACAATTGTCTTGGCAGTCCCGATTACGCTGCGGATGACAAGCATGTTGGGAAGACTCAACGCCGGGCCAGCCAGCAGCAATGCCAGGGCCGGGCCTTTACCCATGCCTGCGCCGATCAGACCCTGCAGAATCGGCACTTCGGTCAATGTGGCAAAATACATAAAAGCGCCCACCAAGGATGCGAACAGGTTGGACCATAACGAATTTCCTCCCACCAGACTGCTGACCCACTGAGAAGGAATCAACCCTTCAGAGCCGGGACGCCCCAATAAGAATCCGGCAGCCAGGACACCGACCAGCAAGAGCGGTGCAATCTGTTTGGCAAAATCCCAGGATGATATAAACCATGTTTCGGTTTCACCACGCGTGGTGGTCAGAAGCATGACAAAGGCAACGATACCGACAGAAAAAGCCACGAGCGGTTTTTCAGGAAAAACCTTTGCCAGGATCAGTACAACAATTCCGGCTATAATGACTTTAACTGTTTTCACACCCATCCAGCGGACCATCATACCACCTATAAGCAAAGCAAAAACGCCGGTAACCCACCATTTCACCGCGTATATGGCATACCAAAACCCCCTCGCATCCTCCGGTTGACCCCAGGTGGCAAAAATTAAAAAAAACACCATGGCTGTGAAAAAAAGCGTATTCTGCCACAAAGGGCGTTCCACTTCCGGTTCCGGCAGGTGCATGGCGGCATCGGCTTTGGCTTTTTCCTCTTTGCGAAATATCAGGTGCATGAACAGCCCTATTACAATGCTGAACACGACGGCGCCGACTGCTCGAGCAAGACCGATTTCCGGTCCCAATATTCGGGCGGTCAAAATGATAGCCAGCACATTGATGGCCGGACCGGAGTAAAGAAATGCGATAGCCGGCCCCAACCCCGCGCCCCGCTTCCAGATACCTGCAAATAGTGGCAGAACAGTACAGGAACAGACCGCCAAAACAGAACCGGAAACACTGGCAACCCCATACGAAAGCACCTTGTGGGCGCCGGCACCTAGATATTTCATCACGGCGGCCTGGGAAACGAATACAGCGATGGCACCGGCAATGAAAAAAGCCGGCACCAGACAGAGCAATACATGCTCCCGGGCATACCACCTGACCAAAGCCAAAGCTTCATGGATTGAATTCGAAAAACGGGAACTCTCCAGAGGCAGGAAGAAGAAGACCAGAAAAGCGCCCGTTATCAGAGCCAATGGTTTCCAAATGCTTTTCCAGTCCACGATACTGGTTACGGTTTCTTGATACATGTCTGTTCCCACGTGCTTACTCCCATTTCTTGAAGTCCATCATTCCATTTTAAAGCTGGGTTGAACCCTGCTTATATATCGCGATATTATAATATCTATTGAACAAATAAAATCGTGTACGATTTTATTTGTTACTTAGGATGTTACACCTGTCAATCTGAACGATCTTTTCCAGAAGGATTGAGATTTCAGGTTCATCCGAGAGCCAGTGACACATATTGCCCAGTAAATTTGCAGCAAAAGGGCTCTGGTGGCCATCTGCCAGGAGATAGTTTACCCACAGCCCATCCTTTTTAGACATAACCAACCCAGCATCTTCTAATATTTTAAGGTGTTTACTGGCTGTCGATTGGGCAGTGCCCAAAGCCGTTTGAATTTCACATACACACATGACTTTCTTTCCCAACATTTTGAGAATCTTGACCCTTGTGGGATCAGAAGCCGCCTTCATGACCTTTAAAAATTCTTTCATCTTATTATCTCCATATCGTCTTTTTGGAATATAGTGCCATGGGAAGTTCTTGTCAAGCGAAGAATTTCTCGGAGTATGAGACCGGGAATACAATCGTCTAGGGTATTATCGGGCAGGGAAGAGCACAGGTGAAGTTCAGACTTCTATTTTTCGGAAGGAATCGCCAGGGAAACAGTGGTGCCTTTACCGGGTATGCTGCGAACATCTATGGTACCGCCAGTTAAAGGAAGGATAATCATATTTTTAGAGAAATGCTTTTCTCCGGGGTAACAGTTTGTAACAAGATGTAACTGGAGCACCGGCGGGATGAATAGGTGTGTGGGGAGGGGTTAAAAAAGTAATCACGAAAACACGAAAACTTAAAACAACGAAATTTATTTATCGTGTTTTCGTACTTTCGTGGTTTCGTGATAAAAGATCTTTTTATTGAAGACCTCGCGGCAAGCTGCGGGGTTAGCGCTCGCTGTTGCGGTTCAATTATATGGGGGTTTACTACTACAATTCACTAGGAAGCCTTACCACGAGTACCGGCGTCGGTGAACGGCGGATGACCCGCCTGGCGGTGCTTCCCATCACGGCATCTGCCAGAGCCCCTCTGCCATGGGTTCCCATGATGATCAAGTCGCAGTTTTTCTCCTTGGCAACATTCAGGATCATCTCCACAGGGTTTCCTTTTATGACGACAATTTCGTCAGTCTCTACTGCACCATCGCTGAAATCTGATCTGGCCTTTTCACTGAATTGACCGAGGATTTCCCGAACTATATGGTGATCCCTTCTTTTCCCGATGAGCGCATCCTTGGCTTCTTGGACGTGACTCTCCTGCATTTCCTTCCATTTCTCTTCACCGATATATCCAGCGATACTGCTGCTTTCAATGATTGTCGGCATCTCCGGCAAAACATTTAGAAAAATTATCTTGGCACCGTATTGATTAGCCAGGCTGATGGCATATGAAAATGCGTGATGGGCGCTTTCGGAAAGATCGGTTGCATACAGGATATTTTCGATTTTTACTTTCACTGGTTCCATCTGTTCCCCTGTTGTTTAGGTTATTTTTTTACCGGTGAGGATCCCTGATTCGGTGGGGCCACAATATGGAGATCGCTGGATATCGCTCAACCCGGCTTGCTTCATCATATGGACAAATTCCTGTTCCGTATAGGCTCTTCCTTCAGGGGTGCCCAAAAGCATGTTCATGGAAAAGAGGGTCGGAAACAAAGGACCGTCTCTGGTGTCGTCCAGAATAAAATCATGGAGCAACAACATGCCGCCGGATTCCAGCATCGCTGCAGCCTTTTTTATCATGCTTTGACAGACCGCCGGTCCCTCACCGTGCAGAACATGCGACATCCACACAACGTCGTATTGGCCGTGCATCGGTTCCGTGACATAATCACCTGCCTCAAAAGAAATGCGATCGCTCAGCCCGAATTGAGATATGGTTTTTTCTGCAAATGGTTGTGTGGTCGGCAGATCATAGACAACAGCTTTCAGCTGCGGGTTCTGCAGGCAAAAATGAATCGCATAGGTGCCGGGGCCGCCGCCCATGTCCAGCAGATTTCCATACGCTGACAAATCAAAAGCCTCAACCAGGGGGGGTGCCTGCAACATGGCCATGTTAAACATCCCCATGAGAAAAGCCTCGCGAACAGATTCATCATTGAAAGATGAACGGGTTCGAACCGGCTTGCCGGTAAGAACAGCCTGGTCCAGATTAAACCAGGATTCCACCAGATGGTGGTGGTGCAATATCATAAAGCCCAGATAGGCTTTCGAATCTTTGCGTAAAAACCGGCCTGCAGCATCGGTGTTGAGAAATGTATCAACCTTCTTTTCCAGAAGCCCCAATGCCGCAAGGGCGTTGAGCAGACGGTCAACAGCATCGACATCGGTGCCGATTTTCTCCGCGATCTTTTTTCCGGTCATTGCACCATCGCCGATGGTCGTGAATATATCCAGCTTTACAGCAGCATGCAGCGTACATGTTTTCCAGTATTGGCCGGAAAGCCCCAAAAGTGTGCCTGGGTTCCAATTTTGTTTATCCATATTTGCCTTCTTAGGTTTTCTCATTATCAGGAAGTTTCCATGCAATTGCCATGAATATAATAGCTATTAAACCTGCTACAACAATGGCAGGTATGCCGGGCAGAAGAACTGCAAATTTATCATTACCTGTCGTGGCAAGCGTTATTTTTCCACCTAATTCATTAAAAAGGAAAGATGGTTTTAAGGAAGCATACATTAACATATAAGCAAAAGCTCCCAATAAACCACCAGCAATAAATGATAGGGCATCTTTGCGCCCGGCTCCTGCTGCTACTAAACCCGTCCCTGGGCAAAAGCCGGAAACTGCCCAGCCGAGTCCGAATATTGCACCACCGACAATAACCCCCACATAGGACGCCTTAACACTTATATGTCCACTATCAATAATGCCGGTAGCAAGCAATATAAATAAAACTAAATTGCTGATACCTATTGCAAAAAGAATAACCTTCGCTAAATGAAAGTCATGAAGACGCAACATACCAATAATCTTTTGGGGGTTTGCTGCCCCAACTTTTTGTAATATAAAACCAAAAAGTAGACCTAAGATAATTGCTAATATAATATCCATTTTATTCAACTCCTTTATACATATAAATTGCTACAGGAACAGCCACAGCAAAGGTTCCTATCGTAAAAAGGTAACCACTCAGAGAGGTTTGCATCATTCCACTCATCATATGACCACTCGTACAGCCGCCTGCCAAGCGCGCCCCGATTAACACCAAAACACCACCTACAAAGGTGGCCATGTGGCGCTTGCCTGGTGATTGCCCAAATTTACTTTGCCAAATAGCCGGAACAACCATTGCTTCTTTGCTCTCTTTGTCGGATTGGAGTCTGTCGGCAATAAAGCCACCTACGATCATCGCAATTACAAAAATAAAGCTGTAATTAATAGGGGTTGCAGCATTCTTAGCATACTTTCCACCGCTTTTATTTAGATAGACGTTAGAGCTTGAATACCCTTTTTTTGCGCTACTGTCTTTCACTATCAAATCATTGTAAACAAGATCCCAGGCCATACCATCCAAAATGACAAACTGGGTAGATACACCGATTGGTTTGACCAATGCAACGGCAAGCAAAAATGCTAAGCCGAGGGCTATGCCGCTTGCCCGCCAACTCCATTGCTTTTGAAATATGAAACTTTTCAAAATTACCTCCGATTATTCTGTTGTTAAAAGCATTAAAAAACCCGATAATCTACATATATATCTTTTATTTTGCACAATATTAAACCATATATGCGGGACAATTGGATCTTTTAGGATATTATGGATATGTATATTGAGAGATCCAAAAGATATCAATTCGTCTCAAAACAGGTGTTTTCTGGGTATGTCTGCAACCAAGAGGCATCCCAAGGGCTATACAGATATCCTATTTCCGACAAAAATGCAAAATTGAAAGGAGCTATCCATGGAAAAAAGTGTACTGGTGCCGGTTGCCGATGGTACTGAAGATCTGGAGGCCGTGGCCATTATCGATGTACTGCGCCGGGCCGATGCCAAGGTAACTGTTGCATCGATTACGGAAAGCCGGCAGGTTACCTTCTCTCGGGGGATTGTGATCACAACCGACACCCTGTTGGAAAATTGCATGACCCGTGAATATGACCTGGTGGTGTTGCCCGGCGGCATCCCCGGTGCCGAAAAACTGCGGGATTCCGTAGATCTGGCCAGCTTGCTGAAACGCCAGCGGGAAACAGGCCAACTCTATGGTGCCATCTGCGCCAGTCCGGCCGTTGTTCTGGAACACCACGGACTGCTGGAGGGACGCCAGGCCACCTGTCATCCGGCATTTGTGGAACAGCTCACAAATAAAAACCGTGTAGCATCCCGCGTGGTGATAGATAACAACTGTATTACCAGTCAGGGAGCCGGCACGGCCGTTGAATTTTCACTTGCCCTTGTGGAGCGGCTCTTTGGCAAGGAGAAACGGGATGAGGTGGCGGTTGGTATGGCTCTTTAGAATTCGCGCAAAACTTGTCCTTGTTGGTCAGGCGTACCAATCCAGCCAAAAGTGCCGGAAAATAAATTTTCCGGCACTTTTCATTACTATGCAGCGATCTTTTTGGGAAAATATATTTTTACAACAAGATCATAAAAAATAATTGCAGCACCTAAAATGACCAGGCCATCCGGAATTATGGTAATCTGTTTCCATAGATCCATATGGTTAAGTGCATCCGGCAGTCTTGCAAAATAATATCCCATATCGTGGGCAATTTTTCCCTGCTCAAATCCAAGAAGCAGTTTTGGAATACCAAAGCCGATAATTCCAAGAGTTAAAAGCCAGAAGGCTGTTGTACCTAATGTATTGCTCCATTCATAACCTTCAACCATGGCATTGGCCCTGGCTGTCATATAGATAAAAGCAATGGCAATAAATCCAAAGGCTCCCAACAACGCAGCATGGCCATGAGGCATGATCAGCTGTGTTCCGTGAGTAAAGTAGTTAATAGTCGGGGTGTTTATAACCATTCCGAGAAAACCTGCCCCATACCAGTTCATAATTGCGGAACCGGCAACCCATAGAAATGGAAGAGCAAAATAAAAATCCTCTCCTTTGTTTTTAATATGTTTTCTCTCTTTAATGGCTTCAATCATTAAAAGAGCCAGGGGTAAAGGCTCAAGTGCAGAAAATATTCCGCCAATAGCAACCCAGTACTCATCAAGACCCTGCCACCAGTAGTGATGCCCGACACCTAAGGTACCACTCAGTATAATCAGAAAAAGTTCAAACAGCATCACTTTTTCAGCAGTTTTTCTGGTCACAAGCCCAAGAGCGACTGTCAAGAATGCGATAACACCTGCAGCAAAAAGTTCAAATGTCAGCTCAACCCAGAGATGAACAACCCACCAGCGATAGTAATCATCAACAGTGAAGTTAGGCATTATTTTGTGAATAGGCATCATTCCAGCAATATATAAAGTGGCGATGCCGAAAGCCGACCAGATAATTGTTCCAACAAAAAGGTTATTGGTTTTAGCCTTACGAATGACAGAAACGACCATTCCAAACCAGAGAACCAAACCTACAACCAGTCCAATATCCCAGACTCGTCCCAGGTTAAGAAGCTCCCGCCCTTCATTGCCCAGCCAGAACCATGAATCACGCAGCCACCCTTGAGCCCCTGCATAAATGCCAAGAAGTCCTCCGGCACCAACAACCAGGAGAGCAACCCAGAGCAGGTCAACCAGCCAGGGAAACTTTAGATCTTCGTCAGCAACCAAAGGGGCAATAAGCATTCCACCAACAAGCCATCCAATTGTAACCCAGACGATGGCAAGGTTAGTATGAAGCGCTCTCATTACATTAAATGGAAGAATCTCCTGGGGGAAGAAAAAGTTTTCCGCAGGCGCTGAATAAAGATGTGCTAAATAACCGCCAATAAATACCTGAATTAAAAAAAACAGACTTACAATGGGTACATATTTAAGAAGTTTTTTCTGTGAAGGAAAAAGTTTTTTAATAACAAGCGGTTTTTCAAGCTCATCGTTTTCTTCACGCTTATTAAGAAACTCATAAAAAAAGAATATTACCAGAATGGTCGCTGCCCAGAGAAGTAAGAATTCCCACAAGGAGACCATATGCAAATTCCAACTGGCTTTTTGATCTATCATTGGTTCTGCCGGCCAGTTATTTGACCAGGTGCGATCCGTATCAGGGCGTAAAGATGAAGCTACCATCTGTGACCAGTCAACAAAAGCTGCAATCTTAACGGCTTCATCTTTCCGAATCACACCACCACGCCATGCGCGGGCCGGATTACCATTAACTAAAAAATCAACCAGATAATCAACGTTTGCCTTGTAAGCCAAAGCTGAAGCAGTTGTATACGTTGTTCCCTTCTCACTTAAAGTTGTCTTCTCTTTAAAATCGAAAATTGTCATTTCCTTAACAACAGCAAGTTCGGTTTTAGAAAGATTTTCTTTAGATTTACCAAATTTCTGCCTTGCGTAGTATTCATAAAGAAACTCTGCCCTTTTATGCATAAATTCAGTTGAAAAATCCGGGCCCAGATAGGCACCCATTCCCAGCATGGTTCCATAATCCATCAGGTCAAACTGCTGGAAATAACCTTTACCCTTGGCAACATCATCAAATGTGTAGAGGACTTCTCCATTTTGAGATTTAACTGTTTTTGCAATGGGCGGAACCTCTTTCACCAGAGTGGCTGTAAAATAAATAAGAATTGACACCATGAATATTCCTATAAACCAGAACGATGCATAGAGTCCCTTACGGCTTAAAAATTTATCTAATAATGTCCTCTTCATTTTCCATCCTTTTTTATTTTTCGTTTGTGGTTTATACCATCAACAGTTCCAATTATCATTTAAAACCGTTTTCTTTGTGTTTTTGTGCAATCACCGTAGCCAGTTCATCCAATGCTTTAAACACATCCTCTGAAGGAACGCCTTTGCAAAGGACGGGGTTTAGAACTTCTACCTTGAGGTTGGGAATCATTCCCGCCAGGGTCTCCACAGTCTTTCCACCCCAACCGTATGAGCCGATTATGGAGAGAAAGCTTGCTTTGGGCCGCAAGGCATTTGCCAGAAATGCGGCGTAGGCCGCATAAGGATGAGGACCCGCCAGGATGGTCGGTGTGCCGACAACGATTGTCCCTGCGTCAACTAAAGCCATTGCCAGTTTCCCGATGTCCGTTACGGCCAGGTTAAACAGCTCGACCCTGACACCTTTCTCCACCAGGGCCGAAACCAAATGTTCGACCATCCGCTTTGTACTTTTGTGCATGGACACATAAGGCAGGACCACCGTGTTCCGAGGGGGGCCCAGTATCCATTCACGATAGGCATCCACAATGAATGCCGGGCGTTGAAATATTTGCCCGTGACCGGGAGCGATCATTGCTATATCGTAAGGCGCAAGTTTCTCCAGGTTTTTTTTGATCACGTTCCTGAAAGGCATCATGATCTCGGCAAAATAGCGCTTGGCCGCCTCATAGACACGCCCTTCATCCGTGACGAAAAGATCAGTCGTTGCAATGTGGGAACCGAAGAAGTCACAACTGAACAAGATTTTGTCTTCTTGCAGATAGGTCACCATGGTCTCGGGCCAGTGAACCCAGGGTGTATGGATAAACGTCAAGGTCTTATCGCCGAGAGAAAGGGTCTCTCCATCTTCGACCGTTATGAAAGATTCCTCTGGTATTTGCAGAAGATCGGTAAGCAGTCCCTTTGCTTTGGGGGTCGATATGAGCTTTGCGTCAGGATATTTTTCAAGAACCTGCGGGATTGTTCCAGAGTGATCCTGTTCCGCATGTTGAGAGACGATGTAATCGATCTTAGGAATGCTCTCAAGCTGTGCCAAGAATTCACTGGCCATGGGGGGATCGACCGTATCCAATAAAACGGTCTTCTCACTTCCCTCGATAAAATAAGCGTTATAACTGGTTCCGTCCGGAAGGGGGATAAGAGAGTCAAATAGCCGACTGTCCCAATCCACGGAACCCATCCAATAAATACGGTTTTTAATTTTTCTTGCGAACATGACTTGTCTCCTTTCGTTTGAGACACCGATCACTATCAACAATCGGTGTTCCTAAGGGTATTGTAAATTCGTTCAAGCAATTGATCAGGGCTGAGATGGTACTCTTGTGAGATATCCACCAGGGTGCGAAAAGCCTTGGTGGACAACCCACACACTTCAGACCCATGTCCATATTGAAAACAAGAATAGCTATTATTCCCACCAGCGTCTTTGCGCTGGCGCAAACAAGGAGATTTATATACGAATTTAGGAGATGGTAGAAAGTAAGGGGCCGAGTCGAACAAGATGTTCATGAAACGTTCGGGTCGGATACCTTCACAATAAGCTTACCCTTGTTGGAGCCGTCGAACAGCATGTTGACAGCCTGGGGCGCCGCCTTCAGCCCTTCCACCAGGTGAACGCGGTATTGAATTTTTCCTTGGACAAGCCATTTCCCCAGGTCTGCAACGGCTTCCTTAATTCTATCCAGATAGTCGCCAAAGACGAATCCCTGAACCCGGACACGTTGGGTAAGAATACTGCTGAAATGATAGGGCCCCGGCACAGGTTCTTCAGCGTTGTACTGGGATATCAGTCCACAAACAACGATGCGCGCCTTGACATTGATCAGGGTCAGAACATTGTCCAGTATGGCGCCCCCGACATTGTCAAAGTAGACATCGATACCATTGGGGCAATGCGCCTTTAATTGTCCCCTGACATGCTCTGTTTTATAGTTGATGGCGGCATCAAAGCCGAGCGTTTCCGTTATCCAGCGACACTTTTCGTCGGAACCTGCGATACCGACCACGCGGCAGCCTTTGATTTTTCCGATCTGTCCGACGATGGACCCCACGGCCCCTGCTGCCGCCGACACCACCAGGGTTTCTCCGGTCTTGGGCTTGCCGACATCCAGAAGCCCGAAATAAGCAGTCGGGCCGACCATGCTCAACAATCCCAGGTAGGCTGTCAGATCAGGAACCCCATCCTTGGGCAGGCGTACCAATCCCATGCCATCCGAAAGCGCATAGGCCTGCCATCCCAGTAATCCCTGGACCAGATTCCCGACTTTAAATTTGGCATGGTTGGACCGCTCCACGACCCCGACGCCGATACCTCTCATAACCTCGCCAAGGGCCACGGGTGGCATGTAAGACTTGGCATCTGTGACCCATCCCCGAATGGCGGGATCCAGTGACAAGTAGATGATACGCACCAGGAATTCTCCATCTCCCGGAACCGGCAAGGCTTCTTCTCGCCATTCAAAGTCAGATTCCTTTATGAGTCCTACGGGTCGGGACGCCAGACGCCATTGTTGGTTAACATTCGCTTTCATGTATCACCTCCTACTATAGCTGTATGATGTAGCGCAGAGCTTCAGCTCTGCCCAAAACCCTTCTCGGCAGGGCTAAAGCCCTGCGCTACGCTTGTTATCAGAACCACCGATTCGGATACAAATTTCGACCGCCAGTGCAAATACGACATCCAACGCAAGAAATCTGCAAATCGATCGATCGAACAGCATGCGGGCCTCCGGGGTAAAGTCCTCATCACCCTGCCAATACAGCACCACCACCGGAAGATGGTCTGTAATTTGAAACCGAAAGGCTGCGTCACCCATTTCCACAGGTTCTCCGCGCAGCGCTCTGCAACAGCGATCAAAGGCCGCAATATCGTTCTGAAAGGTCCGGGTTACCAGATCGGTTGGAATGGCGTGGGGACCTCGAAAAAACGTGGCCCCACCTGGAATATCCTTTTCAGATATCCATTCATTTTCAAGATCTGTTGCCAGAGACATAAGTAGATACCAGGGTCCAAAGGACCCGGCACTGATTCAACCCTATAAGGGATTAATATTATGCACATTCAGCGTGTGATAAATTCTAAATCCGAATATCGAAATACGAAACAAATCCAAATATCAAATGCTCAAATGATTTAAACATAGCTTAAACCGGTACCTCCAGAGTCTTGTTTTGATCATTCGAATTTGGATCATTCGGTATTGCCCTTCGACCTTGCTCAGGGCGGTGAGCCTGTCGAACCGTTTAGGGTTTCGAATTTCGTGCTTCGGATTTATGCAACTACCGCTATCGGCATAGCCAATTATCTCTGAACTGGCTCAAAGGACCAGGTTTTAATAACGGAATAAAACCGGTTCTATAAACCAGTGCCGAGATCTGTGTTTCCAGGTTAATGCTTGGTTGTCAAAAGCTTCAGCGCGAGTCCGATGAAAACAATCCCCGCTATCCTGTTTATGACAATCTGCACCTTGTTAGATCGATTGAGCCAGTCACCAAGGGCACCGGCCAGAAGTGCAACACTACCAAATACCAGCACCGTCGCAACAATAAAAACGAACCCCAGGATAATGATCTGAAAGGTCAGCGGTCCTCGGGCGGGATCCGCAAACTGCGGCAAAAAAGCCAGGAAAAATATTGAGACCTTGGGATTGGTGACGTTCATGATAATACCGCGCCGGTATAGCTTGCTGATTCTGATTCCGCTACCCTCCCCAGATGCGATTCGGGTTGCGGTGGCACGAAATGCATGCCAGGCCAGGTAAAGCAGATAGCCGGCACCCACAACTTTCAATAGGGTGAACGCCACCGCAGACACCTGAAAAATGACGGCAACACCCAGAACCACAGCTGTCGTGTGAACGACAAGTCCCGTACAGAGTCCCAGAGTCACCCACAAACCAGATATCTTTCCATGCAAAGCCGACTGGGTCAGAACAAATATGTTGTCCGGCCCCGGAGCCAGTGCAAGAATCACGGAGGCCGCGAAAAATGTTGCGACTGTTTCCATAGGAATTATCATACCGGTTCCCTTCATACCTGCGGTCAGGCTGTAGGCTGTGAGCTGCTAAATGTCTAACAATCTATAGCCTACAGCCTATTGCGCAATCAATGCGGCCAATGCCTTCCGATCATACCACCTGCCGGCTGCCATGACACCGCTTATCTTGCGGGTATTGGCCACATCTTCCAGGGGATTTTGTTTCAGCAGTATGAGATCCGCTCTTTTGCCGGGTAGGATGACTCCGAAATTATCCTGTCCGTTCATCCGCTTCACAACTTTAGAAGCAACGGTGGTTCCGGAAGCAATGGCTTCATAGGGCGTAAAACCGTTTTCCACCAGAATTTCGAGCTCATCATGGAGAGAAAAGCCCGGCACGATGCCCATGCCGCCTGTCCCGGCATCAGTGGACAGCACCAACGGAACCCGGGCCTCTTTCAGCGCAACCAATAATTTTTTGTCCAGCATGTATTTCAAGGGTGCAAACGCTTCACCCCCCTTGAACTGCATTTGATGCTTTTCTTTGCCTTTTCGAAACCGCTCCATATACTGGTTCGGCAGATATTGATTTTCAGGTTTTTCAATAAATTTATCCGGCTCGAACAACTTTTGTACAATAACATCATCCACTACCAGTGTCGTACAAACGGTGATGGGCCTTCCCTTGAGCTTGCTTACCGTCGGCGCAATCATTTCATCAAATGTCTGCTCTCTCACTTGGGCATCGAGCTCAAGATAAGGTTTAAACGATCCGAATGCAGTGCGGATGACAGATGCCATCCACATCTCTTTATTCGGAAAATACTGATCTCTGTCCAGATTTATAAACTCCCACAAAAGTTCTTCGACATGGGCGATTTCATGCATGCCTTCGGCCAGGATCCCGTCCAGTCCTACCTGAAACGGAATGTGCCCGGCAACATACAGATCAAGCTTTTTAGCTGTCGAAAGAACGATATGGTACTCTTCCCGGGTCAAATAGGAGTAAGGCTTAATGAAATCGAACCGCTGGTATTTTTGTTTAATAACGGCATTCTCCGGGTTTTTCAGATACCCCCAAAGAATTGGGCCGCACGTTATTATCCTGGGCCCGATGAGGAGCCCCTTTTCTACCTGGTCCCGCCACTCCAGGGCGTACATACCAGATTTCCCTAGCGGGCCGAAACAGCGAATTGTCGTGACACCATTGGCAAGATAAAGCTTCAAAGGAGACACCGGCCAGGCATCGCTCATCCAGTTGTATCTCAGATGCATGTGCATGTCGGCCAGGCCCGGCATCAGGAACTTGTCGCTGCAATCAATCACCCTCGAATTCTGCGGCACTACCGTTTGGTTACCAGGACCAATCGCGATGATCTGTTTGCCTTGAACCACCACGGTTTGATCGCGCAGAACAGTTTCGCTGGTCATAGGTATCAGATTGGCATGGATGAATACCGTTGGATTGCTTTCCTGGGCCGGAACACCTCCTGGCATCAGGAGCCAGAACACCAGGAGGATCAACATGCGTAGTATTGGACGACATTTCATGAAAGACCTCCCTTTCGGTACAGATTGACACGCATCTCTGGTACCGTGGGTTTTTCGACAATGATGTGTATTGGTTTTTTGTTTTCATTCAACATTGGACGTTTCCCGCCCGGGCGGGATTAGACGTTGGACGTTCATCTTTATAAACTCAATAAACACGATATCCCTCGACCCCTCCGACCCTCAAAAAGTTCCATGCCTTCCCTCACCCTTGGAAAACCTGACAGCACCCTCTACGGTTTCACCTTTTTCGATCGTGCACATTCCATGTTTGAATTCGTTTTGCATTGCCTCTTTAAAAGGCAGATCCCACTGTTCGTAGGCACTCAAACGATCACTGCGCATACAGGCCTGTGGAAATTCGGAAATTTGTTTAGCCAGCTTCTCGGCAGCAGGCCGTGCTTCGCCATGAGGTACGATCCGGTTTGCCAGACCAATGGCCTTGGCTTCGTCAGCGTCCACCGGACGTCCGGTGAGGATAAGATCCAGGGCATGGCTCATGCCGATCAAGCGTGGCAATCGTACCGTACCGCCATCGATCAGCGGTACGCCAAATCGTCTGCAGAACACACCTAGAACGGCCGTCTCTTCCATGACGCGCAAATCGCACCACAGGGCAAGCTCGAGTCCACCCGCAACCGCATGGCCCGAAATGGCTGCAATGACGGGTTTGTTCAACATCATTCGACTGGGTCCCATGGGCCCGTCTCCATCGGGAGCAAGGCGATTCATCCGCAGACTGTCCTGGCCGGCAAACGCCTTCAGATCAGCGCCGGCACAGAAGCTGTCCCCCATACCGCACAACACAGCCACCGAAAAAGCGTCATCCTCATCAAACTCCCGGAAAGCCTCTACAAGCGCCGATGCCGTAGGGCCGTCAACTGCATTTTTCGCCTCCGGCCGGTTGATGAACACCGTGAATACCCTGTCGCTTTTTTCAATGCGAATTGACATCTTACCTCCCCTTTCAGTAGATGGCAGTTTTCAAAGGATCATGATTTTTTCTTCAATCCCTTACCGATATCGAACGCCTTGCCGACATACGGCCCGACGCCATGGTACGCCTGGACGTCGGGGCTGAAAAGAATGGGGCGGACTTTCTCGATATCCGGCTTCCCATCATCCCCCAGGGCGATTTCTTCGACCTTGACATCCAGTATCTCACCGACAAAGTGTGTGTGCAGACCGATTTGATAATGGTGAATGACACGACATTCCACTACCATGGGAAATTCTGCTACAAACGGGGCATCAACAAGTTCCGACCTTACCGCCGTAAGACCCGTTCGCGCAAATTTATCTTCGTTTCGACCGGAAACAATGCCGAAAAAGTCTGCGGCTGCAGCGTGTGCTTCGGACGGCACGCTGAGAGTATAAGCCTCCCTCTCCATGATATTACCGTAAGTATAGGTGGCTTTGCGAAGCGAAATGGTCACACAGGGCGGGCTGGAACAGCAGATGCCTCCCCAGGCAATGGTCATAACGTTGGGCCGCCCCTGAGCGTCGTACGATCCCACACACCAGACCGGTGTCGGATAAATGAGTGTTTTGGAACCAAAGGATTTCTTCATTATATTCTCCCTGTATTTGTAAAAATGATGTGGATAGGAAGTTCTAGAAAATCTACAATCGTATGACAAAATAGTCAATGCCAACGATGGCTTTACTTTTTCAGAAAAATGCGGAAATGAAGTTGTAGGAATAATTTTATGAGTTGAACCTGAACTGAGCGATTTTTCCCGAAGAGATGTGCCGAGATCTTGATGGAGGAGGGTTCGCAAGAGATTGGTGCAGATCGAGAGAAAAATCGCTCAGTTCAGGTTGAATATAATGGAGAGAATAAGGGGAATGGCGTTTAGAAATGGAATGGAACCCCACGGGTAAACCCGTGGGGTTCCATTAAAATACCCGTCTTCGCCTTCGGCTACGCCGCGGTTATCCGCCTTGCCTTAGGGGTAACATCGCGCCGTAGCAATTAACCTTTGCTTTTGCATTCATCCACGGGCAAGCCCGTGGTATTCTGCGAAGGCGGATAAAAAAAGTTACGCTACTCCTTCAAGTAGCCAGTTGATCACGTCTTCTGTCTTATAGGATGCCCTATCTTTCAAAAACCGGCAGATAGTCATGATGCCATCACCGGATGTGACCAAGGTATTTTCGACATAACCGCTCTTTCGCATCTGTCCCACGCCGACATTCGACAGCAGCGCGTTGCAGAGGCACTTCTTTCCTTTCATATCGTCGGGATTGCCGCCTTTTCCGATAAAGACTGCTTCCGGTTCCGCTGGGCAGCGGTAGCCGATCTTGCCGTCAGGTTTTTCATAGAGATGTCTCAGATAGCCGAGGTCACATTTTCTAGGTCTTTCCTGGTATGCATTGATCTCAGACAGCGATCCCTCCAGGGAGAGCACCTTAAACGGAAATCCTGTGGGCGACGCAGAAGGGTCTGTAAATACGGAAGCAGTTCCCTTTTGAATATTTTCAATGGCCAGGTTCTTAACAGCGTCCGTGAAACCGGATTCCTTTGAAAACGCCAACACCGTACCGATTTGTATGCCTTTGGCCCCCAGGGATATCGCTTCCTGCAGCTTTTCCGGCGTTCCCCAGCATCCAGCCATCCAAAATGGCAGGCCGAGAGCCTTGATCTTTTCGAGTTCTATGGCGTCCCGGTCACCATAGACCGGCTCCCCCTGGTCACTCAATAGGAGTTTTCCCCTGGGCGGTGCATTGTGCCCCCCGGCTTCAGGCAATTCAACGACGAACCCATCGATCCTGCCGTTGGCCTTTCTGGCCATCATGGTGGCCAGCAAAACAGAGGAGACTATTGATAAAAATTTTGGCCGTTTCAGTGGAGGTAGCGCTTTCTTAAAAAAAGTTTTTGGGTCGAAGGTTGCATGAAACCGATTGCCATTGGCAGCGCCCACAGCTATTTTGAGGGACACCGATTGGTGATCTGCCAGAAGATCCAGGACACCCGGAATCTCCCGTGGTATGCCCGCTCCCATGATGACATAGTCGACTCCCGCCAGCATGGCACCGTATAGGGCATACAGATTCGGCAATTGGACTTTCTCCAGAAGGTTTGTGCCCACAGGGTTGGCATGTCCTTCTTTGGCCAGAAATACTTCTACAAAATTAGCCACCACCGTCAATTCCTTGGTCTGCTGAGTCGCATGGAGCAATATCATGGGGGGGGTTTTGAACGGCCGTGGTCCGGAACTGTCGGCCGGCCTGTAGTATCGTGCCAGTATTCTATCCACCATACCGGTATCCGGAAAATGACTCATTGCCCGCTGCATGTGGCCGCCGGGATCTCCGAGCTGCAATCTGCGTGAAAAGATCGCATCGAGTGCAGTGCCGGAAATCACCCCCAGCTGTCCTGTCTGAGAAACAGCCTGTGCCAGTTGCCAGTTCGATACACCAGCACCCATGCCGCCCTGAATTATCAACGGATATGTCATCTGTAATTAGTAGAGTAATTGGAAGATGGTTGCAAGTTTGACAACAATGATGACAAATCTTTTACAAACAACACCGGAAGATTGATTTATTGACAACAATACCGGGTTATAATACTTTGCTTAGGGCTCACGCAAAAATAACCGTACATGGACCGGTTGGAAAATCCCCTCACCATTCACCCTAACATCGATACGAGGATTTCGACATGTCTTCAGACTCCAACAACAAAGCCACTTATCACGGCAGGATCCTGAACGGTGATTTCAGTCCGGAAATCAAAGAGAAATTGAGAAAAACGATCCCTGTTTTTCATGTTTTTGACCAGGCAGGCTCGCCTGCCATACCCTATATTTCCGCCTGGAGGGGGGACAAAAAGAATATCTGGTATGAATTCGTGAGTCGGAAATTCCTGGCGCTTCTTGATTGTGGCCCCACCAATATCGCTGATATACTTCGCTCGGCCATAGTGGACCGCCGGATATACAAATCCAGCTTTGTCGATCCCCTTGACGCGACAGAAGTTACCAGCCGAGAGGAACTGAACGAGTTCCGGGGATTCATCCGGGAGGAAAGCGAAAAAACAGGTCTTATCGAAGCCGTGTACAAGCTCAAGCTCTCGCCGGGCAAAACTCTCTGGCTGAAAGATCAAGCCATGATCTTGAATTATCCTGAAGATGCTACATCCCTGTCTTTTGGCTGCCTAACCATCGTCACCACCGAAATGGAAGTCGAAGAAGAACGTCAGCGGTTGATCTCCGATAAATGCCATCTCGAAAATCAGCTCCAAAAGACACATCATTTCGAGGCCATAGGAAACCTGGCAGAAGGAATTGCCCATGATCTTAATCAGAAAATTCTCGGTATCGAAAAAAGTATCGCGGCAACCATAGAGAGCCTCGGGAACGATTACCATGGTGATACAGCAGCCTTTCAGGACTATCAGAACCTGAAAACAGCTGAACAGCAGATCAAGGACATCAAGCATATTTCCAGCCAGCTACTGACCTTTGCCGGAAAGGGTATCTACAACTATTATGAAACCGATCTGAATGAAATCATGGTCTATACACTGCAGGAATTCCGACTGTTGATGCCGGAGGTGGAACTGACAACACAGTGGCAGGATAATCTCTGGAAAGTGAGTGCAGATCGGGCCATGATCGGCCGTGCCCTGTTGAACATCTGCCGACATGCAGCGCAATCGGAACCCGAGACCCGGGCGCTTGATATAGAATCCCGAAACATCACCCTGTCACCCCGGTTTGTGGAACCCTATGGAAGAGATCCTGGTGATTATGTTCTGGTTCATGTAACAAATCGTACCGCCGTGTTGGATGAAAAAGACGCGGACCAGGTTCTCAAACCGTTTCACTCCACCGATAAAGGCCTGGGCATGGCATCCGCGTTCGGCATTGTCAAAAAACACAATGGCATCATGACAGTATCCAGTGATGCTGAAAAAAGATCGATTTTCAGTGTCTACCTGCCGGTAATCAATTCCTGAATAAAATCGATCCACGCAGGAACATTAAGAACGTCCACTATTGCCCCCCGCTTCCTTACTGGGATTCGATCCCCTCTTCTATGAGCTCTAATACACGGGGTTTTTCTTCAGGGAATTTGTATCCTTCATAACTCTGGGTAAACAAAAGCTGACCGTATCGATTGACCCAGCCATTACCGGCGTGATCGAAACAAACCTTGGAAGTGACATCCAGTGTTTCTATCAAAAGCTTCAGTTCGATTAACACCTCCCCGGGTGACAGGAGTGTAAGGGTTCCTTTTTCATACTCATCATGAATCGGTGTGCCGGGCCACGGTGAAAACGGCCGAGAACGGATATAATGCGGATTGATACCGTTCAATACCCGTGCCGTGTTCCTGGCATGATTCTCCCAGTCCTCCTTCCCGCCCAGGCCGGGCATCCAGTATTCAGATAACTGGAAACCGGCTTTGATGGCCTTACGGCCACCGTCAATATGTTCCTCCCCGGAGACACCTTTTCTTATTTTTTTCAACAGGGCATCGTCCCCGGTTTCCAAACCTACATGCAGCCGATCCAGACCGGCTTTCCGAATACCGGTCAATTCCTCCAGAGATTTTCTCGATAAGGTCTTTGAACGGGCATAGGTCGTGCACCGTTCCAGGGATGGGAAAGTGCTGCGAAGATAGGCGATTACATCAACCAGTTTGTCACTGGCCATCATCAAGCTGTTACCGTCTTGCAAAAAGACGGTTTTCCCCCCGGAGGACAGCCAGTTCAGAACCATACCAAATCCCTGACTGGTGTTGAGCTGCGGTTCTTTTTCGATCATGGCGATGATCGTATCTCTATCGATCTGCTTGTCATGACCGAGCTCCCGTGAAAGAGACTGCATATCATTGATCAGTCCGGCGATGGAGTCGATATCGCCCTTAATCTCCTCAACCGTCCTCAGGGAAAATTTCTCGTGCTTATACATCCCGCAAAACGTGCATTTGTTCCAAGGACAGTTCCGTGTAAAACGCAACAGCAGAGAGAAACTTCCCCCCTCACTCGGTGGTCTGTACATCCCCACTTCAAAATCATATTTTCCAGCCTTCTCAGGTATCATTATGCACATCCTTTCCTAACCCCATAGTTGTATAAAATTTAATATGTACATCTTTTCTGAATTGTAAATGCAAAGAGATGGCAAAGATGTGTGTGTCTATCGCTACATCTTGAGCATATGCCAGTCTGACGGTTTGTGCAAACCATCAGGTTTGAGTTTGGAAGTCTTGTTGGCGATATGATCATCTCTGGAGATGATGATAAAGTCGTCTTTCAACGGTCCTCAGAAAATGTGGTATCACAACCTTTTTTCTTGCTGGAACAATAGATTTCTGGCAGTATTTTCGAAAGTATGGAGGGCACTTATCTCCATTTATCAACACATGCGTCATCCATCCGACAAGAGAACCATTCAACATTTCCAATAATCAGTCACAATTTCTATAACCATTGTGATGGTTAAATTGTACTTTATGTGCTGATATGTAGGAGCTATACGTGAAATTGGGTGCTAAAATATTGATCCGTGCCACAGATCCCTCTAAGATACCAAGACACAATCAAATCTATATTTAAAAGAAATACAGTGCGTTAAATACGACTCATCCTGATTTGTCATCTTTGCTTAATTTTTTTTATAAAAATTCCTTGCATTCCTACCACAATGTAGCATATACCCCTATACCCTATAGCGGCATTTGAATAAATAATTTATAAAAGGATGAAAAATGACTCAAAATGTTCCCGCCATAATTATGGGCTTTCGTGAAGGACTCGAAGCATTCCTCGTTATCGCTCTTATCCTCAGGTATTTGACAGCAATTGGAAACACACAATTAAAAGGAAAAGTTTACATGGGTGGGGTTGCTGGTATTTTCGGCTCAGTTCTCCTCGGCTTAGGGCTGTTCCTTGTCGCCAATGTATTGGGAGGTGTATCCACACTATCAAAGGCGTGGGAAAGCGGAGCCAGTTTTATAGCACTAATTCTCGTGACAACTTTCATAATATGGATGATACGCCATGGAAGTCAAATGACCTCAACTGTATGTGAGCAGGTATCTCAAAACCTTTCCGCCACAGGAAT
>Ga0190293_1000068_pt1 | contig 36993 bp, 31 predicted proteins | sample 48693001_MG_FD_161671 | JGI IMG/M metagenome (GOLD analysis project Ga0190293, IMG submission 161671) | Hydrothermal vent microbial mat bacterial communities from Southern Trench, Guaymas Basin, Mexico - 4869-30-0-1_MG | ecosystem: Environmental > Aquatic > Marine > Hydrothermal vents >...
CACCACCAACAACATGGATCTCAGGTACATGCTCGGCGACCACCGGCTCCGGCTCCGGCTCCGGCTCGACCGTTGTCTTTGTCTCTTCCTCGTAGGAGGAACGGACAAGGACTACGGCGTCCTCATCGAGACCGGATGACGCCGTCTTTACCTCGAGGTCGAGGCTCTGGGCGCGCTCGAGAACATCCTTGGACTCTCGTCCCAGTTCTCTCGCCAATTCGTATATCCGTACCTTCGCCACAGTTTCCTCCGCGCGGTCAATGCAACCCGATCACTCTTCGTGATCGGTCGCCTCTTGTTGATCTGATTCGTCTTCGGTCACAGCCGTATCTTCAGACGGCTCTTCCTCTTCTGAAGGCTGGGGGCTGACAGCTGAAGGGTCTTCATCAGCTGGCGCCTCTTCTCCGACTGTCGACTGTGAACTGTCAACCGTTGACTGTCCTGCCCCATCACCTTCGGATACCGTCTCGAACTCAACGTCCTCATCGTCTTCTACATCGAGGCCGAGGTCCTGGGACTCGGAGCGAATGTCTATACGGTACCCGGACAGACGCGCTGCGAGGCGGGCGTTCTGCCCTTCCTTGCCGATTGCGAGGGACAATTGGTGGTCGGGGACGATCACGACAGCTGTCGTCTCATCATCCTCGAGCCGTACCGCTTGGACTCGGGCTGGACTCAGCGCCTCAGCGATGAACACTTCGAGGTCTTCGTCCCATTCGACGATATCGACCTTTTCGCCCTTGAGTTCGTTGACAACCTGGCGCACACGCGACCCGCGCGCACCCACGCAGGCACCGACAGGGTCGATGTTGGGGTCGTGAGACACGACGGCGATCTTGGTGCGGTGCCCTGCCTCTCTGGCTATCGCCTTGATCTCGATGTCACCATCGACAAGTTCGGGGACTTCAAGTTCGAAGAGTGCCCTGATGAACTCCGGATGGCTGCGTGAAACGACGATCTGGGGGCCCTTGCCCTCGCCCCGAACCTCGAGGATCCAAGCCTTGACTCTGTTGCCGCGCTCGAGACGCTCGTACGGGATCTTTTCGGAGCCAGGGAGGATCGCTTCGGCATCACCAAGATCAAGAATGGAATACCTGTGGTCAGACTGCTGAACGATGCCAGTAATGAGGTCTCCCTCGCGGCCGTCATAGATATCGAAGATCTGCTCACGTTTTGCATCACGGAGGCGCTTCAGGATGACCTGTTTCGCAGTGGATGCGGCGATCCTGCCAAAGTCCTCGGGTGTATCGAGCCATTCGTCCGTGACGTTGCCGTCCTCGTCGAGTTCCTGGCCATAGACACTGATCTCGCCGGTGTCGGCATCGATCGTCACCCTGGCCTCTTCTGCCGCACCGGGCGTGCGCTTGTACGCGGACACGAGCGCATTGGCGAGCGCTTCGAGAATCGTGTCTCGGGGGACACCCCTCTCTCGTTCGAGCAGGTCGAGCGCGTCCATCAGGTTGTAATCCATCGTATCTCCTACACGTCTTTGCCCGGACGGGCGCCCTTTTCCCATACGAAGACTGTCCGTGCGGACGACACGTCGTCGTATGAGATCTCTCGCTCGAGGTCATCGATATCCACGGTGAATCCTGCGTCACCGCTGCTCGTGATGATGCCCCTATGTTCCTTGGTTCCGTCGACCTCCCGGAAGGTCTTCACCTTCACCTGATTGCCGACCGATTTTTCGAAGTGTCGCGGCCTGGTGAGCTTGCGCTCGAGACCTGGCGAGGACACCTCAAGCGTGTAGGAGTTCTTGAAAGGATCATCAGCATCGATCAATCTGCTGATACCTCGTGAGAGCTCGGCGATTCGGTCCACCCCGACCGGTTCGTCGCTGTCAATGGTGACGCGCACAATCTGACCACCACCAAGTATCTCGACATCGTCGAGTTCAATACCTTCGGCAGCCACATAGGGGTCTATGCGGTCCCACAGCTTCTGGGCGATGCTACTCACCGTACTCCTTACACGCCAAAGAGAACTCTGCCCAACAAAAGAGGCGGGCAACTGCCCACCCCACCGCAGAGATCTCGGTTCGCGACACAATCATAACAGCGGGAAGAAGTTCTCAGTTCTCAGTTCTCAGTTCACAGTTGCGACCGTGACTAGGAATCGAGCGCCAGAGACAATTCCGCTTCTCCCCCGGCCCTCTCCACCGGCCTTCGCGGGGGAGATACCCCGAGGAACGAGGGGGAGAGGGGAAAGCCAAGTCGCACCACTTACCTCGAGCGTCTGTCTCAAAACCACACAAGCCAAGTGGAACCTCCTGGGTTTCCCCCTCCGCCTCGCAAGCTCGGCACCTCCCCCGTCCAAAGAGCCGAGGGAGGAGAAGCAAAGACCATTTCCTACTTCTCCACCGGCCTTCGCGGGGGAGATACCCCGAGGAACGAGGGGGAGAGGGGGAAAGCCGAGTCGTTCGACTTGCCTCAAGCACCTGCCTCAGGAGGAAACCATCAAGCCAAGTGGAACCTCAGGCTTCCCCCCTCCGACCTCGCAAGCTCGCCCACCTCCCCCGTCCAAAGAGCCGAGGGAGGAGAAGCAGAGGCCTACAACGCAGCCTGCACGAGGTCTGTGACTGTTGTGACGGCTTCGTCTATCGCTATCTCGCTCGATTCGCCTGTGCGACGGTCTGACATCTCGACGATGCCGTTCGTAACACCCCGGGGGCCGACGGTGAGGCGCAGGGGAACACCGATCAGTTCGGCATCGTTGAACTTGACGCCTGGTCGCTCAGCCCTGTCGTCGAGAAGCACTTCTACGCCACGATCCTCGAGCTGTACATACAACGAATCTGCAGTGGCCATCGTATCTCCATCGTCAGGACGGATCACCGTGATGATGACGTGAAACGGTGCGATGGCCATCGGCCAGATGATGCCCTTGTCGTCATGGTTCGCCTCAACAGACGCTGCCATGTTGCGTTCGACACCGATCCCGTAGGATCCCATGACGATCGGCACAGATTTGCCGTTCTCGTCAAGCACGGACAGGCCAAGCGGCTCGGCGAAGAAAGTACCGAGCTTGAAGATGTGACCAACCTCGATGGTCCTCGAGATCATGAGCGGCTTCCCACACGCCGGGCAGATATCGCCATCGCTCACTGTGCGCAGGTCCGCCCATTGTCCAACAGTGATGTCCCTGTCCACGCTGACGTTGCGCAGATGCTTGTCATTGACATTGGCGCCTGTCGTCATGGAGCTGCGGCCACGGAGTGCCTCGTCGGCGATGACCCGTACATCCTGGACGCCCACAGCCCCGAGGCTGCCCGCATCTGCGCCGAGAAGCGCCACGATCTCCTCTGCCACGGCTTGGCGAACCTCGACCGTGCCGAGCGTGTCCATCAGCTTCTGCTCCTGGACATCGTGATCTCCACGCATGAGGACAAGGAGCAGTTCATCGTCAACGACGTACACAAGGGTTTTGATCTGGCGTGGGGCTGGCGCCCCACCTTCGAACACTTCGAGGTCCACAATGGTGCGGACACCCGGTGTGTCGAATATCTCCGTTGGCAGCACCTGATCTGGGTCCCCTACGGCCTGTAGCGTTGATGTAGCCTTCTCCAGGTTCGCTGCGTACCCGCAGCCGTTGCAGCGGGCGACCTCATCCTCACCGACGTCACTCGCCATCATGAACTCGACAGATTCCTTGCCACCCATCGCCCCTGAGGACGCTTCCACCGTGAACGCATCTATACCGAGCTTCTCGAAGATGTTCATATAGGCCTGGCGGTGACGCTCGAACTGCACATCAAGGCCTTTGCGGTCGATGTCGAATGAGTACGAGTCCTTCATCGTGAATTCACGCACACGCAGGAGCCCTGACTTCGGCCTTGCCTCATCACGGAACTTCGTCTGGATCTGGTACCACAACTGGGGAAGCTGCTTATACGACGTAAGCTCTGAAGCGACGGTTCCAAAGATCTCCTCGTGGGTTGGCCCGAGAACAACTGAGGCTCCTTTGTTGTCCACGAACGACATCATGATGTCGCTCATTGTGTTGATCCGCCCGGTTCTTTCCCAAATCTCGATCGGGTGAAGCTGCGGCAACAGGAACTCCTGCCCACCAATGGCATTGATCTCATCGCGGATGATCTGTGCCACCTTCTCCCTGACGCGCTGGCCGAGCGGAAGCATGGAGTACACACCAGCCATCAGCTGACGAATGTATCCGGCGCGTACGAGAAGCTTGTGGCTCACCGCCTCTGAATCAGCAGGGTCGTCTCGTAGGGTCGGGATGAAGGCATGGGACCAGCGCACAGTACTCCTGGGTGGTAGTTCGGCGTGAGGTTAGCGGCGTGTTAGTTCGAGCCCTCAGCGTCCAGAAGGTCCTTGACCGCCTGTCTCTTCGCAGCCGTTGCGTTCACATCTCCCTGTACCGACATGAGTTCGAGCCTGGTCTCTTCGGCAAGATCCGCTGCGTTCACATCTCCAGCGGCAAGGCGGGCTTCGGTGCCCTGCTCATTGAGGAGCTTCGCCTCCTCGATCAGAGCGTCAACCATATCGGCTTCAGGCACAACCCGGACGACTTCTCCCTTGATGAAGAGGTGTCCCCTCCCCTTGCCTGCTGCCAGGCCAAGGTCAGCCTCACGAGCTTCTCCCGGACCGTTGACGACACACCCCATGACCGCCACCTGTATCGGGAACCCGAGCGCTTCGAGTCGCTCATTCGCCTCGTTCGCAACCTTGATGACGTCCACCTCCGCCCGTCCACATGACGGGCACGCAATGAAGTCGAGCATCGTGCGCTCTCTCAATCCGAGATACTCGAGTAGAGCCCTACCAGCCTTGGCTTCTTCGACCGGGTCTGCAGTCAATGAGAATCGGATGGTGTCGCCGATCCCCTCGCTGAGGAGAGTGGCTATGCCGGCCACGGACTTGATGAGGCCACCGGGAAGCGGCCCAGCTTCGGTAACCCCGAGATGAAGCGGGTAGTCCGTCGTGTCTGCGAGGAGACGGTACGACTCGATCATCAGAGGAACGGTCGAATGCTTCACGGAGATCTTCACGTCGTGGAATCCAACATCGTCGAAGTACTTGACCTCTTGCATGGCAGATGCGACGAGCGCGCCAGGGACGGGGCCTCCGAACTTGTCGAGAAGGTCCTTGTCCAGCGACCCTGCGTTGACGCCGATGCGAATCGGGATTCCGGCATCCATAGCAGCGCGGGCAACATCCTTGATGTGCTGCTCATTTCGGATATTGCCAGGGTTAAGGCGCAATGCGGACACACCAGCCTCGATGGCTGCAAGTGCAAGGGAGTGCTGAAAGTGGACATCCGCAACGATGGGGACGGGCGACCTCGGCATCATCTCAGCAATGCCACCTGCCGCCTCAGAAGTGTTGCAGGTAACACGGACGATGTCGGCGCCCGCAGCCGCGAGGGCGTAGATCTGGGTGAGCGTTGCGTCGACATCAGCGGTCTTGGTCGTCGTCATCGATTGAACAGAGATCGGCGACCCTCCGCCAACGTCGATGTCGCCAACACGAAGCTTGCGGGTCTGTCGGCGATCGAAGGTCATGTAGGAAGAGTAAACGGTTCACAGTTCACAGTTCACAGTTTGAAGAAAGCCATCAGCTATCAGCCGTCAGCCGTCAGCAACGGAGATGACGCGAGATAGCACGGAACTCAGTACAAATCCATACTGGGCTTCAGGATCTTGCTGATAGCTGATAGCTGTCGGCTGGTTCAGCCTATCGGTTTGAAGATGTCCAGGTAGACACCCATGAGGCCGATGCTCACGATGAAGATGAACACCACTGCCGCAACGGGGAGAAGCTTCTGAACATTGGGTTCCCTGCCCGTCACCTTCTCGTACAGCGCAACAGCAAAGTGTCCACCGTCGAGCGGGTAGAGGGGCACGAAGTTGAGAACACCCACGAAGATGTTGACAAGTGCGAGCAGTTGCAACGTCGACTCGAGTGGGCCAGCGATCCGGACAAGGCCGATCGGACTGATCGGCCGCACGGTTTCGAGGACCTCCTCGTTTCCTCCGAACAATGAAGCCACGAGAGCAGGGAAACCGAGGACCATCGCCCACAGGCCCTGGATACTCTGCACGAAAGCATTGGCGAACTGACCGATCGCGACCGGGATCGCGCCGAGGAGGCCCGCCGTCTCCACCACCGGTTCCGGCGTAACACCGAAGAATCCAGACGCCTCGAGTACTGGTTCACCATTGGAATCAAGGAGAATCTCACCGTCTACGATGATCGGTCTGTCGATCGTTACCAGCGTCGTTTCGAGGTCGATGATCTCGCCATCCCTGTCAACGGTGATGGTGACCGTGTTCCCCCCGTTGTCCTGAGCGAAGTCACTGAACTCCTCCCAGGTCGTGATCGACGTGCCGTCCACCGCAATGATCGTGTCTCCGGCCTGAACCCCCGAAAGGGAAGCTGGTGTTGGTTCGCCTGATGACGGCAGTTCTTCACTCACCGCAGCGATCGTCGTTGTCCGTATGAGTTGCCCCTCGGTGTCGGTGGCGAAGGTCCCCCATGCCCAGGCAACGATCCACAACAGCACGATGGCGACAACGAAATGGCTTGCGATGCCCGCAAGGATGACGATCGACTTCTGCCAGAACGGGGCCACCCGATAGGTTCTCTGCTCATCGCCAGGCTCGACCTCTTCGAACGGGTTCATCCCGACGATACGAACGAAGCCACCCAGGGGTATCAGCTTGAGCCCGTACTCGGTCTCACCGCGCCTTCCCGACCACAAGGTGGGTCCGAATCCGACGAAGAATTCCGTCACCTTCATGCCAAATGCTTTCGCCGCGACGTAGTGGCCACCTTCGTGGATAACGATCATCAGGATGAATCCGATGATCATGACCACTGGTCCCATGGAGTTCCCTTACGTCGATTGCAGGCCGGAACCAGAAAGGTACTGACCTGGACCAGATACCAGAGAACAGACGTCAGAATCCAGAGTCCAGAGACCAGAAATCAGAAACCAGGTATCAGAAACCAGGTATCAGAAACCAGATGCCAGATGTCAGATATCAGAGACTAGAAACCAGAAACCAGAACACAGACGGAACGAATCGCTACGGGCTTTTCGGAGTCTGTGCTCTGTGCTCTGTGCTCTGTGCTCTGTGCTCTCTCCTACTCACTCGAAACTTATGGCATCCAGGATGTTCATGCGAGCTGCCTTGCGTGCTGGCCAGATCGCTGCGAAAACACCAGCAACCGCTGCGAGTATCAGCGCAAGGATCACCTGGCTGACAGGGATACTGAACGCACCCAGTCCTTCATCCGCCAGGGCCCTGACGACAGCCCATCCGAGAACGATGCCGATGCCAACACCTAGTAAGGCACCGAACGTGGCAACGATCACCGCTTCCCAGCGCACCATGCGGCGCACCTGGCGCCTGGTCATGCCTACTGCCCGCAGCAGTCCGATCTCCTGGGTTCGTTCGTACACAGACAGCGTCAACGTATTGGTGATTCCAAGGATCGCGATGACCACTGCGAACAGCAACAGACCGGTGAACAGCACCAGGGCCTGATCTATCTGGCTCTCCGCTTCAGTAACGATGTCCGACTTCGATTGCGCCTTGACATTGCCGTAACTTGCAACGGTTGGAGCCACCGCGTCCTGGGCCTCATCGACCGACACACCCTCAGCAGTGTTGGCGAAGATGACCGCATCTCCCTCGTAACGGAAATTGGCCACATAGGTGTCCGTGGAGATAGCGAAGTCCGAGAAGTCGTTCGCCTCGAAGACGCCAACGATCGTAGTGTCCACCGTGCCCGTCGTGAGATACTCGATCGTCAGGGTGTCGCCGACATCATGGCCGCTGTCCTCAAGGTACGACGTGGAGACGATGATCGTCTCGGGTTCGACGAGCGCGGCAACAGCACCATCAGAGGCCCCAAGGGAGAACACTTGATCGATCGTTGCGGGGTCAACCGCAGCGATGAGCTTCTCATCTCCACCCACGACAGCCTTGCCGAACTGCATGGCAGACACAACCTCAAGTTCCTCATGCATCCGTAGATCGTCAGCGAACTCGGGACTGATGACCGCGGGGACCTCCGGGTCTGTCTGGTTCGTCGACTGGAAGGTGATGTCCGCGGGAAACAACTCGAACACCGTTTCCGAGACCGAAGCCTTCGTCGATGACGCGAACACCGAGAAGAACACCACAAGGGCGACACCAACCATAAGAGCGGACGCAGTCGATGCGGTACGTCTCGGCTGGCGTTTCGTGTTCTCCTTGGCCAGTTGACCTGACACACCGAACAGCTTCGGCATCGGCCAGCCGATGATGTCGGCAAGTGGTCGTGCAGCGAGAGGAGCCAGGATCGAAACACCGATGAACCCGATGGCGGCACCCAGCGCCACGTACAGAAGTGGGTTCGAGACACCAAGGAACAGCCCGATAGCAAGGAGCGCTACTCCTGTACCTGTCACGGCGGCCCCAACGACCGCTCGTTTGTGGAGGCTGCGGCGTGGCGTGCGTGACGCATCTTCTCGAAGCGCCGCTATCGGTGGGATTCGAGACGCCTTGCGTGCAGGCAACAACGAAGAAGCCACGGTGAGGAGCACACCCACCGCCATACCAATGACAACGGTGCGTGGCAGAAGCACCATGCCGCTCTGAGTCAATCCAAGTCCGACTGCATTCATCAGTGCTCGGATACCCAGCGCGAGAAGGAAACCGAAAGCGATGCCAACCACCGAACCAACCACACCGACGATCAGCGCCTCGATGATGACCATCGAGCGGACCTGACGACCCGTGGCACCGAGCGCACGCAACAGCGCAAGCTCGCGGGTCCGCTGGGCGATGATGATCCGGAACGTGTTCTGGATGATGAATCCACCAACGAATATCGACACACCGGCAAATGCGAGTAAGCCGACACTCAAGAAGCTCAGCCCTTCGCTGATCTCCGCGGCCTGTTCATTCTGCTCAGTCTCTCCGCTAACGGCTTCAACGCCCGGAGGGAGAACGTCGGCTATGGCCGCCGTCAACTCGTCTGGATCAACGCCCGACTCTGCTTGCACAACGATGCCAGTGAGTTCGTCTCCATATCCGAACACGTGGCGAGCCTCTTCCAACTCGAACGCGATCAGTGTTGCACCGAGCAGAGAGTCCGCGTCTCCGAACGACGCAAGTCCGACCAGCTCGAAGTCGTCTGGCCCGTTGAAGGCCACCACGGTCACGGTATCTCCGATCTCGAGACCCGCGTTCTGCGCGCTATTGACGTCGACTACGACTTCGCCGGGACCTTCGGGTGCTCTGCCGTTACCGTCCTTGATCTGCATCGGATTCAGCTCAGGGATAACCGTCCAGGAGAATCCGAGGGTCGGCGGACCTTGACCGCCGACTGGATTCCCGTCGCTGTCGAGAACCTGGGCCGATACCGAACTCACGCCACCGTCGGCAGCCATGACGCCGTCCACAGCAATGATGTCGTCGTACACGGATGCAGGAAAGGGCTCAGTCGCAGCTGAGAAGTCGCCCCCAGCCGATCGCACGCTGACGTCGGTGCCCTCGTATATCTCGCCGAGGAGTGAATCGAACTGGGCGTTGATGGTGTCGGTGAAGATGAACGTACCAGCGACAAGGCTGACGCCAAGCACGATCGCGACACCTGTGAGTAGTAGTCGAACCTTGTGAGCAAAGACTGATTTGAACGCTGTGCGTATCACGTCCTAAGCCCCAAGCTGCTTGAGGCGGTCGAGGATCGCATCGGGAGTCGGGTCGTGCATCTCGTCGACGAATACACCATCTTCGAGGAAGATGACGCGGTCGGCGTACGCCGCGGTGTTGGGATCATGGGTGACCATCACGATGGTTTGTTCGAACTCCTTGACCGCTCTGCGCATGAACGCCAGCAGTTCGGCCCCTGACTTCGAATCGAGGTTGCCACTCGGTTCATCTGCGAAGATGATCGCCGGTTTCGATACGAGCGCTCGCGCTGCTGCAACGCGCTGCTGCTGTCCACCAGAGAGTTCCGCTGGAAGGTGATCGAGACGATCTGAAATACCAAGGATCTCGATGATCTGGTTGTACCAGTCGGTGTCGGGCTTCTCCCCTGCGATCGTCAACGGGAGAACGATGTTCTCCTGCGCGTCGAGGGTTGGGATGAGGTTGAACGATTGGAAGATGAAGCCAACACGTTCACGGCGGAGCAACGTCAGATCCTTGTCCTTGAGCGTTGCCAGGTCCACATCACCGATGTAAGCGGCACCTGACGTGAGCGTGTCGAGGCCTGCAAGGCAGTGCAGCATCGTCGACTTCCCCGAACCCGAAGGCCCCATGATGGCTGTGAATCTCCCCCGCCCGAATTCTGCGGTCGCTCCGTTGAGGGCGTGTACGGCGGCATCGCCCTCCCCATAGGTCTTGACACCGTTGTCCATGCGGGCAGCAATATCTGTGATCGTTTGTGTAGTCACGCGTCTTCTCCCGTTTTGATCTCTGCAACGGTATCGAATATCGGCGGAATCCACATCGGCCGTAAGGGTGATTCATCCATCCATCGTGCGGAGGATGTGTTCCATCATCTCACCCCATCGATCAGCTCCCTGGGATGACAAGGCCTGATTCGTAGGCAACAACGACCGCCTGAACGCGGTCCCGCACATCGAGTTTTGTCAGGATGTGCGACACGTGGGTCTTGATGGTTGCCTCAGACACGAAGAGAGCATCAGCTATCTCCGCGTTGGACAATCCACCTGCGAGGTATTCGAGGACCTCCATCTCGCGCCCCGTGAGGCTCTCGACACCCGGATGCGGTGTGCCCGGGGCGTGGGACTTGCTGAACTCCTCGAGGAGCCTCCTCGTGACGGAGGGGGCGAGGAGCGCGTCACCGGCCGCCACAACACGCACAGCATTGATGAGATCATCGGGAGGTGTGTCCTTCAAGAGGAACCCGCTCGCCCCGGCGCGCAACGCTGCATGGATATGGTCGTCGAGGTCGAACGTCGTGAGCATCAAGATGCGCGGCACGTCTGGCCCTTCACTGTCACATATGATCGCTGTCGCTGCGATGCCGTCCATTACCGGCATGCGAATGTCCATGAGTACAACATCTGGCTGAAGGCTGTCAACCTGATCGATTGCATCTCTTCCATTCTCAGCCTCGCCAACAACCTCGATATCGGCCTCACTGTTGAGGATCATCGTGAAGCCCGCCCTCACCAGGGCTTGATCGTCCACGACCAGTACACGTAGTGGCGCTGTCATGGCGAGGGAAGGGGGATCGTCGCCCGCATACCGTAGCCACCACCCGGTTTCGGCCCTGTCACGAGTGTTCCATTGATGAGCGCAACCCGCTCACGCATGCCCACGTGACCCTGACCGGAGCCGTTGCTGGTCAATGCCTGGGCAGCCCCTCTCCCATCATCGGTGACAGAGACTTGGAGTTCAGCGTCGGTGTAGCGGACGACCACAACGGCAGCGACACCCGGTCCGCCATGTTTGACGACGTTGGTGAGGCATTCCTGAATGATGCGATACGCGTTCAGGTCTATTCCAGAGGGCACCGACCTCGGCGTGCCCTCGATGCGGAGCTCAACCGAGATTCCCGAGTCGTTCATCACGTCGATGAGTGTCTCGAGCGAGTCCAACCCTGGTTGCGGTGCCAGGTCCGCGTCTGGGTCCGTTCGGATCAGTCCAAGCAAACGGCGCATCTCCGTCAGCGCACGGTGACCAGACTGCTCGATCGCACCCAGAGCAACCCGGGCTTGATCCGGGTCGGATGCCAGGACCTTGCCGGCAGCAGCAGCTTGGATTGTCATGATCGTGACCTCGTGGGCAACGACGTCGTGGAGCTCGCGGGCGATGCGTCCACGTTCCTCACTCACGGCATCGCTCGCGCGCCTTTCCTTTTCGAATTCCGCCCTGATCGCTCGCGCTTCGAGCTCGAGTGATCTCTGTTCACGCCTGTGCGCCTCACGACCGAGAATCAGAGGGAGCATCATGAAGCCGAATGTCGAGACCATGGCCGAGGCAGGGACACCGTACGAAACCACTCCGGCTCCGGTCCACGCCACAACAACGATGATGGCTATCGCACCGACTGTCGCGGATCGCCGCTTCGGCATCTGGGCGCCGACAGAATACAGAGCGAAGATGATGCCGATCATCGCCAGGTTCGGCGGATAATCGAGGGCTCGTTCGATCATGAACGCCACGATCACGACACTCAGGACACCTACGGGGTACCGCCGCCGCCACGCCAGGGTCAGGGTCTGGGCCGCAATGAGGAGGTAGAGAAGGGGGTCGATCTCGTGATACGAATCCGCACCGGTTGGTGCGGTCAGCGTCACCAGCACAACAAGGAAGACGGCAAAGGCCATCGCCGAGTCGATGATGAAGCTGCGTCGTTGGCCTATTGAAAACATATCGTCATCGTATCTAGCCGACCGTCGGGGCCGCATCAGCCTCACGAGCGATACTGACATCACCCTTAGGGATGATGGGGACCATCGAGGGCTGTCTACGGTAGTTCATGAATGGCCTCGCGCGCGTACATTCTTGCTTCTGCATCGGCAGCCCTGACGTCGGCGATGCCATGTGGCATTGTGGAATCATGCCGGTCCAGGGCGGACTCCACCACCGCCGCGATGTCGGTGAATCCGATCTGCCCTTCGAGGAAGGCGGCTACTGCAACCTCATCAGCCGCGTTCAACACGGCTGTGGCCGTACCTCCGATCCGCCCCGCTTCGTATCCGAGCCTGAGACAAGGGAAGACGTCAGGATCCGGGTCCTCGAACGTGAGATCGTGACCTGCCAGAGAGAAGGGTTGGTGGACAGCGCTGACTCTCTCAGGTGCTGTGATCGCATACTGTATCGGCTTCTTCATATCGGGGAATCCAAGCTCAGCTTTCACGATCCCATCACGGAACTCGACGAACGAGTGGACTATGCTCTGGGGATGCACCATCACCCCGATGTCATCAAAGTCGATGCCGAAGAGGTAGTGTGCCTCGATCACCTCAAATGCTTTGTTCATGAGCGTTGCAGAGTCGATGGTGATGCGTGGGCCCATTGACCACGTCGGGTGCTTGAGCGCCTGGGAAACCGTCACGGCTCCCAGCTCTTCTTTCGTTGCTCCTCTGAACGGTCCCCCCGAAGCGGTGAGAATCAGCCTGTCAATGCTCGCTTCTGGTTCGCCGTTGAGGCAGTGGTAGATGGCTGCGTGCTCCGAATCAACAGGGATCAGTTCTCCGCCCCCCTTAGCAAGCGCCTCGGCCACGAGGGGCCCACCAGCGACGAGGCTCTCCTTATTCGCTAGAGCAAGCCTGTTGCCGGCGTCAAGGGCAGCGAGCGAACTTGGCAGACCAGCGGCGCCGACGATGCCGTTGACAACGGTGCAGCCGGGAGTAGCGGACACCTCCACAAGGGCGCCTGGCCCGAAGTGGACCCGTGACCCAAGCTCAGATGCGAATCGGTCTCGCTGATCACCAGGGTCCGAGACGCACACAGTTGCTTCCCTATAACGAAGGGCGATAGCGAGGAGTTCGTCAGATCCGCGCCGAGCGGCGATCGCATGGATTGGAGCGTTGAGCTGATCGGCGACCTCAAGGGTTTGCCCACCGATGGACCCCGTAGCACCAAGGACAACGAGGGGCCTCAGAGAATGCCTGCCCACAGGAAGATCACCCAGGCTGCGGGGATCACGAACAACAGCCCGTCGATCCGGTCAAGGAATCCACCGTGGCCTGGGAGCACCGAGCCCATGTCCTTGAGACCAAGGGACCGTTTCGCCGCCGACATTGCGAGGTCACCAAGTGGAGCAAGGATCGCCACCGCAGCCCCGAGTGCGAGCCCGGAGGTCAATTCGAATGGCTGGACGAAATGCAGCAGCGCACCGACCACCATGGCCACGAAGATGCCAGCGACCAGACCCTCGACCGTCTTCTTTGGCGATACCCATGGAGACAGCGGTGTGCGTCCGATCGCTCTACCGATGAAATACTGAGCGATGTCCATTGCCGCAACGGTGACAACGGTGCCGATAACGAGGGGCCGATACGAATCTGAGACGACGATGAGCATCGTGTACGATCCGAGCCCAACCCAGACCATGACAGTGATCGTCAGGGCAAGGTTGCCGAGCGGATCAACTTTGCCAGGCACCACGGCGTAGTACAGCAGGAGTAGAGCGACCGCCAGGACGAACGCAACAGGGATCGCGATAGAACCCCAGAAGTACGCACCGACCGAGGCACCGACGATGCCGATGAATCCGAAGATACCGATCGGCTTGTGGTCCGCTCGCACGAGGGACGTGTAGAACTCGCTCGCCCCCAGGACGAACACGGTCAGTGCGAAGATCGCGAGCACGGGTTGCCAGATCAGCGATGCGAGGAGCGCTGCTATCAGGACGACCGCAGTGATCACACGGGCGATGAGGTCACCAGATGCCTTGGCTCGGACCCTGCCGATGCCTTCGGCTGCGACAACGTCTTCGAATCCAACCACCGTGTCGGTCATGCCTGGAATCGGTGCCGCTATCGGTACCTGTTCTGTGTCCTGGGCTGAGGCAGCCGCTATCGCTTCTGCGAGATCCGTGTGCTCCGTTGTTGCTGTTGAGAGATAGTCGCTCTCAGACAGATCGAAGAGTTCGCGCGATCGCGGTGCGATCGGTTCGGAATCGGGCGCATACCCGCCGTACGGTGCGATCGGGACGAGCTCGATCTCACCTGTGTCCTCAGGGTCATTCGATTCGACCTTGGGATCGGCGGGTGGCTCCGTGGGGTGGGACCCGTCGCCCGTCATGGTATCCATGTCGACAGCGTCGATCTCCACCGTTTCGGCATCCTGGAGATCGCTATCGTCGGTCACATCGACCACGTCAGTTTCAACGACTTCTTCCGGTTCCTCAGGTTGTTCGTCCGTCGTGGAGGCCATCTCGATCTCGCCAGTCTCAGAAACTGATTTCGGTACAGACGGCTCAGGTTCTGGCCCTGGCTGTGCATCTGGCTCTGGAGTCTTCGACGACGCTCCACCCGTGAAGGCCATCCATTCCGCGATCTCGTCTGCATCGTCGGATACGAGGTCCTGGTAAGGGTTCGTCGGATCTGTGGGGGGCCCAGGCTGTTCATCAAGCCAATCGTCGAAATCGCCGGATCCGCCCTTTGTGGTGTCATCAACCATGATGTGCGTACCGTACTCGATAGTCGACGTTTGCCACGCCACCGGTGGGTTCGGCCGCTGAGCGATCAGACCTCAAGGAGTTCCTCTTCCTTACGTGCGAGCGCGACATCGATGGCCTCCGTGTGCTTGTCGGTGAGCATCTGGAGTTCCTTCTCAGCCCTATGGATGTCGTCCTCTGAGATGTCTTCGGCCTCGATGGAGTCCTTGACGTGTCTACGCACGTTGCGAATAGCGACCCTGCCCTCCTCAGCGAGAGATCGGACAACCTTGATCAGTTCATGCCTGCGCTCTTCGGTGAGGGAAGGGAAGGCGAGTCGGATGATATTGCCATCGTTGGATGGGTTCAGACCGAGGTCTGCTTGCTGGATGGCGCGCTCGATCGCAGGGATCGATGTCTTGTCGAACGGCGCAACGACCAGCATCCGTGCCTCAGGAACCGTGAAGCTTGCAAGCTGTTGAAGTGGGGTCTGCGTCCCGTAGTACTCGACGGTAACCCGGCTCAAGAGCCCTGGGTTCGCCCGTCCGGTCCGGATGCCACCGAATTCACCGATCGTGTGCGCGACGGCCTGGTCCATCTTGTCTTGTGCTTCTTTGAGTAGTTCGTTGATCACAGTTGCCTCCCGGCATCCACCAGCGTTCCGACAGCTTCTCCACGTACAGCACGAGAGATGTTGCCCTCCGCCGCCATGTCGAAGACCCTGATCGGTAGATCGTTCTCCATACACATCGTAATCGCAGTCGTGTCCATGACACCGAGCTGCTCAGAGATCGCATGCATATAGGTGAGTTCCTGGAACAGCGTCGCATCGGGGTCCTTCGCCGGATCCGCCGAATACACACCGTCAACGCCACGCTTTGCCATCAGAACGGCGTCTGCGCCGATCTCGGCGGCACGAAGGGCTGCCGCACTGTCGGTGGTGAAGAACGGGTTGCCTGTTCCGCCGGCGAACACGACGATCCTGCCCTTCTCCAGGTGACGAATCGCTCTGAGCCTGATATACGGCTCAGCGACTTCCTGGATCGTGATGGCGCTCTGGACCCTGCATTCGCTTCCCGCGCGCTCGAGAGCGTCTCTGAGGGCCACAGCATTGATCACCGTGGCGAGCATCCCCATGTAGTCAGCGCTGGCGCGGTCCATCTCGCTCGCGGCCTCAGAGATTCCCCTGAAGATGTTCCCACCTCCGACCACGATCGCAACTTCATAACCTTCGCTCGCGACCGACGAGATCTCCCCCGCAACAGCGTCGACCGTCACCGGATCGATTCCATACCCCAACTCGGCATTCGCGAACGCCTCGCCTGACAGTTTGAGAACGACCCGTCGCCTCGACATCAGATCAAACAGCCCCGATCTCAACAATCGCCATCTTCGAGATGGAGATGTTCTCCCCCATCCGAGTCGCGAGTTGCTGGACCATCTCACCAACGGTTCCTTCGAAACGATCCGAGCGGACGAATACCTGATCCTCAAGGACGTTCTCCTTGTAGAACGAGTTGAGGCGTCCATCAACGATCCTCTCGATGATGTCGTCGGGCTTGCCCTCATTGCGGGCCTCGGCTGCGATGAGATCCATCTCTTTGGTGACCTCGTCCTGGGGCACATCGTCGCGACGAAGCCACACAGGCTTGGCCGCTGCAGCGTGCATCGCGATGTCGTTCGCTGCTGCGATGAAGTCAGGGCTCTTTGCGACGAAGTCCGTCTCAGACGCCAGCCCGATGAGAACACCGATCACAGGTCTGCCGGCCTGATTGTGCATGTAGACGCCGACGACGCCTTCGCCCTGTTCGCGTCCGGAGCGCTTGGCCGCTTTCGCTATGCCCTTCTCGCGCAGGTAATCCGCTGCCTTGTCCTGGTCACCGCCTGTTGCCTCGAGTGCCTTCTTGGCATCCATCATCCCTGCGCCAGTTGACTTGCGGAGGGCCTGGACGTCTTTCGCTGTGAAGTCGGCCATGATTATGCCTTCTCCTTGCGTTCGGGCTTCGGTTCCTTTGCATCCTTACGTTTCGCCTGGGCGAGCTCGTTGCCTTCGACGCATGCCTGAGCTATCGCACCAGCGATCAGCTGTGCGGCACGGATAGCGTCGTCATTGCCAGGGATCACGTAGTCGACGAGATCAGGATCGCAATTCGTATCAACGAGAGCGATGACGGGGATGTTGAGCCTGTTGGCCTCTGCAACCGCGATGTGTTCAGCGTTGACGTCGAGGATGAACACGACATCTGGCGCCTTGCGAAGGTCGCGCACTCCGCCGAGGACTGCCTGGAGCTTGACGAGCTCTCTGCGCAGACGGATCCTCTCCTTCTTGGGGAGGGACTCCATCTCGCCACTGGTCTCCATCTGCTCAAGTTCGAGCATGTAGAGGATCCGCTTGTGGATCGTCTGGAAGTTGGTAAGCATGCCCCCGAGCCAACGGTGGTTGACATACGGCATCTCTGCTGTCGTCGCGGCTTCCTGGATAGCGGCCTGTGCCTGCTTCTTGGTTCCCACGAACAGGACGACGCCGCCACGTGCGACCGAGTCCCTGACCATGTTGTATGCCTCGTCGGTCGCCTCAAGCGTCTGACGAAGGTCGAGGATGTGAATCCCGTTGCGTTCCGAGAAGATGAACGGTCGCATCTTCGGGTTCCATCGGGAGGTCTGATGACCAAAGTGGACGCCAGCTTCGAGAAGCTGGCGCATGGCTACTGCTGCCATGATGATTCTCCTTGATTCGGGTTGTGTCTTCCGCCCACCCTTTGAGCCCCGAACACCCGCTCGCGCGGATGCACCACACGGGATTGCAGTGGACGTGTGTGATACGGCGAGTGTACATGGCCACACTGTGTATGCGCGGGCAGGTTGCCTTGGCCAACGAGAAGGCTAGGCCCGAGGATGACTCCGCTCGTATGTCTCGGCCATGTGTTTGCGTGTCACAGCCGTGTACAGCTGGGTCGTTGCCAACTCCGAGTGGCCGAGAAGGTCCTGGACCGAACGCAGGTCTGCCCCGTTCTCGAGCAGATGGGTCGCATACGAATGCCGAAGAGCGTGGGGGAACGACCCGACGCGAGCTTGCACCACCCTGCGCACACCACGCTGGTCGAGTGCACCTCCACGCACACCGATCCACAGTGCCTCGGTACCCGCTTTGCGGACAAGGGACGGTCGCCCTGACGCCAGATACCGCTCGATCGCCCGCATCGCGTGGCCGGGAATCGGCACGGTTCGGTCCTTGGACCCTTTGCCGCGTACACGCACGAACGGTCCGGACGTGACGGCTGCAACGGTGAGAGAGGCAACTTCGGAGACTCGCAGGCCCGTTCCGTACAGCGTCTCGAGGAGTGCACGATCTCGCAGATCAATGGGATCATCGCCATCGATGTGGTCAAGCACGTCTGCCAGCGCCATCTGTGGTATCGCTCGGGGCAGTGAACTGGGGATCTTCGGTTGTTTCACACCATCCGCCGGGTTTGCCTCGATGAATCCCCTCTTGGCCTCGTCGGCCAGGAATGCGCGCACTGCCGACACCTTACGAGCGATGGTTCTCGGCGCGTATCCTCGCGTGGACAGACTCGCCGAGAATCGTCTCACCAGCTTGCGATCGATGTCGTGAACATCGTCGATTCCGTAGCGTCCGCTGAACTCGACGAAGCCATCGAGATCGCGCCGGTAGGCGTCGATCGTGTGGGGTGAGAGTCCCCGTATCTCGGCCGCGCGGAAGAGGTAGCGATCGACGTGGGATGAGATCGTGGGACTGTCCATCAGGCAATGGTGGCGTGCTGACAGCCTGACGTCAACGACCCAGCTTCGCATCCATGGCGGCGTCGGAGGGTTCGGTGAGGTGAGTGCCATCTGGGAAGACGACGACGGGGATGCTCTTTCGACCGTCGTTGTACTTCATCACCGTTGCGATCTCGTCCGGATTCGCTTCGACATCGATCCATGTATACGGGACCTCGTTCTTTGCCAGGTACTGCTTGGCTCTGCGGCAATCCCCGCACCAGTCCGCGCCATACATCGTTATCTCGATCGTCATAGATTTCTGCCTTCGTTCAGGAGCCCTACAACGGTAGCGCGTGCATGTGGATCGTCGCTCGTCGGTCAAACGAAGCCTGGGAGCGCAGGGTTTTTCAGATTGTGCCGTACCGACAAATCAACGGACAAGTGTTGTCGTGTAGATGCCCTTGACGTTAGCTATCACGGAGATGAGATACGTTCCATCGAGCGGTGCAACGGCACTGCCGAACAACATGCCGGCATTCGAACCCCCAGATTCCCACACCTCAAGGAAACCGTCAGGTGCGGTGACGAGGAGCCGATCCAAGTCACTCATGCGATCAGACCCCACACTGATCGAATACGTATCGCCCTCCGCGGCGTCGAAGGTATATGAGATCGTCGCGCCTTCAGCAACTACCTCTTCGGTTAGCGAGGTTCCAAAGCTAAGGCTCGCTAGCTCGGGTTCGCTGACGAGGAGCGTGAAAGCCCCACTTGATCGGGGTTCGAGTACAACGAGATATCCACCATCGAAAGGAGCGATGAAGACGTCTCCGACGATGACATCAGCACCCGCCGCTACAACGTACATTGCCGCGTCAATGCCCGAAACATCAACGCCATAGGTCTCCCATCGGCTGCCGAAAAAGATGAAGGACTGTCGTTGACCAGCCTGTGCATCGCCCTCAAATGGCTCGTCGACGTTGACGACGGTGCTCACCTGCCGTTCAAATGTCACGGTGTGATCCCCCTGATTACCGAAAGGGTTGCTCACGACCACAATGCCTTCTCCGCCAGGCCACAGCTGTGACACGCCGGCGGACAGTCCATCGATGCTCACGCGTCCATATTGTCGGCCCGAGTCGCCCGAGACCTCGAGGTATGGGTATTCCTCCGGGCCATAGGTCAGTGTCACGATGATTGTTTCCCCCTCGTCCGCAGCGAACGAGTACACGCTCGCACTGCCATCGCCCGAAGTAGTGCCTTGGACACTTGAGTCCGCCGCGATCGGCGTGACCTCTGGACGATGAATCTCAAGCACATAGGCGCCCAAGGTGGTGCCGTAACCAGATACCTCTGCGGTGTAAGTACCCCCGATTGCCAGCCTCACCACCAACACCTCACGCTCGGCCACGGCCGTGAAGTCAGCGAAATCAATGATCCCACCGGTGTCGTCGACCAGTGTCAGAACCCCATCCAAAGGGTCAAGCGAGTCGAGAGTCAGTTCGATCGTCTCGCCGTCCCCGACGATGAAATCGAATCTCCCGACCGGTTCAGCTGGGGTGAGCAGGCCATCTTGAGGCTCACCGAAATGGGTATCGGATGCCTGGACTCCGGTCATCCTGTCGTAGCTCAGTTCGATAGTCCCTCCGGTGCTCGAAATAGCTTCGATGAAGTAGTGCCCATCGGCAGGCAGTGAGTACGTGAGTTCGAGGCGGCGGACCGTGCCTTGCGATGCATTCCTGTCACCCGAGTTCGGTGATACTCTGGTCGTGCTCGTAGACGCACTGGTCGCGCCCTCGCCAGATGTGCCTTCCGACAGAGTGCCGTCGATAGTCGACACATACGGCTGCACACGGATGTCCTCGGTCGCGGTCGCCTCACTTCCTGGCTGAATCAGCCGAACTTCGACATCGGGGGCCCCACCCAGCGATGAAGAGCTCGAGTCTGCGCTCACGAGAAGCGTGACAACGTCAAACCGTTCCGCGTCGTCAAAGCGGTATCGCTTGACTTCGCCCGCTACAACCGCCGAGTTCGTGTCATCGGAAGTACCTTCAAGTTGTTCGGCAGGTACCTCCAGTGGTGTGGGAGCTGTCGAGAACTGCTCAACGATGAAGCTGGTGAGGCCCATGAGTGCAAGAACCGCCACCGGTATCGCGAACTTGAGTCGTTTTGTCCTCCGTCGACGGTGGAACTCGGTATTGGAGACCCGAATCGGTTCCACGAATCGATCGTGCGTCAACTCGTACCACTTCGTGCCCCGCCTCCGATCGGCGCGAATGAGGTGGGCATCCTCGAGTTCGGGCAGGACCTTTTCACTCTTTCGACCAGGCCCTACACGCGTCTGGGTGCGAAAACCATCGTCCGAGATCAGCTGCTCCTCGAACCATTCGCGAATGCTCCGCTCCTTGACGTGCGTGTTTCCAGCTACGGCAGCAACCTGCGATGCGTAGTACCCGGCTAATGCCTCGTTCACATTCCCGATATGGTCCAGGTTCTCGGACTGGATGGTCGTTGCACCGGCGTCCAGATTCGCCCACAGTTGAGCGCAGACGACCTGCAGCTGGACAGGTTCCACACTCGGGCCGAGCTCGAGCGACGATACTGCACCGCGATCTACGCGTACACGTCGAAGGTCGTCGACCAGTCCCTGCGCGGCATCATCAGCGAACTCGACGCCAGCAGCCTCCGCAGGTTTCTGAATCGCCAACCTGGCATTCGACGGACCGAGGAGCTCAAGGCGATACGTATTGGAGAACCGGGTCGGCATCGACGACGCGTACGGGTCGAGCTGCGCAATGAAGTCCTCTCGCATGGAGAACAGCGCAAAGATAGCCCGGTTACCCATCGCGATTCCGAGTTCCTCAAGGAACACCCGCTTGTCATCCCAGTCCGTGGGGTCGAGCGTGAAGACCTCCTCGAATTGGTCGAATACGACGAAGATATCCAGATCAGGTTCCGCGTCGAGGATCCGCTGGAAGTAGTCCTTGAGGCTGATCGAGGCGAGCTCGTCTGGCGTCAGCTGCTCGTCGTGTGGTCTCGAGCGCTCAAGGGACGAGAGAACAGAAAGCCGATAGCGATTGGCGTCTGGCGTCTCGAGCGGTGACTCGTATCCCACTCGTACTGTCGGTAGAACGTTGAACCGTCTTCGCTCGAACTCGGGCCTCAAACCAGCCTCTATGAGAGATGTCTTCCCTGCTCCAGATTGCGAATACAACAAGACGATACGCTCCGAGAGGATCGCACCACGCAGTTCGTTGATCTCACGAACACGTCCATAGATCGATTCTCCCTGTTGCAAGGCTCGAGGGCCGGCATACGGACTCGGCGGAGCATCCTTGGGATCACTGTCGGGGGAATCGGATGTGGGATCGATGCTGTCATCCGTCATGCTCGCTCCTCCCAGCGTGCCGCGAGCTGACGGGCAAACTCCTCAACAGTCGACCAGTAGATGTCAATCGACGGTACGCGGAAGCGTTGGAAGTACCTCTCGATGTAGCGCCGGGCGTCGTCGATCGAACTCGCGCTCTCGACATCGATCTGTGCCGCAACGTGCTGAAATTGCCCGAGCCGTCGCGCCGACTGAGGGCTGATGAGGCTTCGCAGGAGCACGCGCACATCCCAATCGCCCAGGCCGAACCCCAAGAAAAGAAGCGTTGAATCTGCGAGTGCCTCCCGGACCGGGCCCGGGATGAGTTCACGATCGCGTGCAACTTCGGCCAGAAACTCGAAGTACTCGTCCTCAGCAATGACGATCGAATCGGGGTAGTCGATCGTGCCGTAAATGTGAAAGACCAGCGGTCGCTCGATACTCGGCACATAGTCCCTGTCCTGGATCAGCGGCGACACCGGCCATTCGTCGGGATCGACCTCAGGGTTCCAACGGCAAAAATCGACGACGGGGTCCTTGCCCTGCTCCCTGAGTGCCTCGGTGAGTAGGGACGTCGCCTGTGCCGTTACATACACTTTGCATGGCATCTGGGCAAGCACCGTGTGCGGTTCCGTCGCGAACGATTCGGAGGCATCCCTCCAGACGGTTAGCGCCATGTCATTGAGCCCGATCTCATCGTCATCATCGAGGATCTCAGGGAATCGCTCCCGAAGCCTGGCACGATAGAAGGTCGCCAGTTCGGAACGAAGCTGTCTGGGCTTTTTCTGGACAGCCACGAACTGGGCCACCTGGGGCAGGTCAGAGTGTCGGTGCCGCTCCAGCGGGAACCCGAAACCCTTCGCCCATGCCTGGGCATGGTCCTTCCTGGTTCCGAAAAGCCAATCGGCCATTCCAGTTCCCAGAATCGGAGTGCACTCGTGCGCCTTCATCGCCGTAACAACCGTGTCGAGAAGCTGAGCCGAACGTGCGTCAGGACGGCGTGTTCGGTACTGGCTCATGAGGTTGTCGATTTCGTCGCCAACGGACTCCACGATGTCGGGATAGCGCCTGAGCCGCTCAAGGACCGCCACGACGGCTTCGGTCTCGTCGGCGTTGGGCAGTCTGACCTTCAGATCGGCAACCAGGCTGCGTTGCTCATCTCCCGAGATACTGGTTTGACCGACGATCTTTCGCGCGGCAGTGAGGTCCACCACGGGGGCGGGGGGCCGTGGCGGCATCGGATCCGGCAATTCCCCGGACCGACCTGCCATCGAGACATCGGCGATCAAACGAATCCAGTCATCGTCGGATGGATTGATGAACGACTCCACCTGAATCTGCTGAGAGGTAATCACATCTGGACCGTCGAGAACGTCGATCGAGCTCACTTCAATCGGCATGATCCGCCGATTCGTGGCAGCCGCCCAGGCGACCTCAAGTCCGCAAGCCTTCGAACGGAACGAGTCAGGGCTTGCAACGAAGAGCACAAGATCTGACTCAGCGATCCTTTCCAGAATCGCATCCCACCATTGTTGTCCCCCGCGCAGGTCCTCATCGAACCAGACGTTGTGGTGAGCGATTGACAACTTGTCGTGCAACGTCTCGACCGTTTCGCGGTCCTGGTGTGCATAGCTCAAGAAGATGCGGAGCTGAGGATCTCGTGTTTCGTGAACCATTGCTCATTTCCCGCGGGGAAGTAGACCTCCATCCACCATACACCACGAAACGGTCCCGACGCGACTGATATTCGTGAGCAGGCACCGTTCGTTCCCTGTGATGACTCGTACGAACACGACATCACGCCAGCGGGAAGTCCACACCCCTGGGGCTTCGCCTGTGTAGGCTCGGCTACGTCGCCAAGGATGAACTCAGTGGAACTGTTCAAGCAACTGCCAATCGGACATAGCGCTGGTTCCTGGCCGCCCTTCCCTGATGAAGACAAGAGCACATACCCGGCTCTCGCCGAACGGTTCGAGGTTCTCGACAGCGAAGTCCTGCCAGCGTTTCTCGAACTGGATGCGGTAGCTACCTCTGCACAGATTCGCTATCGACGGTTCCGGTTGACGTTGATGACCGGAGCTGGCCTCACGACCATCGCTGGCGCACTCCTGGCGGCACTCGGTGGCGCGACGTGGCCAGGGTTGATCGTTGCTGTACTCGGCCTCGCTACGACTGCCCTGGCGAATCTCTATCGACGTGACCAGCCTCTTGAGCGATACCTGATCGCTCGGGCCAAGGCCGAGCACCTGCGTTCGATCTACTTCCGGTATCTGTCAGGCATCGACGGTAGCGATAGGCGAGCACTGGAAAAACAAGTAGCGGCAATCGCTCATTCAAGATCATCTGAGGCCGGCAATGGCTGACGAAGCACTCGACGAGTTCCTTGCTGCGTACGACCTCCACCGGATCAAGGACCAGGAGCACTACTACGCCGACCGAGTGAAAGAGTATGTCGTCGCGGATCGGCAAGCTGGTGGATTCGCTGAGGCATTGTTGTTCCTCGCAGGTGTTTGCGGTGTAGTTGCTGCCGCGTGGCCCACATACGCACTTTGGCTCGGAGTAGCTGCAGCTGCCTTCGCTGCCACGGCGACGGTGATAGCTGGATGGGCCGAACTGATCGGGTTCTCGAAGAACGCCAACATGTTCCGCACCGCTGGTGATCGCCTTGCCAACGAGCGGCCCGATCGTCCCATGGGCTCGAGGGTCGACAGCAGCGAAGCCCAGGTGTACGTCGCACGGATGGAGGACATCCTCCTGAGTGAGGTCCGTTCGTGGGGCAAGGAGTGGGGACACCCGGACGACAGCCCTCCTCCCTCGGATTGAGGTTGTTCGAGCGCGGATCAACGTTTGAGGTGCTCGATTACACCGTCAAGGTGTTCCGCTGCGTCGATGTCCTGATCGAACAGCCCGCGATACAGGTTCAGGTTATCGATTGTTGTTTCATGCATCCAGTGGCCGACATCGAGCGATACAAGTGACTCGATCTCCCGGATAGCGGCGGCCCAGTCCCTGCCCGCGCACGCCAGTTCCAAACTCGTTGCGATCTGCCAGTACCGCTCTTGTTCGCTGTGGGCTTCCGGTGCGTTCTCCACGGCCATGCGCACGACAGGGACGAGGTTCGCTGCCACATCCACATCCTCGGGTGTGCCGCGTGTCAGCCGCAACGTGATGGCATTGATACCGGGGAAGTAGTCCCGCATGTCGGCCCTGAGCGCGTCCTCGTAGGTCTCTATCGCCTTGTCAATCATGTCCCTGGCCTCGGTGTCATCTCCGGATGCGACCGCTGCATGGAACCACCCCTTGTAGATACGACCTCGTATCGCCAGTGTTTCTGCGGTCACAACACGGCTATCGAGTGTGTCGAGGCTGGCGAGAGCGGACGTTCGAAGGACATGTCCGACGGAGCTACCCCCGTCCTGATCGCTTGCCTCGGCAAGACGGTTGAGAGCAAGTGCCAACTGCTCTCGCACCACCGGTGTCGATCGGAGTTCGGGAGGCATTCTTGGGAACAGATCAACCATGTGCTCGTACGCCGCACACTCCCGGTAGCCGATATACACGCCAAGCAGACCGGTGTCGAGATCGGGGGTATTGCGAGCAGGCGTGAGGAGTTCGCTTTCAATATCCTGCAACGCCTCGACCGATGCGTCTCGGTCACGCAGCGTCAATGCGGTTCGAATACGGCGTCCGATCTCCGTCGTGGATATGCGCTCAAGGAACACATCGGTCTTGTCGTGCTCGAGACGCCCTCCCACGGCCCAACCGGTGGCGTCGAGCAGCGGTATTCCATGAGGGAGATCTCCATCAATCGCCTGGTGCACTCGCTGAGAAAGGACATCGTGGACACCGTCATCAGCTTCAGGGTCGACTACTCCGTCCCGACCCACCGAGTACCACACAACGTCCGATGTTCCAGGGACGCTGATCGTTTCTCCCTCATGTGATCGCGCAGCGATGAGGATCGTTGGGCGGGAGTTGACGCCATCACGCACGCCGATCATGTAATTGACACTCGGATTCTCAGATGTCACGTCTGCGATGACAAGATCAGCGATGAGTAGACGTTCGAGCATCGCATTCTCGACGAACTCACCGCTGCTGGCGACCTCTGCGCGCACACAGATGAGTCCCGCGTCCAACGCGACCCGCTCGATACGGCCGAAGACATCATCAGAATCGACGTTCGGCCCGACATCGCTCGATGACTCCACTGACCAAGGTGGCAACACCACGAAACATGTGAGAGCGGGACGGGATCGAATCATGACCCCACGATACTCACACGGTCGTCGACGAGTAGCTTCTGGGCGATCCTCACGGTTCTCGATCACGGCGCACAGAGCGGCTCAAGGAGGCTGAGTACCTCGGAGAGATCGTCTGCGCCGAAGATGGGGAAGGCTCCGTCACGGATGAGGAGGTTCGTGCCTATGGATGCAACCCTGTCGACGTCGCCAGGGACGGCGTAGACGGGAACCCCGTAGTCGAGAGCGATCCTGGCTGTGATCAGGGCACCCCCTTTGACACCAGCCTCGACCACGAGCAGTACATCGGAGAGGCCCGCGATGATCCTGTTCCTCGTCGGGAAACGCCAACCTTCCGGAGGAGTACCAGGTGGGAATTCTGACATCACCACTCCCCCCGTTTCGAGCACCGCAGCGTGGAGCGCCTTGTGGCTCCTTGGATACACCACATCGATTCCCGAGCCGAGAATCGCCTGGCAGTGTCCACCGGCCGCCGTCGCGCCAGAATGCGCCGCTCCATCGATTCCCCGTGCCAGACCACTGACGACGGACCATCCCCTTTCCGCCGCGACCTGCCCGTATGCCCGTGCAAGATCGATCCCGTACCTTGTGCACGTCCGCGTCCCAACGATCCCGATCGCTGGAGCTTGCGTGCCCGCTCCCCTCATGAACAGCCATCGCGGGTGACCGGTGAACGGCAGGAGACGCTCAGGGAATCCGGCTTCAGCGCTGCCGATACACGTGACACCGAGTGCCGACATTTCCTCGCGCCGCTGCGCCGCAGTGACTCCGACCGCAGCTACCGCATGTGCGCTCGCCTTCGTGCGGCCCTTTCGGATCGCCTCGACGATGGTCTGCTCATCCTGGTACGTATCGAATAGCCCGTCGACGCTCCTGGGTGCCATCGCAGCATGGGCAAGCCTGATCTGGTACTCGTTCATCACCAGTCTCCTCTCAGGCTGGAAGCTTCGGAGATGTGTTTCGTATCCACATCGTTGACCGCATCGAGATCGGCGAGCGTGCGTGCGACCTTGCGCACCCGATCCCAACCACGAGCGGTCATGGCAGGCTCACGGGCGAGGGCCATGAGCGCAGTGCTGGCGGCCTCGGTCACCGGGAGTTCGTCGAGGTCATCACGCGTCAGGTCGCGGTTGAGGCACCCCCTGTCGTTCTGGCGCGTTCTGGCGGCAAGCACCCTCATCTGTACGGATGCTGATGTCTCACCACGGGGCTCCATGAGTGCATCAGGGGCCAGGCGCACGATTGTGAGGCGCATATCGAACCTGTCGAGGAGCGGTCCGGACAGACGCGCCCTGTACTTGTCCTTGTGCATATCCGTACACCTGCACGGTGTCCTGTGATCTCCCTCGAATCCACAAGGACACGGGTTCGATGCTGCAATCACCTGCACGCGCGACGGGAACTCAACGGTGGCAGCCTGACGAGCGACAACGATCGCTCCCTGCTCGATCGGTTGACGCAACGCATCAAGCACAGTGGGATTGAACTCACCGAGTTCGTCGAGGAACAAAGCCCCGTGGTGTGCCAGGCTCACCTCGCCCGGGGTCGGGATGCCAGATCCGCCGCCGACAAGAGCCGCGATGGAGGCGGAATGGTGAGGTGACCGGAACGGAGCGACGTTGGAGACCTCCCTGCCAGAGCCTGCTGCGGCATGGATCAGGCTCACGTCCCTGACCTGGTCGTCTGACAGCGGCGGCAGAATGCTTGGCAAGCATCCCGCAAGCATCGTCTTTCCTGCTCCGGGCGGCCCGACCATCAGCAGGTGATGGCCACCAGATGCAGCCACCTCGAGCGCCCTGCGCGCCTCCCTGTTGCCCCTCACACATGCGATATCCGCCATAGGCCGATCATCCCCGGCTCCAGGGCTCGCCACGGCATCGGCCTCAACACGCCCCTCGGCAACCCCGACCGCGTGTCGCAGCGAGGCGATACCAGCGATCCTCGCACCGTCTGCTCCTGGAATCGCGCTCGTCGAAGCAACCATGCACGCTTTGCCCTGACGTTCAGCCACCAACGATGCGCCGAGGCCTGCCGAAACGGGTCTGACCTCACCACTCAACGAAAGCTCCCCGACGCACACGAACCCATCGAAGTCCATCGGGTCCTTCGACGATGCCGCCAGCACACTGAGCGCGATAGGGAAGTCGAAGGTCACCCCATTTTTTGGGAGATCGGCTGGTGACAGGTTGACAACGACCCGCCCCTTGGGAAACCCGAACCCCTGTTGCTTCATTGCTGAACGGACCCGCTCTCTGGACTCCCTCACCGCCGTGTCTGGAAGGCCAACGATCGTGAAGGAATCCTTCGTGGCACGCAAGATCGTCGCTTCGATCCTGACGGGACGAGGTTCGACACCTACGAGTGTGCATGACGTGACTGATGAGTAGTTCATCTCACCAAGGTACGCCGAGCCTATGACACGAAATCGGACACCAAATGCCAGATGCCAGAGAGTTGACTCTCTGGCATCTGGGAATCGAATCCGCGAGCGATCTGGTCTCAGTTCTCCTTGATGAGGCAGTAGGTGCCTGATATGAGAATGAGTGCTCCGCCGATGACCATCATCCAGATGATCGGCGTGAACGCCACAGGCTGGATCGTCATGTAGTTGTCCAGATTCACCGCGAATACGCCAACGAATGCCTCGAAACGTTGGAGCGTCTCAGGCATCGTCTGGATCGCTGCGGCCGTTGCTGGGAAGTTCTCGCCGAGGAAGGCACCAAGCTCCTCCTGGCTCATACCCATCTGGGCGGCCAGGTCAGGGAGCATCTCCGTCGCCATCTGGTTCCCCATCGCCCCGATTACAGCGAGGGATTGGGTTGCCCCATCGATCAGTTCCTGGGTGTAGATCGGTGCGAGGTTCTCGTTCAACTGGTCAGCATCTGCGGCCTTCGAGGGAAGGCTCAACGCGAACGTGGAAATAAGGAGTCCGGCGCCGAGCACAACGGCAAGGATCGACCACAGTTTTCCCGGTTTGAACATCATCACGCCAACGGCGATCGCTGCGATCCCGGAAAGTGTGATGATCCATGGCACCGTGCTTGCGGGTAGGTCGTTCGTAGGAATCGCATCAGCCGATGCGAACAGTTCCTGCTGGCTGTCGAGCGTATCGATGAGGCCGTTGAACGTTGCTGTTATCTCGGGAAGGGCGGCCATCCCCGTGGCGATATCGGGATACTGAGCGGCCATCGTCGCGCCGAACTCTTCGGGTGTCACGCCGAACGCCTGTGCGAGGCCTGGTACCACGGCTGTTTGGAATTCTTCACCAACCGCTTCGAGGCCAGCGATATCCGCCCTGGCAGTATCGAGAGATTCATCCGTGAGTACGGGGCGGAAATCGTCGATCATCTCCTCGAACGCGGGTCCTACCTGGAACAGGCTGTTCATCATGGTGACGATGATGAACACGACACCCACGACGATCGATAAACCACCACTGATCTTCAACGGGAGACTCACGCTTCCGAATCCTGTTGCTGTCGTTGCTTCGCTGGCCGTTGTCATTGAGGACCTCCAAGTCGCTCGAGCGTGTGCGGCCACCCGCCGCCCATCGCTTGCACCACTCTAGATGTAATTCCTCAGTTAGTTACTTATGGTCTTAGGGATGCAGATTGCTGTGGACTCTCTCCCGCTGACGGCGTCGATGAAGCAAAGACGCACCACGAGGCACAGCATTCATATCATGGAGGCGTCTTGTGATGTTTCATGACTGGAGGATGGACGTGGTCAGAGGGCCTTGGATCACCGTGGTGGCGGTTCTGACATTGGTCGCTGCCGCATGCACCTCAACGACCGAGACCTCAACACCTCCGCCACCTCCTGCCACAACGCTCCCGGCTGTCACCACTACCGCATCTCCGGAGTCCAGCCCACGCCAAATCACTACAACGACAACAGGCGAGGCTGAGGACCCGTGGGAGATCAGGGTGGTGCCCGTGAACGACTACGCCGGTGCCGACGTGAACCTTGGTATCGAGGAGATCATCGACGCAACTGCCATGGTCGAGGCAACAATCGAGTGGATTGGTGAGCCTGGCTCTGGAAGGTGGTGCTGTGAGAACCCACCCCTGGAGGTGTCCGACATCAGGGTGGTCGGTGGTGAATTCCCCCAGGACTCAGAAGGGAAGATCAACGGAATCGACTACCAATCGCTCGACGCATCCCTCGAGATCGGCGACAGGGTAACGATGCTGATGCGTGGCCATACTGCACTCCTCGTCTTCGCAGCCGATGAGAGCCTTGCTCATCCCGCACCTCAGCATCAGGCCGATGCCATTGACGCGATGCGTGTACGAGAGGCCCGGTCAGCCGGTGGATGGGATCCGCTCGACTATTCACCCCTTCGGGCCGTGAGCGATATCTGGACCCGGTACCGCACCGACTGGTGGGGATCACTCGACCAGAGAGCATCTCTCGCTCTGAGCGGAGTACCGGCTTTCCCTGTGGTGTGTTCCGCTGCCGACCTCAACCGTTTGATCGCAGCGTCGCCATACCAACCTTCGCACGAGGGCCTTCTCTTCACGGTCGACCGCATGAGAAACGAGATCGTTGCCGCAGCGACATCTTGTGACTTCGACGAGATCCTGTCGCTGACGGCCTTCGTTGACGGGGACGACACCGACCTGTTCTGGTGGAGCGGTGGATCAACACCCGAGGTCTTTGTCGAAGCGGACAGGAGGTTCGGTGCGTTACGACAACTCGTGCTTGCGCTGACGAACACTGCCTATGAGCCCACCGAGATCAACGCTGAGAACAGTGCAGGAGACAACGTGGACCAAACGTTCTATGTGTGGCCATCAGCCGCCGTACTCATCGGCGCGGCAAATGCCAACACCCCGACGTCCCAAACACTTGGCGAAGAAGAGGCAGCTCGGGTTGCGGCCTTGAACAGGCTGACCGTCGACGAACTCGACGAGAGCATCACACAATCCGCCGGATACGCCCTATTCCGCACCGCTATCGACGCTGCAGGCAGATGGCGGTTCGCCCTCTCTGGAGATTAAGGGAAGAGGTACTCGGTATCTGGTATCTGGTATCTGGTATTCAGCCAGCACCGTCCTCAGTCCAAGTACCAAGTACCAGATACTGAGTACTGCTGATGGCTGATGGCTGATGGCTGATGGCTGATGGCTTTCTTCGTCATCTGCCCTTGAATCTCGGTTCCCGCTTCTCGATGAAGGCAGCTGAGCCCTCCCTGAGATCATCGGACGCGAGGAGAATGGCCTGCGCTTGCTCCTCGAACGCAAGCGCCTGTTCGAACGACATCTCAGAGGACCGGTCGAGGGCACGCTTGATCATCGCTTGGGCCAGCGGGGAGCCGGCAGCAAGCTGGGCTGCAGCGGAATCTACGGCCGCCTCAAGATCTGCCACCGCAACGACAGATGTGACAAGCCCGATCTCCAGCGCTTCGGCAGCACCGATGATCCTTCCCGTCAGAGCGAGCTCACGAGCCCTGGCAAGGCCGACGAGTCTTGGCAGCAGCCACGTTCCTCCGAAGTCGAGAGTCAAGCCGCGCTTGACGAAGATCTCAGCGAAGCGCGCTCTGTCTGTCGCAATGACGATGTCGCATCCGATGGCCATGTTGAGTCCTGCTCCGACCGCAACACCATCAACAGCTGCAATGGATGGCTTGCTCAACCGATGGAGTGCTGTAACGGCTCTGCTGATCACGCGCATCCTCGCCGCGGTGTCGGCAACACTCGGTGAACGAGTGCTCGGTTTGTTCATGTCGGCTCCAGCGCAGAAGTCGCCGTCGCTTCCTCGCAACACCAGAGCTCGTTGGTTCGAACTCTCGAAGCCATTGAAGGCATCAGTGAGTTCACTCCACGAAGCCGCTGGAACGGCGTTCCGACGGCCGGGATTCGACATCGTGACGGTACGGATAGCGTTGGAATCGGTGATGGTGAGGTATGGAGGCATGAGCGTCAGGCTACCCCTTCTGACGTCCACCAGAGTGATATGTCGCTCTGGTGGACGCGAGAACCGGGAGGGTGGGACAGTCGCAACAGGGCGAACAGGACAAGGACGTCTCGATACGCTCTACCATCGTGCCATGTCCGATGCCTATCCAACCAACCAACCCGGTTTCCTGTCAGAGCTCGCAGGCCATGACGGTGAGGTCGTGCACCCTGTTCAGCCCTATCAGGCTGTCAAGACGTACCAGTGCCCCAGGTGCGAAACCGCCATCGAGCCAGGGGTTGGCCACCTTGTCATCATCCCTACGGATGCGCCAGACCTGCGCAGGCATTGGCACAGGGGATGCTGGTTCAAGGAACGTAGACGTCTTGGGTATCACAGGGACGGTTGACAGTTCACAGTTGACGGTCAGAACCCCGGCTGTAATACCGCTATTGGGCGGCTTCCATGATCTCACGAAGCTCACGCTTGAGGTCGTTGATCTCGTCGCGCAGTCGTGCCGCATACTCGAAGCGGAGCTCGACCGCTGCCTCGTTCATCTCCTCCTCGAGGCTCTGGATCAACCGCCTCAGGTCTGGCGTTGTCAGGTCGAGGTTCTCCTTGCGGCGTAGCTCTCTGGCTCTCGTATCGACGCTTGGTGCGTCACTGCTCTGAATGAGGTCGAGAATGTCCGACACCTTCTTACGGATCGTCTGAGGGTCGATGCCGTGCTCGGTGTTGTAGTCCATCTGACGCTTCCGCCTGCGGTTCGTTTCGCTGATCGCCTTTCGCATCGAGTCCGTCACCTTGTCCGCGTACATGAGCACGAATCCGTCGACGTTCCGTGCTGCCCGCCCGATCGTCTGTATCAAGCTCGTGCCTGAGCGCAGGAACCCTTCCTTGTCCGCGTCGAGGATCGCCACAAGGGCAACTTCGGGCAGGTCGAGGCCTTCGCGCAGTAGGTTCACACCGATGAGGGCGTCGTATTCACCGAGACGAAGATCGCGCAGGATCTGCACACGTTCGAGTGTGTCTATGTCCGAGTGCAGGTAACGCGCCCTGACACCCAGTTCGAGGAGGTAGTCGGACAGGTCCTCTGCCATCTTCTTGGTGAGTGTCGTCACGAGGACCCTCTGGTCGTTTGCAGCTGCGTTCTGGATCTCGCCAACGAGGTCGTCGATCTGGCCCTTCGTTGGGCGAACGATCACCTCAGGGTCTACGAGGCCGGTCGGGCGGATGACCTGTTCGACAACCTGGTCTGACTCCCGCAGCTCCCACTCACGGGGTGTCGCTGAGAGCAGGATCGTCTGGCCGATCTTCGCGTACCACTCCTCGAATGTGAGCGGTCGGTTGTCAAGCGCCGATGGCAGACGAAAACCATGCTCGATCAGCATCTCTTTACGGGACCTGTCTCCTGAGTACTGACCGTTGATCTGGGGAACACTGACATGGCTTTCGTCGAGCACCATCAAGAAGTCGTCGGGGAAGTAGTCGAGCAGTGTGAATGGTGCCTCCCCTGGCTGCCTCCCATCCAGGTACCGGGAGTAGTTCTCGATGCCTGAGCAGTAGCCAACTTCTCGCATCATCTCGATGTCATAACGAGTACGCATGCGAAGGCGCTGAGCCTCGAGGAGCTTGCCTCGGGACTCGAGCTCGTGAAGATGACTCTGCAGCTCAACCTCGATGCCGCTGATCGCCCTGTCGATGATCTCCTTTGATGTCACATAGTGCGTCGCGGGATACACCCACGCCTGATCCATATCTTCGATGACCTCACCGGTAATCGGGTTCATGCGGGAGATTCGCTCGACCTCGTCACCCCAGTATTCGATCCTCGTGATGGTCTCGTCGTAGGAGGGAAACACCTCAAGAGTGTCACCCTTCACCCTGAAGGTGCCCCTTGTGAGATTGACCTCATTGCGTTCGTACTGGATGTTGACAAGCCGCTTGATCGCCTCATCCAGAGGAAACTCGACGCCGGTCACGAGGCGGAGCAGCTGACCCTCGTAGTGCTCGGGAGAACCGAGCCCGTAGATAGCAGACACGGATGCAACGATGATGACATCGCGCCTGGTCAACAGCGCAGCGGTTGCCGCATGCCGGAGACGGTCGATCTCATCGTTGACGGTCGACTCCTTCTCGATATAGGTGTCTGTCTGAGCGATGTAGGCCTCGGGCTGGTAGTAGTCGTAGTACGACACGAAGTACTCGACCCTGTTGTGGGGGAAGAACTGACGGAACTCGTTTGCGAGCTGCGCGGCGAGGGCCTTGTTGGGCGCAAGCACCAGCGTGGGCCTCTGGACCTGCTCGATCGTCCACGCGATCGTCGCTGACTTTCCGCTTCCGGTGATACCGAGCAGTGTCTGGAACCGATCTCCGCGTTCGATACCTTCCACAAGGCGAGCGATCGCCTCGGGCTGGTCACCGCTTGGGCTGAAGTCTGAGACGACCTCGAATGGTCGTGTTTCAGCCATTGCCGAGCACCTCATCGATCAGGGCACCAACACTCTGAGCGGTGGCATCCCAATCTCCAGAATTTTCGATCACACGATCAGCCCAGTCTGCCCATTGGGCATCTGACTGTTGATGGCTCATCCTGTTCCGCACGTCCTCACGGCTTGCGCCGCGCCCGACAGCGCGGTCTTCACGGATCTGGACGTCGGCGACCACTGCCACCCGCAGATACGGGCCCTTCGAAAGGACCTTCATCAGGGGGATCTCCACCACGACGGGTCCCGTGGCATCTCCGATACGTCGAAGCAGTACCTGTCCGATCACTGGATGGGTGATCGACTCGAGCTTCGCCAACGCATCAGCATCGGAGAACACGATTCGGGCGAGGATCGTACGGTCGACTACGCCATCTACGACTGCATCAGGCCACGCAACTGCAACAGCAGCAATGGCGCCTGTGTCGCTGTTGAGCACATCATGCCCAACCGTGTCGGCTTCGATCACCTCGAAGCCGCGACGAGAGAACTCGCCGGCGACACGCGACTTACCCGCACCGATACCGCCTCCGAGAAGGAGAACAGGGAACTGAGAAGGGTCGGACGTCGTGGTCATGCCTCGACGATACAAGCCTGGTGTGACAGGAAACCGATCACGCTGCCAGCCCACAAGAGGCTGGCAGCGTCAGGATCAGTTGCGGCCGATGCCGCGTTCCTTGAGTTCTTGCAGGATCGCTTCGAGTGAGGAACCCGCAGAGAACGTCGGCTCATCGGGGGTTTCGTCCTCACGCTGGAATTCGCGACGCCTCGGGGCACGGTCTCCACCGCCACCGCCAGCGCCGGTGCTTGGCTTGCGGTCGCTCCACGTTGAACGCTCCTCCCAATCGGGAAGTGCCTGCTTGATCGAGAGGCTGACCCTTCTCCTCTCGGTGTCGATCTCAGTGACCTTCACCTTGACCTCTTGGCCGATGGAGAGTTCGAGTTCCGGGCTCTCGACATGGTGCATAGCGATCTCTGACACGTGGACGAGGCCTTCGACGCCCTCACCGACGGATACGAACGCACCGAATGGAACGGTCTTCGTGACCTTTCCATCTGCAACATCGCCGATCTCGGTTGAGCGGGCGAAGGTCTCCCAGGGATCCTCCGCTGTCTGGCGAACAGACAGGGAGATCCGCTCACGGCCGTGATCGACCTCGAGGACCTTGACCTTCACCTGGTCGCCGACCGTGACGATCTCGCCAGGATGGTTGACGTGGCGCCATGAGAGTTCGGAGACGTGGACGAGTCCGTCCATGCCGCCAAGATCAACGAACGCACCGAAGTTGACAACGCTGGAAACAACGCCCTGGCGGACATCGCCTTCTTTGAGATCTGCAAGGAACGCGTGACGCTGTTCCGCCTGCTCCTCTTCGAGGTACGCCCGGCGTGACAGCACAACATTGTTGCGGTTACGGTCGAGTTCGATGACCTTCGCCTCAATCGGCTCACCGACGAACGGCTGGAGGTCACGGACGCGGCGCAGGTCGACCAGCGATGCAGGCAGGAAGCCTCGCAAACCGATGTCGACGATGAGGCCACCTTTGACGACCTCGATGACGTGGCCTGTGACGGTCCCGCCTTCGTTCATGATGCGCTCGATGCGGCCCCATGCACGTTCGTACTGCGCACGCTTCTTCGAAAGCACGAGACGACCCTCATCGTCCTCCATCTGGAGGACAAGCGTTTCGATCTCTTCGCCTACCGTCACCACATCCGAGGGGTTCGAGTTGTTCCGAACGGAGAGCTCGTGTGGAGGGATGACACCCTCTGACTTGTACCCGATGTCGACGAGCACCTCGTCGGGATCGATCCTGACCACGACACCAGCGACGATGTCGCCTTCCTTGAACTCGAACACCGTCTGCTCAACAGCCGCAGCGAAGTCTTCAGCGGTCATGTCGTCTGGCACGTCACCGATGGTCTTCGGGGCGCTGATCGCAGGCCGATCTCCGCGCGGTGCCGGCTTGACTGTCACAGCTTCGGAATCTTCGGTGGCTTCCACCACGGTCTCAACAGCCGCTTCAGCGGTCGGAGCCTCGTCAGCTACGGAAGCCTCAGCCGTGAGAGCATCCTCAACTACGGAAGCATCAGCGGTCGGAGCCTCATCAGCTACGGAAGCCTCAGCCGTGAGAGCATCCTCAACTGCAGAAGCATCAGCGGTC
>Ga0190293_1000069_pt1 | contig 36863 bp, 31 predicted proteins | sample 48693001_MG_FD_161671 | JGI IMG/M metagenome (GOLD analysis project Ga0190293, IMG submission 161671) | Hydrothermal vent microbial mat bacterial communities from Southern Trench, Guaymas Basin, Mexico - 4869-30-0-1_MG | ecosystem: Environmental > Aquatic > Marine > Hydrothermal vents >...
TTGGGGTCGCCACTAAGCTGAAACGGCCATTGAGGATCGTTTTTGCTTTGTGATGCTCGAGGGGTGAAAACCCGTAGGGTGAGTTTATCCTGAGCGAGTCGTCAGACGAGTCGAAGGAATCCCCGTTGGGGTCGCCACATCACCCTCAGAGGTGTCGAGTAGTGTAAGAAGCCCGAACTGATGGGCATCTGGGGGTGTTCCAACGCAATGAGTGCTCTCTTCAGCAAATAGTTCCATCTGACAAGATCGGCTTGAGCAACCTTCTCGTTATGAGACCTGAGAGAGAGTCTGTTTCACTCTCTCCTTGCCAGCCTTGTACTCAGTCTTATCGATATCCCCCAAGAGCGAAGAGATTAAGAAGATCTATACGGTGTATTGTAATGGATTATGCAATACCGGATGGGTACTATTTTACCGATAAGATAGTGTCTCACCTGGATTGACACGACGAGAACTGGCAACACCTCCTTGAGAGATTAATCTGCAGGATTGACTATTTGTCTATTTGGCCTATGTTACAAATTGATTAGGAGAGGGGATCAACATGCAGGTCGTAGAGAAGCAACATAAAAGGCTGGAGCGTAGGGCAGGGATCCTCCGCGCACTGGCCAATCCGTCCAGGCTGCTGATGCTGGAACAGATGGAGAACGGATACCGCACTGTATCCGAGCTGACCGAGCTGGTCGGTTCGGACATCTCCACGGTCTCCAGGCATCTGATGGTTCTGAAGAACGCGGGGCTCGTTGATTGCTGCCGTGTTGGGAATCGCCACAGATACAGTCTCAAAGCCGCCTGTGTCCTGAACTTCCTGGACTGCGTGGAGGACATCTTCGAAGGAGGCACCGGTTCATGCTCGCGTGAATTCCTACTTAGCAGGAGTGCGGTGCGATGAGCTTCAGTTCCCAGTGGAAATCCCTGACCGTCATCACGGCAGTTTTCCTAGGTGCACTATTCCTCCCGGTGGGACTTCCCAGATTCGAGACTTCTGTGATGGAATCAATCTACCTGGTACATGACTACGCACGGGAGCATGTTGTGTTCTGCCTGCTTCCCGCTTTCCTCATAGCTGGTGGTATATCGGTGTTCATCCGGGGTGAGGCTGTGATGCGCTACTTGGGCGCAGGGGCGAGAAAAGTGGTCTCGTACGCTGTCGCTTCCGTATCGGGCTCGATCCTGGCGGTCTGCTCGTGTACGGTGCTTCCGCTTTTTGCAGGGATCTACAAACGGGGTGCCGGGATTGGTCCCGCCTCGGCGTTCCTCTACTCTGGCCCGGCCATCAATGTACTGGCAATAATCCTGACAGCCAGGATTCTGGGTCCCGGCCTGGGATTTGCCAGGGCGGTCGGAGCGGTGATGTTCAGCGTGCTGATCGGCCTGCTGATGCAGTGGATATTCCGCCGTAGTGAGGCGGATCGGATGGCGAACATAGTGGAATCGCAGGCGAGGCCTGCGGGCAATGAGCCGGTTCATCGCACGGTATTGGTATTCGCTACGCTGATCGCCATACTGATCTTCTCCAACTGGAGTTCACAGGGCGGGAGTTCAGGCCTCTGGTTCGCGGTGTACCGTGGAAAATGGCTCGTAACGGGCATTGCCGCTACGGTGCTCGCGGCTATGCTTGTCAGGTGGCATGGGGTATCTCTCTGGAAGCTCTTCACAACGGCTGTAGTGGTCATAATCCTTGCACTGCTGGTGCCGGGGACACCGATGCTTGGATTCGGTGCCGGTCTCCTTGGTCTGGCTGTGGCGCTGGGTACCACGAAGGGAGAGTCGTCGGACTGGCTGGAGGAAAGCTGGGGATACGCCCGGCAGATTCTCCCCCTCCTCTTCGGAGGCATTCTTGTGGCAGGTTTCCTTCTTGGCAGACCGGGCAGCGAGGGGCTTATCCCTTCGGTCTGGGTGGAAAGGGCTGTAGGAGGTAATTCCCTGTGGGCTAACCTATTTGCCTCGGTTGCAGGAGCTTTCATGTACTTTGCCACCCTCACGGAGGTTCCGATACTTCAGGGGCTTCTCGGTGCTGGCATGGGCAAGGGTCCGGCCCTGGCCCTTCTTCTTGCAGGACCCGCTCTGTCGCTTCCCAACATGCTGGTGATCAGGAGCGTGATGGGCACTCGGAAGACATTCACATACGTACTTCTGGTCGTTGTGATGGCCACCGGATCCGGACTCCTTTACGGCGCGTTTGCCTGATGCATTCACTCACATGATGAAGATGGTGGTAGATGTATGAGAACCATGCAGAAAATCCCTTCCATGATAGTCTGTATTTCATACTTATCCCTGCTATTGACCGGACTTGCTTGCAGGGAGAACGCGGATGATGCCACAATGTCCCAGGCGGAGTCCGTCGGGGTGCAGGAGGGTACTCCAACTCTTCTGGATCTGGGCTCGCTCTCCTGCGTCCCCTGCCAGATGATGGAGGAGGAACTTGCGATCCTGGATGATCTCACCGGGGATCTGCTGACCGTCACTTTCATCGATATTAATCAGGATCCGGACTCCGCGACAGAGTATGGGATCCGCATCATCCCGACGCAGATCTTTCTGGCGCCTGATGGTACTGTTCTGTTTCGCCATGAGGGCTATATGAGCGCCGAACAGATGCTGTCTCGGTGGATCACCCTGGGATATGACGTGTACGTTGCCGAAGATGATACCTATGCTTCGTGAGATATTCATCACCCTGACCGAGTGGCTCAACGCGGCCCCCCTGCTCGCAGTTGCCGCATCTCTGATCTGGGGGATCCTCTCTATCCTTCTGAGCCCATGCCACCTCGTCAGCATCCCTCTCATCGTCGGGTATGTCGAGAGGCAGTCCAAAGCAGCGGGTGGCAGACCCGTAGCACTGTCAGCCCTCTTCTCCACCGGGATGATCCTCGCCATCGCTGTGACCGGGCTGGTCACAGGGCTCCTCGGGAGGATCATCGGTGACATCGGCACGCTAGGCTACGTCGTACTGTCGCTGGCCGTGATCTATGCGGGGCTTTCAATCCCCGGCTGGGTCCCCCTCCCCCTGAACGGAGCGGATACCAGCCGTCATGCCAAGCGGGTTGGCGGTTCCCGCTGGGGAGCTTTTTTACTGGGCATGATCTTCGGCGCAGCCCTGGGGCCCTGTACCTTTGCCTTCATGGCTCCGGTACTTGGCCTGATCCTATCCGTCTCCTCGCAGAACCTGCTTCTGGCGGTCCTGCTGGGGCTGGCCTTCGCAGTGGGGCACGGTGGCGTTGTAGTGCTCGCCGGGGCGCAGACAGGGAGGATTGAAAAGCTGGCCGGGTGGTCCGGTCGGAGCCGAGCCGCACGGAGGGTCAAGACGTTCTGCGGTCTCCTGGTGATATCAGGAGGCATGTACCTTATGCTGAAGGCTTTCCATATCCTCACCTGATCGGATCCATTAATGAACAGAGAAAGGAGTGGAGCATGAAATTGCAAGTACTGGGCATGGGATGCCAGAAATGCAGGAAGCTGTACGAAGGTGTTGAAAAAGCGATCGGCGAACTGGAGCTGCAGGATGTGGAACTAGTGAAGGTGGAGGACCTGAACGATATCGCAGCCATGGGCGCCATGCTGACTCCGGCACTGGCCATGGACGGGAACATAGTGGTCTCCGGCAGGGTCCCCTCTATCGAGGAGATCAAAAAACTTCTTGCAAATCGCTGAGAGGAAAACCGGTAGTGGCGACAGAGGCCAGTGTTAACAAAAGACCCGGCGGACTCGGGTTCTTCGAACGGTGGCTTACCCTGTGGGTAATTCTGTGCATAGGAGCCGGGATTCTCCTGGGGAAGCTGGCCCCGAACCTGGCCTCTACCCTTGACGGATTCTCCATCCGCGCAGGTGGCGCGCCGGTCATCTCCATCCCCATAGCTGTCTGTCTCTTCTTCATGATGTACCCTATCATGGTGAAGATCGACTTCGGAGAGGTTCTCAAGGCAGGGCGCAACACCAGGCCGGTAGGCCTGACCCTCTTTATAAACTGGATGGTGAAACCATTCACCATGCTTGGGATATCCATGCTCTTTCTGGGGGTTCTCTTTCGGGGGTTTATAGGACCCGATGCGATGGACTTGGTGCGGATGCCTGCAGGGCTGGACCTTCCCGTTGGGGCCGTCCACGGGATAGGCACGGTGATACTGGAGAACGGTATGAAGATGCTGCAAGTACCCCTGTGGAGGTCCTACCTCGCAGGATGCATCCTCCTGGGGATCGCTCCATGCACGGCCATGGTCCTTGTATGGGGTTCTCTTGCGAAGGGAAATGACGGACATACACTTGTGATGGTCGCCATCAACTCCCTTACCATGCTCTTCCTCTACGGACCACTGGGTGGATTTCTCCTGGGGGTGGGGAGGCTGCCGGTCCCGTGGGAGGCACTTCTGCTGTCCATCGGTGTTTACGTAGCCCTTCCGCTGTTTGCGGGTTACCTGTCCAGAAAACTCATTGTCCGCACCAAGGGGAGGGAGTGGTTCGACACAAAGTTCCTGCACCTCCTTACCCCGATCACCATCACCGCTCTCCTCGCCACACTTGTCCTCCTCTTCTCCTTCAAGGGCGAGGTCATACTTGAGAATCCGCTGACAATCGTCTGGATAGCGGTACCCCTCTTCCTTCAGACGAATCTGATCTTCTGGATCGGCTACCTCCTGGCAAGACGGATGAAGCTCTCCTACGAGGATGCCGCACCCTCAGCGATGATAGGGGCATCCAATCACTTCGAAGTCGCCATTGCAACTGCTGCAATGCTCTTCGGTCTTTCCTCCGGAGCAGCCCTGGCCACAGTGGTGGGTGTTCTCATAGAGGTGCCGGTGATGCTGATGCTGGTTCGCATCAGCATCAGAACAAAGTACTGGTTCCGACCCCAGAGCATGCAAGCAGTCGTTTGAAAAGCATTCTGTTCACCTGCGTTGGGAACTCCTGCCGTAGCCCGATCGTGGGCTTCTCCGTTTGAGACACATCTGTAGGAGGGGCACCTCCTGAATATTGGGAGGTCTCTCTCTGGAGTCTTCAAATCCTGGGGGAGCATAGGTATTGAGTTCAAGCTTGGAACCCCATGTTTGTGAGTGATTTCTATACCCTTAGTAGAGCACATTACTTCCTCAGGAGCCGTCGACCCTCAGGTTAACCGGGGAAGGAATCCCTGAGAGTATGGACTGCTCTTTCTCTACGCTATATCAGCTCCAGGTCCCAAGTGATGTGACAACATAAGCTGTCTATTCTTCATCCTGGGTAGAATTAGCTACATTGTCCCATGAGGTCAGTGCTACTCATCATTACTGCTATCGTCGACAGCAGCGACACATTCAAGCCAGGACAGGAATAAGTTCGGACTTTGGGTAAGGAAGGGCACTATTTCATTATCAGGGATGAGAATCCGCAGGACAATATCTGAGGCCGGGCCTCATTTCTTCAATAATCGAAGTTCTCAGGCCCGGCCTGAATTCTGAGGTATTTCAGAGCAGTTTGGTACATGTTTATATTGACATTATCCGTATGATTGATGTAAAGTAACTACTAGGGGAAATTCATACTAACTAGAAAAGGGGTTGAAATGAAGAAGAGTATTCTTGTTTTCTGTCTTCTGCTCTTTGCTGGCAGTGCTATTGCTCTGCCGTCATTCTTCGGGCTGAGGGGTCTTAACAGGATAGTAGATGCTAAACCCATAGGTGCGGGAGAATTCTCACTCGCACTCTTCGGTAACCTGGGTCTCAGCAAAGATACGCGTAACGCGTACATCGGCGGGACTCACTACGACGTCGAGGATACCGAATACGACGGTACCGGATACTTCACCATCGGTATCGGCCTCGGCGAGAAGGTCGAACTTGGTGGTAGGGTCACTTATGTCTGGAATGCCCTCAAGAGGGCAGACGCTTCCACCAGAATTGCCGATGCCGGGGACAATGAGACTGACGATGGCTTCAGTGAGGCCGGACTCTCTTTCAAGATCTCTGCCAATCCTGGTGATGCCGGTCTTTGGATCGGTGTAATGCCCTGGGCTGATTTCAGCATCTACGACGGCGGGGACAGCCCTTACGTCACCAACTACGACGGTAACGACGGCATCTGGCACCATCTGCAGCCGATGTTCGAGATGCGTAGGGCAATGATCGGTTACGAGCTCGGCGCAGGCGCCGACCTTCTTATCTCAGCCGATCTCAATCCCCTCGTTCTCCACACAAACATTGGTTTCCACTACTACAAGCAGAACTTCCAGTTCACCGATTACAGGTATGGCACTTCGGACAGCGTAGAGATCGACATGACCGTTGAGGACCCCGTCTTCCATGCGGCTGTCGGACTCGAACTGCCGTTGAAGGGCATCACTCTCTTCGTCGAGAGCGAGTGGAAGCACTTCATGAAGCGCGACTTCGAGCTGGGTGACAACGAAGACTACGATGATATCATCACCATCTCACCCGGACTCAGGTTCCCGACAAGTTCCGGGTTCGCCTTCGATATCACCGGCTCCTTCGCTCTGGATAACTTCGATCCGGAGTGGTCGGACCTCGGCCATGGTCTCTACCAGGCTGGCCGGACTCCCACCAATGTCGATAGATCACATTTCGCACCGTTCCCCGGTGGATATCCTGCTTCGATGAGCTTCGGAGTTGGTCTCATGTACTCCAGCGACCTCAGAGTAGGTCCTGGCACCGGCATCATGTCGGGTACCGTGACCGACGCGCTCACCGGTGACGCCCTTCAGGCTACGGTAGCGTTCCCCGGTTCAGCGATCGAGCCTGCTGTCTCCGATGCCGAGACCGGCTTCTACTCAGCTGAACTTCCTGAGGGCAGTGTTGGCGTCACAGTCAACTCTCCCGGCTACATCGGCGTCGGTGAGTCCGTACAGGTCGCCGGCGGTGTTGATTTCACAAGGAACTACGCTCTGCAGCCTGAGCCTGGTACTGTCATGGGCAGCGTAACGGACATCGAGACTGGTCTTGCCATCGCAAGCGCCACTGTCGCCGCACCGGACGCTCCAGTCAGTGACAGAACCGGCACTGACGGTCTCTACGAGTTCAATGTAAACGAAGGCACCTGGACGATCACTGCCAGCGCCAGCGGTTATCTCGGCGCAACTGAGAGCGTGAACATCCTCAGCGGCGACCTCGCCGTTGTTGACTTCCAGCTTCAGTCCGTCGCCTTCGAGCCGATCTACTTCATCGTTAACCTCTACACGATCCAGCCGGAGTACACTGCGGTACTGGATGACATCGCAGAGGACATCATCGCTAACGGTCTCGTGGTCCAGATCAGTGGACACGCCGACTCCGATTACACTCCGGAGTACAACCAGACCCTCAGCGAGAACCGGGCCATGGCCGTGTACGACTACCTTGTCGATCATGGTGTGAGCCCCTCAAGCCTCTCGACCATCGGTTACGGTGAGGACAGGCCTGCGGTTCCCAACACATCCGCCGCAAACAAGGCTCTCAACCGTCGCGTAGAGTTCGTGGTGCATACCACCGCCATCTAGGCGAGGTCAGCACATAGATAGTGGGGCGGGTCCTTCGGGACCCGCCCCTCGCGTTTGGCCCCATTTTCGACGGTGTTCCGACTGTCTAACATGGCTAACTTGTTACCTGTGAGCATATAAGACGGCTGACCTCAGATCGGGTTGGAATTTAAGCAACTTCGCTGCAGTCCTCTGCCGGTACACGAAGTGCGATAAATTGTTACCATCGACCGCAAGGCCCCATATCCTGCTCCTCAGCTCACTTATCATCATGCCCGTCGTCAGTCTCTGCGGTGGCGACTTTCTTCTCCATTTCGGCAAGCGGTGTATCTGCTGTCCGTCATATCCAGGAGCTGTGAATGCCAGCTGCATCAGTGCATAGCTGAATGCCACCAGGCTGGGGAATGCCTCCACCGCATTCTCCGTACGCACTGCAGACTCGTTCATCCCGAGCAGGGTCTTCTGATCCCTGAAGTTCACCTCAATCTGCCACCGCCACAGATACCATTGAAGCAGTTTTGAGGGTTCCAGCCCTGGAGCCGTGCATATCAAGTAGGCAGGTGGCGAATCACGCTCTTGTTGGTGTAACTGCCGTCCACTGCCACCACCAGATCTCTGTCAGCCGTATCCGGATCAGCATCCAGTGCCGCTCTCAGATCGGTAATGGCCTCGGCACCACGTACGCTTATCCGTGAACTGTCCCGGAGCTGCCTGTGAGCAGCCAATACCGATTCAGACGCCCACCGTGATGGCTTCTTTGGAATGGGACAGTGTCTTAGCATGAACGGTATCGCCCTGGATGCGCCAGGACGATCCTCCTCCGGCAATCCTCCCGATATCTGCAGGAACCTCCCGGCCCATACAAAATTGTCACAGAACTTCGGGCCGGTCGCATCTCGATACCAGGAAGTGCCAGACACCTTCCTGCCGCTTCTGTGCAGCAGAGTGTCATCCATGAATGTCACCACCGGCTGATCGGATGGCAATCGGGATATGGTCTCTCTGCGAATCACACCGAACAGCTTCTCAGCATCGAATCGGTCCCGCTCGAATACCCGGTAATCCGCCGACCAGTCACGGTCATAGCCGCCCGTGGTCGTGATCAGACCAGTCACCGTATGTCTGCCAAGACACAACAGGATGCCCGTCCCCAGCCTGGCGGCACGCTCCCATACGGATTGATCGGTGAAGGCATATCTGCCCCTGCTCCAAAGCTCAAGGTACTTCTCTAGAATTCCTCCGGAACCGTTTTTTTTACTAGGTACTCGGGCACATCACGTCTCCTGAGAGCCATGAGCCCCTTGTCTTCTATGACCCACTCGAATACCTCTCCCTTACTGAACTCCATCGCCTGTGCTATGGCTGAGGGAAAGTTGATGTACCACTGCTCGCTGGCCTTGCGCTTGATGAGTTGGATCTTCGTCGGGAATCCCATGGTCCACTCCTTTCTGTGTTCTAGTTATATCACTAGTCACTCAAATGATACAAATACTGTCACATAAGCGCAAGTCCCTGATTGCAAATAGAAAAGGACCCCAAACTATCTAGTCAGAGGCCAAACGCGAGGGACGGGTCCTTCGGGACCCGCCCCTATGCCTGTCTCTCTATCTGGACGTAATCAGTACAGGGCTGTACGCTGCGGTCATGATTGCGGATTATAGAATCCCTGCAAGCAACACAGTGCTGGAATGTCAGTACAGATCCGGCATGCCCCATGGAGAGAGACCGATCCTCCAGCGCAGCTCCCACTGATCCTCACCCTCAACAGGATCAGAGACCCATATGGGAAAGAGCCCCTCGAGTATCGCGAGCCTGATCAGGATGCCGGCATTGGCCAGAATATTGTCAGGACCGAACTCACCGAAGCTGTCCTCCACCCATCCTGCTCCGAAGAACAGCTCTGGTTCGAGGAAAGGCAGCGGAACCGGCAACCTTTGTTCCACTGTGAAGGAAGCCCGGCCTCTGATATCACTGCCCATATAGCCCGGAAGCGCAGGACCGCTCCTCACAAAGAAGTGCTCCTGCGGGGATAGAATCCCATCCGGTGGAAGGAGACCACCAATTACCCCCCCCTTGAGAAACAGAGCACCTCCGGGCCTGAGCATCCTCTGCACCGGTACGCCTCCCGCTATCCTGCCAAGATAGAACCTCGTTCTTGCCAGCATGGAGCCTGTGAATCTAAGCGTAGTCTGAAACTCGAGGTCGAGCCGTGCATAGGGAGTCTCGTTCCATCCCGGTGAAGCCAGGAGGTCGGCGTCTCCGAAAAGGGAGAGATGATAATTCTCGTCCGAGTAACGGAACCCGGCAGTGAATTCAACACCGTTTCCCTCTTCCACATTCGATGCGCCCAGTATTCGTGTCTGATCAATACTGGCCATGTTCAGACCCGCCGATAGAGAAATGCGGGGATCGGTGGGAACATGTCCGGGTAGAGAGAGTCCCAGGGATGCCGAAGCATTTCCGAGTCCCCAGCCCCTGGAAATACCTGTCTTCAGATAGAGTCCCATATCTGGATCTCGGTAGAGTGGCATATGAAAGGATGTACTCCAGGAAGATGAGCTCTCCTTTTTAAGCGGTATCGAGAGCCCTCCGCTCCATGTCCAGGGTCCGCCGAGGAACGAAGGCAGCGGGGAGGAAAGGCATGCGATCTCCGCCCTCCATGAGCCGTCAGCATATGAGGGAAAACCAGCGATCCAGGTGGTGATATGAGTCGGTCGAGGCAGTGGAAGGAGGAGGGGCTTTATCTGAGTCATGACGGGCATCGCGTTGTTCCATGGTGCCCTGTCGGGAATCCTGCCGAAGGGATCGATCACCGCCCTTCTCCATTCCCCCGGCATGATCAGAGTATCGGACGGGATCTCTGGAGTCAGGTGGACACCAGAGAGCAGGGAGTCTTCACCGTTCAGCAGAAGAAACTCCGCATCGAGCGGATGGGGTACATCTCCAGTAATAATGATAAGAGTGGAATCATCTTCACTCCGGAGCTCAGAAATAAGCAGATCAGCGCTTCCTGTCCCCCTGAGCCAGTAGTCGAATTCAACCTGCCATGATCTGCCGGTCACCTCCTCGACGATAGCACGGAAGTCCTCAGTTCGGGGATGATGGTACATGAACCTCTCAAAATAGAGCTCCATGACCTGGTCGAAGACCTGCGACCCCATCTGTGTCTGAAGCATTCTCATGAAAAGACCCGGCTTGGCATAATAGGTGAAACCCATCGAGTAGCTTCCATCACCTGCTCCTGTTGCATCACTGAGGACAGGAACTCTCTCTCCCGCTGACACGCCAGCAGAGTATGAGTACTGGTCGACCTCGAGGTCGCTCAGGTCAAGAACCCAGTCCGGTGTCAGACTGTAGTTACCGGAAAAACCGTGCCTTCTCTCCATGTAGCGGAGTTCACTGAATGTATTCATCCCCTCGTCCAGCCAGGCTTCATTCACTTCGTCGTTGGCCAGAAGCCCATAGAACCACTGGTGTCCGATCTCATGCGATGTGACCACCTCGAGGATACTTAGAATGGGAAATTCAGCCGCTGAAAAGACGAACTGCGGGTATTCCATCCCCCCTGCGCTGAGGACGGCCGGTTCCACCACCCAAAGATCAATATACGGGTAGGGAGTGTACCATTCTCCATAGTAAAGGAGAGTTGAATCGATCACGGCAGGCACTTCTTCCCACCGATCATCATCCCCATACAGAAGAGCCAGATGAACCCGCACCGATCCACCTCCAAGGGAATCGGGATAAATGAAGGTGTGTTCTCTCATCGTATACCAGGGGCTGGCGGTCCATGCGAAATCATGCACTTCGTATGCTCTCCAGGTCTCTGTGCGTCTGAGAGAATCCGGAGAGTAGAAAAGGGTATCGATCCTGCCGGTGGCCGCAGTAACGTACTCTCCGGGAAGCTCAATAGTTATCGAGTAATCCCCGAAATCACTGAAGAACTCACCTCTCCAATGATACCTTCCATGATGCCAGCCCCGCTCATCGAGCACACACATTTTCGGGTACCACTGCGTTATCTGCCAGGTCTCTCCGCTGTGCCCCATACGACTCCAGAACCTTGGCACATGTACCTGAAATAGACCTCCAAGAAGGATTGTATCACCGGGAAGCAGAGATGTTTCGAGAGGAATGAATGCGAGGGTCCCATCTACGACTGGCTCTACTTCCACTCCTCCGGCAGACCAGTCCGACAGATCGATCCACCCCCTATCTGATTCCGGAGAGGAACGTAGAGCGTATCGCCCAACGGCATCGAGATCTCTCCCAAAAGCGGTTGTGTGATCCCTATATGCATTTGGATAGAGGTGGAGCCAGAGGGTATCAACCGGAAAGGGAGCAGCACTGATGAATGTGATGTCGACCGATCCGGCAAGCATGGCCTCGCCTTCGTCCAGCGAGACCTCTATCAAATAATCGGCCCTGCTCTCCGGGCCGGAGTGCCCGGGCAGGGTGACGAGCAGTGAAACAAGCAATGCTGCTGTCATTCCTGCCTCCCAGTTATTGGTCTGTGATTTCCCTGAATATCAGGCAGTATTGTGACAAGCGACTCCCCGGGTCAACGGTGATGGAGGGGGCGTCCAGGTTGAATTTGCATACAGGATTAGTATCATACTGCTATACAGTATACGGGAGGTTCCTATATGAAGCGGCTCGTGACACCATCACTTAGTGTCCTGATGATTCTCCTCCTTCACGCTCCCCTCTCCTGTGTTGCGGGAGGAGAGGAGACTTCTCCCCCGCAATTGGAGTACCGTTCACTTATGCGGAACCTGGTGATGAATATCAGCTCGCTTGCCAAAGCTGAGTCTCCGGGATTCCTTGTTCTGCCGCAGAACGGACAGGAACTCTTCACCGCAAACGGACAACCAGACGGGGATGTAGAGAGCATCTATCTGGGAAGCATTGATGGGACTGGTCGTGAGGACCTTTTCTATGGTTACGTTCAGGATGATCATTTAACCCCGGAACTGGAGTGCTTGCTAATGAGGACCTTCCTGGACATCGGTGAATCATATGGAGTGGAAGCGCTGGTTACTGACTACTGCTGGACTCAATGGAAAATGGACAGCTCTTACGTCTGGAATCAGGCTGCAGGTTACATATCATTTGCCTCTGACAGCCGGGGTCTGGACGGGATACCTTCATACCCGGTTGAGCCCTGGGGCTCCGGAGATCATGATGTTATTGATCTCTCCGATGCACGGAACTTCCTCTATCTCATCAATCCCGGCAATTACTCCAGTCGCAGTGAGTTCGTGACGGCTCTTGCAGCCACAGACTACGATTGCCTGATAATCGACCTCTTCTGGAATGATGAGCAGCTCTCTGCAGAGGATGTCTCTTCTCTATCTATCAAACCCCGGGGGGGAGAGAGACTGGTACTGGCTTATATGAGCATTGGAGAGGCGGAGGATTACCGGTACTACTGGGAAGAAAGCTGGTCTGGGTCACCTCCCGCATGGCTGCATGACGAGAATCCCGAATGGGAAGGCAACTATCTCATAGAGTACTGGGATCCCGAATGGTGGAACATCATCCTGAATGGAGATGATTCCTATCTTATCAGGATTGTCAACGCAGGCTTCGACGGGGTCTACCTGGACAAGGTCGACTCTTTCGAGAGCTGGGAGGACATCGATGAGCAGGCAGACGATTAACGGATCTGCTTGATAACCGCCCAGGTCGAGTTCTCCAGAGATACAGGCATGTGGCCGGTCAGGGTCATCTCCCAGAATACCCAGTTGAGATGCGCCTCAGATATGGTTCCCCATACATCGGTGAAGGCTCTGAAATACAGGTTGACCGACTGGCCGGCTGAGGCAGGAAGAGTATACTGAATGTGACCATCGGTGAATCCAATCCAGCCTGCTGATCTCCCCGTTGCGCTGTCGTAGAAGATGATATGGGAATCTGAACCGTCCACTGTTGCAGAAAAGGCAATTGAGGCTCCCCAGCCTCCGCTGATCGCATAACCCGTGAGTGAGTAGCTCTGCTCAAGGTCAATGGTCAGCGAGTCAACGCCGGCAGGAACTGTCAGAGTCGAGTAAACAAGGCTCTTGGTCTCCGGTCCGCTTGCGCCGGGCAGGAACCTGTCCCTGTGTATCCAGGCGCTGTCTGCGCTCTGGTACCACCTGCCGTTGTTGCTCCACTCACCGGACAGGTCATTGAAGGGATAATCCCAGACAATGTCAGCCTTTGGAGCGGCACCAGGCCAGACTATCAGTATCATGAAAAATGATATGACAAATCGCATAAGCCTCCCCCCCCATTAGCAATTTATCCAGATATTAACATAAAGGCAAGGTTGGCATTGCTCTGTCTCTAGTATTCATAGGTGCGCGCAAGGTGGGGCGTTCCAGATCAGATGTCAGAGTCCATGGTTCGGGCGAAGTGTCCTATAGCCTCTTCGCGAAGTTTTGAATAGCTCTCTCTGACACCCTTGAGCATCCTGACGGCCAATCTGTGCGGAAGGGATGCCTTCTCGAAATTGAACTCATCCCCAAACCACTCAACTGCAACGGCCCTGTCAAGCAGGCTCGGGGGAAAGCAGGCACGGAAGTAGCCACCGCGCTTCTCCTTATTCTGCTCACCGCAGCACAGGAAGAAGCCTAGCTTCTTGGTGGCGAGCAGCAAAGCGTTGTCCAGACAGTACTCCTTCACGGTTCTCTGGACCTTCCCCATGTAGATCGACCCACCGATGATGACCGCGTTATAATCATCAAGTGGGGGAGGGTCATCGATACTGAGCCTGATCCTGTCGGCTCCAGCGATAAGTTTCCCTGCAAGCAATTCAGCGGCATTTGCAGCACTTCCGTACTTCGTATCGTAGACTATTAGAGTCCGCATCAGTCTCCCCCGCTCGAGGATGTGGATCTGTCAATTGAAAGCTGTAGAGCAGCTGCCGTCAATCGAAAAAAGGCTGCCAGTGCCGGTTTATCCGGAAGTAGTCCTTCCTCTATTCCAAGCCTCGCATGCAGGAGTTCAGCAAATACTTCAGAAGTCTCGGGATGGCTCACCCACATGCCTGACAGGTCCTCATCCCAATTCCATCTGTATCTGAACATGGGGAGGAATGATGAGTATCCTGCCTCTTCCACAAGGTCTATATCGGCCATCAGCCCTTCAGCAACCTTGCGAACGACCTCCAGCTTCTCAAGATCCTCAGGCTGCATCTCTACCGGGTATTGTACGAAATCATAATTGTGAAAGTAGCGCAGGATGAGCGGATCAGGAGGAGACATCCAGTTTACGATGTACGGTACTGCCTCTGCCAGATGAAGAATGAGTTCCGCGTGAAATGGGGCATTCCATCCCAGTTCCGAAGTAATGAAGACCTGGGCAGAAGAGAGAAGGCTGTCAGGGATCCACACGAGGGCTTCATACATTCTATCTGCAGACAGGCGGTCCCACTCAATGCCTGCGTCTTCAAGCGTATGAACCCGGAAGGTCAGGTTCTCCTCCGGCTCCCAGTCGGTGTATTCCCAGGTCAGGGTCCTGGCAGCCAGCTCGACATCGGGGCCACCTCTCCAATCCCAGCTCACCAGAAGGGTGTCATTCATCTGGGGAAAGGGCAGCTCCTCAGGAACAACCAGCCTGATCACTGCGCTACCAATACTCTCCGCCCAGGTCGCTCCGGATGTTACGATATAGCTGATCGAGTAATGAGCATCCCTCCCAAAACCGAGATAATCCCAGGAAGTATTGTAGTTATTGAGAAGTCTGATCTCCTGTCCCGGCTCGAACTGCATCCTCCAGACAGCGACAACAGGTCGGAGGACCAGTTCATTTGCCAGATCTCTGGCACATTGCCGGTAAAAGACTTCAAGAGTATCACCATCAGCAATGGCAGTGAAATCTAGATCCTCCGGTATTTCAGGATTGGACTCAAATCGGTTGGACCATTCTTCGTTCCAATCCGGTATCTCCCCTGCCCCCGGCATGGAATCCAGCATGGAAACAAGTTCAGAGTCGCTGAGAGTGGAGTAGGAATCACCGTACCTTGCATCAAATGGGAAGCCCACTGTCACGCTCTGTACAGAATCGGAGGTATTCAGGAGCCTGAACATGCAGCTGACCTCCATCAGCGGCAGCCAGCCATCCTCATCAGGCAAGGAACTGTACATCCCGCCGACAGGTGCTATTAGAATACTCTCCGCGGTCATGATCACACTGGAGGATGAAATGAGTCCAACTGTCCGTCCATCGGGAAACTCATACATGACGGCTGAATCGGCGAGAACAGATATTGATAGACCTAACAGAAGCAACGGCAGATCCCTCATATTCCCCGCTCTCTGCCATCTTCAGCTGCTGAGAATGCAGCCTACCCCATATCACCACATCCATGAGTATAGTGAATATCATCGGGAAGGACTCAAGGTGGTGCATAGGCACAGTTCCGAGTTAGAATACATTGTGAAGGCTTAATGCAGTGACCGAACGGAGTAACATGCTCTCATTCATATTGAACAGGGATTTTCTCTCGGTCGAGTATCCTATGGGATCTCCAGTGCTTGATCTCCTGAGGATGGACCCGGACCTCAAGGGGACCAGGAGAGGATGCGGAGAAGGTGACTGCGGGGCCTGCACAGTTCTGCTCGGTGAACGGACAGGATCCTTGATTCGGTACAGAGCCGTCAATTCCTGCATCCTCCCTGCCGGTGAATTGGCAGGACGTCATCTTCTAACCATCGAGGGATTGAACCGATCGGCCGGTCTAACTGCTGTCCAGTCTCACATCGTTGATCAGAGCGCCTCCCAATGCGGTTTCTGTACACCTGGGATTGTCGTCTCGCTCACGGCATACCTTATGGGAACCCTGAAACCCAAGGCAGAGGAGGCGGTGAGGGCTCTTGGCGGCAATATCTGCAGATGTACTGGATACAGCTCGCTTGGCAGGGCAGCAGAGAACCTCTGTGCATCTATCCCGGAATCCCCTTCCTCGGATCCCTGCTCCATCGAACATCTTCGTCATCTGGTCAATTCAGGGGTTCTGCCGGATTGGCTTCCTGAAGTAGCCAAGGCTCTCCCGGATCACAGCCAGGAAGTTCCGACAGCAGCAGCTTCGGATGAACTGATAGTTGCAGGCGGAACTGATCTGATGGCTGCCGAGCCCGATGCTATGAATGGGATACCTGTAAGATTCCTCTCCAGAGATCCCTCACTTGCGGCCATTTCCCTGGATAACGGCATCTGCTCGATAGGTGCGGCAGCCACTGTATCCGATCTCATGCTCTCTCAGGCAGCTGTCGCGGTTGACGGTCTCGAGGAAGCATTGCATCTGATCTCTTCCAAGCAGATAAGGAACCGGGCAACTGTCGGAGGCAACATCGTCAATGCATCGCCGATCGGAGATGTGTCAGTGATCTTCCTCGTCTTCGACACGATGCTCTCAATCAGCGGGAGGTTCGGGACAAGGGAGGTCCCCCTCAGAGAGTTCCATACCGGATACAAGGAAATGGACCTGCTTCCGGGTGAAATGATCAGAAAGCTGAGTCTTGTCACCCCAGTTTCCAATGCTGGATTCAGTTTTGAGAAAGTCTCCATGAGAAAGCATCTTGATATTGCCTCCGTCAACTCGGCAGCCCTGATCTCAGCAGTGAATGGCACTGTGGTCAATGCCTCAATCAGCGCCGGGGGAGTTGCCCCAATCCCTCTTCACCTGGCGCGAACATCAGATATGCTTGAAGGTATGAGTATCTCATCGGAAACAGCCATCGCGGCTTCAAGGTCGGCAATGGACGAGGTCTCTCCGATAGATGATGTCAGGGGGTCCGCTGCATATAAGAGGAACCTGCTTGGAAGGCTGGTTCTTGCTCACTTCCTGAAACTCTTCCCCAGATCGATCGATCCTGAAAGACTGCTGACATGAGCTTCCATGATCCTGAACTGCACAGCAGGGGTGAATCACGTTTCGTGGATGATCTACAGATCCCGGAGGGTACACTTCATGCAGCTGTTGTCACATCATCTCTATCGCACGGCATTCTCGAGGAACTGAGTACAGCAAAAGCAGAAGCGGCTCCCGGTGTCCGAGCTGTACTCACTGCCGTAGATATCCCCGGAATGAATCAGATAGGCACCATCATCATGGATGAGCCTCTTCTTGCCTCGAACGAGGTCAGCTTCATCGGTGAGCCGCTTGCAGTCGTCATTGCTGACACTCCAGCGCTTGCACACCAGGCGGCTGAATTAGTCAGACCGCAGATCAGGAAGCTACAATCCATCACTGATCCAAGGGAGGCGTTCGCCAGAGGAATGCTGATCGCACCACCTGTTACTTTCTGCATCGGTGATTTGGATAAGAGCTGGGAGGCCTGTGATCTGATAGTCAAGGGCAGAGCGGACTCCGGCGGTCAGGAACACCTCTACCTCGAAACACAGGCCACTCTAGCCATTCCATTGGAGAACGGCTCCCTGAGACTGCACTCCGGGACTCAGGGTCCGACCTACGTTCAGCGAATTGCAGCAAGGGTGCTAGGCATCCCGATGAACATGGTCGAGGTGGATGTAACCAGGCTTGGAGGGGCATTTGGAGGGAAGGAAGACCAGGCAACACCATGGGCTGTCATAGCTGCCCTCGGAGCATATGTAACCGGCAGACCAGTCAAGCTGGTGCTCGATCGCGGGGAGGACATGAGGCTGACCGGCAAGCGTCATCCCTACAGTTCAGACTACCGTCTCGGACTGTCATCAGAGGGGAGACTGCTTGTCTGGGAGGTGACTTACTATCAGAACGGAGGAGCTGCCTCCGATCTTTCCACCGCCATACTGGAGCGAACGCTGTTTCACACAACCAACGCATACGCTATTCCATCTGTCTCGGCTACAGGCATCTGCTGCAGGACTCATCTACCTCCGAACACAGCCTTCCGGGGATTCGGAGGGCCGCAGGCTATGTTCGTGCTCGAATGTGCTCTGAGGAAAGCTGCAGATGAACTCGGCATGACCGCTGAGGAGATCCAGGCACTTAACCTCCTCAGGACCGGGGACATCTTCCCCTACGGTATGGAGTACAAAGGCGATGAAGTCGAAAGGTCATGGCTCAGACTCGATGAACTGCACGACCTGAAAGCAGTGAGAAAAAGCAATGAGCAGTTCAACCTGTCGGGAGGTATCTACAGGAGGGGTATGGCCGTCATGCCTGTCTGCTTCGGCATATCGTTTACGAATACATCCCTGAACCAGGCAAGTGCACTTGTCCATGTCTACACAGATGGGAGCATTGGTGTGAGCACGGGAGCCGTGGAGATGGGCCAGGGAGTGAACGCCAAGATGGCAGCCGTTGCTGCAAGGGTCTTCGGGGTGGACATCACCAGGGTCAAAGTCGAGACGACCAACACAACGAGGACGGCGAACACCTCTCCAACGGCTGCGAGTTCCGCTGCGGACATGAACGGAAATGCAGTTAGAATTGCATGCGGGAATATCCTCAACAGACTTCTTCAAGTCGCAGGCACTCACTTCGGACTGGGAGACCCCAACCACCTTGAGCTTCGCTCGGAAAGTATCGTGCGCAATGGAGCAGCCACTGATCTCGGGTGGGAGGTTCTAGTGAACACAGCCTATCTGGAAAGGGTGAATCTCTCCTCCCACGTGCACTACAGCACACCAGGCATCCATTTTAACAGGGATACGAATCAAGGTGTCCCGTTTGCTTACCATGTGGCGGGTGCTGCACTGACCGAAGTCACACTGGATAGGCTTCGCGGGACTTACACAGTTGATGCGGTCCGTATTGTACACGATTGCGGTGACAGCATCGCCCCACTCATCGACCGGGGACAGATCGAGGGTGGACTCCTTCAGGGGATCGGCTGGATGACCATCGAGGACCTGAAGTACGACACCGCTTCCCGGGCTCTGCTAACAGATTCGCTTGCTACGTACAAGGTCCCTGACATCTACTCCACCCCGGCGGATGTAGAGGTGGAATTCCTTGAATGTCATTCAGAGAATGCAGGGGTCTTCAACTCCAAGGCCGTTGGCGAGCCGCCTTTCATGTACGGAATAGGCGCATACTTCGCCCTGCTGGATGCTCTGGGGTCCGATGACGCTGAGCGCAGGAGAAACGAACCGATGACTGCACCGATGACGGCTGAACGACTGCTGGGTATACTCATCCGCGAAAAGCGGAAGGATAGCTAATTGAGGTTCCGGTACCACGCTTCTGATATCCTCCGTGGACTCATTATCTACTCCGCAGGAGATACAGCCGCTTCTTTGATACTCTCGGAGTTCTCACCTGTGAGGTTGCTGGGAATGATGATCATCGGGGCAACTGTCTACGCATTCGAGATACCGAACTGGTTCGCCTGGATAGACCGAAGAACATCAAGCATGAGTCAACTGAAGGGCTCTCTTGCTAGGACAGGACTGGCCCTTCTCTACTTCAATCCGTTCTGGATAGCCAGACATCTCCTCTTCATTGCGCTGCTGACGGAGAACTATTCTGCAATTGGCTGGGGACTCCTGAGGCTTGGACTGCTCTCATTTACTGTGAACATACCGATCGCTGTTGCAGCTAATTTCTTGATACAGAACAGGATGCCTCTCAGATGGCGCTTCTTCGCGAGCGCGACCTTTTCCTCACTGATGGCAGTGTACTATGCTCTGAGCAGAACGATTTTCGGAAGCTGAACAATTAAGGTGACGTGATACTTAATTACCTTTTTGGGGACACCATGATCGAGGACATGAGAATCATGGCACGACATTTCACGACACTAATCCTGTCCCCTTATATGTAATTAAGTATCATGTCACCTTATTGATGGTGCTGGTAAGAGCAGGGAACAGCCCTCCCTCTCGTCCGGAAAGACCATGAAACCATGCTCTCCAGAGCCACGGGACAAGATGGCTTCTGCCCCGGATTGGAAAAAGGACCGTTTTCAGGACGGTCACTGCATTGTAGTAGAAAAAGAATGAGATCATTCTGGCAGGCGGCAGTGAGTCCCTGGCAGCCAGATATCTGTTTCTGTGTGTGAAGTAGATGCTGAATGGGGAATGGGTTCCGCCTGTGGTCACTGAAACATGATGCAGTACTTCAGCGCCAGGCCAGAGGTATATCTTCAATCCGCGAGCCGCGCATTCCCTGCAAAGCACCGTATCCTCGTGATAGATGAAAAAACCATCTCTGAAACCTCCGAGGAATTCGTAGAGACTGGAGGACATGAGCATTGCACACCCGCTGGCAAAGTCAGTCTCGACCGGTGCTTTAGGCAGGTCTGATCTGTTCTGATAATCCTGTGTAAATAGCATTCTCGTAGGGCTAAATCTGCCGCCGGCGCTCCAGATTCTGTCCGATTCAGATGCGAAGAATATCGGGGGAGTGACAATTCCGACATCGGGCGTGGAAATGAGGAATTCAACCATTCCTGCAATAGAATCGGGGCTAACCTCGGTGTCGTTATTGAGAACAAAGGTCCATGGGATCTCTTCGCTGTCAAAGAGGCTGAATGCACGATTGTTCCCCGAGGCGAAACCCAGATTCTCCCCCGCATTGTGAAAGCGCAGGTTCGGGACAGTCTCTACCCAGGAGGGGATCTCACCATCTGAACCATTGTCCACGAGTATAGGATGGACCTCAACCCCTCTCGAGTTCATCAGGGAGCGGACACACTGCTTCGTTAGATCCCATTGACCACGATTGATGAGGAGCACGGCAACTTTCTGCAAGCCTTCACCTCCATAAGGCCTGAATATACGAGTTTCCCTGTCAACTGACGGATGACTGCGAAATTGTAACGGGGATCATCACTGCCTGCTCGAGGTATACCGCTCTGTACAGCGTGGGCGGATGGTGGTTATTTTCGAGGCTGTCGATTACATGAGCACAATAATGGGATGGACGGCTGAGTATATGAGAGTTCTTATCACTGGTGGAGCTGGATTCATCGGTTCACACCTGGCCGACCTGCTTCTGGAGAACGGACACGAGGTGAGGGCGCTGGACAATCTTGACCCACAGGTCCATGGAGACAGTGGAAAGAGACCGGATTACCTCTCCGCAGAGGTCGATCTTCATGTCGGAGATGTCAGGGATCACGAGGCTGTCGCTCGGGCACTTGAGGGATGCGATGCTCTCGTTCACTTCGCCGCTGCCGTGGGCGTCGGACAGTCAATGTATGCCATCGAGCATTACACTTCCGTCAACTCTCTAGGGGCAGCTGTTGTTCTGGAAGAGGTGCTCAGAAAACGGGACAGCATTCAGAAACTGCTCGTCGCGAGCTCCATGTCGATTTACGGCGAGGGTCTATACTCCTGCGATAGCTGCGGCACTTTCTCTCCAAAGCTCCGGCCGGCAGAGCAGCTGGCTGCCAGAGACTGGGAGGTTCACTGCCCCTCATGCGGCGCTCCTGCTGACTGCCTTCCTGTCCCTGAGTCCAAACCGCTTTACCCGACATCGATCTACGCAATAAACAAGAGGGACCATGAAGAGATGTTCCTGGCCACCGGCGAGGCGTACGGCATACCAGTCACAGCGATGAGATTCTTCAACGTATACGGAACCCGACAGGCTCTCTCGAATCCATACACCGGTGTAGGAGCCATCTTCGCATCGAGACTGCTTAACGGTAATCCCCCGGTGATCTTCGAGGACGGTCTTCAGAGCAGGGATTTCATCCACGTCAGCGACCTTGTCAGAGCCTGCAGCATGGCCCTTGAGAATCCCGGGGCTGACGGCAAGGTCTTCAATCTGGGCACAGGCAAGCCGACCTCAGTCCTTGATATCGGCATCGCAATAGCGGGGAGACTCGGCAGACCTTCCGATAATTTCGTGATCAGGAACGAGTTCAGGGCGGGAGACATCAGGCACTGTTTCGCTGATACCAGCTCTGCGGAGGAAATCCTCGGGTTCAGGGCCGCGATCGACTTCGCTGATGGTGTAGATGATCTATGTGACTGGGTCTCGACCTGCACATCATCGGATATGGTTGACAAGGCTACCGAGGAACTCAAGGAGCGCGGACTGGCACGATGAGCCTTAAATCCGGGAATACTCCTCCCGGATCCGATGTATCACCGGCATCGAGAGGAGTCCCTGATGAGATACTGCATGCTGTTCAGACACATCCTGATCATTCTTCTGCTATATGCGACGGTTCCTGCTGAGCCGTGGTTCGAAGATCTGGAGACCTCCATTCAGGACCTGCCGTGGATCTGCGAGGGAAGCATCATCAGAACCAGCTCCTCCGGGATATCTATTACCGTAAATGAGGTATTCGCGGGGGAGGTCTCTCCCGGAGATACACTGAATATCCCATTCTGGGAGATGGGCATGTGTATGGCGGAAACAATGAATATCGGAGAGAACTACCTTTTCATCCCTGACACAATTGGCTCCCTTCAGATCGTAGGCACCGTCGGTCGTGGGTACTGGCTGCTGAAGGGGTTCTTCGACTTCAATGCTTTCTTCATCGAGCCGGGAGTACTCTATAGACAGGAGTTGCTGCTTCTCTGCGATGGTGATACACTGCCGGAGAGGGAGATCGAGATGGAACTGCGCTTCGCCGGGGGCAGTGAGTTCATAGACATCGTGCTCGCTGAAAACAGCATGGGATGGGAGATCGATTGTGTTTATGAACCGCTTGATGGTCTGGAACTTGAGTATGGGGCGGTCATACTGGGTGGCAGGGACGCATATTCCGATGAGCCGGCTGTATCAGTCTATATCCCTCTGGACGGGGGTTTATCGCTTACGTTAAGGGGGAACATCTCCTCCTGTGAGGATGGACTCTACAGATGTGTTGTATCCCCTACTGGACCTGTCATTCTGAGCTCCAGGGATATGACTGCGTACATCGAGGATGGAATAACACCGGAACCTCCTGTGTTCGATGTACATGTTTTCGGTGCTGACCCGGTGGAACTGGGACTTGCACCTGAACCGTATATGACAACAGATGAGAATGGCCATCTTCACCTGTCAGGCGCCGGGTGTATGCTGGACATCACCAGTCTCTACTCTATCGAGTATGGAGCCAGACCAGCAGTAGGATTCGACACCCCGATGACCTGTTCAGATCCGTTGTATTTCGATTTCTCATCCCTGTCCGGTTACCCAAGCGGTCACCTCGCAACAGACCTGATCGATGTACTCGGGAAAGGTGTAGTAACCGGGAGCCTTAGTGCTGACGGAGACCCGGAGGCACCGCGCTTCTCATTGACGATGAGAAGTGACTGATCCCCGGACGGATGAGTATCATCTCATTCCGAAGAAATCCCTTATCCTGGTGAGAAGGTGATCCCTTCGTTCGGGCTCCACTCTCCTCTCCATTTCCTCAGTACTGTCACTGACCATGCTTGACAGCTGATCAAGGCGTTTCTGAAGCATTTCCGAAAGGGGTTCCAGTATTGCAGGCTCTGTCTCGAGGAGATCGGCTAGACCGGCCTTCTCGACCACTATGACCTCAGTTTCGGTTCTGGCCTTCACTGTGGCTGATCGCAATTCACCTGTCAGTAGACTCATTTCCCCGAAGTAGTCACCTCTGGACAGAGTCGCAAGATGTATATCAGGACCGACTGCGGATGATACGGACACATCCACCTCACCTTTGATGATTATGAAGAGTGAATCTCCGGAACTCCCCTGCCGCACGAGGGTCTCACCTCGAGCATAGAGGAATTTCGCGGAAGACTCCGCCAGATCCTGCACCTGCATGCGATCGAGCGGTGAGAACAGCTCAACTCTCCTCAGGCCTCTGATAACCTCACTCTTGAATTCTTCTCTGGCTTTGGATTCGTTCTCATCAGTAACACTTCTGACGGTTACATCCCTTATCGGGAATGGGATGGAAAGCCCTGCACGCTGGAGGTTGTACCAGATGTGCGAGCGGACGGCATCCTCTATCTGGGGATCCCTGGTGTAATCGCTGATCCAGAACCGGGAATCATATATTATTGAATAGTCATCAAAATCGTCGAGCAGCACCTCTGGGGGGGGGGCCTTCAGAACCCCTTCGGTTCCAGCCAATGCAGCGGTGATCACACGCTTCACTTCACCCGGGGCGCTGTCATAAGCCATACCGACCCGTACGCGGCACATATGGAGTTTTTCCGGTCTCGAATAATTTGTGACGATCCCTTTCGAGATGGTGGCGTTCGGGATAATGACAGCATCACCGGTTCGAGTTGTGATCGTAAGGGTCCTCCAGTTCATCTGGGAGACCCTTCCCTCCTTCTCATCAACGGTTATCCATTCCCCGAGTTTGTACGGCCTCTCCATCTGGAGAGCGAGACCTGCGAAGAGATTGCCAAGAATGTCCTGCAGCGAGAGGCCGATGACAGCAGAGAGAACTGTGGAAGTTACAAGGAATGCGGTCAGTCTTACACCGAAAATGCCGTTGAGCACTGCGAAGGCGACCAGGGTCAGCACGACGAAGTTGATGATATCTATGACGAGTCTTGGTATGTGAATGTCTCCCTGACGCTTCAGCAGGTAGTCCCATAGCAGCAGGTTAAGGATCTGAAGCACTGCATTGGTCCCGAGCATAATAGTTGCAGCAAGGGCTATTCTGGAAGCAGTCGTGTCCGCATGGACTCCTAGGACTTTCATAACCAGATAGGTCACGCCTGCCAGCCCGGCCAGCAGCACCCAGAGTCTTAATCGACTCCTGGGGGCATGCTTGCGGATAAGCAGCAGTATGGAACCAACGGCCAATCCGACCACAACGGCCAGGATCCCGTTTACGAGCATCTCCTGAGACACGTCTGAACCCCCTTAGACTTGGCCAGGTCACAAGCCAAATAATAATGCATACATTGATCGAGTGAAACCATTCAATGGTGTGGTGACAGTCCTGTTTCGGTGATTGACCGTCCGACCGTCAGTGGGTATCAATGAAGAGGATTTATCTATGGGATCGTACCGGCTGAGTTCGGCATCGCTGAGAAAGGGATCCAAGATGTTATGTCGCTGTCTCCTCGCTTTCGCAGGTGCTCTTTCATTAACGTCCTTGGCCAGTGCTGCGGATATTCAGGGGGAACTCACAGGCTACATGCCGGCAGGCCTCTATACCGTAGTTGATGACATTTCAGTGCCATCGGGCGGCAGCCTGACTCTGGCACCAGGTGTGATATTCGAGTTCGAAGCGGGATTCCTTGATGACTATGAGTTTGAGGTCGATGGCAGACTCACAGCCGTTGGAACAACATCCGAACCTATTGTTTTCCGTCCTGCTTCGGGTGTTGAGGAGTTCAACTACATCAGATTATCTGGCGCAGGAACACACATGGCCCACTGCATTGTAGAGGGGGCCGGGAGTGTTGTCCTCCTCGATGAGGGAGGTCTCTGGATAGACGACTGCAGCCCTGTCATCGAGGACTGCGAGATCAGAGACGGAACATGGCATGGCGTCTACATCACTGGCTCATCTGCCAGACCCCAACTGGAGAACTGCTTCATCCATGACAATGCAAGGGATGGTGTGGATTGCTACGATGGTGCAGGAGTTGAGCTGATCCTCTGTACGGTAACAGACAACGGTACCGACGGCATCTGCCTTTCGGACGGCTCCAACACCATTGTCAACTGCCTTATAGCCGGCAATGGCGAGGATGGGATAGACTGCCACGGAATATCAGATTACGATGCGACAGTGGTCAATTGTACCGTGGGTGAGCATCCCGGCGCTGGTCTATCTGACTCTGGCAACTTCGATATGTTCAATTGTGTGGTCGTGGGTGAGTACGAAGATGTGGGTTCCAGCACACATACATACGTTATTGACGATGCTGATTTCCTCGGCTTCATGAACCCCTCAGCCATGAACTTCAGACTTTCCATGGACTCGCCCTGCAGGAACTCGGGATATCGATTCGGTACGGTCGCTGGGCTCCTCCCCCAGTACGATCTGGATGGAAACCCGAGGATCAATGACATAGTGGACATAGGTGCCTACGAATCAACTGCTCCGCCCTTCTCCGGTGAGGAGGGGGAATGGTTCTCAAGGGCCCTTATCTCTCCGCGACTGACAAGAGGGCTCATCCGCGAGGACGGGGAGTCCTTCACCGTCCAGGTGGCCCTCATGGGCTCCTACAGTTCAGGGGAAGCGGGTGTCCGGCTCATCAGCCCGATGGAAGAGGTGTTTCCTCTGATCGTAACATCGGTCGGGCACAGGGACAGGACACCGGGGAGTGATCTCCACGCAACTCTCTATGGACCAGGTATCGAAAGGATCCAGGAGATAGAAGTGATTATCCCGACAGGAACCCCTGAGGATTTCTACGGCATCGAAGTCGACCTCGGATCATATACATATCAAAGTGTAAATGCGGTAAAAGTACTTGATCAGTACCCGGATGAATGGGGATTCATCCACATCACTGATTCGCATATTGAATACGATAACGGAGATTACACAACTTCACAGAGATTCCGTCATTTCGTGAGAGAAGCAAATTTCCTCGATCCGGAGTTCATCGTGCATACTGGTGATGCCTGCGACTTCGAACACCTCGGAACTTCTTTCAACGACAGTTTGCTCAACGTCATGTCAATGCTCAGAGTGCCGCAGGTTGTAGTTGCCGGTAACCATGATCATTACAACTGGGACTGGATTTCCCACAACCCATGCGGGTATCTGTATTTCTTCCAGGATGTCAACAGAGTAATGAGTACGGAACTCCGATACGACTCCGCTCGGCTCTACTGCATCAACTCCGGGGCGGATGAGGGTCTGCTGGAGCTGGCAAGGTGCTGGGGACCGACAACAGAAATTCTGGACTGGGTCGAGGATATGCTCTCCAGTGCAACATCGGCGACCGGCCCCCTGTTCTTCCTCACCCACGGTCCGACATTCGACTTCTACATGTGGTCACTGCACAACAGGGACAGAGTTGTCCAGATGCTGGATACATATGGATTCAGTCTTGCACTGGCAGGTCACACGCACAGAGTGGAAACTTATCTGAATGAGGGGGACAATTACTACGGCAGAAACGACTTCTATCACTGGGACGATTGGGAGAGAGACATCCCCTTCCCCGGATTCCCCCTGCATGTTCAGACATCCTCGCTTGGAAAGGGAGAAGGGCTTGGATGGCCGGATTATCCATGGCCCTCTCCTCTCAACAGAATAGGGACTGAACAGGCTCCTCCCCCTGTCCCCGGCAGGATTGAGAGGGGGATCGACAGCGACAGCATTGCCTGGAGATGGATACAGGTAGCAGGAGACGAGGTTGATTTCTTTACCAGCGATGATGATGGCGACGGCTACCGGAACACTGAACTGGCCTGGGTGCTGGGTAAGCTCCAGTTCGAGATCGATTCTCTGCCCGATGGAGCATTCCTCTCCACGGTGACGAACAACCACTTCGAAGACTGGAGTGATGTCAGACACTCAATCCCTGCCGATCCGGCACTATCGTATGATGTTTTCGGAGGTACGTTAATCAGGCAGCTTCCGGACGGCACAGTCGAGGTGGCTGTAGACGAACTCGCCATGCGTGATTCATCGGTCGTTCTCATCACACCACAGCCAACATCCTGCAGCGGGAGCATCATCCTTCCCGATAGAACAGGACTGACCTCATGCTTCCCCTCCCCGTTCAGGGAGAGTGTCGAGATCACCTTCGAAGTCTGTCCCGGTGAAGGTGATGTCAGTATTGAAGTGATAGACCTTTCAGGCAGAATAGTGGCCATTCCGTTCACAGGCCGCATGACTGAGCCTCGCGGAAATGTCCTCTGGGATGGTTCCGATCCAGCTGGGTCACGCCTACCGCCGGGAGTGTACTTCTGTCTCCTGAGAGCGGGAGAGACCGTCGACAGCGCAAGGCTTGTTCTGCTTCCCTGAAGTGACTCGCCGGAAAGCTATGGAATACCGCTCTCCCTGTGAGGGTACAACAGCAGGAAGAGATAAGGAGGTTCTCATATGCTTCGCAACTGCTCCGTTCTCATGCTGAGTCTGCTTCTGTCGGGAACTGCAATTTCAGGTGAGATGATAAGACTGGAATGTCCCGACTGCGGGATAGCATCCGGGGATCTCCTAAGTGGAACAGGCAAAAGGATGAATCAGGTCAGGGCCGTCTACTGGGATCCTGTAGAGAGCCGCTTCATCGGCGTAGCTCTCTCAGCTGGTGACCTCTTCGAGGAGGAGCGCGGCCTAGAGCTGGATTTCTCCTTCTACATGGGCGGAGGGGAGCAGTGGGAGCTATGGGAGGAATACCTTGTATTCTTCAATGGGATCACAATGCCCGACACTCTGCATTTCCCTGAGGCCCTGATATCGTTCAGTTTCGATCTTCCTGACTGCCCTGTTGAGGGTTTCTTCCTCAGGATGACCGAACCATACATGTGCCCTGTCTGCGGAGGGGAGCTTCAACTGGACTTCACCGGATACTGGGACTGAGACAATAGACGAAAGGAAACTGTTATGCTTCCGCTGATATTCGCGGCTCTTGTTGATACCGTAGTTGCCCCGCCCCCTGATTTCGATATCGTCTATATCCACGAATGGGGAGCCGTGACCTTCACGGAGGAAGAGGTATTCTTCGGCGCCGCCCCCCCGGGAGGACTGACAGAGGTTATCGATCCGGATGTGTGGGAGGAGCCCCTCGCGAGGGCTCCCGTGGTCTACTTCTACGGCGCGCCTTTCTCCGGGACTTTCACCGTCAGCGTTGCGGACGGAGACTTCGTCGAGACCATTCCTCAGCCCTGGGTCCCTGAAGCGGTTCTCCCCGTCACGTCGAATTCGGATCTGCCTTCAGTAGCGATGTGGCGGTTCACTTCTGATCCCTACCTCCGGCATGAACAGCCGGATGAGTCGGGAATCAACTGTATCCCTGACGATATCCTCCGGATATGGAGGCGACCGTCCTCGAATATGCTCACTTTCGAGGATACCTCCAGAGAGAAGTTCATTTACTATGAATGTACCCTGGACAGGGAGCTCTGCGAGGATTACCTCGAATCGGTACTCAGTCCAGGGGATCCGGCTGACGATCCCTCGAATGCCGGTCCAATGATGCGTTTCAGGATGGATGCTGGAACCATCAGCGTCGAGATATACGGTTCCGGCCAGGAGCCAAGGCATCTCCTGAATCCCCTGATGAACAGGGATGTGATACTGGAGACCTTGTGTTCATGGGCGGATGGAACAATGAAATCCGAAGAGATCGCAGCCATGTGGGAGACCTGGGAGGACTGGATTATGAGCGGCACCTGGAGCGGTGAGGCGCTTCTCATATTCCCTCTCCCTTCTGACCTCGTAGAGCGTATGACAACCATAACGCTCGAGACCGAAGAGGACCTCGATCTGGATTATTCACGATTCTACTTCGGAGTCGCCTCAATCTAGGACCGCCAGGACAGGAAGGCTACAATGATACCTCTCCTCTTCGCAGCAGCCCTGATAGACACGGTACCCTTAATCGATGATTCCAGCTGGAATACTATCTTTATCCACGAGTGGGGTGTCGTAACTTTAGGAGAGCAGCTAGTGAGCGGCTCAGTACCGGACGAGTACACATTCGAATTCGACTCCCCGGCCTCGCTCGATGACAAGGCTCCGGTAGTAACCTTCTACGGAAGCCCGTTCACTGATGCTCTTTTCAGCGTAGAACTCCATACAGGCAGGTTCACTGAGGCTTCCCCCCTGCCCGAAGGTTCATCTCTTTATGATCGAGTACTCCAATGGGATATAGCTTCCGCAGAAAATATGGGGGAGTCCTATGAGATACCGGCTTCCTCTCTACCGGAGAGCCGCAGCTCCAGCGGCTGGGCTTATGATGACTGGAGGGACGGACAGGCTCACGTTCTCGAGTTCGCAGGCAGTATTGTGGATCGCTTCATCTATTATGAGTGCTCCATTCCTTTCGGTCCGGACGATCCCTTCTTCCCGTTCGATCCCGGAAGGGGGGTTCACAGGGATTTCGAAGGTCAGGTTCTTGTCTTTGAACCCGGTTCATCGGATGGCATGAGAATATTCCTCTGCGGGAACGATGAGATCGCAGCAAGCTCTGATCTGATGGAGCCATACTCACGGGATGCAGTACTGGACATCCTCTGCTCCTGGTCTTCCGGGAGATTAAAATCTGACGAGATCAACGACATGTGGGAGGCATGGGAAACATGGGTACTGACAGAACAGTGGACCGGCGACAGACTGCTGGTCTTCGAACTGCCTCTGCACGCTATTGAGAGAATCTCAACGCTGAACCTGGAAACGAATGGAACGCAGGAGATCTCAATTGAGAGATTCTACCTGGGAATGAGTCCTTTCTACTTCACGTTCTGAACACCGGCAGGGAGGTCTATCTCAATACTCTGATCTCATCAATGTAAACCGGCGGACCACTGTCGTGTGATATCCGTATCGATCCGTCTTCAAGGTCTGCAACTCGCAGAGGTACCGCAAATGTCTCTATCACTCGATTCTCCGGTCGATCATCGAGCGCACTGTCGCTCCGTCTGACAAACCGAAATGATGGGTGCCTCTCGGAAAGGGGCGTCTCAACTGTCAGATGCTGCGCGCCGACAGCAATGATCCCGCCACTGCCCGAGAGCTCAAGGGAAAGTGTATCCCCCGCCTTCATATCGGGCAGCAGGATCGATTGTCCCACTTCTCCCAGCACCAGCATCCTCTCAATGCTCACCGGCCAATAGTACCTCATGACAGGATCTGGAAGTTCAGGATACAGCTGTGTGCCCTGCGCGATGGAGGCAGGCAGATCCTCCGCCTCCAGTCCGGATCTACCAAGACCCAGGAGAAGAAGAGCTGAAAGAATGGCAAATGAGAGTATTCCCGGGTTATCAGCGGTTCTCCTGAATAAGAACAGGAGCAAAAGAAGAAGAAGAACAGGAATAAAGAGCAAAACAGGATGACTCCTGATAATCGAGAAGCCGCTGACTGTCCCAAGGAGAGTGAGAATGCTGTCGCTTCCATCCGCATAATTGTACCTGGTTAAAGGACAGGCAACAACAAGAGCCGTGACACCAATTGAGAGGATTACAAGCAGTCGAGTTCTCCGTTCCCCCCAGGCAAAGGAGAGCCCACAGGCAAACAAGGGAAGTACTGGAAGGAACATCCTTCCCGTAGGAGCCGGAAGACCGTGCCAGACCTGACCGGACCATACAACGAGAACGATCCAGTAGACCATTGAAGGAATGAAGAGTCTCCGGAAAAGAAGAGGAGACTTCCTCCTGAAGAGGAATAGACCAGGGATAGCGGATAGAACCCAGGGGGCTCTCATGATAAGACCGGCTTCAGGGTCAAATAGACTCCATCCAGCATTGGAAAGGCCTGTGAGAGGAGCGTAAATTGCGTTGACCAGGATCAGGCGGAGTGATTGAATATTGCCGTACCTCTGAATGAAGACGGTCCCTCCGAGGATATACCTGTCAATTATCAGCAGGAGTATGCATACCGTTATGCCGAGAATGGGAATGAGCCATTTCTTTTTCCCTGACGGCAAGTTCATATACTCTACGATGACAATACCCGCTGCGAGTCCTGCATATCTCATCTTAATGAGGACAAGAGCCGCTGCAAGCAGGAATCTCAGGACAGACCACTTTCTTCCTTCGGGAAGCAGAACTCCCAGAGTGAATAGACAGAGTGCGAGCCATCCGGTCATTGCCAGACCAAGGATGCTGAAACCCGGGTAAAGCAGGGCAGCTGCCACAGCTATCCGGGGATCGGTCAGTCTTGCCAGCAGGAGTACTCCAAACAGAGCGATCAGAACGGGAACGATCCTCAATCCATTATCACCTGCAAGCAATCCGGGAGATATCAGAAGAGGGAATACCGTAGTATGATGCCCGATCTCTCCGCTCAGGTCACCCGTCCGGAGTTGTATCTCGTCGAAGCGTTCGGTGGATATTCCGGAAGAGGATGACGCAATTTCAGCGAATCGAACTTCGTCACCAGTGATCTCCGTCGTGATGAGGGATAGCAGCAGTACCGGAAGAATCCCCCTTATCACTCCTGATCGACCATTCCGGGCAATTGAGATGCCCCATGCGACAAGACCTGCAACAGGCAAGGCGGCAGCGATCATCCATGCATTAGGATGAAGCATCCAGAGCCATGCGCCCAGGGTAAAGCTGAACGCCATCGGGAGGAACCATTTACCAGGTACAGCCCGTCCATTGAGAATCCCTGCCAGGACCCATGCCGCAGGAATAATGCGTCCGACGAAGCCCGGCGAAGGCATCCCGGCAAGACGCCATACAACGAATATCCAGATACCGAAGAGCAGAATCGCAGGAGAGTACATCCACTCGCGGTTTAGTCTTTTCACAGCAGCTCTCCATACAGGGAAGCATATACAACTGTGTGATTGAGAGGGCTGAATTCCTTCAGGAGAGTGATGGAAAGAGTATCCCCGGGAGATATTGTCAGTTCGATCACCTCAGTACCTGCCTGGAATGAAAGTGTATCCTCTCCAAGGCAGACGGCTGTCACAGGAAGTGAATCCCTTATCCCGCCGGTCTCCAGGGATAACCAGGCAGTCCAATAACCCTCGAACGGTGCGGGAAGGATTATCGCTGGTCTGGATGTGTTCAGTTCGGGAATGCTATAGGTAATGGTACCATTAACAATCACTGATCCTGCAATCACCGGTTCGATGCCTGGAGGTCCAGGCAGGCCGGTGAGAAATGCCCCAACGAGAAAGGCGCCGGGGATCAGAACATACTTCAGCCGGTTGTCCACGAAGATGACACCTGCTGCTGATACCGCTGTCAGTGGGATGGATGAAGCCAGAGGAAGCAGCCAGATTGATGAAGCGACTGCAGCAAGGCCAGTGAGCCTGATCTTCATATCCCTGCCGGTCACACTGGAGAGAACCCCAGAAACAAGTACTGCCCAGGGCAATAGTTCCGAAGACAGGACTGCAATGACTGAGCAGCCCAGAACCATGGGCAAAAGAATCGTTCCTGATGAGAATCCAAGTGTGATGAATACAGCAAGCAGAGGAAGGTAGGAGATGGAGAAGCCTTTCAGGCAGCAGACTGCAAGACACGCGCCAATGCCGTAGAGAATGACGCGCATATCATCACCGCTGTATCCTGTCTTCATTTGCTCCGCCTTGAAAATCACTGCTGTTCGGATATCTGTAGAGCCATGGTCACACGCATGAGCATATCAATAACTCCGATCGTTCGCCAAGCTGATCCCGGTTTGCAGATCGTCTTCTCCGGCCATCACTGCTTCATGCTCTCCGGTCCCTATTCCTGAAGCGCATGCCACGGAAAAGTGACTTCCAGTATCTGATGAAACATGCTGTTCTATGGGATTTGGCACTGTGCAGCCTGTCCTCGGATGCCGTATACTTCGATTGGTGCGGTCAAGGTGATCCAGTGCCCCGAATCCAGATGATAAGCCGGTCATAGACGTAGACCGACTTAACTCGAGCCTGAAGAGGGTCACCATCCCGCCCCTCGGATCCAGTATGATTCCACTCATTTGATCGAGGGAGAATTCGTGAAGCGGACCGATTCGGGGGCGGTGCACAGCACAGGCAGGAACAGCCTCGTGATGGCTGGAGGTCAGCTCCTTGGCAAGGGAGCTCAGTTCGCCTCCCTGATGATACTCTCCAGATATCTGCAGGACACACAGTTCGGAATGCTTCTCTTTGCAGTTGCCTTCGGGCAGATACTGCTCTTCATGGCTGATCTGGGTGTCTCTATTGTATCAAACAGAAAATTCAGTCTCGACGCTGGACACCTGCAGGAGATCTACTCCACCGCCCTTGGATTGAGGGTACTGACAACAGCAACGGCCTGGAGTCTGGTCGTGCTTGTTTCCATCATGGCAGGATACGGCTCGGAACAGGTTATGATGATCGTTCTGGTCGGTATCGGATCGGCCATGGAGGCCGCCGCAGAACTGCAGTTCGCTGTTTTCAGAGCCAGAGAGCGAATGATCTATGAGGCGGTCTCCAGGGTGGCAGGCGGGTTCACAACCCTCCTCCTCGTCCTTGCAGTAACTGCTCTGGGTATGAGCGCAACGGCTGCGGCCGCAGTCTATACGATGAGAGCAGTGGTCATGCTCGCTCTCAGTCTTGGTTTCCTCCGCCATTTCAGCCTTCGAATCCGCCCCGGTTTTTCACGCAGGCATATGCTTCGCCTGCTGGCAGAGAGCTGGCCGCTGGGAGTGATGGGACTGCTCTTCATCGCCTTCCAGCGACTTGATAATGTTATCGTGAGGGCGATTCGTGGAGTGGAGGCTGTAGGAGCCTATCAGGAACCCTACAGAATACTGGAAAGCCTTACTCTGCTGATAACCCCCACTCTTCTTCCCGGAGCGTTGTTCCCCGGTCTCTGCCGATGCTTCAGAGAGGGGCGCAAGGCGGTTGCCGGAAGGATGACCGAGATTGCATCACTCGTAACCGGCATTGCAGCAGCAGTCACTATTCCACTTGCGGCAGGCGGTATGGAGCTGCTCAGAACTGTGTGGGGTGATGATTTCCTCAGAGGACTACCACTCACCGAGCTCAGGCTCTCACTGATTCTTCTGACTGCGGCAATACCTGCCGTCTTCTGGATGAACTTCCTTGTGGCCAGTGTGATTGCTGCTGGAAGACAGCGGATGACAGTCCCCGTCACTTCAGCAGCCCTGGTGGTAAGTATTGCCTGTAACCTGATGCTCGTGCCAAAGATGGGCATTGCCGGAGCCTCTCTTACTGTGCTGGGAGTCAACCTCCTGATGGGGCTGACCTACTGGCTCCTCCTCGGAAAGAGCTGGACGCTACCTCTATGGAGAGGACTCGCGCGGCCTCTGCTTCCTGCTATACCTGCGATCCTGCTGGCTTTCCTTGTGAGTGAATGGTCTCTGCTTCCCAGGATGGCTGTCCCTGCCATTCTGTATCTGGCGCTCTGGATTCCAGCAGGGGGGATATCACTCCTGACTGCCGGACGGGATCAGAGTGAGATGAAAGAGCAGAATCCAGGACTCTGTTGATACCCGAAGTGCTGACGCTTCCAGTCACTCCTCTTCTTCAGGCTCATCCCTGATCACAACGATTGAACATTTTGTGACAAGAGCCGCGATCAGTCCCACTGCTGCCCATGGTGGAGCCAGTGCAACGCCGACAGCTCCGAAAAGGAGCGGTATCTCGAGGATGGTTCGGCCCTTCTCGCTCACTACTATGATGTGCCTGATGTTACCCTGATGAAACAGCTCCCTGAGCTTCGAGACGAGGTCCTTCCCATTGATCTTGAACTCGCTCCTGCTTGTCCCCTTGGCCTCTTCGGTCATTCTTCCACCTCCATATGATCATAACCAGTACTTGGCGGTTCGATCTCCCTGCCGTCCATAAGCACCTTCAATCCCTTGCCGGAACCCTCCGCCCTGCCAACGGGAACGCAGCCCGGACACTCCGGCTGCCATTCACAGGGTGCACCAAAAAGGAGTTCGAAGTCCTCACCTGCTGATACTGCCAGCAGCGGTCTTCCCGCAGCTGACCGGAAGAAAGGCACCTTATTCACATCGATTATAACAGACACTTCGCTTTCTGCAGCTAGATGACCTGCCTCTGAGAGCAGACCATCGGAAATGTCAATTGCGCAGCGTACTCCACTGGACCTTAGAGCATATCCTTTATCCAGCGTAGCTCTCGGGCAGAGGAATGCTCTCAGCTGCTCCAGTTCATTGCTCGTGTATGCATCTCCAGCAGATTCGAGCCTCTCTCCGGTAAGTCCACCGCCTCGGGAGAGAAGCTCGGGAGCGTCAAGCGCCTTTCCCAGAGGTCCAGTGACCCATAGCACATCCCCATCCCGAAGGGATGACCTCCTCATAAGTGATTGGGGGTCACCTCCTTCTCCTATGGCTGTAAGCGTCAGGGAGAGCTTATTGCTGCGGACGGTCTCACCGCCTGCAATGGGCACTGCAGTTCTCTGCAGAAGTCCCTCGTAAAACTCAAGAAGCCATTTAACTGAGATGTCGGGGGGGAGCTGAAGTGCGGTGAATATGCACATGGGCTCCGCTCCCATCGCAGCCAGATCAGAGAGCGTCGCTTCCAGAAGCCTTCTCCCGAGCACTCGGGAGGGAGCCCACCAGCGATGGAAGTGTGAACCCTCCAGGAAAGTGTCTGTTGTTACTACAGGACATTCGAGCGAGGGCAGGACCGCGGAATCATCACCCGCCATCGAAAGGCCGGAGAACCGCTTACGTAAGAGTCTAATTAGACCCCTTTCGCCGAGTGCTCCCACCGTCTCAGACATGATTACCTTTCCAGCACAACCTTCAGGTGCTGCATGGCAAGTGGACTGCAGCGTTCACTATGTGTCATTATCGCGCCATGAATGGCTTCGGGTCCATCGCAGCAGGTGCAGTCATGCTCCCCTTCCACTCCCAGCACCTTCAATGCTCCAGCAAGTGTCTTGCGTGCTCTGATGGTATTCATCTTAACATTGGCAATGACCGTTTCAACCGAAACATCCTCCTCGGTGGAGTGCCACACATCA
>Ga0190293_1000070_pt1 | contig 36641 bp, 36 predicted proteins | sample 48693001_MG_FD_161671 | JGI IMG/M metagenome (GOLD analysis project Ga0190293, IMG submission 161671) | Hydrothermal vent microbial mat bacterial communities from Southern Trench, Guaymas Basin, Mexico - 4869-30-0-1_MG | ecosystem: Environmental > Aquatic > Marine > Hydrothermal vents >...
TCGGCCGGGGCTACTCTACCAAGGTTGGATATCAATTGATATCAATCAGTTGACATAATTCAAGAAATTTAAACCACACCGTAACAATTGTTTTTTGAAGATTTATTGTTGAAGAAGGGTAGCTTCACTTCTATGGAATCTGCCCTTTTTTGCATTTTTGTAAGAAATGGGATATCTTTACCGGTGGGCGTGGAAATTATTATTGTGGGAATCTCAAGTATCACAGGTTTTTTGATGCTCCTGAAACCGTGAATACTCTCATTACATCACAGATTCAGGTTTGAAGACTTATTAGCGCAATCAACGCTTTTGCCTTTTTCTCCCCAACCCCAAGATATTGTGGTTTTGCAGTTTTCGTGAATTAATCGATGGCGCTCATTGAAAATAATGGGAAGATTCAGTTGATGAAATTTGACGTCTGCTTCAAATTCCTTTTCTGATAATGATCAGCTTTCATGATTACAGGAAGTAATCTCTCTGGGCATGCCGTTACATAGAGGCCAAGATTAATCCAAATTTCTAAGCAGATTTATGCCACAGTGGTTTCAAAGATATTGTTACAAAGTCTTCAACCTGAAGGATACCGCCAGAGATGATGTAATCACCACTTTTTGGCGGCGGTCAATTTTAAGATACTATTTTCGTAATTCTAACAGAGGGGGCTCTCCAAATAGTAGACGAATATTTTTATATTACGAAATCTTAGCTTCGTAAGAAGTCTTCAAATTATTGCTCCATAATATTTCAAAAACTCGGTATGCAAATCCAAATACGATAAATGCCTTGATGATCCTATGCCTAACCCACACGTGGACTCTATTTATATCCGCTCTGGAGATAATCCTTTATTTCGTCAACACTCATACCGTCCAGTCCCAAGTCCTGTAAGTTCCGTCCTTCTTCCCACCAGTTTCTTTCGTGAATGACGTTGTAGATATTAACGATCGTATCAATATAGGTGGTTTTAACCCCAGCCAACCCGCCGATATGGCTCCAGGGAACCAGTCCGTAAGGCGCATCTTCAATCAAATAGCGACTCTCGATATCGTGAGGCCCGGAGATGGACGTCAGAGAAATATCGCCGTGGATGGCTTTATAAAGGTCCCGCCAGGCATATCCTTCAGCCAGGTTCGAAAAATCCTCGATGGGCCTGAGATTATAGCCGAAAACCCGCCCGATTTCCTTTCTTTCGTTATCCAGCACCATATTCATTTTTACCGAAGCCGGTGTCACACCGTGCTCATATAGAAAAAAGGGTCGCTTGGGCCAGTTTTCGATGTCATTAATGGAAAAAAGACACAGACCTGCATGGAATGCGGGATTGACGATACTGAGCCCAGCCTCCATTATGTCATCGTACATTCGGACAAAGGGATGCAACGCTTGAACTTGTTCAAATAACGCCTGCCCTTGTCTTGCTGGCATAAACGCGATGTTGATATCGTTGAAGCCGTAAAGCTTCACCCTGCCCGGTCCAACCAGACGGGTATCGTAGGGAAGATTGTTGGCTTCTGCGACGACTGGACAGTCATCACCCAAAATCGTTTTAAACAAAAAACCGGCAAATGCCCCGGGATACAGTATGACCATCTGGTTGTCCGTATCCATTTTTCCTTTAAGTAAATTGGCGTACGCCTTGTGGGCGAATGCGGGGGTAACGATCAAAATGTATCGGACCCCGTCTATAGCTTCATGGATATCAGCAGTGACACACTCGAGCCTGAAGCTCCCTTTAATACACCCCTCTATTTCAATGGTTTTCGTCTCAAATAACAGTGAAATATTGCCCTTGAATTCGGGCATTTCGAACATATTGACTTTAAAACCTCTATAAGCCAGATCCGCGGCCATACAGTGTGCACCGTGCCCCCCTCCCAGAACTGCTACTTTTTTTGAATCATATCGCATAAAAGCCTCCGTTGTCTATCTACTGTAACCAACTCCATCGGGTTGCGATCGCTTCGGCTTACAGGTCCAACCACACACCTATTTTCTTTTCGGTTGCTCTTTTGTAGACGATGGGTGCCACCGCCATATCTTCCAGTGCCAAACCAATATTGATGGCGGAGATCACCTGGCTGCCATTTTTCCGCCCCACTACCCTACCGGTGACCACATCGCAAAGTTCGGCGATACCATCCGGGCAGGATTGAAACAACCCGTTTGCCTTGAAATGATTGAATTGATTGAGATCATCAGTACACAAAAAATCGGATTTCGAAAAAACATCCGGTTTGACGTATGAGTCCAGGTCAATAGGACATACCAGTGCTCCTGCCTTGATCCAGTCAAACGGTATCACCGGCTTCGGGTCCATGAGAAAAGGACCGGCAGTTACAATGATGTCGGCATCGCTGACCGCCTGCTTCGGGTTGTTGGCGATCTCGATATCAAGATCTAATCTGCTACCCATGTCAACCACGTAGCGTCTGGATATTTCTTCTGAAATGTCATGCACCTTGACTTTTAAAAGCGGAAATATTTCGTTCAGTGTCTCAAGGTTGTAGCGACCCTGAACACCACAGCCGAGAATTGCCAGTGTATTCGAATCAGGACGAGCCAGATATTTGGCCGTCAACGCCGTGGCTGCCGCCGTGCGGATGGCAGTAATCCAGGTACAATCCATGAGGACATAAGGGACACCGGTTTCGACTTCGTTCAATACCAATAAACCGGTGATGTACGGCAGGCCGCGTTTGTGGTTTTCTGGATACCCACCCACCCACTTCATCCCCGCCGATTTAATTTTTGGAATGAAGGCCGGCATTGCATGCAGAAACGCGTCGCCGTTGGTATGGATCGCTGGCTTCGGCGGCATTTCCACCCGTTGGTTTGCTTTTTCAATAAACATCATTTCAAGACAGCTTATGATTTCCGGTATGGATAAGTTCAATGATTCAACATCGGCGCGCGACAAATACAACATCTTCTTCCCAAGATTTCCCATATTGCCCAGTTTCCTTTGCTGCTGTGAGATTTAAGGCTATTTAAGACCGTTTATTCGACCAAAATAAGCCTGGGTGTGTTTTACCAGAAGCTTTCCGCATCGCTCCCCATCACGGTCTATAAGTGCATCCAGGATTTCTCGCTGATCATTTAACATTTTCTTCAGATGTTCCTCTGTAAAAAAGATAGAGTGCCAAAGACGGGAGCTAATCGCCTGAAATTCGAGCAGCAGCTCCTCAAGTTTATTATTACTAGTAGCAGCGTAAATGATATGGTGAAAGCGGGATTCTAATCTAATCAGTTCCTGCAGATCTGCACCTTGGAGGCATTGGTCCGATTCGGCTTTTTCGAGATTCCGGCCGAGCAGTTCCAACTGTTCTGCCGACATTCTTTCCGCCGCCAGCTCCCCGGCAAGCTTTTCAAGGGGTATACGTACCTCCGCAATCTGTTTGACAAATTTTAAATCCAGTGGGGCAACCCACGTGCCGGCTCTTGCAACCCTGCGAATAAGACCCTGCCGTTGAAGTTCGGTGAAAATCTCCCGAAGCGGTGTCCGACCGATCTGGTAATGAGCCATGAGGTCTTTTTCAGTCAGGAGTTCTCCAGGAGGAAGCTCTTGTGTGATGATCCTGTACCGGAGATTCTCGTATGCTTCGGTTTTTGATGAAGATTTTTTATTCTCTTTTACCATGTTCGTCTTAGCCTCTTCGAATTGTGAGTCAGACCTACCTTTATTTAAAAAGTGACGGAATAAACATTGAAATGAACGGGACATAGGTAACCAACAGTACAACGACAATGTTTGCGGCCAAGAACGGCAGTATTGTAATGCTAATTTTTTCCATTGATTCGTTTGAAATAATGGATGCTGCAAATAAACAACATCCCACCGGCGGTGTGGCCAGGCCTGTAATCAGGTTGATACTCATAAACACGCCTGCATGAAGAGGATCTATCTCCAGCATTCTAAACAAAGGCAGGAAAACCGGCGTTACAATCATAATTGCCGGAATGCTGTCCATAAACATTCCCAAGGTGAAGAGCATAACATTTATAAGCAGCAATATTAAAAGTTTGTTATGGATATTATCCACCAGAAACTGTGCAAAATGCTGAGGCACCTGCTCATTTGACAGGGCCCAGCCGAACAATGCCGCTGCAGCTATGATGATGGAGACGCTTCCGGTTTCAATGGCTGAATCTTTTATGACGTCAATAAGTTTTCCAAACTTCATAGTGCGATACCCGAAGAGGGCAATAAATACTGTATAAAAGACAGCAATTACAGCTGCTTCGGTAGGACTGGCAATCCCCAGGATGATACTGCCCAGAATCAATATGGGCAGAACTAAAGCTGGAATTCCATTCTTTACGATGTTTACACCTTCAATAAAAGGAATCTTTTCGGTTCTCCTGGGGAAGTCTGTTCTTAACCCTATGATTTTTACAGCAAGCATCTGTGATAAACCAACGAGTACACCAGGTATAGCGCCTGCCAAAAACAAATCTCTAATGGAAACTTGAGCGATGGAACCGTATATAATAAACATCAAGCTTGGAGGAATAATGGGTCCCATGGTAGATGATGCTGCCGTTACGGCCGCACTGAACCGTTTAGAGTAGCCTTCTTTCACCATTGTGGGAATCAGAATGGATCCTATGGCGGTTGTATCGGAGATGGCGGTTCCTGTAATCCCGCCGAAGAACATACTTACCACGATATTAACATAGGCCAGGCTGCCCTTTAACCTTCCCACCATCAGATCGGCGACACGAATCAATCGATCGCTAATGTTTGCCTCGGACATAATTTTTCCAGCTAGGACGAAAAAAGGAATCGCTAATAATATAAACGAATCAAACGACCGCAATATCCGTACAATAACAATATCCAAGGGTAGATCTACTCCCAAAAAATAAACCATTGTGGAAACAATCAAGGCAAAAGGTATGGGTATCCTAACCAACATTAGCAGGGCAAAACAGATCACCATAAGTATGATATACGTCATTGTTATCCCCCATATATTCGTAATTTTCTAACTAGAATTCGCAGATGTGTAAAATTCAATTTTTAAAACAATTAGGAAGGAGATAATTCATTCTCTGCGATACTCACTAGGCAAACCAATTGTTTTTCTCAAAAGATATAATAAAATTATCATGAAACTTATCGGCACTGCTAGATAAACGACACCCATTGGAAAGAACGTTAAAACAGGCGAATGTACTCCCCACATACTAATTGTATACTTTGCACCTTTAACGACAAGTATCGCGGAGACCCCCATTACTATCAGATAGTGTGCTAAATCAAATGCGATCTTTAAGCGTCTGGGCATTATATTATAAAAGGATTCAATGGTTGCATGCCCATCTAACATATAGGAAATAGCACTTCCGATCAGCACAATATATATGTAAACATATCTTGCAATGGCATTCGACCACGATATTGGCTGACCCAGGATAAATCTCATGGCAATGCTGGCGCCCAATAGTAAAGTCAAACCAATCAGTAGTATTGTCATGAACGCATTGCTTATTGTTTTGATCTTCTCAAGAATCAGATCAAACTTTACGCCAATCAGCCCGTCTTTTTTTTCATATTCCATAACAATTTCTCCTTATAAAGTTCCCATTCATATCGGGCTTTCTTTTTAAGCCATGGTTGCAATCCATGTGGTTTTTGACGGTCTCTGCAATGGCACCCGGATATCTGGTCAAGCAGGATTATGATTTATCGGGTTGCCGGTGTTCAGACTCGAATGCTGCCAGTCTCATTTTTACACACCGGTTCAACCCGACAAACCATTTGCCTATGGATCAGTCAATCTAATCCCTTTTTCCTTGATATGCTTCCGGCAGACGCTCTGCAGGATTGAGCAGCTGGATATCCTTGTACCAGGCTTCCCAGTGAGGATTCTTTTTAAACCACTTGCTATAAACTTTTTCAGAAGCCTTTTTAAAGGGAGCGGTGTCAGGATAGGTTATCGTAAATCCATCCTTTTTAGCCTTTTCAATGAATTCTTGTTCCCGAACATACTGCCAGGCATCCGCTAGTTCAATAGCGCTTTCAGCGGAATCTTTAACAATATCACGCTGAGTGGCATCTAGCTTATCCCATGTTTTGGGGGAGATAAAAAGGATCTTCTGGGTCCACATCTGGTTCAGAATGGCATAACTATTAACCACTTCCTTCATCTTGAAGATATAATTGCAGTAAACACCCAGATCGTTGGCATTGACCAGGCCGGTCTGCAGAGAAGTGTATAGTTCACCCCAGTCTGTCGGGGTAACGGTAAAACCAAACTCTTTATAGATATCTACAAATAGCGGATTCTGCATGCAACGAAGTTTAACCCCTTTTGCATCCTCTATTTTGGTAATGGGTGTAGTACTGGCTATGGCAAAACCATTGCAATCCGAGTATATACCCAACGCTATTAATCCTGTGGCTTTACTGATTTTCCTTAGGATCTCATTTACAACTCCTGAACGCCTTGCAACTTTATAGTGCTCCATACTTTTAAAGAGATAGGGCAACTGCAGGAATTGGACATCCGGGTAATATCCAGCTATATGACCTGCGCTTGTTGCTCCGATATTCACACTACCCATCTTTAGAAACTCGATAGCCTCTTCCTCACTAGTGGTCAGAGTCCCTGGAAATATCTTTACTTTGATTGCCCCGCCCATTTTCCCCTCGACCATATCCCTGAAAGTCTCGGCAAGAAGTTGATCTGCATCGAAGGTATTATTCTGGTGGGCAAACTTCAGGGTGAGATCGCCAGCCTCAGCATTCATTGAACCAAATACGAAGATAAAAGAAAACACAGCAACAAGAAACAACAGTTTTTTATTCGATCTTAATAGTAGTGACATGGCTTATACTCCTTTCTTGAATTAGCGTGGATTGGATACCTTTGGATTCGAACACCTTACGACAAAATTATTTTGAACTCACCCCCCTTTCTTTTAAATGTTGATGTTGTGATCACATGATTGATGGCCTAAAATCATAATATTAAGCATCTAAAATAGTTAGATTATTCTGTTCAATGATTCCTTGTGGATCTCTTCGAGCCGGTTACCTGCAGCCTTGTGAGTCAAGATTTGAATCGCTTTTTCTGTCACGACACTACCCGCTTCCAGAGCTGGTAGCCCGCCCATGTAAATATTACTGATCAGTGTGTATTCATAACGAATTCCCTGGCTCCCGCTGTATTTGACAGCTTGTTTTCGAACCTCGGTATCGTTCAGACGGTAGGCTAGATACGCGGACATGCTTCTGGAAGCCAGGGCATTCCCCCCGGGGCGTTCGCCGATTAGTACAATGACCAACTTGCAGCAAACGGTATCGCCAATACACTCTGCCAGTTTGACCCGGCCGTAGTGCACCAGGATATGCCGACCAATGGAAAAGTTGTGGCTCATTAGGCCGTCTTCGAGAACGCTCAGCATGTCATGGATATTGTGATGAACCGCCTCGGCACTGAGGCCGTCAGTAATTACGATCTGGATATCCTTGTTTTCGGGACCGATGCTTTCCAGACTTTCCGAAGAAAGCATAGTGCCCAGTTCCGGCCGTTTCAAGTGTTCCAGCCGGGATTGAGCCGAGGTGGCGAATACACGAAAATCTATATTTTCAAGGACATCCTCCCGCAGGCGGCTGTGCACCGCCTCCCGACCGACGGACTGATTGAGCAGCAACGTCCGTTGAACCTCATTTACAGGGCGCGGTCCAGCATTGTCGAACCCGGGCGCCGATGGCAAGGATTCTCGGAGCCGTTGGAACTCAACTACGGATCCGCAGAACAATCGTGGATTTCCCCACTGGGAGCCACGAGTCACCTGCCCATCAGGCGACTGCTCGAAAATGCCCTTTTCCTTTGCCCACTCCAGAAACTCGGGTGCGGGGATACGATTATGCACTTCCCGAAGGGTCTGATCATCATGCCCGCTATTAACAAAATGCGCCAACATGCGATCGGTTCCTAGGTAGATGTCCATAAAGAAATTGGCACCGGCAGCGGCAGCCATATGGGTGGTCATCTGCTGGCCTTCTATATGGGTATCTGCGTGAAGGGTATAGCTTGGGCTTACTCCCATAGGCAGACCGAGGAGTTTTCCCATAAAATTGTCTTGCAGGTTGGACACCATCAGTTCGAAATCGTTCAGATGTGTTTCCGGTCCGATGAAACCGGTTGCGCTGTTGACCATAAAGGGATCGTAGCGACGACACAGCCCGTAGCAAAGTGATTCGCAAGTGCTCATGTCAATCCCGTTATGCTTACGGTAGCTCATTTCACTGCCTTGTCCTGTCTCGAAATACATAAACTGACGGGCCACATCCCGCAACGGACCTTTTTCGATCATGGTAGTGTATGCCTCGTCCATATAGGGGACCGTCACGTCGAATTCCTCGGTCAGAGTACGCTCAGTTCCTGCAAAACTCTGGAATAGGATCTCAACCGGGGCGCCGAGGTTGAGCGCAGCCAACTGGACCTTAACATGGCCTAGAACACAAATCTGTGTCGGGGCGCCGGTTTCCCGGCGGAGTTTGTCCAGGTGAGTGATCACGGAAACGACAGTATCAATGGAACCTTCTGCAGGATTCACACCGATGAGACAGTCGCCCATACCAAGGGATAGATCCGTATACACCATCAGGGAGATAGCATCGAGGTTGTCCTTTGGATGATTCGGTTGTATCCGAAACGACAGGCTTCCGGGTACCCCTATCAAGGTTCTTGCCTTGGTTGGGGTGAAAATTTTTCGTGGTATAAAAATCAGCTCATGGGCATCCATCAATTTGCATAGAGCTGCCGCCATGACCGGTGTAAGTCCCCTGCCGATACGTTTGATCTCTTGACCGTTACTGCGCAGCAGATAATTTTTCAGATCTCCCAAAGTCATGGATGAAATAGAATTGAAAACCACATGATCAATATCATACCCAACTCGCATCACCGCATCCAAACGGCCATTGTCATCGGTCAGAGGATGGTCGTAAATATGCTGAAGTGTCAGGGAAGAAAGAATCATGCGAGCAGATTCCCGGACCATGTCATTTTCCGGGGCAAGACCTGTATTGCGATCACCAGCCTTACTGATGTCGGCTGCCCCAAGCAGTTTTTTAAGACCTTTGAAACTGATTTGCTTTTCTATAACCCGATGGGAATAGGCTTCCTCCATCTGAGGTTCGGGCACATCGATTTCATGGATCGGAGTGAGTGTGTTCATTGTCTGTTCTTCTTTTTTTTGACATTAACTTACGCCATAAAATGATACCGGCACGATATTGTTGTGAAGACGGCCGATATTAACAAAATGTGCTTGTCTGTCGGGAATTTCGTCGATAACGATTAAATCAAACGGTTCCTGCCGCCAGTTGCTGGCATAATTACCGAGTACTTGACCATAATTGTGCGGTACCAAAACCACGATGGGCTGTCTGGGCTTCACTTGTATGCAGACATCTCTCAGATGCTGGCCGAACGATTTTACCTCTTTGAGACTATTACAAACCGGAATACCCGTACTTTCGGTCTCAGTGTCGACAGCATTTTCATCGGAGAGCACTTGAATGCACAAACCGCTTGAGGTGGATTCAATCAACGAGAGGGCGTGCCGGATCTGTGCAGCATCTGCATCGATGGACAATCGTGCCACGATGGGAAGATCCTGGCAGGGAAGAATGTCGTTGGCAGATAAATAAATAGTTGATCCAGAGATCTCTGTACTGTGTAGCGTGAGTCCATAGACCGTGGCACGACCCTGGTTCTCTGGAACTATTTCATCTATGTCGGTAGCAAGCAAAGGCGATTGGACAATTCGCTTGGCCAGATCGATTCCCAGATCGCCATAATGGGTGGTGCCCGGCAGTCGCAAGCCCTGGCTCTCACGGTATATCAACTCACCGACACCACCTGAAAAAACCAGAACCGGAGTCGTCTTATATGATTCGAAGGTAAAGGGAATCTGTTGATGATGATGTGCGATGGGTGACGCAAAAAAGTCAGAACTCCCAGTGACAATAGCCTCCAGTGCGGCAATGTAAAAGTTCAAGATCGCGTCGATCTCCTCTGGAGCGAGATCTTTGTCGAGGTCCTTTTTAATGCCAAGGTGCTTGAGAAGTGTGTAGCCATACGACGACATATTGACTAAGCGGTATGTACCCGGTTCAAATTGGAAATGGCGGGCACCGATAAAGTAGCACCCAGTATTGAGAATACAGCCATTGATACCGAATGCAGGATTGGTGGTGCCGCCGCCTATATCGATATTGATAAAAGGGATTTCGGCATGATATCGCGACAGAGCTGAACAGCTGCCCATGAAAGCCAACCAGGACTCCAGGCTCGGATCGTCCGCCGTTGCAACAACGGCTTCACCGATCCGTTCACCGACCAGTCGGGCCAGTGCGGCGGCATTAACTCGCTTGGCAGCAAGCCCCGTAATGATAACACCACCAGCAAAAATCGTCTCGTGAGACACTCCGCTATCGTTGACCCATCGATCAATATGGGCGTCCATGCGGGCTATATCAATTTTTTCATCAACAAACGGTGTAAAGACCGGTTCCGAACGATACACCACCTTGGGAACACCAAATTCCATCTTCCCGGTGGTGAAACTGAGCCCCACGTTGGCGGTGGCTACCATAGCATTACTGGTGGTTGATCCGAAATCAAGACCGATCATGGTGACTCGATCCAACCTGTTTGGATGTTCGAGTTGAGAACACATTGGCACGTCCGACCTGTTTAGACTTTTCTTGTTAATTCTTGCGACAAGAGGCAAGGGTGCGCGGACCAGCTAATATTTCAATTGATATATCAGTTAGCCTATCAGTGTCAAGAGAAAATATTACATCTGAGAACCGCGGTGAAATTCTTTTAAACAGCGGCAATAGGAACTCTTGCCGTTTGGCACCTTAAATGGGCTGGTAAAATAACCATCAACAATGGATAAAGGAGCGATGTCAGCGGCAATAGATTTAATAGAAAGGTTTGTGTGGCATATGGGTTAGGTCCCGATTCGCCGCCTACAATACTCTGCTAGTCGATATCACAATAGCAGACAGAACGCGTGTGCGCAAGATACGAGGGACCACCTATTCGTTGTGTTAGGATTTCGAATACAAAGCATAATGCAGACGCAAATGTGAATATGAAGACTTGGTCTAATCCGGAGAACCTCTTGAACTTAAGATTGTATTAAGCCTAATATATTGATATCACTTCATATTTTGATCCAATCAACTGCCGGTTGGTATCTTTCAGAGGTGTTGATTTCCCTATCACATCAATAGTATCTGTATATTTAGGGGAGGCTTCAAATACTGACACATCTACGAGTCAGTAGATTCTTACATGCTGACCTAAAATTTAAACGATTCTTGAGTTGGGCATGTACAATATATGGTATGAGCTTATTATCAGCAAAAGAATTGATTGCTGGCATGAGTCTTCATGACCCCGGTGGTGACATCTCCAACTAGTCACCAGGTCCTGCAAACCTGTGATACCATCTTTGCACTTGCAGAGGGTCCTATTCTGGAAAAGCTGTGTTTTTGTGTTATCAATTTTTCGCAATAAATAAAAAGTAGCCGCCGATATAAGGAGAAAATTTATTCCGCCAAAATCTTCTATTGAATATATGGTCGAAATGCCAATTTTAGCTCCGTAATTGATCTGAAATTGAAAAGCCATCCACAAATGATTGGCAAAACAAGCCTTCGATTATTGAACAGTGCTGGAAAGTGTAGATTAGAACAATCTCGGCGAATCGCCCAGGTTATGACTGTAACAGAGTGCTTTTAGAGATGTGATATCAATTAGTTGACATAGTCCAGGAAATATCAATTCCGATGCAAAAAAGCATAATAACCTTCCATCGGATTGCACCAGGACTTTTAAACGACCTTGACAAGGACCTTATAAGTGGTCTATTATGTGGTCATATAAGAAACCAAAAGTATTCTCGGAGAATTAGACCATGTTAGAATCCATTTACGCAAATAAAACGGCCAGCATCACTGAATTCAAGAAAAACCCTCAATCCCTCATTGATGCCGCGCGTGGTGAAGCCATTGCCTTGCTGAACCGCAACAAAACAGCAGCGTACATCGTGCCGCCGGAAGTCTATGAACGGCTGTTGGAAATAGCCGAAGACATTGAACTGGGCAGAATCTATGAAGAACGCAAACATGAGAAAGCCAACGCATTTGAGGTTGCCATAGATGATCTATAAGCTTAAGTTTTTTAAAAGTGCCTATAAAGAGTGGCAAAAACTCGACCCGCATGTCCGGAAGCACTTTAAGCTGCACTTAAAAAAACGAGTTCAAAACCCCCGCGTCGAATCGGCAAAGCTCAGAGGTTACCCCAACCTCTACAAAATCAAACTCAGGTCCGTGGGGTACAGACTGGCCTACCTTGTGGAAGACGAAAAAATCAGCGTATACGTAATTTGCGTCAGCCGTCGAGATAAAATTTATGAAATTTTACCCCGAAGATTGAATAAATAAACCAGTCCCTCAAACACATAGCATTTTCAGTTTTGATGGTAGTTACAAATTCCAGTCCACCGAAAACCTACGATAAGAATAATCACCAAATTAATTAAAAACATGATATTGCAAAAACATTGATTCCATAGAAAATCGAATTCCAGCTACCATCCCATCGCGGCTTTTAATTCTTGACTCACATGGATATTTCTCTATACTCTTTGTTTGATAAAGCAAGTTTTCATCAATTTGTTTTTTATTTCAGAGTGAATCAAAGACACTGTTTCGGAGGGATTCGGTCGACGCAATTGTTATTTGCATCAATTATTAAAATGGAGATTGGAAAATGACGGCAAGCAATGCAACTGAAAAAAAGCCTCTCTGGTTGTTAATAGAGGAGAATATCCTTGATCTCGGTTCGCAGGACATCTCAGGGGGAAACTTTGAAGAATCGATTCAACGGATTGCGGGTGAACTAGACAATGCAGGTTACAATGTTTCGCATCATGGGGGCAATTTACTTCAACTGAGATGGGCAATGAATGAAACGCGCAAAGTCGGAAGGCCCCTTATGAAGGATTTCAACACTGCCATCGCGGCACTTACACTGGAGGACGTGGCTGACCCTTATGCAACAACGAATCAGCTCATCCACGACATCGGGAAGACCTGGCCAAAACTAAAAAAATCCGAGCGCAGATCGGATGTGATACGAATCGTCGAGAAGACAAAACTTGATCTGTTCATTGCCAAGGCAAAAGGCCTGCCCGATGATGAGGGTATCCGATTACTCATTGAGGATAAAGTGGCTCCCGAAGTGATCACCAACGCGTTGGGTATTACCGGGGAGAAGTTGGAACAGGTGGACACCGAGATGAAAGAGGAACGTGCAGAGAGGGAAAGGGTCGTAACGCTGCTCGGGTCGGTAGAGGGCAAGCCCAACGAAGAAAAGGTGAAACACCTTTTTGAGAATAATGTCTCCGAAGAATTGATAATTGAAATGGCGAAAGTGGACCCGGGCGTGATCGATGCTGTCAAAAAGGCCATGGAAGCGGAGCTAAAGGAAAAACAAAGACTGGCAGAAGAGGAGGCCGCACGGAAAAAGGAAGCGGCTGCAGGGCCTTCGTTGGAAGATATACCGTCGGATGAGATGCTTGATTACATCGAATCCATTCGCGAAATCATGGAATTCAGCGATCAGGAGAAGGAAATCAGAGTTATGTGCGAGCAGAGTTCCATCCCCAAGGGCCTTGTGGACATTGCTGTTTCGGAACCCGACAGACTGGATGAGCTTGAAAAAAAGGCGGAGGGATAGATCCACCAAGTCAGTTTTATTCGTTAGCCGATTTGAGGAGACAGTGGAGCAGGATATTGGCTCCGGCTTCACAATCTTCCCATGTCGTGTTTTCGACCTCCACATGGCTTCTGCCACCGATGCTGGGCACAAAGATCATGGCGGTGGGTGCAATCTGGTTCATATAGCTGGCATCGTGCCCGGCACCGCTCACCATGTAATGGCCCGGGTACCCGAGATCATCGGCGGATTTCAGGACACGTTGCACCAGTTTTTCATCAAAAGGGGAATGCTCCACCCGCCATGTCTCCTCGATCCGGATGGGACAACCCCGTTGATGGGCAATGGTTTCAAAGTCATTACGAAGGTTTTTCCATGCTTTGATGGCGTGGTTGTCGTCCCAGGAACGGATATCGACCGTAAAATGAACCTTGTCCGGAATAATATTTCTGGAATTGGGATAATTTTGAATTTCCCCCACAGTGGCAACCATGTTGCCACCCATTGATTCCGGCAAGTGGTTGACTTTGAGGATCATCTCTGCTGCGGCACACAGGGCATCGTGTCGGCCCTCCATGGGTGTCGGCCCCACCTGGTTGGCTTCACCCTCAAGATAGATATCATACCAGTGCAAGCAGAGAATGCCTTTGGGGGCACCGATCTGCTTGCCTTCTTTTTCGAGAACCGGGCCCTGTTCGATATGGTATTCGTAGTAGGCATGAACCGGCCATTTGCGGGCGGGCACATCCCCTTTATAGCCGATGCGTTCCAGTTCATCCCCGAACCGTTTGCCATTGATGTCGGTCCGCTGATATACCCAGTCCCTCTCCAATGCGCCTGCCCAGACACCCGAAGCCACCATGGCCGGAGCAAAACGGGACCCTTCCTCATTGGTCCAGTCCACGATTACCATCGGTCGGGAGGTCTCGATATTGTTTTCATGAAGGGTCCGCATGACCTCCAGTGGTCCCATGACGCCGAGGATGCCGTCGAACCGCCCGCCTTTGGGCTGGGAATCGATATGAGAACCGCTCATGACCGGTGGTAGATCATTATTGGTGCCGGGTCTCCGGCCGAAGATATTACCCATGTCGTCGATGGTCACATCCAGATCGATTTCCTTCAGCCACTGAACAAATAAGTCTCTGGCTGCCTTGTCTTCATCGGTCAGTGTCAATCTCTGAACGCCTCCGTCCGGGGTGGCACCGATTTTGGCCATATCCTCCAGGGACTGCTGCAGTCGTTTTCCATTGATGCGTAGGTCTTTAATATCCATTATTTTTCCCCTATTCAAAAAAATTCAAATAATATAAATTCGAATGATCAAAACAGTCTGTTTTTTTTAAACCCAATTCGGATAGATCGGAAAATAAAAAGATCTTTTATCACGAAAACACGAAAGTACGAAAAAGACCTTGAAAATTCTTGTGCCCAAAAGTTGATGAACTCGTAAAAAATTCCGAAACGCCGTCATGCCTGCGAAGGCAGGCATCCAGAAGTATCTGAAAATACTGGATTCCCGCCTTCGCGGGAATGACAAAAAAAGGACGTTTTAAGACTTTTTACGAAACCATAAAAGCTGAAATGCTCAACTTAGTTAGTGTCCGTCAAGAAATAGGGATTTTTGCGTTCTGCCAAGGCGGGCGCCAGATTTAACCCGGAGGAATAGCGTGCTATTTTGAGGAGTTAAATCATGGCACCCAACGCCGGCAGGGCGTGAAAAGACCATTTATGGATGGGCACTAGTTATACATTGAAGCGGATCTCCATTATATCCCCGTCCTGGACTTCGTAGGTTTTACCTTCCAGCCGCACGGTGCCTTGTTTTCTTGCCTCGGCATAGGTTCCTGAAGCCATCAGGTCCTTGTAGGCGACCACTTCCGCCCGGATAAACCCTTTTTTCATGTCTGTGTGAATAACGCCGGCTGCATCGTCCGCGGGTGTTTTCCGGGTGATGGTCCAGGCTCGAACCTCGTCTTCTCCTACCGTAAAAAAAGAGATAAGACCCAGATGTTCATAGGATCGATGGATTACCCGGTCCATGGCAGACGCTTTTATGTTGAATTCCGTCAAGAATTCACGTGCTTCCTCCTCGGTCATCTGGGCCAGTTCCTGTTCCAGTTTGCCCCGTATCACGAGACAACTTTCATGATCTGTAAGATCGCCGATATCGGGCAGCTGATCATCTTCATCCTCATTGTTGAACAGGGTCAGCATTGGTTTTGCTGAGAGAAACGCGTATCCCCTGAGTAACGGTGAGGTTGTAATATCGGGCACCTTTCTCAAAGGGATTTCCTTTTCTAGACATTCAAGACAGTCCTTCAGCAAAGAAACCTCTACCGAATCGACATTTTTTCCCCTTTTGCTGTCGAGCTGGAGTCTTTCCAGGCGCTTTTCAACGACAACGAGATCTATAAGGATCAATTCCTGGTCAAAGCGCTGGAAGTCTTTCAGAGCGGTAGCGGCTTCCTGGCCGAATGCCTTAAAGTTTCGGATGACATGAATCAGTGCGTGGCAGTCCCGTGCTTGTGTCCAGATGGATTGTTCCTTTTTGGCATCCTGGACGCTTCCACCCGTTCCGGGAAGGTAATATTCCACCTGGGCATGGATGGTCTTTTTGGGCTGATACAGGTCTCTGAGCTTGTCCATGCGAACATCCGGCACATGGATGGTTCCAATGCGGCTTTCCTTCTTGTGTGCCTGGTCAGATATTTGATGTGTCAAGGCGTCGAAAACAGTCGATTTTCCACTGCCTGGAAGCCCCACGATGCCAAGCTTCATATGGCATGTCCTCCTTTTGGTCATTAGAACATTAGATGTTCGATTTTTCGTTCGTTACCATACCAGAAGGCAGATAAAGCGACAAGCTCTTTACGTTCGCGCAGGAGGGCTATAAGGGTATGAGGGATAAGGCTATAAGCAGTAAGCAGATATTCTATTTTTATTTTCCGATAAGTTCCAAAAAATTTTCACCAAAAGGTTTTTTTTGTATTCCTTAATAAATCATCGGTCAGCAACCTCCGTTCAAGATGATAATGACAATTAATAATCATAGTACCTCCTTTAAATGTGCACCCTGTCAGAAATAAAATAACACGTTATTGATAGTAAGAATGTCCATATGTGGTATCACAGCTTTTAAGAAACCCTTCTCGCCGTTGATGAGTTGGAGCTATATGGAATTTAGTTCCCATTACAAAGACTGAGCGGCGCACGAGCAGTACAACCGCTCGGGCTTTTGATTACGGTTTAATTGAGTATCAGGGTAATATGTTCTTATAGATTTTCCCATCCTTCATGATAAGTGCGAGATTTTCTTCCGGCTTGGTGAGGATCGAAATATCCTTGAGCGGGTCACCGTTAATCAGAAGGATATCGGCCAATGCGCCTTCCTCAATGACACCCAGTTTGCCGGGATAGGGGTTGCGAAGACCAGACAGGGTTAGTAATTCAGCTGAGATAGAGGTAGCCTGGCGCAGGATTTCAGCCGGGCTGAACCACTTTGTGCGGTGTACAAACTCCTCGTTGATGCGGTTGAGCATTGTAGGATCGGTAATAATGTCCGACCCGAAGGCGATTTTCTTGAAGCCGATTTTTTTTGCGATTTTGAACATGTTGTCGATACCAGCAAAGGCTTGGTCATGTTTCGCTTTCTGATCCTCGGTATAGCCCTGCGGGTAATAGGTGTAGACGATGACCTGGGGTGACAACCAGATGCCCTTTTCTTTCATTAGTTCCATCGTAGGTTCATCCACAAGGTTACCATGCTCGATACTTTTTACACCATTCTCGATGGCACGACGTATGCCTTTGCTGTTATAAACATGGGCCAGGACATAGGTACCCCAATCGGCTGCCGCTTCAACAGCGGCACGAATTTCATCGGCAGTATATTGTGTCACATCCAGAGGATCTGCCTGAGAACCGGTTCCACCGCCAACACAAATCTTGATCTGGGAAGCACCGCGCCGGAGCGCCTCACGGACAGTTTTGAGCACTTCAGCGCGTCCGTCGGCAATCTGCGCCATGTCGTATTTCATAAAGGTACTTGGTTCGTCTGCAACCATAGCAGATCTTTGAGCGTCGCTTCGATGATCCGAGTGGCCGGAGGTTTGTGAGATCATCGGGCCGGAAGGATAGATACGCGGTCCAACGACAATACCACGATCGATTGCCTTTTTGAGCGAAAACGAGTTGCCGGCCGCATCGCGGATCGTCGTAAAACCGCTGTTCAGATAAAGCTTTGCACTTCTTGTCGCAACATAGGCCCAGTAATATTCATCTGAATTGGCGGCTTCGCCGAATGACATCTGGAACATCACATGTGCGTGAGAGTCTATGAAGCCAGGGGTCATGGTTCTCCCATTCGCATCGATTACATGTGCTCCCTCGGGTGCTTTAATGTCATTTCCAATCTTCGCGATTTTATTACCTTCAATCAGCACGCTCATGCTCTTAGTGAGCTTCTCGCTCTTCCCGTCGAAGATGTTCACATTGGTGATGAGTACCTTGTCAACCGGCTTGGTTTCCTGCGCGAGGACCGGCATGGATATGAAGACACTCAACGCTATTACTAAGATTATTCTGTTCATTCTTTGCTCCTTTGAATTGTGGTTAAGAGATTTTGTTGCCCAACGCCTACGATCACGGGATTGTGAAAGATGGATTTCAATTGAAAATTCGGGTGATGCACAATTCCCGTGCATCGTTTTGTTATCTGGTACGATTACCTACGTATCAATTTGGAGTTTGCGATCGGCCGCAGGTACCGATCAATTGAACGGTCTGGGGCATTGAGAGAAAAGTAGGCGATTACAAGGTCCTTGTCTGGCGATACGTAGAGCCCCTGACTCATGACCCCTTTGTTTTTCTATATCAAATCAAAGCTGCTCCCTCGCTGAGGGTTTAAAAAAGCCAAGAACCGCAATGATATTGAGCACGGTTCCAAAAGCGTTAATTGCCACAGCCACGGCCCAGGCTTCAAACCCTGCATATTGCGCCAACCCGCTGTCCAAATAGCGTGTCACGTTACCGATCACACCGCCGCCGCCAAAGAGAATTACAGCAACAACCATTGCGATCCGATAGCACCCGATTTGACCTATCTGTGGAAGAAAAAGGCAACTCAAATAGGCTACGAACATCGCTATTGAAGGGCCAATCGCTGCCGCGCTCAGCGGCTCGCCTGTGATATGGGAAAGTATTGCGCTAAACACAAGGTAGATCAGAGACGCTGCGGCAAAGATTACTTGCATCCTTAGTAGCAAAGACAACTTTAGCATCCGGTTACCTTTGTATCAATTTGGAGTTTGCGATCGGCCGCAGGTACCGATCAATCGAACGATCGGGGGAATTGAGAGAAAAATAGGCGATCACAAGGTTCTTGCCTGGCGATACATAGAGTCCCTGACTCATCATCCCACCTTTCCAGAAATCTCCATCTGGCCAAATCATATCCCACTGGCGACTGTTTGAGATCATTGTGTCATCAGCAAAAATTTTAACAAATGCCGGCCCGTTGAAACCGCCAAGGAAGAACTCCTTCGTACGCACACCATCTCGGATACGAGCAATCATTGCAGGAGTTACAATCTGCTCCGTAGAGACCTTGTCCCAACTCGGCGTATAAAGCATCCCAAATCTTGCGTGATCACGAAGGTTGCTAGATATCAAACCATGTGCTGCAACAACTCCGTCAGGAGTCATATGTAACTGAATGGGTGCATCAGCACTAATCTTAGACCAGATTCTTTCATTAAAGATTTCTGACCAACGCTTGTCTTCCACAGCCTCTGCCAAATAGACAAGAAGCTGTGTACTAGCAGAAGCATATTGAAACTTCTCTCCAGGTTTAGCTACAAATTTAGCATCTTTTAGTACATCGATCAGTCGTTCGACTTTACCATTTTGAAGCATTCCAAATTCTGCCCGAAATGTTCTTGTCGCAATTGAATTTGGATCACTTCTAGTTGCTGGATGCTCATCTGAATTGAGTCCAGTCGTCATGTCAAGGACATCCTTAACCGTAACCGTACCCGTAGGTGTCCCACGAAACTCCGGAACATAATCACCCATCGTCTTGTTCTCATCTATTTTGCCATCATTGATGAGCAGGTCGATTACCAAAGATGCGGTCACCTTAGCATTAGACATCCAGACATGATGGTCTTCAGGTTTCATACGAGGATATTTCTCGTAGACAATCTTTCCTTTGTGTATGACAATGAAACCTTGTGCGTAACTTTCAGACTTAGCAAGAAAGTCATCAAGCGAAAGCGTTCCAAAATGCTGAGTTTCAGCTTTAATCTTGCCAATCTCAGGAATCAACTCCGACGACAATGGTCGCGGGGATTGTCGCGATGGAAGAATGGCCGTGGGGAAAAACTCGGATGTTCGCATGGCAAAGTAGACAGATTTGTCACCACCAGTGAGGAGCGCTGGCAAGTCCGCAGATCTAGCTTGTTTGGAAAGCTCCAAAGGGAAATCGTTAACCAGTTTCTCGATGGGGGTGCGATCCTGCGTGAATGCTAATGTCGGCACTAATAACAGTGCACAGACGAAGCAAACATGTCTGAAATATTTCAATGTATTCATAGTATTCATCTCCTTGTTTAATAGAATATAGTCATTTGACTTAGATAACCAGATCCTCGTCTACGGCGCACTTTACTGAAACCACCCATAGATGAAATTTGGCACTACTGGTGTGATGCTGAATTTGAAACCAAAGTCAGGACCAAAATCATCGCTTTGTTCAACGTAATAATCAAACCCGGCTGAAAGCTGCATCGGCATATTACCAAGCTTTACCACTTTTCTTACAGTTAAATTCAGGGGTATGGTTGCCTGATCATCTTCCCAGTCATAACCGAGCACTGGCTGTATACCGACTGTCCAGCCACCGGGTAGAAATTTCAGAGCAAACAGCTCCAGTGTTGTTGTTGAATAGCTGGGGCCATCGCCTGAAATATCCCATTGATGGGCTGGAAAAGCAGCTAACACTCGGCTGGCATTAATATCAGCGACTATAAACTCAGGCCCCAACCGATATTGATCACCGGTTAAATCATTTTCCCCAATAGGCAAAGTGCCCTGAATGCCACCGATGAGAATTAGCCCGCTGTCATAGGATTGCCCTAGGGCGACATCGAAACCAAGATCGCCCAGTCCGCTCGTAGACTTGAAACGCCCCTTATCCGAATCAAAGATCGGCTGCTCAGTGACATAAGCCAGAACCGGCCGAATAAATAAGTTTTGTGTGCCATCTTCAGTCAGAGGAAAGGGGAAGACGGGTTTAAAGAGAATCATATTGACATTTTCATTCTCCGCTCCAGGAATGTCGCCGTCAAAAGCAGTTGTTTTGTACTCAATAGTGAGCTTAGCCAGTGGAGCATTCGGATTATTGAGCTCTCGGGCTAAGTCATCGGAAGAAAGCTCATTGGGTTCATCTTGTGCTACTCTCAACTCCTCCGGTGTATCTATCTGTGCTGGATTATCGACAATATTTTTGGGATCTGCCAGTACTAATGTGCACGAGCTCAAGACAAAAAAACCAATCAAGAAACTAACGTACAGTTGACGTCCCACAAGGCGGTTTAATTTACAACCATGCGATGACCGGATATTTGTAATCATGTTGTTACATCCTTTCGATTTTAGATATTGAAAAGAAGGGTTTAAGATTCACTGATTTCTCCGGTTTGATTGTCTAACCAGTAAATATATGGAACTGCATATCATCACATTTGGGATGTTATACAGAAGAATTTCTGATTGGATCGGAATACAGATGGAGATAAGACGGACTCGCCACCGTCACTCCCAATGCAGATATCATCATTCAAATCATACCCTACCCGTCCTTCAAACACAAGTATCAGGAAGATGTAGCTATTAAGGTGTTAAGCGAAAAAACCAATGAGGACAAAAAAAATGCTGGAAACGTTTAGGGAGAATCAAAAAGAGTGTGACCCTGACGGTTCGATAGCGATGGAGTTAGTCGACGAATTCAGCACCCTGTTGTCAAATGAAAAAGTTGATTCAGCAATATAAAAAATAAGGAGGAAAATACTATGGGAACGAAATATTGTCCAAATTGCAAGGAGGTCGTTATTACCAAGGCGCTACCCAATTATACACAAGTTGATTATAGAGGTATCCCGGGCAAGAGAAGGGAAATAGCGCACCTGGTGGAAGACGGTGGATGTGGTCATCGGTGGTTCACTGTTGAGTTGATTGAAGATCTACTATTCACAGAAGATGTTTTATCCACATAAAAATGCGTTATGAAATAGGATCATTGATATTGGTCACTGGGCGAAGTATTGTTTGGTGGCCAGTATCAAGCTTCATTGATCAGGTGATGATTTTGTTGGTACGCTGAATGATCTATTCACAGTTTGGTAGCGTGGATATCAATAGTTGTTGGATTTGTGATATATGGAGTTATGAATAATCGCAAAATTTCAACTTACTGAAAGCGAACTGTTATTCAGAACGTTTTAATCTCGAAGTAAGCGCAGCAACGAGAGGATTAGCGCTGATTCCGTGGGCGACGACACTCAAAATAATGGTGCAGACCACAGTCATCGTGATGGTACCGCCACCGGGAAGATGTGCGTTCATGACGATCACGGCAAAAACAATACTGGCCAGCCCCCGGGGTCCGAACCAGCCCATGAACAGCTTTTCATCGGCCCGCATGTTCATGCCAATGAGCACCAGGAAGACCGGCAACATCCGAACCAGGGTGAGACTGAGCACTGCGTAGAGCACGACCGGCCAAGTGAGAGAGCCGATTGAATGGCCTATCACGGCCCCACCGAATACCACCCAGGTAATCAAAGCCAGTGTATCGCCTGTCCCTTCAGCAGCGAGCAGGAGCGAGTGTTTGTGGTGCTTATTAACCCTATTGAACATCATGCCCCCCACGAAGCAGGCAATGAATCCGCTGCCGCCGAGCCACTGCGCCACTGCGAAACAGACCACGGCCAGTGCCGGCACAGGCAACTGTCTCCACGTTTCAGTGATCCAATTCCGTGCGATAAACTGCCTGAGCAACCAGCTGGCCAGGAAAGTCAGGCCAATGCCGACTCCAGCACCGACACCAATCTCTTCAGCCACCAGTTTCAATGATAGCATCATAGTTCCACCTTCGGCACCCGCTTTCGTAACCAGGGCAAGAAACAGGAAAAGGATCGGCACGCAGATGCCGTCGTTCAAACCACTTTCCACATTTAAGCTCTCACGAATGTTGGGCGGCACGGTCTCATTTGTCACCACCGCTTTACCTAGGGCGGCATCGGTTGGTGCCAGCATGGTTGCCAGAATTGCAATCTCCAGCAGGGTCAGACCGCCGAACAAGACAAAACCGACCCCGAAACCAAACAGGATGGTTATCGGCAGGCCAATCAACAGCAACCGCAGGGGGATGCTGTAGAAGTGCTTGAGTTTTTCAAGATCTGCATTGGCGGCGTCAGTAAACAGGAGTAGTGCCAGAGTCAACTCGGCCAAGGTGCTGAGACCCTCGGCTTCCATTTTCAGGGTCAGGAGGTCCAGCCCGAGGGGCCCGAAAACAAGACCAAAAGCAGTGAACACTATCGCCCCGTTGATGGGTGTCTTTTCGAGCCCGCCGCTTGTAACACTGTAAAGGAAAATGAATGTGCCTAAGATCGCCAGATTTCCATACATAATGATGATTCCTTTGCTTACGTTTTAATGGAGAATATTACTGGTTTGACCAAGCTACAGATAACCTATTGTTTATGCAACTATAGGGTTTAGATAGGATTACGTTCCTCTTCTTTTCCACTTCATATATCTATCAGATTAATTCGTAGAGCACCGAAGCTATTGAATAGATGCCAAATTAATTCAGGCATCCTACAAAACAACCATAACCATCATCACCATCATCACCACGAACTTCAAGATCAGAGGAAGATTCAGATTGACCTTGAGTCCCGATATGGTCCTGGTCTTTTTGATCCCTTTTTACTTTACTGTAGTTCAAGTATGCCGGATCAAAATTGTAACCAACCTTAGATGGTGTCGCTGTACCACTCCAACCTTCTTTGACCTTCTGACTATAATAGCCAGAGCTATCCGTTGTTGTGGATCCTTCACCATTACTGAACGTTATCGTGACTCCACTAATCTCATTACCTGATGACGTGCGAACATAACCGGATAACTTTTTATCTTTAGCAAAGCCATGAGATACTCCGATAGATAGTGAAAGTATAAGAAGAATTAACAACCACCTGAAAAAACGGGCTATAGGAGATTTATTTGTGTGAGCAGATTTTAATCGTTCTATTTTCATTTTTTTCATTTCTAAAGGCTATAATCTGCTTAGCTTGCAGTTATGCCACAGAATATGCAGATGATCTTTTCACGCTCCATTGATCTTTGCCCTAAGTTTGCCACTGCATCTAAACGTAACAACCTTCCTTGCCGGTAGCATCTGATCCTCACCAGTAGAGGGGTTTCTACCTTTACGTTCCGCCTTATGCCTTACACAGAGTTTTCCAAACCCACTGATCAGGACATCATCACCAGATGCAAGGGTATCTTTCATGATTTCAATGATTTTTTCTACAAGGTTTGTACTCTGTTTTCCCGTCAGGTCATTTTTAGATTGGATTGTTTCAATAATGTCTACTTTCGTTAGTGCCATGTATGCTCCTTTATATGAGTACCCGGTCTGATTGCGGAGCGGGCATTATCTGATATAATTAACAAAACAAAAGCTACTCGTTTATCCGCAGAGAGATACCGTTTTTCAATCATTGCAACAAGCCAAATAAATGATAACTTATTTATCTTTATTGTTTTACGCAAATATTGTGCAAGATTGGTAGGTTACGATAAGCAGAGCATTAGTAGGGGTCGCGCTGATTCTGTTGCTGGGAGTTATGCCTGATTGTGGAAAAGATTATCCAAAAATTAAGGAATAGATTTACACATCTTATCGTTTAAAGCGAAGAAAAACCATGCCGCAAGGAAATCTTCTCAAACATCTGGGTGAGACCGGCCCCGAGGGTGTAGATTGCATTGATATGGAGATTTTTATCCGCGGTATCGTCAAAAAACAGGTTGAGACTGGACCCGAGACCCTCTTCCGGCAACCAGTAACAGATCATGATGGGGACTTTTGGCAGGGGATAGAGTACAACGGAGATGTCTGCTTCAAACTGTTTTTTTACCTTCTGGCCACTGAAAATGTGGACCAGATCATCAAAAAGATCCGTGTATACATCTGCTATCCGTTTGATAGGTTCCTCACATCTTTTGTGAAAGAGCGGATAAAATTCTTTCCCGTCTTTGAGTTCCCTGAAGGATTTCCAATTTCCTGATGGTGAGATCCCTTTTCCATATAGGATATAGTTCAGAAATGGTACAGCCACCCACGCATTGACATGGATACTTGTCGATATATTTCCCTTCGTATCGACGCTAAAATCTTTCCCCATTATTTTCAGCCGTAGCTTGCCGTTCATAAAATCAGCACCGATCTTTTTAGCGGCGTCTGCCAGGTCGATATTTGAAATTTCTTTTTTCAGCGTTTCCAGGTATTCATAACGGCTCTCTTCGATTGTTTTCTGTTTTGCCGCTTTTCCTGAAAACCGGTGGATGATTTCCTGATCCAGTTTCGGACAATCTTTGATCTTTCGCCGGCCTGTAAACACTGATCCTGCAAACGCCAGGCATGTTTTTTCGCCACAGTCCCGACAGTTTGATTTGTCGAGATGCTGATAGATTTCCATGGCATTTTTGGGTGGGGGCATAATAGTTCTCAGGGTTCAAGATGAATCGTTTTAAGTTTTAGGTGTTACGTTTTAAGTTCAGCTTTTAACTGATAGCAGCCTCATAGCCTCATAGCATCCCAGCATCCTAGCCTCATCGCTTGTCAATCCGGGCCAATAGATCGCAGCAGATCAAAATTCCGCTGATCCCAATCGATATCCCCTTCCTTCTTGGCGGTTTCGAGCAACTTGGGGACATGGAAGAGTTTTTCATCGTTCAGGATATGCTTGAAGGCGTCCACACCCAGAGCCCCTTTTCCGATGTGGGTGTGACGATCAACCCGCGATCCGAGATCTTTTTTGGAGTCGTTGATGTGAATTACAAACAGCAGGTTCAGGCCCAGTGTTGCATCAAAGTGATTCATGGTTTGCTGATAGGTTTCCTGTGTTCGAATATCATATCCGGCTGCAAAAATGTGACAGGTATCGAGGCATATCCCGATGCGTTCTTTTCGCTCTATCCTGTTAATGATTTCCGCCAGCTGTTCAAATGTATGTCCCAGGCCGGACCCCTGGCCCGCGGTTGTTTCGAGCAGAAGACGGGATGTCGCCTCCTCTGTTTCCGAAAAAAGGCGGTTGATGGTCTCCGAAATTTTCAAGAGACCGGCATCGATGCCACTGACCATATGTGCTCCGGGATGGAGAACACAAAAGGGGATTTTCAATGCCGAGGAGCGAATGATTTCCTGCTTCAGGGCGCCGTAGGACATGGCATGTTTCTTGGGATCGGGAGAGGCCAGGTTGATAAGATATGACGTGTGGGTAGCAATGGACTGAATGCCGGTATCTGTCTTTGCCTGTTCAAAACGTTCCTGTTCCGCCTGGGTAACTGTGCGTTCCTTCCAGGTGGTTGCATTTTTGGTAAACATCTGGAGCGCATTGCAGCCGTATGACTTGGCCTGGTACACGGCATCGTGAAACCCTTTTGCTATAGAAAAATGCGCTCCCAGGATCAAGTTTGTTGCGTTTATTGAGTTTATTGCGCTCATTGAGTTTGTTGTGTTCGTTGGGCTCAAAATGCTTGGTGACTAGGGTGCCTGGGATCGGAAGGCTGCTATCAGCTAAAAGCTGAACCTAAAACCTAAAACTTAACACCTAAAACGGTTTAGTTTTCTCCTTGGACTCTTATTCTTTATCCGGGTATGTGCACAACTTCTCCATTGGGCACAATCCGCATTTCGGTTTTCTGGCACTGCAGGTTTCCCTTCCAAAGTAGATCAGATGCAGCGAGAAGTCATTCCAGGCGCGTTTCGGCATCTGTTCCATCAGGTCAAACTCAATCTTGACAGGATCTTTATGATCTGTGAGTTCGAGCCGCTGGGAGATCCTGGATACATGCGTATCGACAACAATACCGGGGATGTTGAAAGCAGCGCCCAATACCACGTTGGCTGTCTTGCGGCCTACTCCCGGGAGTTTGACGAGCGCGTCAAGTGTCCCCGGAACATGTCCCTTGTGTCGTTCTATCAGCGCAGTGGCACAACTCTGGATATTCTTGGCCTTGTTGCGGAAAAACCCGGTCGAGTGAATGAGCTTTTCGATCATTGTGATGGGCGCGTCTGCAAAGGCCTTTGGTGTCGGCAGTTTTTTAAAGAGCGTCCGGGTGACCCTGTTTACCTGCTTGTCCGTGCATTGTGCCGATAAAATGGTGGCGATCAGCAGCTGGAATGGGTTTTGATAATCGAGTTGGGTCTTGACTTCCGGGTATGTGGTTCTTAGTATTTTACGTATTTTGTCAGTCCGTTTTCGGTCTTTGATCATGGGGCATTTTCTCCATGCCGGCTAAAAATTAGCAGAACTATAAACAAAAAGAAGGGGAATATCGCGATCACTGGATAATCCCTGTTTATAGATCCGAATTTTAAATGAAGAAACCATGAAGATCAATCAAAAAAAAATCAGCGGGCTTGGACTTTGTTCCGGTGGCCTGGACAGCATCCTTTCCGGTCTTGTGTTGAGAGAACAGGGTCTACACGTGGAGTGGATTACATTTGAGACACCGTTTTTTTCTTCTGACAAGGCACGTAAAGCAGCTGCTATCACAGGGATTCCCCTTGTTGTAAAAAATATTACAAAGCCTTATCTCAGGATGCTGAAGGCGCCCAACTGTGGCTATGGTAAGCACATGAATCCCTGCCTGGACTGCCATACCCTTATGTTTCGTATGGCCGGCGAAGTTATGGAAGCAAAAGGGTTTGGCTTCCTTTTCAGTGGTGAGGTTCTGGGGCAGCGCCCCATGTCCCAGATCCGTCCTTCGTTGCGGTACGTCGAAAAGCATTCAGGGTTTGACGGATATATTATCAGGCCATTGAGTGCCAAACGACTTGAGGAAACAATTCCGGAAAAAGAGGGGCTTGTTGACCGCGAAGCCCTGCTTGGTATTACCGGACGGTCAAGAAAAGAACAGATACAACTCGCACAATATTTTAATCTTACCGAGTACCCTGCCCCGGCGGGAGGATGTCTTTTGACAGACAAAGGGTATTCCAATCGTCTGAAGGATCTTTTTGCACACCAGGATCGATACTCGGAAAGCGAACTTCACCTACTGAGGTATGGCAGACATTTCCGGATCAATGCAGATGCAAAGATCATCGTGGGCCGAACCAAAGAAGATAATCAGCAGATGGAGCGTTATCTCGACCCTGCTGCGAATATTTTATTAAAGGTCCGGAATTGTCCGGGACCTTTGGTGGTCATTCCCAACGGCGCAAACAGGGATACGGTCTTTCTGGCTGCATCTGTCTGCGCAGGGTACAGCAAGGCTCCGGCAGATACCCCGACTCAAGTCAAGGTGATTTCTTCAAAGGGTCAGGAAAATGTGACGGTTTTGCCAATAGCGCCCAAAACGGTAAGCAAGTACCTGATTCATTAATCCAAATATTTCACAGCCTGATCGGCTCAGCGGCAAGGCATTTCAACCTGAAGTCGTAGTGTGCTACTACGAAGGTTGAATAACACATGAGCAGACTGGATTTAAATAAATTGTGGAATACACCCTGTTGAAAACGAAAATATTTCACAGCCTGATCGGCTCAGCGGCAAGGCATTTCAACCTGAAGTCGTAGTGTGCTACTACGAAGGTTGAATAACACAGCCGCTGAGTCGATCAGGCTAGTGAAATAGCGCGGAGTTGGCCGCAGGCTGCAGAGATATCCTGACCCTTGCTGCGCCGAATCATGACCGTGTAATGGCCGGCAATAAGAATGTCCTGAAACCTGGAGATGACCGGCTCGTCCGGGCATTCAAAAGGGCTGCCTTCGTATGTGTTATAAGGGATCAGGTTTATTTTGGCTTTGATCGGCCTCAACAGCCTGGCCAGTCGCTGGGCATCTTCGGGTGTGTCATTGATCCCTTTCATCAGAATATATTCAATGGTGATTTTTTTTCGATTTTTCAGTGGATAGCTGGTGCACGCTTCTATGAGTTTTTCAATAGGGTATTTACGATTAATAGGCATCAATCTGCTGCGCGTATCATTATCTGTAGCATTTAGGGACACGGCCAGGTTGATCTGGGTGTCTTTTCCCAGGTCTGCCATTCGTGAAACGAGACCAGCTGTTGAAAGGGTTATCCTTCTGCTGGAAAGTTTCAGTCCCACATCGCTGTCCGTGATAACTTTCAAAGCATGAATGACATTTCGATAATTTGCCAAAGGCTCTCCCATGCCCATGAAAACGATGTTGGTCAGATTCCTGGAGCCTGTGGTTAAATGACTGATGTCCCGTACCTGTGAGATGATTTCGGCCGATGTCAGATTGCGAATCAACCCGCTTTGTGCGGTGAGACAGAATCGGCAACCCTGGCCGCAGCCGACCTGGCATGAAATACAGAGGGTGTAATGATCCTTTTCCGGTATCAGGACGGACTCGATGAGGTTGCCGTCACCCAGCTCAAACAAGTATTTTTCAGAACCATCTTTAGACGATGCCACCTGATTCAATGAAAGGCGTTCACTTAAAAAATTCTGAGACAGTAGTTCCCGGGTCTTTACGCCCAGATCGGTCATTTGGTCGAATGCATCCACCTGCTTCAGGTACAGCCATTTGAAAACCTGGGTCGCACGAAACGATCGCATGCCGTGATCTTCGAACCACCTGGCCAGCTCTTCTCTGGTCAGGTTCTTGATATCAGTTTTGGGTGGATATGTTTTCATGGTGATGGATAACTAAACCTGAATTTTTAGTATATATCTTTATTTCGTCATTTAAAACCTGGTCCTTTGGGCCAGGTCAGAGATATTTGGCTATGCCGATGGCGGTAGTTCTTTAAATCCGAAGCACGAAATTCGAAATCCTAAACAATACCGAATGATCAAAACAAGCCTTTGGAGATACAAGTTGCAAACTATTACTCCAGCGGTTAAATACCCCACGGTTGTCATTCCCGCGAAGGCGGGAATCCAGAAAACATTGGATGCCCCCGGGTAACTACTTGCCGGGGCAGGCTTGTCAAGTCTGGCATAACGGAGTCGTCAGGTTAATATGCTTAAATCATTTGAGCATTTGATATTTGGATTTGTTTCGTATTTCGATATTCGGATTTAGAATTTATCACACGCTGAATGTTTATAATTTTAATCCCTTATAGGGTTGAATCAATGCCGGGCCCTTTGGACCCGGGTATCTACCCTTTCAAGAGTCCTGACCTGTTCAGGCCAGGCTGAAAAGCAGCGCAGCTGCGTCAAACAAATTCGCCCCAGCGAATTTGTTCTTGACATAACATGTAATTAAAACTATTTTCAAGCGTTTAATACCTTGAGTTGATGGAAAGGGATGACAAATAGCGCTGAATCTTTCTCTATTGGAGCGACAACGTCGCGTTTTATAAAATCGTTCATACGATTTTATTCGGGGATCCACACGGCAACATGTTTGACAACTTAAGCGACAAGCTTGGCGCGGCCTTTAAAAAACTAAAAGGTCACGGGAAGCTGTCCGAAAAAAATATTACGGATGGTTTACGCGACGTCAGAATGGCGCTCCTGGAGGCCGACGTCCATTACAAGGTTGCTAAGCGGTTTATTGCAGATATCAAGGAACGGGCGCTAGGTCAGGAGGTCATGGCAAGCCTCACTCCGGGTCAGCAGGTTGTTAAAATTGTTAACGAAGAGCTGACAGAGCTCATGGGAGGTCAGCACCAGGAGCTTGTTCTTTCGGGTACGAGGCCCATGTCAATTATGCTGGTGGGTCTGCAGGGTTCGGGAAAGACGACCACTGCTGGAAAGCTTGCCATATACATCAGGGAAAAGGGGTATCATCCCTACCTGGTCCCGGCGGATGTTTACAGACCAGCTGCCATCGATCAGCTCACAAAGCTGGGCGCACAGATAGATGTACCGGTCTATCCCTCCATTGCTGATATGGATCCGGTGGATATTTGTCAGGAGGCAAGGGGTGCGGCAACAAAGGCCGGGTGCGATACACTGATTCTTGACACCGCGGGGCGGCTTCATGTTGACGAAGCATTGATGGCGGAATTGCGCCGGATAAAAGTGGCGGTAGATCCGTCCGAAACACTCCTGGTGGCGGATGCCATGACCGGCCAGGATGCGGTGAATATCGCCGAAGCCTTTGATGATGTATTGGATCTCGGTGGTGTCGTTCTGACCAAGATGGATGGTGATGCCCGGGGTGGAGCAGCCATCTCTATCAAATCCGTCACCGGCAAACCGATTAAATTTGTGGGGGTCGGTGAAAAGCTGAACGAACTGGAGCCTTTTCATCCAGAACGGATGTCTTCCAGAATACTGGGCATGGGAGACGTTCTGACGATGATCGAAAAAGCCCAGGCCGTGATGGATGAAAAACAAGCGGTTGAACTCGAGAAGAAGCTCCGCAAAAGCCAGTTTACGCTGGAAGATTTTCGAGATCAGATGGTCCAGATTCGAAAGATGGGTTCTTTTTCAGATCTGATCAATATGATCCCGGGTATGAACAAGGTCAAACAGCTGAAAAATCTTGAGGTTGACGACAACGAATTTGTCAGGATCGAAGCGATTATCAATTCGATGACACCCCAGGAGCGACGGGTCCACACCATTATCAACGGAAGTCGGCGGAAAAGGATTGCAAAAGGGAGTGGAACTCGTGTACAAGATGTTAATAAGTTGATAAAAAATTATGCGCAAATACTCAAAATGATGAAGAAAATCAACAAAGGTGGCATGCGCGGCTTGGGGCGCGGAATGCTTCCTTTCTAAAGGAGAGGTTGTATGTCAGTTAAAATCAGGTTGGCCAGACATGGTGCAAAGAAACGGCCATTTTATCGCATCGTTATCGCAGACAGCGAGAGCCCGAGGGATGGACGGTTTTTGGAGGCCATCGGCACGTATAATCCATTAAAGGAACCGGCTGAGGTTACACTCAAGACCGAGCGGGTTAAATACTGGATGGACAAGGGAGCGCTTCCAACCACCACGGTTAAAAATCTTTTGAAAAAGGAAGGTTTATTCGCGAGTCCGGCATAATATCGAGACGCTAATTCTCAACTACAAAGGAGATAGAGCGATGAGGGAGCTGATTTTTTACATTGCCAAGGCACTTGTGGACAATCCAGAGCAAGTCTCGGTTGAGGAGGTTGAAGGTAATCAGACATCCGTATTGGAACTGAAGGTGGCCAAAGAGGATTTAGGGAAAGTCATCGGGAAACAGGGGAGAACCGCAAGGGCAATGCGGACGATTTTGAGTGCAGCGTCCGCAAAAATCAAAAAGCGGACAGTCCTGGAAATTATCGAATAGTTTGGTGGATAATACACATCTCCTTTCCATAGGAAAGATCATTGGCGTGCATGGCCTCAACGGTGTGGTCAAGATCTTTTCCTACGCTGAATCTACTGCCAGATATACATCCGGCATGCCTTTATACCTGAAGGATTCTCACGGCAATGGATTCGCACTGAAGGTTGATTGGGCGAAACCGCATTCCAAAACCATTCTTTTATCCCTGGAAGGCATAAGAAATCGCGGCCAGGCCGAGGAACTTGTCGGGTCAGAACTTTTTATCGAGAAAGCCGCACTCGAAGCGCTGGAAGAGGGGACCTATTATTGGGTCGACCTCATGGGCCTGTCCGTGTACAGTTTGACAGGGGACTATATCGGCGAGGTAACCTCCATTGTCCAGACCGGCAGCAACGATGTTTATGTTGTTAAAAGAATGGATGGGACAACAGAGATAGAAGTGCTGATTCCGGCTCTCGAGTCGGTTGTTAGAGAGGTTGACCTGGATCAAAGAGTGATGCGGGTGGATCTTCCGGAGGGGTTATAATTAGAGGGTTCGAGGGGAATAGAGTTCATTGAGTTTGTTGGGTTTCTTGGGTTGAGGAAACAAGTGGTTGGGGTTCGAGTGGGGCTGACAGCTATGAGCTATAGGCACCTAACAGCCTACAGTCTAAACCACTAAAAGGCTAATAAGGGTCCGAGGGGGCAAGGGAAAAATTGTCATTTGCTTCGCGTCATTAGTAGTCATTTACTTCGTGTCATTCATCAAAGCCATGAGCAACAATGAATGACGCCCGAAGGGGCAAATATCGTCCGAAGGACAAATGACAATAAATGACATCCGAAGGATATATGAACTATTCCATTTTAACGATATTTCCGGAGATGTTTCAACTGTTTTTACAGCATGGCATCATCGGAAGAGCTGTGACAAAGCAACAAATCGGTGTAACTGTTTTCAATATCAGGGATTTTGCAACAGACAAGCACCAGGTTACTGATGACCGGCCATATGGTGGCGGCTCCGGAATGGTCATGAAGCCGGAACCTCTGGCAGGAGCTATTCGGGCTGCAAAAAAAGCCTCTCCGACATCGAAGACGGTTCTGTTGACTCCCCAGGGCAGAACCTTTGATCAGACCGCTGCACGATCTTATGCCGCCTGCGACGGATTAATCTTGATATGTGGAAGGTATGAGGGTATTGACGAACGTATCGACCATCTGTTCGTTGATGATGAGATTTCAATCGGTGATTATGTGCTCATGGGGGGGGAACTGGCGGCCATGGTCATGATAGAGTCGGTGGCGCGGTTGATACCCGGTATTCTTGGCAGTGAAGATTCTGCTGAAAAAGATACATTTTCAGGGGATCTTGTGGAACATGCCCATTACACACGACCCTATCTTTTTGAGGATGAAGCAGTTCCGGACGTTCTCCTGTCGGGCAATCACAAGAAGATCGATGAATGGCGGCTTGAAATGTCCCTGATACGCACACTCTTGAAGCGACCGGATCTGTTGAAGGGCAAGCAGTTGAGCATACGGGAGGTTGACATCCTGAAAAAATGGTGCACTGACATTGAAAACATCATCAAGACCCAATCTTCACGTAATATTGATCCATTATCCGGTCGTCAGTAAAAATGGTGACATCATTGCCTCGGCGGTTACGAATCTTGATCTGCATGATATCGCCAGGGCCGGAAGAACCTATGGTATTCGTTCCTTTTATATCGTGACGCCTGTTCGTGACCAGTTGGAACTTGTTGACAAAATCGTGTCACATTGGATATCAGGTACAGGTGCTGCATACAATCCCAAAAGAAGGGAAGCCCTGTCCATCATTCGTGTCAGCGAATCATTTGAGGCGGCTTTGAAGGATATTGCAGTAGAAGATAATGGGTATCCAAAAACAATTGTCACCAGTGCTCGAAAACGGGCCAACAGCCTGCAGATGAATGTGTTGCGGGATATGATCAGGGATGGTGGCTCTTATGCGCTTGTATTGGGTACGGCATGGGGTTTGACAGATGATTTCCTGAACCAGGCGGATTATCTTCTGGAACCCATTTGTGGTCCAACGGACTACAACCATCTGTCGGTGAGATCTGCAGCGGCAATTATGCTAGATAGGTTATTAGGGAAATAGGGAAGGTCATTTGCTGCGCGTAATTAATAGTCATTTACTTCGTGTCATTTATTGTGGCTATCCGCTTTAAGCAACAATGAATAACGCGCGTAGCGCTAATGTCGTCCGAAGGACAAATGTCACACGAAGTGTAAATGACACTAACAGGACAAATAGGATAGAATAAAACGGTACAGTCGTATTTTATAAAATTGTGAAACGAGTTTATTAAATAACGTCATATTGGAGTGAACTATGGAAAAAATGAAACAACTGGAAAATGAACTGTTGCGGCTAGATCTTCCGCACTTTGAACCCGGTGATACCGTAAAGGTGAACGTTAAAATCAGGGAAGGTGAAAAAGAGCGGATTCAGGCCTTTCAGGGTGTTGTTATCAGCAAGCGAAAAGGCAGCGTCAACGCATCCTTTACCGTCAGAAAAGTTTCTTATGGTATCGGGGTTGAACGTATTTTCCCACTGCATTCACCGATTATCAGCAGTATAGAGGTGATTACAAAGGGCAGGGTTCGCCGTGCAAAGATTTACTACCTTCGCAAACTGAGGGGTAAAGCGGCCAGAATCAAGGAGAGACGCTTTAAATAATACCTAAAGTGAGCGTTTCAAATTTTAAGAATATTGAATTTAGAAATATTTTCAAAGGATTTGATTCATTTAAATTCTTAAAATTTGAAACCCGTTGGGATTGCCGATCTTACCGCATCTACGGCGTCAGATGCCATCCCGCATAGTCCACTATAGCGGAACAACATCTTTCTTGTAGCTACGGCAACCTCGACAATCACTCAATTTAGGTAAAAATAAAACCGCAACACGATTATCGCCCGTATTTCTCACCGGTTTGATGCGTTTATTTGGAAGGCATCCGGGGTGAAGCTGTATAAGCATACCGCGATCTTCGGATAACGCTCCAAATGGGCGCATCAAACCGACCCGAAGGGTGAAAAATCTATTTAAATAGATAATTATCCGCTTTTAATATAGTTTTCATGAGAAATTCGGGATAGAATGATTAGAGACCTGTGGGCGTTTGAAAGCGAAGCTCGAAAAAGCGGCTATTTACTGATAGCTGGAATCGATGAGGCCGGCCGGGGTCCTTTGGCCGGTCCTGTTGTTTCTGCGGCCGTTGTTCTGCCCGAGACATTCAGTATCGGTGATGTCGATGATTCAAAAAAACTGACACCGAAAAAGCGGGCGGACCTGTTTCCCAGAATTCAGGAAGCTGCACTGGCTGTTGGGGTCGGTATTGTCGATGTTGAAACCATCGATCGTATTAACATTCTCCAGGCAGCCCTTCTCTCCATGGCGAAAGCCGTGGGAAACCTTGCCATACAACCTGATTATCTGCTGATTGACGGCCCCTTTCAAATCCCACTGGATCTGCCTCAAAACACTCTCCCCAAAGGCGATTCCCTGAGCATTTCCATCGCCGCCGCTTCGATTATTGCCAAAGTCACACGGGATCGTATGATGGTGGATTTTGACAGAACCTATCCGGAGTATGGTTTTTCAAAGCACAAAGGATACCCTACCAAGGCGCACAGAGCGGCGATTCGAAAATTGGGTTGTTCACCCATTCACCGCAAGACCTTTAAAGGGGTTAAGGAATATCTTACGGAATGAATCAGCGCCAGGCATTCGGGAAAGCGGGTGAGGAGTTGGCGGTTCGCTACCTCAAAAAAAAGGGCTACAAAGTCCTTGAGCAGAACTATACGTGTCCGGTGGGCGAAATCGACATCATCGCGAGGGATAAAAAAACGATTATCTTTGTTGAGGTAAAAACACGGCGGTCCATGTCCTACGGAAGCGCCAGACTTGCCATAACGCCCCGTAAACAGAGAAAAATATCAATGACGGCCCTTTACTACCTCAAATCCAATCACCAAATGGATCAAGATGCCAGATTTGATGTGGTGACGGTTCAATCCATCGGGGCTACACAGGAAATCGATCTCATTCAAAATGCATTCGATCTGGCGTATCCATAAAAAACAGCGCTATGGAAGGACGCTGTTTTTTTCCCATCATTTAAAGCCTGGTCCTTTGGGTAAGGTCAGAGATATTGGCGATGCCGAGGGTGGTAGTTACTGAAATCCGAAGCACAAAATTCGAAATCCTAAACAATACCTAATGATCCAAATTCGAATGATCAAAACAAGACCTTGGATACCAGTTCAAGCACCATGTTTTAACCGCAATAGCGAGCGCATTCCCC
>Ga0190293_1000071_pt1 | contig 36584 bp, 29 predicted proteins | sample 48693001_MG_FD_161671 | JGI IMG/M metagenome (GOLD analysis project Ga0190293, IMG submission 161671) | Hydrothermal vent microbial mat bacterial communities from Southern Trench, Guaymas Basin, Mexico - 4869-30-0-1_MG | ecosystem: Environmental > Aquatic > Marine > Hydrothermal vents >...
CATTTCTGCAAAATCATTCACGATCTGTGGAATCTTGTCGTATTCATCGATAGCTATCTGGTACTGCGCCACACGTTCCTCCTCCAGGGCCAGACTCGACAGGGCCTCACCGATCTTCTTCATACGAACTTCCGCCAGTTCGCTTCCCTTGATAAAATGGCACTGGTAATCATCACCATGTTTGCACCCGAGAAGGAAGACACCGTCCATGCCCTGTGACAGGGCATCCTTTATCCAGATAACATTTACGGATCCCAGACACCGAACCGGGATAAATCGGACCTCTGCTGAATAAGACATCCTGTTGAGCCCGACAATATCCAGGGCCGGATAGGCATCGTTTTCACAAACAAGCCCCAGTATTCTCATGGGAGGTTCATCGTAATCATCTTCGGAAGGTACTTGAATGGATTTGACCATGGAACCGACGCTGTCGATATTATAATCGGCAAACCCGATGATCCGCTCCGGACAAGCCCCCATACAGGTACCACATCGTCGACAACGGGTCGGGTTCGGCTTGGGGGTTCCTTTTTCATCATCGTCCAGCGCACCAAAAGGACATTCTTCGGTACAGCGCTTGCACTGGGTACAGCGCTGGAAAAAGAAGTCCGGAAAGGTCATGTCCCCCGATCTTGGATGGACAGAAACGCCCCTGTTGACCGATTCAATGCATTGAATGGCCTTTAAGGCCGCGCCCGAAGCATCTTCCATGGACTCTTCCACGGTAAGCGAGCGTCGGATGCCGCCGGCGGCATAAATACCGGTCCGCTGGGTCTCGTACGGGAAACAAATGAAGTTCGAATCCGCATAGTCCTGGAACAAAGCATTATCCCTGAAGCCTGGTCCCTGACGATAGGCCAGATTGACCACCGGGTCGTCTTTGGTGACCGGTACCATACCCGTGCCGAGAACAACCATGTCCGCCTTGACCTGCACCTTGTCTCCCAGGAGGGTATTTTCAGCCTCGACAATAAGGCCGGTACCGTTTTTGGAGACGTGCGTCACTTCACCCTTTGTCAAAAAAATACCGGGATCCTGCTGTATGCTCTTGTAAAAATTCTCGCTAAGACCGGGCGTCCGCATGTGCTGGTAAAACAGAAACGCTTTGCCTTCGGGAAAGTCTTCCCGGACATATTTGGCCTGTTTTAACGCCACCAGGCTTGTGACCGACCCTGCATATTCAAAATCGCTGTCATCATCGCCGGCCCCCGGGCTCTGGATAAAGACCACCGACGAGGCTTCCTTACCGTCCGAAGGTCTGACGATTTTACCCTTTTTGGCTATCTCTTCAAATTGGGCATTGGTCACAACGTCCGGCAATTCTCCATATCCCAGATGGGCGAACTCGCCTTCTTCGGGCTCATAAGGCCGCCAGCCTGCCGCCAGAATCACGGCGCCAAAAGCTTCGCCATCCGGATCAATGGTCAGGATGTCGTTCCTACCCTCATTGTACTCCATGAATTTTTCGTGCAGTTGCTCTGCATTCAGGTCTTTGCCTTTATCATCCACTTTCATCTCGTCCGGTAGCGGATAGGGAACATCGAATTCTATTTTCTCACCCGGTTTTTTCAAGGTGACGATAAAATTTCCCGGTTCGCCGGCAATACGAGCCGCCATTGTCTCCGTCTTCACCGTGATGCCGGATGTGGATTCCACTTCCTGTATCATCTGTGCTACAGCCGGTGAGATCAATTCTTCGTATGGACTTTTCAAGGGCAGTTGTTTACGCCAGTTATTGGCATTTCCTCCCAACACCGCTTCTTTTTCGATAACAGTGACATCATAGCCCGTTTTGGCCGCATCGAGAGCCGCCGACATGCCGGTGACACCACCCCCGATCACCAGGATTTTACGGCTGAAATTGTCCAGCTTGTAAGGCTCCGGCAGGTCAATTTTTTCGACTTTCGCCATTCCCATACGGATGTAGTCCTGGGCCAGCATCTCCAGCCGGTCGAAGTGTTCCTCATCTCCCTTTTGATCTTCGGTCAATGCCGGAAAATCAGAGCGGGGATGTGACCACACCACCTGTTCCCGTAAATTTACCCGATCCACAATACAGCCGTCGAACCGGAATACGTCAAAATTCACCCGCCGCGAACATGCTGCAATAACGAGTGTATTGGTACCTTCCTCGATATCCTTCTTAAGAAGGGCAACACCGTCTTTACCACAGAGAACGGGGTGCGTTTTTACCGGAACACCCTCTTCCTCTGGAATTTCACACAGTGCTTTCATGTCCAGGGCATCTCCGATGCCACAACCTTCACATATATACACACCATACTTTTTATCCATGGATACCCTCCTACCTGTTCACCAACGTTTGAATCGCTTTCAAAGCCATTCCGGTTGCATTCTGATTCGATGAAACAACGTCCGCCGGTTTATTGGCACAACCGGCTGCAAACATGCCGCCTTTTTCGAAGTCATTGATGATAAATCCGTCTTCGGTGTATGTTAACTCGGCAGGAAGCTTTGCATTGGCCGCCGTCGGTTGCATGCCGGTTGCCAGAACCGCCATCTCAACGGTTTGGTGAATCTTTTCACCGGTTACCGCATTCTCTGCAACCACGGTGATGTTTCTGGTTTCCGGGTCTTCATTGACCTCGGCAACTTTGCCCTTGATAAAAAAAACATTTTCATCTTCTTTTATGCGCTTGTAAAATTTTTCATACCGGGATCCCGGAGCCCTGAGATCAATGTAAAAGATGTAAATCTTGGCATCCGGATATCTTTCCCGGATATAGGTGGCATGCTTGAGGGAAGCCATGCAACATACATATGAACAATAAGGAAGATGATTTTCATCCCTTGACCCGGCGCATTGAACAAAGGCGATGCTCTCAATATCTTTATTGTCGGACGGGCGTTGAATCGTTCCTTTTGTGGGTCCGTTGGGAGAGGCCAGCCGCTCCAGCATCATGTTGGTAATCACATTTTCATATTGACCGAAGCCTAGATTGTCGATCTTGGATGCATCGTACGGCTCCCATCCCGTGGCCCAGACCAGCGCACCAACCTTCAGATTCATTGTATGGGTTTCCATCTCAAGATCGATGGCATCGTACTTACAAGCTTCTTTGCACCGCACGGCATCATCCGTGCCGATGATCCGGGGTGACAGAACATACCGGGCAGGAAACGCCATTTCAAAGGGCTGATAGGCCGCCTTGATCTGCCTCATGCCAAAATCAAAATCACTCTCTATTTCTGTTTCACAGACCGCTGCACAGTCACCGCAACAGGTGCAGTTTTCATTCACATAACGGGGTGCCAACTTGATGGAAACATCGTAGTCTCCGGGGGTACCGGTCACTTTTTCTACTTCAGCGAGAGTAAACACCTTTATTTTGGGGTTGTCCTTGATCCGCCGGAAATTGATTTCCAGGCCGCAGGAAGGTGGACACAGCTTGGGAAAATATTGATTCAGCTGCGATACCCTTCCGCCTAGGTAAGGATTTTTCTCGACCAGAAACACTTCGTACCCCACTTCGGCGGCCTCTATGGCTGTGGTCAGCCCACTGATACCGCCACCCACGACCATGATACTTTCACTAGCAGGGGCTCCTTTGTCTTCTGTCATGCTATCCCTCCGTGCTTTTAAATCCGTACGTGTTAAATAAAAATTATATCTTGGACGATATCCACATAAAACGTGCAGCTCTAACCTGGAAATATAGGAATGCTCCAGGTTAGAGCTTCACGTTTCAAGTCTACCCCATGGTTGCATAAACAACATGGCAAAATTCTGTGTTGCTAAGGGTTCGAAGTAAAAAACTACGACTTCACCCTTAGACGCCTTGACTCTGAAGCCCTCCGGTTTTTGCAACGTTGGGGACTATTTTGGATATCGTCCAAACAGAAAAGTTGTCGAGTGGTTTTGACCTTAACAAAAACCTCCAGGTGTCTAACGACACCTGGAGGCATATTGTATCGACTCAGTTCACAGCTAACATGGTATTAGTCCGTGAATATTTTTATATAGTCTTTCTTGAAAATATCCCATGTCCCTGCTTTCGGATCGTACTTGGAGTTAACGAAAGCAAACCAGTTCTCGTCATCCTGTCCAGGATAATCGGCCTGATAGTAGAAACCGGGGTAGCGGGTTTCTTTCCGGTACTGGATGTGACGCAGATGAGACTCGACTGTCCAGATACGGTGATCGATTTCCCAACATCTCATGAGCTCGTGCAGGTCGCCTGCGGCCAGTTTTTGGCAATCTTCACGCATGGTCTGGAGCAGCTCCAGGGCGATCACAAGACTCGCGCTGGTGGTCTGGTAGAAGGTTGCGGTTCCGGCACCGTATTCGTGGGTCGCTTTCATGAGCCTCAGTGCCATACCCGAGGGTTTCACGTATTCCGGGTTGATATCCTCCATGGTGGTGTACTCGTAGTTGTCCAGGTAGGTTCTGACCGGTTTGTACACCAGGTCGACCAACTCTTGAGCTGGTTGAGCCAGGGCAGGTGCAAAGTCGCCATGGTCTGTGGCATACCTGACCATCTGCTTGGCAACCAGCCGTCCTTCGGCATGAGAGCCGGAAGAGAATTTATGGCCTGAACAACCCACGCCGTCACCGGAAGTAAACAAACCGTTGACCGTGGTCATACGGTTGTAGACCTTGCCGTTATCTGCTTTGATTTTATATGCATCCGGGACCCAGTCAAGATCCGGACCGGAGGTCCAGAGGCCGCAACAGCCGGAATGGGAACCGAGCAGGTACGGTTCGGTGGGCATAACTTCGGAGTTTTTCTTTTCAGGCTCGGTGTTGGTTGCACACCACAGGTTGGCCTGACCACAGGTCATGTCGAGAAAGTCTTCCCAGGCTTCGGATTCAAGATGTCTGAGCTCTTTCTTGTCCATGGTTTTGCCGAGTTCCGCCAGGGCGCTCACGGTATCCATGATAATGGGACCGCGACCTTCTTTCATCTCGACAAGCATCAGATGGTTACGCAGGCAGGTCGGTGTAATAGCAGCGGTTCCATAAGGTGCGTATTTCTCGAGCTCTGCTTTGGCGGCATCACTGCCGGCAAAAGCTTCGCCGAGACCGTTCAGCGTTTTGGCCTTAAACAGCAGGAACCATGCACCAACAGGTCCGTAACCGTCTTTAAAACGGGCCGGGGTAAAACGATTTTCCATCATGGACAGCTCGGCACCCACCTTCATACACATGGTGTAGGTGGAGCCTGCATTCCATACCGGATACCATGCACGGCCTTTGCCTTCGCCAACGGAACGGGGCTGATAGATGTTGACCGCGCCGCCACAGGCGACCATCATGGTCTTACATTTGATGATGTAAACCTTGTTTTCACGGACGGAAAAGCCGACAGCACCGGCAATCTGATTCTCGTTGTTGGCATCCAGCAGAAGCTCGACGATAAAGCAGCGCTCTATAATATTTTCATCCCCGATAGCCAGTTTTGCAGCTTCGGCCACGATCCTTTTATAGGACTCACCGTTGATCATAATCTGCCATTTACCGGTACGGACAGGCTTGGCACCGCCTTTCAGCGTTCCCATTTTCTGGCCTTTTTTACCGTCCAGGTTTTTACCTTCGTCGTTCAACTTCCAGACCGGCAGACCCCACTCCTCGAACAAATGGACAGAATCATCCACATGGCATCCAAGGCTGTAAATCAGGTCTTCCCGTACAATGCCCATCAGGTCGTTACGGACCATGCGAACATAGTCTTCAACAGAATTTTCACCGACATACGTATTAATAGCCGACAGCCCCTGTGCTACGGCGCCACTTCTTTCCATGGCGGCCTTGTCGCACAGCAGTACGGTCTGGTCGTCACCCAGCCATTTCTTTACTTCAAATGCAGCACCGCAAGCAGCCATGCCGCCACCGACGATCAAAACATCAACTTCACGCTCTTCGACTTCAGGATCCCTAACGGCTTTAAGTTCGCCCAGGGGTTTATTCGGTAATGCCATATTGTATCCTCCTTATCTAACGCTTAATGAATCTATACATTGTCATGGTGTGTTGGTACACGTAATTAATCTTTAAACCAATTGATCTGCAGCAGGTGAACACAACTCTTTACCGTCGGCTTCCTCTGTCGACAGAAGCGGTCCATCCAGATCCTGACCTTTGAGGTCCAGATACGCATTGGCTGTTCCTTCCGGGGTTGTCCGGATGGGGAACTTGAAGCGCTTGATGGTCCCATTTCTGAACTTACAGGTCCACATCACGTCTTCGGTGCCGAGCATTGGCATTACACTACTTCCCAGCGGTACGAAATCTGAGTAACCGCGAACTTCGATTGCCTGGGTAGGACAAATCTTGACACACGAGAAACATTCCCAGCATTGGTCGGGCTCCTGGTTGTATGCTTTCATCTCATTGGGTTCGAGAACCATAAGGTCATTGGGACAAATATACATACATGCGGTTTTGTCCCCGCCTTTACAGCCGTCACATTTTTCAGATATTACAAAACTTGGCATTTAATGCACCTCCTAAATTTAGCATTGTTACAATTCGTTGTTAAATATTCCATACGATTGGTTAACTTAGACCGTCCTTTAGTTACACCTCCCTTCTATCCCAAATCTTTTTTGGCTATTTGGCTATATTGTCAGATTTACACATGACATCGCTGCTGCATACCAGCAATGGATGTTCCCTTGTAATCCAGGTATCCGGCATAGGTTCTTCGCACCGATACCATCTCATTTTCCATTAGTTTTTCAACGGGTTATCGTTCGAAATATCTCTATAGATATCAGCAAGATACCCATGGCCAAGGACAAATCCATATCACCCAGCATTTTTCTTGTCAAGAACTTTCGGACCAACAGATTCCAAAGATTCTAAATACACTTGGCCATTTTTTTCATATTCAATATGTTGATTTATTTATTTGATTATACACCATATATCGTGGCTGAAGCATGAAAGCCACAACACCGATCCACACGTTTTAGGTTGACATCCGGCAGCGCCATCATCCAAAATACGGAAATGGAACCCGATATCACACCCATCATCACACCCATCGCACCCGAGCAAGCATTCAGGTTCGCCTGCTCGAGTTGCGTTGCCTGTTTCAATGAATGCTGCAGAGATCTGAACCAGTTTTTAACACCTTACGACATCCTGAGAAATCATTGCCTTAAAAAACCGCTTGAAACCGGGCCCTCTCGATCTTGCCACCGGCAGAATGTTTCACCTGGCACTGTACGATCTCGACACCTTTCGCGGAAAAATTTTTAAAGACGGGCTTTTATCTGATTTTACCGTGGGAAAAGACCTGTTGACGTGCGCAGAACAGGACGACACGCAGCTGCTGCAGATTGGGTATGCCTGGATAAAAACAAAACTTTTTTAAACGGACATATAAACCAAACAAAGGTAAGGCACTAAGGCTGGTGGGTGATCCCTGTTCGGCATTACAGCCACTTTAGAACGAGTTTTTCACAATCGAACAGGGATTATCCAGCGGTCGCGATACTCCCCTTCTTTTTGTTTATAGTTCCGGTTTTAAAAAATCTGTTGTGAGCGATTTAACGGAGACGGATTTTTTTGGTCTGAACGCCCCAGACAAACAATTTGATCCAGTCAAATCCAAAGAGCATCAATTCAACATCGTCTCTTTGGATTTTTTTGAGCAGGTCAGTCTTGACCTTGTAACGCTTCAGCAGGCTGCTCTCAAATATAAACGCTCTGAAGGCGTCCATGTTATAGCTGGCCATGAAGGCCATCTTTGCCCGGTTCCCCCGGGGACCCTCGCGGCCCCAGGGATCTTTTTGAAACAAGTGTTTGACCTCAGACCACTTTCTGGAAATCTGTTGGTGCTTTGCCGCCCCTTGGTCGTCGGACCAGGCCTGAAGAGTCCAACCATGGGCCTCCTGTTGGCCCAGACAGAATTCAGGGGGCCTGAAAAAACCGACCAACTCAGGCTTCCGACTTTCCGCATGATACTGGAATCCGTATTCCACCGGGAATGTCCTGCAGGTGTAAGGTCGGTCCTTGTATACACGACATCCTGACAGGTCGGAAAAAATGCAGGTGCGATCTTCATCATCCGACATCCTCAGAAGCACATCCGGGAAAAAATTGCCCTTCCGCATCACCACATCGACATATTCTTCCAAAAACATGTCAGCAGAAATGCCCAATGCGTGCCTCAGTTGAAGCACATCATACGGGTACAGAAACAGATTCAAATTTCGACAGCACTGTTTGAAGCAGGAAAGTTCCGGACGGCACTGAAATGTAAACCCGTCCATTCCTCTTAGCCTTTTTCCAGGAACCTGCTCAATATTTTCACGTTTGATGGATTTCATAAATCACTTCATGGCTTTTTAGGAGTTTAGGCTGTAGACTATTAGCCGCCTATCGCTCATTGCTGTCAGCCACCCTCGGATTCTTGAACAATCCCATTATTACTCCACCGGCATAGCGGTCCGCTGTACTGTACGCCCTCTTTACAATTATTTTAGCCGCATTAGTTTATTCAAAAGAAGGTTTGATTGTAAAGACCAAAGTAATCACCTGACAATGCCTGCGTTACCGGCCACAGGGATCTTCAAATGACTGGACACCATCTTATTCTCGGCGAGGGGGTTGACTATCTGACCGGGGAGGCCATTACGGACACCCATGACGAAAGATACCGCCAGGCGTTAGCAAAACTGCTCGTTGAAAAAAAAGGGTATTACAAATCAGACATATTCCCCCGCAGAAAGTTGACCGTCGTGGCCGGAAACAAGTGCGCCCAAGTTCAAATCGACTTCACCGTTGTTCTGAATGACACTGCCGCCATGATCATTCGATATGGACCCGGATCCCTGGTAACCCGCCACCGCCCAGCCATTGCAGCATCACGTGTGGTGGCCGCTTACCAGATTCCCCTGATCGTTGTAACCAATGGCCTCGATGCAGATATCATCGATGGAAAAACCGGCAAAGTCCTCTCAAAGGGGATCGAAACCATCCCAAGCAGGCAATCGCTTCTGGATCGATGCCGTGCCGAAGCCAAGGAACCCATTTCCCCGCAAAGAGCTGAATCCGAACAAAGAATTCTATATGCTTACGATGTTGACGACAGCTGTCCGTGCGATGATAGCATCTGCAGATTATTAAAGAAGGGTCCAAGGATTCGAGGGGGATAAAAGGGTTGGAGGGTGGCCAACAGCTGTGAGCAGACCGCAGCATCCCAACCTCCAAGCTTCCTTGCCACAAGGCAAGTCGAGTTGATAGTAGAAATACACTCCTTGTTGTGGTTCAGGAGCAGGGAAATGCACAATTTAGGGTTTTTTCATTGTGCCCGGACAATACCTGTTGGAATAGAAGTCCCTTGGAGAGCTGCACGATTTCTCATTAAATGGTGTAATGAATTTATTTCTATTGCATTTTTTTCTTGCATTTCTTAATGTTGTCTTATAATCCACTACCCGAAAAGGGGTAGATGAAAAAAAAGTTTTCTGTAGTACCGCATATAAATGAAAGTTTAAGGCGGTCTTAAACCCAAATGTCGAATAAGGAGGTGGGGGTATAGCTTTTCCAAAACGACCAAACAGAAACGTTAGAACAGACCGAACCAATATCAACAAGAACATCAGAGCAAAAGAAGTCAGAGTCATCGACCCGGAAGGAACTCAGGTGGGCGTTGTTCCGACCTACAAAGCCCTCGCCATTGCCGGCGACTTTGGTCTCGATCTGGTAGAGGTTTCTCCGAATGCGAATCCGCCTGTCTGTAAAATCATGGACTATGGTCGATATAAATACGAACAGACCAAAAAACAGCAGGAGGCCAAGAAAAAGCAGAGTACCTTCCAAATCAAGGAAATCAAGGTTCGGCCCAAAACAGGCGAACACGACATCCAGGTAAAACTGAACCATATCAACCGGTTCATTGAAAATAAGGACAAGGTCAAGGTAACCGTCGTATTCAGGGGTCGCGAGATTACGCTTTCTAATCGGGGCAGGGAATTGCTCGCTCACATTGCACAGCAAGCCGAAGAATATGCCAATGTCGAGCAGCACCCCAAGTTCGAAGGACGAACCATGACCATGGTGCTGGCACCAAAGTAACACATTTCTGTGGATAGTGACGCAGCGTAAATGTGTTAATCAAGCTATCATAACTTGTTATCAAACTCTGGCGTGAACGGATATATTCACCGTGTTCACGCCATCTGTTTTTAAGAATAACATGGAAAGGGGCTAACATGCCAAAGATAAAAACAAATCGAGCAGCTGCCAAGCGATTTAAAAAAACAGGCACAGGGAAATACACATTTTCAAAATCACATGCCAGTCACATACTGACAAAAAAAACGACCAAGCGGAAACGATCGCTGCGGCAGGGCCAGATCGTCAAAAAATCTGATGTCAGGGAGATCAAACTGCTGCTCCCCAATGGATAAAACCCATTGATGATCTATTTTCGCTTACAGGAGGACATTTAAAAATGCGCGTTAAAAGAGGGTTCAAAGCCAGAAGAAGAAGAAACAAAGTTTTAAAATTAGCCAGGGGATATCGCGCCGGACGCAGCAAGCTGTTTCGCACAGCTACAGATGCGCTGGACAAAGCCCTGATGTACGCCTACCGGGATCGCAGGGTCCGAAAGCGTGATTTCAGGAGACTCTGGATTGCAAGAATCAATGCCGCAGCACGCATGAACAATCTATCTTACAGTAAATTCATGCACGGGTTGAAACTGTCCAGCGTTCAATTGGATCGAAAGGTTCTGGCTGACCTGGCCATTTCGGATCCAGCCGGGTTTTCTAAAGTCGCCGGTCTTGCCGCTGAACAACTTTAACACAGGCTATCAGGGTCACCGTGAATAAACATATCGAGCAAATCCAACAGGACTTTCTGGAAAGTCTTAACCATGCCAAGGATGCTGCGGAGATCCAAACGATTTCAGTACAATACTTGGGCCGGAAAGGCCTGATAACCTTGGTTTTAAAAGGAATCTCGCAGCTCCCCAAAGAAGAGCGTCCAGGTGCCGGCAAAAAAGCCAATCAGGTTAGAATCACTGTCGACAAAGCAATTCAGGAGGCCTTACAGAACATTGCCACCCAAAACACGACCGCTGAAGACGCCATCGATGTCTCGCTGCCCGGCCGGTCGCCTTTAAAAGGTTCCCTGCATCCAGTATCGCAAATCCAGCAGGAAATCTGTGATATTTTTTCCCGGCTCGGCTTTGATGTGGCCGAAGGTCCGGAGGTCGAATCAGACTACTACAACTTTGAAGCACTCAACTTTCCTAAAAATCATCCGGCAAGGGATATGCAGGACACGTTTTTCGTTTCGGATGACATTGTACTGAGAACCCACACATCTCCCCTGCAGATTCGCATCATGGAAAAAACAACCCCGCCGGTTCGGGTTGTAACGCCCGGTAAAGTTTTTCGCTGCGATTCGGATCTCACCCATACACCCATGTTTCATCAGGTCGAAGGACTGCTGGTTGACACGGATATTTCCTTCGGGGACCTGAAGGGGATTCTCACCACATTTTTTCATCAGATGTTCGACGAAAAAACCAGCCTGCGGTTCCGACCCAGCTTTTTCCCGTTTACAGAGCCGAGTGCGGAAGTGGATATTCTCTGCGTCATGTGCAGGGGTAAAGGATGCAGGGTCTGTTCCCAGACAGGATGGTTGGAGGTTCTGGGTTCAGGCATGGTACATCCGGCCCTGTATGAAAACGTGGGCTACCCTTCGGGAAAGTATACAGGCTTTGCATTCGGAATGGGCGTCGAAAGACTTGCCATGCTCAAATACGGCATCGACGATATAAGAAAATTTTTCGAAAACGACATCCGTTTTTTACAACAATTCTAATAAAATCGGTTCCCGATTTTATTAGGAGGTAATTTTATATGAAGGTTAGTCTCAACTGGCTGAAAACATTTGTTCCCATCGAATTGACACCGGACGAACTGGCGGCGGCCCTCACCATGGCAGGGCTTGAAGTGGAAGCCGTATCCGATCGGTTTGAATACCTTAAGAATGTACGGGTCGGTCGCGTTGCAGCCGTCAAAGGCCACCCCAACGCAGACAGACTGAAAGTCTGTGATGTCGATATTGGCGAACGGACACTGACGGTTGTTTGTGGCGCCCCCAATGTCAGAGAGGGAATGTTATCACCCATAGCACTTCCCGGTACCCATTTCCCCAATGACAGGATTCTGGAAAAAGGTGTTATCCGGGGTATTGCTTCAGAGGGAATGCTCTGCAGTGAAGCCGAGCTCGAACTCGGCACAGACACATCCGGCATCATGACCCTGGACGACAAGCTCACCAAGGGCCAGGCCCTTTCCACGGCCTTGAACCTATCGGACGCCGTAATTGAAATCGATCTGACCCCTAACCGCCCAGACTGCCTGAGCATGATCGGCACCGCCCGTGAAATCGCCGCCATCGTTAAAAAAGAACTCTCCCTTCCGGATATCACCCTGCCGACATCTGGAAAAGAAGTTCACGAACGAACGTCCGTTACCGTGGAAACACCGGATCTCTGCCCCAGATATGCGGCAAGGATTATTGAAGGCATAACGGTTGCCCCTTCTCCTTTCTGGCTCCAGGAACGACTTCGCTCCGTTGGCTTGAGACCGATCAACAATATCGTGGATATCACCAACTTTGTTCTCATGGAATACGGCCAGCCGTTGCACGCCTTTGATCTGGACAGACTGGAAGAACATCGGATTGTGGTGAGAGCCGCAACCGAAGGCGAGGTATTCACAACGCTGGATGATAAAAAAAGATCCCTTTCAAAGGACATGCTGTTAATCTGTGATGGTAAAAAACCAGTTGCCATTGCCGGTATCATGGGGGGACTGAACTCCGAAATTGAAACCGACACCCGGAACGTCCTTCTGGAAAGTGCCTATTTCAATCCAATAAGTATTCGCAAGACATCCAAAAAGCTCGGTTTGAACACAGACGCTTCTCATCGATTCGAACGGGGTATCGACCCGCAAGGAACCTTGGTGGCGCTGGACAGAGCAACCCGGTTAATTGCCGAGATAGGCGCCGGCCGCATAGTAGACGGCGTCATCGACAAATGCGGAAATCTGCCACAGTTACAGATGATCACACTGAGTACGAAAGAGACCAACCGACTCCTTGGTACGGACTTCAACCGTACGGAAATTCGTGGCTTCCTGGTTTCCGTCGGGTTCGATATTGGAGAGGGAACGGCGGATACGCTATCGGTCACGATACCTTCTTTTCGGGTGGATATCAAAAGACCCGAGGATCTCATGGAAGAGGTGGCGCGACTTTCAGGTTACGATAACATACCTACCACTTTTCCATTGATCCCCGCAGAAACAAGAACGCCGCAGACCGTTATCGACCATAGACGTAACACCAAAATCATCATGAACGGATTTGGCTTCGACGAAGCCATCAATTACAGTTTTATGGACAAAATGGATTGTGATCGTCTCTTGCTCACTCCGGATGATTATCGACGAAACCTGGTGGAAATTTTAAACCCTTTGACGGAAGACCAAGCTGTCATGCGGTCTATCCTGCTCCCGGGGCTTTTGAAATCGGCTCACCGAAACGTATCCCAGCAATCTAAGACCACCCGGCTCTTTGAAATCGGCAAGGTATTCATCGGCAAAGGGAAGACCCATCTGCCGGATGAAATTGAAATGCTGGCAGGACTCTGGACCGGGTCGCGTACAAATGCCTTGTGGAATGCTCCTGAAACAGCCTGTGATTTCTATGATCTCAAGGGCGTTGCGGAAGGCTTGTTCAACATGCTTAAAATCAGGAACATTTCATTCACCCGTATGCCTGCTGACGTCTGTTCCTATGTAAAAGACGGTTTTGCCGCTCAGATCGTTACAGGCGACACACCCCTGGGGCTGGTGGGAGAACTGCACCCCCATGTGCTGAAGAACTATGATCTGAAGCAAACAGTGTTCTATTTTGAGCTTGACATGAACCGGCTCTATGGCATGATACCTGAAAGCCTGCAGGCCAAACCGATACCCAAATACCCTGCGACGTCTCGAGATGTAACGGTCATTATCGACAACCACATCGAAGCCGGCAGTTTGTTGGCTTTTATCAGGAGCCTGAATGAGGGACTGGTGGAGCAACTGAGCCTCTTTGATGTCTTTGCTGACGATCCTATCCCCGATGGTAAAAAAAGCGTCTCTTTCAGAATTGTCTATCGCTCCCATGAAGAGACACTGGAAGACGACATGGTAAACGATATCCACAAACGCTTGTCCGAAAGATTGATCGATCATTTTAATGCTGCTTTACCTGAGTAGGGACCCCCATGAAACAGACAGAGGTTTCAATCCCTGACAAACTCTACTTTAAAATAGGAGAAGTCTCCGGGCTTCTCGGGCTACCGACACATGTCCTCCGCTTCTGGGAAACGGAGTTCAAGAGAATCAAGCCCAAGCGAACGTCTTCTGGTCAACGTCTATACCGCAAAAAGGACGTTGCATTTATTTTTAAGATTAAACATCTCCTCTATGAGAAGGGATTTACCATATCAGGTGCCCGGCAACATTTAAGAAACAAACAGGATTTCGCAGAAGAGCTTCCGCAGACATTATCCGTCAGTGAACTTCGCCACGAACTTGAACAGATCAGGGAGCTTATTAAATAGTTCCCATTATTAAGAAAAATCATTGACAGGTTACACTTTTTGTCTTAATTATTCTTTTTTGGATAGCGGGCATAGCTCAGTTGGTAGAGTACAAGCTTCCCAAGCTTGGTGTCGCGAGTTCGAATCTCGTTGCCCGCTCCAAGAATACCCGGTTTTTCCAGAGCGGTATGCACCATCAGGAAAAGCTCTTTTATCTATGAACGTTGTGTAATTTTTTTCGAATGGTTATGGCTATGAACTGACAAGATTTTATCGACCGAAAGAACTTTCATAGATGAGGAGAAACGGGCTTTTGCCCGTTTTTTATTGGATGATAAACGTTGCAGAACATGAAACAAAAAAAAATAAAAAGTCGTATTAAAAAGAAGAATCCGCTACAGCAGGCTGCTGCCGTTTTGTCCGACAAGAAGTTTCTTGCCGGTGTAAAGCGATTGGCAGAGCCGGTTTGCGATGCGGAAGGGCTTGAATTGGTCCATACAGAATATCAGATGGAACCCGGCGGGAAAGTGCTTCGCCTATATATTGACAAACCCGACGGCATCAGCATTGACGACTGCGCTGCTATCAGTCGTCAGGTGGGTGATTTGCTGGACATATATATCGAAAGTGACCATCGCTATCGTCTGGAAGTTTCGTCACCGGGATCGAATCGACCCCTTGCCAAACAGGATGATTTCAACCGGTTTAAGGGCCAATTAGTCCGGATACAATCTTCCCGTTCGATTGATGGACAAAAAAAATTTAAAGGTATGTTAACAGATATTAAGGATGGGGTCGTGATGCTGACGGTTGTAAATAAATCTGTGGCTATCCCCTTTGCGGACATAACCAAAGCGCGGCTTATCAACTATTCTGGAGAAAACTGATGTTTATTGCAGATATCAAACGAGTTGTCGAACAAATCAGCAGGGAAAAAGGCATCAACGTCGAGGTGTTAATTAAGGCATTGGAAGAAGCCCTGAGGTCGGCTGCCAAGAAAAAGTTCGGGAACAAGGTCGACATAGAAGCCCAGTACTATGAAGAAACAGGCGAGATAGAAGTGTTCCAGTTCAAAGAGGTTGTCGAAACGTTGACCGAGCCGGAAATCCAAATCAGTCTTGAAGAAGGCCGTGAGTTGGATCCCGATTGCCAAGTCGGGGACAGTCTCGGCACCAAAATGGATGCTACGACATTTGGCCGAATTGCAGCCCAGTCGGCAAAGCAGGTTATCATTCAAAAAATGAAGGATGCCGAAAGAGATGTGGTCTATTCCAACTTCATCGATCGCAAAGGAGACATCGTCAACGGCATTGTTCAACGGGTCGATCGGGGCGACATCATCGTCAACCTTGGCCATACTGAAGGCGTTCTACCGAACCGAGAACAGGTTCCCAGAGAGTCCTATCGCCGCGGTGATCGGATTCGTGCGCTGATATTGGATGTTCTGCATGAATCGCGGGGCCCGCAAATCCTCTTGTCCAGAACACACCCGGATTTTCTGGTTCATCTGTTCAAGACGGAAGTGCCTGAAATCAGCGAGGGCATCGTTGAGATCAAGGGGGCCGCACGCGAGCCTGGTGTCCGAGCTAAATTTGCAGTTTCATCCAATGACTCGGATATCGATCCTGTGGGCGCATGCGTCGGAATGAAAGGGTCTCGTGTCCAGAATGTCGTCCAGGAGCTTCGCGGAGAAAAAATAGATATTATTCCCTGGCATGTGGATGACGCCAAGTTCGTGTGCAACGCGTTAGCTCCTGCTGAGATATCCAGAGTGATTATCGATGAAGAGAACGGGTCCATGGAAGTAATCGTTCCAGATGATTTTCTCTCCGTGGCCATTGGAAAGCGCGGCCAAAATGTAAGACTTGCATCCAAGCTGACCGGCTGGCATCTGGATGTCAACAGTGAATCCAAGTACAGCGAAGCCATGAAAAAAGGATACGACTCTCTGGTTGCACTACCTGGTGTAGGCATCAGTATGGCGGACTCACTATTTGAAAAAGGACTCTATTCAGCCGAAGAGCTCATCAAGGTCTCCGTTGACGATCTCACGCAAATACGGGGCATCGGAGAAGAAAAAGCAGCAGCCTTGATCGAAAACGCACAAAACTATCTAACTGAAGCAAAACAAGCCGCCGCCATGGAAGAACAGGAACGTTTGGATGCGGAAACAACGGCAGAGGATGTGTCCCAAAGCCCGGAATCTGTTTCTGATGAAGGTTCGTTGACCGGCACAGAAAAAGACGAAAACGCGGAAACGGAAAACATTCAAGAAAATTAAGCGTATTTTTTACCATATGAAGGTTAAGGGGGATGGATGGGAAAGATCAGAATATATGAACTTGCCCGGGAATTAAACATGACCAACACCGAGCTGGTCGACAGGCTTCATGAGATTGAATACCCTGTAAAAAGCCATATGAGTTCCATTGACGAATCCGATCTTCCGGATGTCAAGGCAAAACTCAGTGGTAAAAAGAAGGCGGCGAAGCTGGAAGAGAAACGAATCAAGCCGACCGTCATACGCAGGCGCCGGGTCAAAACCGTCAAAAAGCCCAAAATAATCGAGGACCTCTCTCAGCCGGAAATGGTTGTGGAAGAAGCACCGACTATAGCCGCCGAAGAAACGACAGACAAAGAGCCGAAGATCGAAGAAGCGACAAAACCGGTTCTAAAGGAAGAGATACCGCAGGAAACAGCTGCTGAAGTGCCGGAGGACACTGTTATACCAGATGAGGCTGTTGCGGAATCCGTAGAGAAAGAGGCGCCTGAGACAAAAAAGCCCGAGTCCGGCAAGCCGGCCAAAAAGAAAAAGAAAGATACACCGGCAAAAATTATCAAGCCGGCACCACCACCCAAAGAAACAGACCCGGCAGAGATCAAAAAAACACCAGCCAAGCCGAAACGGCCGGTTCGCAAAGCCGTTGCCGCTAAACCTGCTCCACCCGCTCAAGAACCGTCCTTAAAAGGCAAGAAAAAGAAAGGACACAAGAAAACAGAGCCCGTGGAGCCGGATAGGAAGTTCTTTAAAAAGAAAATATCCTTCCGGAAAAAAGAGGTCATCGAGGGTAAGGATCTCTATTCAGGCAGATCCAAACGCCTCCGCAGGGGTAAAAAAGGTCCTAAGTCCAAAATGGACAAAGGGTTGAAGCCGCAGATTACCACACCAAAAGCCATCAAACGTCGGATCAAAATAGATGATACCATTATTTTGGCGGAACTGGCCAAACGGATGGGAATCAAGGCCAACGAAATGATCGCCAAGCTGATGAGCCTGGGTGTCATGGCAACGGTCAATCAAACCATCGACTTCGATACGGCCGTTCTTGTTTCCACGGAGTTTGGATATGAATTGGAAAAAGCATCCTTTGAAGAAGACAATTTACTTAAAGCCGTTGAGGATGACCCAAAAAACCTTACCGAGAGACCTCCTGTCGTAACCATCATGGGACATGTGGACCATGGAAAAACCTCGCTGCTGGACGTCATTCGGAAAACAAGAATAACCGAGCTCGAGGCCGGCGGCATTACACAGCATATTGGTGCGTATAATGTCACCACGCCAAAAGGCCAGGTCGTATTCCTCGACACACCCGGGCATGAAGCTTTTTCAGCAATGCGGTCACGTGGTGCAAAAATCACGGATATTGTTGTTCTCGTGGTTGCTGCCGACGATGGTGTCATGCCGCAAACCATCGAAGCCATCAATCACTCGAAGGCTGCAGGCGTACCCATCATCGTGGCTGTCAACAAGATCGACAAAGACAATGCAGATCCGGAACGTGTTCTGCGGGAGCTGTCTGAAAACGGACTGGTAACTGAAGAATGGGGTGGTGACACCATTTTCGTGAAAGTTTCCGCAAAGGAAAATACAGGTATTGATGATCTGCTCGAAATGATCATCCTGCAAACGGAGATGCTGGAGTTGAAAGCCAATGCAAACAAACTGGCCAGAGGTCATGTTGTGGAGGCCAAACTCGATGCCGGCCGAGGGCCGGTTGCCACTGTTCTGATCCAGGAAGGAACGCTTCGCGCCGGAGACTCCGTTGTCTGCGGCATACACTATGGAAAACTCCGTGCTCTCTTGAATGATCTGGGACAGCAGGTCTCTTCGGCCGGACCATCTCTGCCCATCGAAGTCATCGGCCTGTCAGGCGTGCCCTCAGCCGGCGACGAGCTTGTTTCGGTAACCGATGAAAAAGATGCCCGGCAGATCAGCCAACACCGGGTCCGGAAACAACGCTCGGTGGATTTGGCCAAGACCAGCCGCCTGAGTCTGGACGGCCTGTTCGAAAAAATGAAAACCGGCGAGGTAAAAGATCTCAACCTGATTCTTAAGGGAGATGTTCACGGATCCATCGAAGCGCTCAAGGATTCTCTCTCCAGTCTCAGCAATGATGAAGTCAATATAAACATCGTTCATGGCGCCACCGGTACCATCACTGAATCAGACATCTCTCTGGCAGCCGTATCCAATGCCATTATCGTCGGCTTCAATGTACGATCCAGTCCAAAAGTTCAGGAAATGGCCAATGAAGAGCAGGTCGACATTCGCTACCACAATGTCATTTATGATGTAATCAAAGAGATCCGGGACGCCATGCTGGGATTGATGTCTTCGACATTTGAAGACAGGACGCAGGGCTGGGCCGAAATCCGTGATGTTTTCCATATTCCCAAAATCGGTACTATTGCCGGCAGTTATGTCACCGAAGGTAACTTTCAAAGAGGTAAGCTGGTTCGGTTGCTGCGGGACGGCGTCGTCATCTATGAAGGGAAACTTTCTTCCCTCAGAAGGTTCAAGGATGATGTCAAAGAAGTCCAGAACGGTTATGAGTGCGGTATCGGCATCGAAAATTTTAACGACATCAAGATCGGCGACAACCTGGAGTGCTATTATACGGAAGAAATCAAGCCGGAGTTGGATTAGAAGAATGGTTTTAGGTGTTACGTTTTAGGTTTTAAGTATAGACCGAAGCCGTATTGACTCTTAATACCTAACACCTAAAACTTAAAACGGTTTATTCGATATGCTTGATGAGGCAGGATTGGCGGAAATCGTCGACAGTGAACTGGAGATTAGCCACCTATGAATATGAAACCATTTTCACGTTCAGAACGGGTCAGCGGCACGATACAAAAGGTCCTCTCGGACCTTCTCCGTAAGGGCGTCAGCGACCCCCGGCTTGAAAACGCAACGATCACAGGCGTTAAAATGGGATCGGATCTGAAAACCGCCTATGTTTATTATTCCACTTATCTGGGGGAAAAGGAAAGCGACGTCACAGCTGAAGGCTTTAAAAGTGCAAAAGGTTATGTCAAGCGGCATCTTGCCGGCAAACTCGGGCTTCGGTATATGCCGGAACTCAAATTTATCTATGACACGTCGTTTGATTACGGCATGAAGATAGAGAAACTACTGAAATCGGTTACACCTGAAAATGAAACAGATCATTCAACAACTGAAGAATAGTCGCAGCGTTCTGATCGCCTCTCACATCAATCCGGATGGAGATGCCCTGGGATCTCTATTGGCAATGGGCCTGGCGATGGACGCATTGAATATTAAGGCGACCTTATACAATGAAAGCGACATCCCGGCTGATTACCGGTTCCTGCCCGAGGTGGGCCGCATTCAAAATCAGATCAGTCGGGTTCACCCATATGAAACAGCTATCATCCTTGACTGTAGTAACCTGGATCGTATCGGCCGCGCCACCGACATCGTCACGCAGATTCCCATGGTTATCAACATCGATCATCACGCTACCAACACGCAGTTTGGTGAACGTCGCCTCATCGATGACAAGGCATGTGCCACGGTCGAACTGGTTTTCCGTCTGCTGAAAGAGATGGCCATACCCATCAGTCTTGCCATGGCAACATCCATCTATACCGGAATCGTTACTGACACCGGGTCCTTTCGTTTCTCGAATACGAACGCTTCAGCCTTTGAGATATGCAATGAAATGGTTCAACTGGGCGTTAAACCGATTAATATTGCACGGCATCTGTATGGACCCTATTCTCTGGGTCGCATCAAGCTGTTAAACCAGGCCCTCGAATCGATCGAAATATCGAACAACGGCAGGCTTTCCCTGATGACCCTTACCCAGAAAATGCTAAGGGAAACCGGCACGCAACCTGAAGATGCAGACGGGCTAATCCATTATGCCCGCAGGATAGAAGACGTCAAGATGACCGCGATGATACAGGAACAGACCAACGGCAGAAAACATTCCACGACAGATAAAAAATATCATGTGAGTCTCCGTTCGGATGGATCAATCGATGTTGCCGCCATTGCAGCTACGTTCGGCGGGGGGGGACATCCAAGCGCAGCGGGATTCAGTATCGAGTCGACAATTAAGAAAATAAAGGAAACCATCAAGGCAATTCCTGAAATCAATTGAAATAGATGTCTTTAGATCACCACGGGTTTGTCGTTATCGACAAGCCGGAAAACATGTCCTCTGCACGCGTTGTTTCGCATGTAAAAAGGACTCTCGATGCCAAAAAGGTCGGCCATGCGGGTACGCTCGATCCCTTTGCAACCGGCGTGATGATATGCTGTGTTAACCGTGCCACTCGGCTGGCCAGGTTTTTTCTGGGAGGTGACAAAAAATATGAAGCGCTGCTGCATCTAGGCATAGAAACCGACACGCAGGATGCTACCGGCCATATAATATCGGAGGATCGGGTTCCGGATTGTTCAGAATCTGAAATTCAAGCTGTTTTTAGGTCTTTTACAGGGCCTCTCCAGCAGATGCCGCCCGTTTATTCTGCACTGAAACACAAGGGGATTCCCCTATACAAACATGCGCGGCGCGGGAAACCGATTCAAAAACCGGCTCGACAAATTGTGGTACAAGCCTTACATATAACCGATATTCAGCTGCCGTATATCCGGTTTGAGGTGACCTGCTCTGCCGGAACGTATGTTCGAACGCTCGGAGCCGACATCGGAAACGCACTGGGCTGCGGTGGACATTTAAAAACATTGAGGCGCACCCAAAGTTCCGGATTTGCCATTGCCGATGCAATGACACTGGAAGTATTTGAGGAGCGTGCGGCTGCTGAAACGTTTTCCCGGTATGCCGTGGGTATGACGGAAGCGCTCGAGACCATGCCGGGACGAACGGCTGACAAAGAATTGAAAAGTAAAATCGTCAACGGTGTTCCATTGACGCAAAAAGATGTTATCCTGGGAAAATCGGCAGACAAGGGTAATTTCATCAAAATTATCGATGCAAACAGAGAGCTTCTCGCTGTGATAGAACAAAATGAAACACTTGGCGAATACCATTACTGCTGTGTATTCAATTAAAATGTTATTTTTAACTTTCTCTATTTCGTGTATTCATAATTAATGCTATTTCTCCATAACAAACAATTTTTAAAATAGGAGGCTTAAAGAAAGTGGTGTTTACAACAGAAGATAAAAAAGAACTGATCGAGCAGTATAAGACCCATGACAGTGATACCGGATCTCCGGAAGTTCAGGTAGGCCTTCTGACCCACCGCATCAGCTACCTGACCGAACATCTCAAGATACATAAAAAGGACCATCATTCCAGGAGAGGGTTGCTGAAAATGGTCGGTCGGCGACGAAGACTTTTAAATTATGTGAAAAATAACGATGTTAAACGATACCGATCCATCATTGAAGCTCTGGGGCTTCGACGGTAAGATCAAACACAAAACAAATCTTCAGTTTAGGGCCTCAGACCTATTGATGATCGTTGTTACATCACAATAGCATGCCCTTGCAGCTGAGTTAGGAACACTATATGGAAATTTTATTAGAAGCAAACGTGGGCGGAAAATCCCTCAGTATTCAGACCGGCAAGGTTGCCAAACAGGCGTCCGGATCGGTTGTTGTTAAATATGGGGACTCCACCGTTCTGGTAACTGCTGTATCGTCCTACAATGAGCGCAATGTTGGATTTCTCCCTTTATCCGTTGAATATCAGGAAAAGATTTATGCTGCCGGGAGGATTCCTGGAAACTATTTCAGACGAGAAATTGGACGCCCGAGTGAAAAAGAAACCTTGACGGCACGATTGATCGATCGTCCCATTCGCCCTCTTTTCCCAAAATACTATAATTTTGAGACCCAGGTGATTGCCACCGTACTGGCCATGGACCAGGAGAATGATGCCGATGTGATGGCCATGGTCGGTGCTTCGGCAGCCCTCACCATTTCAGATATCCCGTTTGCAGGCCCCATCGCATGTGTCCGCGTAGGTCGAATTGAGGGAGAACTCAAGATCAATCCCACCATCGCCGAATGCGCCGAAGCTGACATCAATATTATCGTTGCCGGCTCCAAAACCGGTGTGGTCATGGTGGAAGGCGGTGGCGATGTTGTCAGTGAAGAAGAGATGCTCGACGCCATATTTTTTGGACACGAGGGGCTTCAGCCGCTGATCGAAATCCAGGAAAAACTGCGCGAAACGTGCGGAAAACCCAAAAGAATCTTTACGCCACCCGAGACAGATGAAGCGCTGGTAACGGTCGTTCATGAAGCTGCTGCCGGGACCATCCGCGAAGCATTGGCCATACCGGATAAAATGCCCCGCTATGATGCCATGCGACAAGTGAAAACGAATCTCATGGAATCATTGGGAGATGATTATGCGGCCAGAGCCGAAGAAATTTCAAAAATCTTTGGGGACCTGAAAAAATCCATCAGCAGAGATATCATTCTCAAGGAAAACAGCCGCATTGACCGCCGCAAGTTCGATGAAGTCCGGCCCATCTCCTGCGAGGTGGGACTTCTCTCCCGGCCCCATGGAAGCGCGCTTTTCACCAGAGGAGAAACACAGGTTCTGGGCGTGCTGACACTGGGATCCGGTCCGGACGAACAACGCGTTGAAACTCTCAGCGGAGAAGAATTTCGCCCGTTCATGCTTCACTATAATTTCCCGCCATTTTCGGTTGGGGAAGTCAAGCGCGTCGGCGGTCCAAGCCGAAGGGATATCGGGCACGGAGGTCTTTCCACCAGAGCCATCGAAAAGGTTCTGCCTGACAAGGATGTTTTCGACTATACCATCCGCATCGTTTCAGAAGTCCTCGAATCGAACGGTTCCTCCTCCATGGGTACGGTTTGTGCGGGAATCCTGGCATTGATGGATGGGGGTGTTCCCATTAAAGCACCGGTTTCCGGCATTGCCATGGGTCTCGTTAAAGAGGGAGACCAAACGATCATTCTTTCCGACATTCTCGGGGACGAGGACCATACCGGAGACATGGATTTTAAAGTCGCCGGAACCGCCGAGGGCATTACAGCACTCCAGATGGATATCAAGATTCTGGAACTCTCCAAGGATATCATGGAAAAAGCCCTTGAACAGGCCCGGAAAGGCCGTTTGCACATCCTGGAGGAGATGATGAACGCTCTGGACAAACCCAGAGAAGATATCTCTCCCTTTGCACCCAAAATATTCGCCATTGAAATCAACCCGGATAAAATCAGGGAAATCATCGGCCCGGGAGGCAAAGTAATCCGGGCAATTCAGAGTGAAACCAACACCAAGGTCGAAGTCGATGACTCCGGCGTTGTTAAGGTTGCTGCAGCCTCTTCCGAAGATCTGGAAGCAGCCCTGACGATGATAAAGGATATTACCAGGGAAGCTGAAGTAGGTGCCATCTATGAAGGCACCGTGGTAAAAATCACCGATTTCGGTGCCTTTGTACAGATTTTGCCGGGAACGGACGGTCTTGTCCATATTTCCCAACTGGCAAATTATCGTGTAAAAAAAGTCACCGATATCGTCAAAGAAGGCGATACGCTCAAGGTTAAAGTACTGGAAGTCGGAAGGGATGGCAAAATTCGCCTTAGCCACAAAGCCGTAAAGGAAGATGAATAACTACCCCGGGACAAGCAAAACCGACCTGAACAACGGCGTCAAAATTATTACCAAGCAAATGCCGTATGTCCGATCGGTGACTATGGGTATCTGGGTCAATGCCGGGTCCAGGGATGAAACTCTTGCTGAAAATGGTCTGTCTCACCTCATCGAACATCTGATTTTCAAGGGGACTGAAAAGCGAACCGCTTTTCAAATCGCCAAGGCGTTTGATGATATCGGTGGGCAGACCAATGCATTTACAACCATGGAGAACACCTGTTTTCATGCCAAGGTGATGGACTCACACCTGGAAACCATGGTTGAGGTCATGTCCGATATCTTTTTGAATTCATTGTTTGACGAAGAGGAAGTCCTCAAGGAACGACCCGTCATTTTGCAGGAAATCGGGATGGTTGAAGACAGTCCCGATGAATATATTCATGTCCTTTCCGGAAAACACTTCTGGGGGGATCATCCTCTGGGCCGTTCCATTCTTGGCACTCGTGAAAACATCCTTCGGTTTGATGCCGAAACCATCAAGCACTTTTTTCAGCGTCTCTATCAGCCGGATCGTATCATCATTTCAGCCTCCGGCAACGTGGATCACCAGAAGTTCGTCAATCTTATCGGTCCGGCATTCGAATCCATCCGAAAAATCGACGACTTCCCCGAAAGAAAGACACCTGCCGGCAACACCAACGTCAACCTCAAATCCAGAAAACTGGAGCAAACCCACATCTGTATCGGAATCAACGGCCTCCCTACCGGCCATCCCCTGCGATATGGTTTTTCTCTCATGAGCACCCTTCTAGGGGGCAACATGAGTTCCCGGCTGTTTCAGGATATTCGTGAAAAAAGAGGCCTGGCCTATACGGTCTACTCGTTTGTGTCTACCCATGTGGACGGCGGGATGTTTGGTGCCTACGCTGCGGTAGATCCTGTCAGAGCTGCTGAAACCGCCCATTTGCTGGTGGATCACATACATCACCTGAAAGAGAACCGTGTCCAGGAATCTGAGCTCGGGGGCGCCAAAGAGTATATCAAGGGGAACCTGCTGCTGTCATCCGAAAGCAGTGAAAACCAGATGGTTCGACTGGCCCAGAATGAAATGCATTTCGAACGCCAGGTCCCACTTCAGGAAGTGATAGAGAAGATCGATGCCGTTACAACAGATGACATTCAGGATATCGCTGACAGGCTTTTTAGCCACAGCAAAACATCCCTGACCGTATTGGGCCGAATCAAAGGCAAATCAGACTACGATAATATATTGAACCCTTTGACGAATTCATGAGTTTTCATCCCGCCATTCAGCTTCGACGCCTGCAACCCGAGAGAGACATGGATATCCCCCTGCCTGCCTATATGACACCCCTGGCGGCCGGCATGGATGTCTGCGCAGCCATCGAAACCGATCAGCATCTCGCACCCGGAGAAATAGCTCTTATCCCCACGGGCCTTGCCATGGCAATTCCAAAAGGGTATGAAGTCCAGGTTCGGCCTCGGAGCGGGCTGGCCATCAAACACGGTATCAGTATTGTTAACGCACCGGGTACCATCGACGCAGATTATCGCGGCGAAGTCAAAATCGGCCTGATCAACCTGGGCGCAAATCCCTATACAATTCACCGGGGTGATCGGATTGCCCAATTGATCGTACAACAGGTATACCAGGCAATCGTCACACTGGTGAATGAACTCGATAAAACCGAGCGCAATGAAGGGGGATTTGGGCATACGGGGAAGTGATAGGAGGGGTCCAGGGTTCAAGGGTTCGAGGGGAATAGCGTTCATTGAGTTTGTTGGGTTTCTATAGTTCATTGGGTTGATGGAATAGGAACGTGTTGAGAATAGTATACCGTTTGCTGAAGGCAACCCGATAAACACAATGAACACAAGGAACTCAATAAACACCTAAAAAGCTATCAAGGCTATCGATGGTTTTAACAAAGCAATACATTTTCTAAATTGAAGATATTGAAAGATTGAACGCGCACATGAACCCGAACCCGAAATCAGCCCCCAAAATGGCACCGCAAACAACCGATCACCTGACTGTCTGTATGTTGGCCAGCGGCAGCAAGGGGAATGCCATCCTGGTGGCCGACTACCAGACCAGGGTTCTTTTTGATGCAGGCCTGTCCGGGATTGAGATTGAACGCCGATGCAAATCAAAAGGGTTCCATCCCAACCAATTAGACGCCATTGTCGTTTCCCATGAGCACTCGGATCATATTCAGGGCGTAGGCGTTCTGGCCCGAAGATTCGGTCTGCCGGTTTATATCTCCAAAATGACCGGCCGGACCGCCAATTCCATGCTGGGTAAAATTACCGATATCCGATATTTTGAATGCGGAAACTCATTTACGATCAACGCCTGGACCATCTCGCCATTTTCCATATCACATGATGCAGAAGACCCCGCTGGATTTACCATTCTCAACAATGGCCTGAAAATCGGCATCGCCACCGATCTGGGTGTCGTAACCGCAATGGTCAAGGAACGTCTCAAGGCATGCCATATACTCATTCTCGAAGCGAATCACGATCCGGAGATGCTCATCAATGGGCCCTATCCATGGCCCTTGAAGCAGCGCATCCAAAGCAGAACAGGCCACCTTTCCAATGAGGATTCCCGGGAACTTGTAACGGCCCTGAAGCATAAAGACCTCCAACATGTGGTTCTCGCCCACCTGAGCGAAACCAACAACACACCCCAGAAAGCCTTGCAGGAGGTTGGTCTGGCATTGAATGACTGCGATACAAAGCTGCATGTAGCCACCCAGGATGTTTGCGCGGAGATTTTTAAAATAAAAGGGTCCAAGGGTTCAAGGGAATAGGGTTCATTGAGTTTATTGGGCTTATTGGGTTAATTGGGTTAATAAAACAGGGAAGGGTTGATAACAAACATCGTTGCGACAATCATACCCCTGCAACCGTGAACAACTCAATAAACACAACAAGCGCAAGGAACACAATAAACAAACCAGGGTTCAAAAATTCAAGTGAAATATTTATGGGAGAACATTCAAAAAACCAATTACGGAGAAATTTAACATGTCAAACACAATTTACGATGTCATTATCATTGGAGGTGGCCCAGGGGGGTTGACGGCCGGTATTTATGCCAAAAGAGCCGCCATGAATGCCGTCTTGATCGAAAAAGGCGCACCCGGAGGGCAGATCATCAACTCGGATGAAGTTGAAAATTATCCGGGATTCGAACATATCAGTGGTGCCGAGCTGGGCATGAAGTTCAGCCGGCATGCCGACAACTACGACCTGGAAGTGGTGGGACGCGAAGTTGCGGCTATCATACCCGGTGCCGATTCGCACACCGTGGAACTGGACGATGGTACCATGCTCAAAGCCCATGCGGTGATTCTGGGTACCGGTGGTAATCCCAGAAAGATGAACATCCCCGGAGAAAGCGAATTCTATGGGAAAGGTGTCTCTTATTGCGCGGTTTGCGACGGCTTTTTTTTCAGGGGCAAGACTGTCGTGGTGGTGGGTGGTGGTGATTCAGCAGCGGAAGAAGCACTCTATCTGGCCAAGATAACCGAAAAAGTATACATTGCTCACCGCAGAGATGCCCTGCGTGCCGGCATGCTCCTGCAGCAGCGTGTTTTTGATGAGTGTAAAATAGAGATGCTCTGGAACACTGTCTTAACCGGTATCAAGGCCAATGATGGAGGGGTCTACGCTGTAGACCTGAAAGACACCCAGACAAGTGATCAGAGAGATTTACCAGTAGACGGCGTGTTTATCTTTATCGGGTTTGAGCCGAACAACGCCATCGTACCTGCCGGCATCAAGATGTCGGTGGAGGGAAACGTCATCACCGATGAAAAATGTGAAACAGCTATTCCCGGTATATATGCCATCGGCGATATCAGGGAAAAATATGCCCGGCAAATCGTAACCGCAGCAGCCGATGGGTGTGTGGCTGCACTGGCGGCGGCTCACTACGTGGAGACAAAAAAAGCGCAGGATGCGTGTACCTTGTAAGAAAAGGGTTCGAGGGGCCAAGGTTTCGAGGGTTCGAGGGTGGTTGAAAGCGATGAATTGAAGGCTCCTGATGGCCCTCAGTCTAAACCCCTAATAGACTATCAAGGGGGTTGGTTAACCGTCTGTCTTTCCCGCGCAGGCGGGAATCCAGTCATCACTCTATAACACATCGCTCAAAAACATCATGAAGATTAACATTTCCAAAATTTAAAACGATCAACCTTTGGGAAAAAAAAGGGCGGCCGCATGGCCGCCCAGTGAAAAAAGGAGAAGGAGGTATTGATAAAAAGGAATCGACATTGAGTCGATTCCATGGATCCTGAGTGGCTTCCCTAAAATGCCGTTGTTTGTCCGGGTCACATCTCTTTTCTTTATTTTGAAGATGACCGGAAAAGATGCACGTACACCCGAGAAGCCTTGATAAATGTCACCTCAAACTTTCATTTATATTATATAACCGTTGGAGGCGCGAGGGCCGTCGCATGGTTTTTTCATGTCGGTGTTGAAGTTGGGCGACATTTTCATTCTATATCTGACAAAGAGCATTTAATAACCGCTGTTTGACTATTATACTATTCAATTACTGTGCCAAAACCTCAAACTCTCCACAACACACTTAATTTCATACAGATAATCGATTTTTCACGATAGACCCGTTTAACGGTTTTCAGGTACAAATGACAAAATATGTCACTTTTTTTGCCAAAAAGCGTCATATTTGTACTAGATTGTACTCCCGGCTACCCAGCCCCAGTTGTTCTGCATAGGCGAGTTGAATGGTCCAGTCAGTTTTTGGGTACAGCGTCCTGAATTTATCGGATCCGGCTTCCCTACCTTCTTTCATGCAGGAATCCGGCAAGGCCGGCTCCTTGTTCACCAGATCCACGGATGCCTGGTCAATAGCTACGGGATCGGTGGATGCCAGGATGCCGATATCCCGCACAATAGGCGCATCGGCCATGGGATAACAATCACATGCCGGTGATACATTCGTGATAAAATTGACAAACAAGGCCTTGCCTTGCTTGTTCTTCAATACCCCCAGGGTGTATTCCACCATCTTTTCCATAAAGTCTGGTATGGATTTGCCGAATTGTACCTGAATGGCCATCTGGGGGCAGATGAGAATACATTCCCCGCAGCCAATGCATTTTTCAGAATCGATGATGGCCTTTTCTTTCGTGAGCGATATGGCATCCTGGGAACAATGGTCGATACATTCGCCGCAACCGATACATTTTTTTGCCTTGACCTTGGGCGCGATACCGGAGTGCTGCACCAGTTTGCCGGTTCGTGAGGCACATCCCATGCCTACATTTTTTATGGTTCCACCAAACCCGCTCAATTCATGTCCCTTGAAGTGCGCCACTGATATAAGGGTATCTGCATTCACGATTTCAGATCCAATATATGCAGTCTCCACATGTTTCTGATTAATGGAAACCCCGGTCTGGCTGCGCCCCATCAACCCATCGGCAATGATAATCGGTGCATCCACCACCGCATACGAAAACCCGTTCTGGATGGCAGTGATGGTGTGGTTAACGGAATCTCCCCGTGTGCCCTTATAGAGAGTATTGGCATCCGTGACAAAGGGCCTTCCGCCTACCTCTTTGATTTTCTGGACAATTTCACGAATAAATATGGGCCGGATAAACGCGGTGTTACCTTTCTCACCGAAATGAAGCTTCAAAGCAACCAGGTCGCGTTTGTTCACCACGCCGGATAAATCCGCAGCCTCCAGCAACTTGCCAAGTTTTTTGAATAAATTTTCCTTCATGGTTGCACGCAAATTGATAAAATAAACATCACTCGACATCGGAACCTCCTTTGATATATGATCCTTTTTATATGGATATGACATTAAAAATAGCGCTGCTCGACCAACTCTACAGCCTGTTTGACGATTATGCCAATACGGAAACAATCGCCTGTAAGCGGCAATGCGCCATTTGCTGTACATGCAACATGACCCTGACCACGTTGGAAGGATATAAGATCATATCCCTTCTGGATGCAAGGGCAAAATCAGCCCTTGTTCAGCATATTTATGATGCTGCTGAACAAAGACGCTTCAAGCCGCAGCTCACCACCAACCAGATGGCCCGACACTGTATGACCGACCAGGAAATCCCGGACGAAATCATCGATCCCGCATGGGGACTGTGTCTCTTTTTGTCAGAAAATGAATGCCCCATCTACCCGATTCGACCCTTCGGCTGCCGCTGCATGATGTCAAGAATCAATTGTGCTGACACCGGATATGCCGACATCGATGCGTTCACCCTTACCGTGGCCAACCTGTTCCATCAGTTCATCGAACACCTGGATCAAGGGGGCATGACCGGCAACCTGATCGATGTACTACTGTTCTTTTGTGACGATAACAACCTTAATGCATATCAATCGAATAAGACGGATATGAAAGCAGCGGATTTAATCCCAAACAGCCCTATACCGGTGCTGATGATTCCCCCCGAGCACAGGGAGCGGGTTGAAGCGCTATTAGAGGCTTTACAGAAGGTGTTACAAAAATAAGATCGGTACACGCTTATAGGAGACGCGACGTTGTGGAAACTTTCACAGCACCAAAAAAATTAACGGAAAATTTCCATTATCCTGATCAAAGAAAAAGATGCCTTGCTAATCTTTCTGATGAAATGATTGATCCGCCAATTATCGATATTGTCCACGCCTTTAACCAATTCCCTTTTTGTTTTACCCTGCAGAGCTGCTATGGACATTTTCTTTACAAAGGTCAAAAAGATCAACAAAATTTAACTCCCCTGCCGGCAATAAAAACCATTGCAGGCGTTGATTACAGAATCGCCTACATTGCATTTTGTATTGAAAACAGTGTTTCGGGAAAAAAATTATTGAAGCGTCTGGAAGAAATTACGTTGATCGACCCACAAAACATCCAACTCTGTAGTGCGGAGTGGTTTTGGCAAAGACAGGTTAATTCTTATGCCTTACAAGTGGAACCCGACAGGTTCAAGAGAAAAGACAGCGCTGTTCTGGATTACCAGGAAGCCTTGACCATAGAAAAAATTCGAAATGCTTTTTTTATTCGGCTTAAGGAGCTGCTTTGAAAGCCACAACCACATCAGAAGACCTTCAAAGTATTCCCGGAGTCGGCCCAAGCCTTTCGCAAGACTTGACCGATCTCGGGTATCAGCGTGTTTCTCAACTGCGCAGTGCTGATCCAGAGCAGATGTATGAGCAGCTATGTGCACTTCGGGGAACGCACATAGATCGATGTGTGTTGTACGTATTCCGGTGTGCGGTCTACTTTGCCGACAATAGCGTGCACGACCCGGAGCTTTTGAAGTGGTGGAACTGGAAGGATACCCTGTAACCTAACTCCCCACTGAGCCTCCACCCGCGGAGCGATACAACACTTCAATATTCGATATTCCTTGTTCGACATTCGATATTTTCCCTTCACCGGTTATCCGCAAAGCTCAAGTTCTGATATCTGCCGGATCGGTAGAACCTTTCCGGGTCCTCCACCAGGGGTGGAGGATTTAGATCAGTATTAAGCCCGGGAAAATCTGCAGATAGAATCCAGAAATTTTTATATCTTAATACGATTTTTAGGTGTTATCGATCACATGGCGATCAACTTCCGGGCATTGTTTCCGCTAATGGCGTCTATTTCCACCTGCGTCAATGCCGCAACCTCGAACTCCTTGAACTACCGGGAAGGCTTGATCAGGGGAAAATCCGTCCCAAAGAGAATTTTTTCGACACCGACAATGTCGATGGCGTGTCGATAAATAGCAGGGTCGTACAGAAACGGGGATGCTGCCGTGTCCAACCAGACATTCTTCAAGGCCTCTTTGACCTCTTTTTTCAACAGTCCATAGAAAAAGACGCCCCCGCCCCAGTGGGCCAGAACGATCTTATTGTCCGGAAATCGTTTGATAATATCGTATATCTGGGCCAGGGTGTTCGCTGATTTTCCCGGATACATATGCCCCACAGGCTCGTTGGTGTGAATCATCACCGGCAAATTCTTTTCCTTACAGATCGCCATGATAGGCGCCAGGCTGTCCCGTGCCTCACAAACAATACCGGTCTCGTAAAAGGCCAACTCCCCTACCCCGGACAGTCCACCGGCAATACAGCGCATAACTTCTCCAGCGGCTGTTTCGCTGCAGGTATCCAGGCAGCAAAGGCCTTTGATCCGGTCCGGGTACCTGGCCACCACATCCATGATGTAATCATTGTGCATTTTCGAATATTCCGGATTTTTCCAGGGAAATCCAAATGCTACGGAGACATCCACCCGTTCCTCATCCATCATCTGGATCATGTCCTGACCGCCAATGAGCTTTGCTTTTTCCCAGGCATAGAGCATTTTGAAAGCAGATTCACCCTCAAAATACTTTTCGCGGTTTTCCCTCATGGCTTCGGGAAATATGTGGGTATGGAAGTCAACGATCATGTTTCACTCCTCTAAAATTGAGCGTTTCAAATTTTAAGCTTTGATCCTTAATTTGGAGTATCTCTTTAAAGATGATCTAAATTATGCTTTCTGATCATCTCACAGTTCGGATGCCACTTTTCGGCGATTTCCACAACCTCTTTTTTCAGCGCACCATGCTGTATTTTGCAGACTTCCAGCATATCACTCCGTAAGTGCTGAAGTGCGATAAATTTATGTATCAATATCAATAGGCTATCCTGATGTCATCAAGATTGTGGTTGACTCGGAACGATGTTGTGCTTTATATATTTATTTTGGGATGAGAGCAATTAACAGTTACGTATTATAGCGAACATCTACCGGGACAACAAATGAAACATGCTGATAAAACATCGCAAAGAATAAAAATCGATTCTCCGGATGCATATATTAACCGTGAATTGAGTTGGCTCAGTTTTGCACGCCGGGTGCTCACCCTGGCACAAGACCCTGAATTGCCATTGCTCGAACGTGTAAAATTTGCGGGCATCATGGGGATGCTTTATGATGAGTTCGCCATGAAACGAATGGGCGGACTCAAAAGAAAAATTCAAAAAAAGAAAATAAAGCCTTCACGCGATGGTCTCGCTCCCGATGAGCAACTGAGGGCGTGCCGGGATGAATTACAGACCCAGGCAGTGCTTGTATCAGGACTTGTGCAAAAGAAACTTCGTCCCGCTCTGGCAAAGGCAGCAATTCCCATTCTGGAATACAAGACATTGAAAAAAAGCCAGCGTACACAGATGTCGGCATATTTTCTGGAATCGGTGGAACCTATCCTGACGCCTTTAGCCGTGGACATGTCGCATCCATTTCCTTTTATCAGCAATCTGGGGCTGAACCTGGCCATAGAGGTGAAGGAAAAGAAAAAGAAACGCAATCGTTTCGTGCGGATCAAGGTTCCGGCGAACCGTCCCCGTTGGGTACCTTTTGCGGACGACAGCGGATTTGTTCCGTTAGAGCAGGTAATCGCTGCCAATCTCGAACAGTTGTTCCCCAAAACGACTGAACTCGCCTGCTACTTTTTCCGCGTAACCCGTGTGGCTAAGGATGACCCTTGGGAGCAAACCGAGCTTGACGATTTTGATGCCGACTCCACCCCCGGCTTCTTCATCAGTATGGTGACCAACGAACTGACCGCACGAAAATTTGCCGGTGTGGTTCGACTGGAAGTTAGTGCCGACATGCCAAAAGACTTGAGGCATTGGTTAGCCGAACAGTTGGACGTCGATTCAGAAGATGTTGAAAGCGTGAAGGGTCTGATGGGCCTTGGGGATCTGATGAATTTCCCTATGAAAAATTATCCGGAGTTGTGTGACCCTCCTCATAAGCCTGTGACACACCCCCGTCTTTTAGGAATATTAAAGAATGACCCCGAACAGATGTTTGCCGAAATCCGTCGAGCCGATATCCTGCTCCACCACCCCTACCATAGTTTTGATACTTCCGTACTCAACTTCCTTCAATGCGCAGCAATGGATCCAAAAGTGCTGGCAATTAAGCTTACCATCTATCGTACAAGCAGCGATTCTCCCATTATTCAAGCGCTTCAGTTCGCAATACGACAGGGTAAACAGGTTGCGGTGCTGGTGGAGATCACCGCCCGGTTCGACGAGGCGCCCAACATCGCATGGGGGGGGCTTTTGGAACGGGAAGGGGTGCATGTTTCTTATGGCGTAGAGCGGTTGAAAACGCATGTTAAATTGGCACTTGTCGTCCGTGAAGAAGAGGGCGGTGTTCACCGCTACGTGCATGTGGGAACAGGGAACTATCACACGGGTACCGCACGAATCTATGAAGACATGGGACTTTTAAGCTGTGATCCAAAGCTGGGTGCCAACGTTGCTGCGCTGTTCAATGAATTGACAAGCGCCAACCCGTATCCACATTATGATAAATTGTTGGTTGCTCCCCACAACCTTCGTGAGCGAATTACAGAGCTAATCCGCCGCGAGGCTGAACACAAACGAAAGGGAAAACCGTGTGGCATAAAAGTGAAGATGAATCAGCTTCAGGATAGGCGTATTATACAAGAGCTCTATCGCGCCGGCCAAGCGGGTGTACCCATCAGTTTGAACATAAGGGGGTTGTGCTGCCTGCGCGCGAGGGTTCCCGGGCTGTCCGAGAACATTCGGGTATTCTGTACGCTCGGCCGTTTTTTAGAACACAGCAGAATGTATCGCTTTGAAAATGCCGGCGACCCTGAATTCTTTATCGGCTCGGCGGATTGGATGCGGCGAAACCTCGACCGCCGCATGGAGTCCGTCACACCCATCACTGACCCCAAACTCAAAAAGGAGTTGGAGCAAAAACTGCAGATTTACGAGAAAGACAATAGCTCTGCCTGGGATATGCAGGCCGATGGCCGCTATGTGAGGCGACGACCCAAGAAGGGTGAAAAACCCAGGCCTGCCCAAGAAGCCCTGATTGATATGATCGGCAGACAATCAAAATTAATCAAGAGTTCTATGCCTGATAATTGAAAGACAAAACGAGCGTGATGATGAGAAATACGATTAAATTCAATCTCGCCAATGATGAAACTGAAAGCCATATCAGTGATCAGTTGGCAATGCATCACCAAATGAAAAAAGAAACGACGATTAGCGGTCAACTGACTTACTACGACACATTTGACTGGCGTCTCTTCAATAAGTCACTCGTCCTGTTTACATTTCAAAACAAATTGATTTTACGCAAACTAGGTGAAGACCGAATAATCCACAGTCTTAATGCAAAACCGGTACCTTGTTTCATATGGGAGTTTCCGAAAGGTGATCTTAAACGGTATCTGGAACCTGTAATAAAAATGCGAAGGTTATTAAAACTTGTGAATTTAGTTTCCTGCACAATCCCCTATCGCGTTTTAAACCAAGACCAGAAAACAGTGGCGAGACTTTTATTTGAAACGATTCGAACAAGCAGCAGGAAAAATCCCAAGACCATTGGCTCTCAATTGTGGTTAAAACCCGTCAAAGGATACCCTAAGCTTTCAAAAAAAATCAAATCCCTACTTGAAAGTATAGGCCTCACATCAAGCAGAGACGAAGATGTATTCTTGCGTGCCATAAGTGAGGCCGGCCGTGACCCGGGTAGTTATTCTTCAAAATTACGTTTGAAGCTCACCCCTGATATGCGTGCCGATGAGGCCACAATAATCATTTGGCAATTCCTGTTTCAAGTCATTAAGATCAATGAGGCACAGATTAAACATGACATCGATACGGAAATTCTTCATGATTTCCGAGTGGCCATCAGAAGGACTAGATCTGCTTTGGTTTGGAATAAAAGCATTTTTTCAGAGAGAATAATTGCCCGTTTTAAGAAGAATTTTTCTTTTGTTGGCAAAATAACCAATGATTTGCGCGATCTGGATGTCTATCTGCTCGACAAGCCCAAATACAAGGCCATGCTGCCCGCGGTTCTCCGCGAAGACATCGACCCCCTGTTTGACTATTTAGGCAAGCAAAGATCCGTATCTTTCCGAAAAGTCATCAGAAGCTTGAATTCTAATAAATACAGGAAAATCATGCAAGAGTGGGAAGCTTTTCTCAATGAACCGCAACATGACCTTGCATCGGGATCCAACGCAGAGGTCCCTGTATTAGAATTGGCACGCAAGAGAATCTATAAGCAGTATAGAGATGTTATAAAAACAGGAAC
>Ga0190293_1000072_pt1 | contig 36415 bp, 33 predicted proteins | sample 48693001_MG_FD_161671 | JGI IMG/M metagenome (GOLD analysis project Ga0190293, IMG submission 161671) | Hydrothermal vent microbial mat bacterial communities from Southern Trench, Guaymas Basin, Mexico - 4869-30-0-1_MG | ecosystem: Environmental > Aquatic > Marine > Hydrothermal vents >...
GGTCGCCCGGCGACTGAAAGCGGACGCACTCTTGGCCGTCGGATCAATGGTCCTGATGGCGCGAGGGAACGCGCCGTCGAAGGATCCCCGCCGGATTTGTGTGCGGAGCAGAAACCCGACTGCCCGCTCCAGGCAGGTGCCAATACGTGATTGCATCGGGTGATCTGGAGGGAGAATATTTTTTGCGGCCAGCAGGCCTTCCATCCGGGTTGCGGCGGGGGCGGTCCGGCCGCCTTTGTCGAATGCGCCGTCGATATCGGGTTGGTCGGGAAGGACGAGTTGATCCGTGAGAATGGTTTCGCAGATCTGAACCGTCTGAATCGTCAGCCGCTCGCGAAGCGCCGGATTCAGGGGAAAATTTTCGAGCGCGAACAGTTTTTCCGTGGCCAGCAGCGCCCAGTGATCTGCCGGGACGTTGGCGCTGTTCTGACGGGAGCGGGCCAAAAAGTCCAGTGCGGCGGTCGCGGGGACGGCCCATTTTCCGGACGGGTCTTTTTCGTGCAGCAGCAGCAGGCCGAGCGCTGCTTCGCCGGGGTAAAAGAGGGATACCCATTTCTCGTTTCGCCCGCCTGTAGAGGGGATATATTTGGAGTAGAAGGAGCCGTTTTCTTTTTGCATGAAAACGAGAAATTGACCGAGCGCACGGAGGTTGTTGAGCGAAGTAAATCCAGGCTGCATTTCTTCGATGCTCAGCAGGGCAACCAGCCCGAGGCCGGTACCGCCGAGTTTGGCCTGAAGCGGGGCGTTTTTGCGGGTTACATTTGGCCGGGACCAGACGGCGAGCAGGTTGGTTGAACCCGGAACCGGGCCGATGGCTTCCTTTTGGAGGTATCGCCCTGCCCGTTCGATGGCGTTGCGCAGGTCGGGACTTGGCGCCCGTTGCTGTGCCGCAGCCATGGCGTAGATCGTTCCGGCGTGCCGCAAGATGTTGTAGCCCTCACCCACCGTAATTTGCGGATCGGTGTTGACCCGATAGATAAACTTTCCGTTTTCACCGGTTTTCTCCACCAGATAAACGGCCGCCGATTCAATCGCCTGGTCGAGCACGGCAGTTTTATGCGTTGCGCAGCCGGTAAGGCCGGACAGAAGAGTAAGCGTCAGGAATAAAAAACGAAGATTCATGAAACAGGTCTTACCGCTTTTTTGATGCAGGGACAACCGCGAGATCCGTTCTATTGGAAAAGGTTACGTTCAGAAAATATGACAGGCGGGGCGGCCGGTTTTTTCAAAGTAGCGCTGGTGGTATTCTTCGGCGCGATAGAAAGGCGCAACGGGAACAATCTCAGTGGCGACGGGCTTTTTGAATTTTGCATCTTGGTTCAGCGCGGCTTTAGAGGCTTCGGCGGCGGCCTGCTGTTCCGGTGAATGGTAGAAAATCGCGGAGCGGTATTGCGAACCGACATCCGGCCCCTGCCGATTGACCTGTGTGGGGTCGTGCATTTTCCAAAAGGCCTCCAGCAACCGCTCATAGGAAACCTTGGCGGGGTTAAAGGTCACCTCCACCGATTCGGCGTGGCCGGTGGTGTCAGAACAGACTTCTTTATAGGTCGGGTTTTCCGTGTGACCGCCGGTGTAGCCGGACTGTGCGTCGATAACACCGTCGATACTGCGAAAGGCCGCTTCGACACCCCAGAAGCATCCGGCGGCAAAGGTTGCTTTTTCGGTTTGCATGGCCCCCTCCTCCGCCGGAACGGCTCCGGCGACTGCGACGATGAGAATGCTGAACAGGAGATTTTTCATTATGCGATTAGATGCTTGTTTCACCGGAGAGTTCAATAAAGAGGGTTGATTTTACAAGCAGTAACCCGTTCAATGTGCGGCCTCTATGGAAAACGAAGCAAAAAAGAGGATGGTTGCCATCGTCGGGCGGCCCAACGTCGGTAAGTCCGCGCTGTTCAACCGGATTATCGGCCGACGCGTTTCGATTGTGCACGAGGAGTGCGGCGTAACGCGCGACCGCGTCGTCTGCGAGGCGGAGTGGAACGAAGAGCACTTTGAACTGATCGATACCGGTGGCCTTGGCACGATCGATTCGGCGTCGGCGCGCGACGTGATTGTGGACAGCACCCATGCGCAGGTTGCGATTGCCGTGGAAGACGCGACCGCCATCATTTTTGTGGTGGATATCACCACAGGCCTTGTGCCGATGGACGAAGAGGTCGCGCGCATTCTGCACCGCAGTGGCCGCGCGGTGTTTATCGCGGCCAATAAAGCTGATAATGCGGAACGCGATGAGCTCAGCAGCGATTTTGAAGCCCTGGGCTTTCCTGTTTTTCCGGTCTCGGCGCTGCACGCTCGCGGCGTCGGCCTGCTGATGGGCGCCGTGATGGAAGAGCTGCCGGAGGCCGAAGCGCGCGAAAAAACCGAACCGCTCCGCGTAGCCGTCGTCGGGCGGCCGAATTCCGGTAAGTCCTCATATATCAACAGGTTACTAAAAAATGATCGGGTGATCGTTTCCGAAATTCCGGGCACGACGCGCGACAGCGTCGAGATCCCCTTTTCCATCGGCTCGCGACACTATCAGCTGATTGATACTGCCGGCGTCAACCGGCGCAACCGCCGTTCCGGCGCCGTCGAGCACTACAGCAACCTCCGCGCCGAGCAGAGTATTGAAAGTGCGGATGTGGTGGTGCTGCTGATGGACGCCACGGAAGGGCCAAAGCTTCAGGATAAAAAGCTGGCGGCCAAAATTCTCGACAGCAAAAAAGGCTGTGTACTGATGGTCAACAAGTGGGATCTGGCCGAAGATACGGAAATCACACAGACGCAGTACGAGCCCGCACTTCGCAAGGGAATGTCGTTTCTGAATTTTGCGCCGCTGTTGTTCGTTTCGGCCGAATCGGGCTACAACATCCGCCGTAGTATCGAAACCATCGACTACGTTGCCGCGCAGGTGGGCCTGAAGCTGACAACCGGCGTGCTCAATCGCGTGATACAGGATGCGGTGCAGCGCACCCCGCCGCCGAGCGTCAAAGGCCGCCCGCTCAAAATTTATTATGCGACGCAGACCGGCGAGCGGCCCGTTCGTGTTAAACTGTTTGTAAACAACACGTTGCGCGCGACCGCAACCTATAAACGATATCTCGTAAATCAACTCCGCAAAGCCTTCGGTCTCGAAGGCGCTCCAGTCGACCTGCGCTTCGCCCCCCGCCCCCGTCCGGACATCGAGAAAAATCGGAAATAATCAACCAGAGTAGTCAGATCAGGCCGATTTGCCCGAGACAGCGTTTAAGTCTTCACCTCACTTATTTTTCAGCCAGACGGACAGGATAGAGATATCGGCGGGGTTGACGCCGGAGATGCGCGAGGCCTGCCCCAGGTTTTCGGGAGAGATCTGTTTGAGTTTCTCACGCGATTCAAACCGAAGCGCGGCTATGGCGTCGTAATCGAACTCCGCAGGGATCCGCTGGCGCTCGAGCTGCTGAAAGGTTTCGATGCGTCGCATTTCTCGCGCAATGTAGCCTGCATACTTAAGATTGATTTCAACCTGCTTAATTACATCGGCTGGCAGATTCAGATTGGCCCCGGGCAGCGAGCGATAATCCGTTCCCGGCCGGCGGAGGATCTGCGCGAGCGAAGCGCCGTCAGAAAAGGCCTTTTCAAGGCGCGCCGTTTCACGGCCAATCTCCGCCTGCAACGCGTCAATTTCGGCCAGTTCTTCGGTCGAAACGATGCCCAGTTCGCGCGCGCGGTCATGGAGCCGGAAGTAAACATTATCCTGCCGAAGGAGCAGCCGGTATTCAGCGCGCGAGGTGAACATTCGATACGGTTCGTCGGTGCCTTTGGTGACGAGATCGTCGATCAGGACGCCGATGTATGCTTCGCTCCGGTCCAGTATAAACGGGTCGAGACCGAGCACTTTCCGAGCGGCGTTTACTCCAGCCATAAATCCCTGTCCAGCAGCCTCTTCGTATCCCGTTGTTCCGTTGATTTGCCCGGCAAAAAAGAGGTTTTCGACCCGCTTGGTTTCCAGCGAATGAAAGAGCTGCGTCGGTTGCGCAAAGTCATATTCAATGGCGTATCCGGGACGAATGAACTCCGCTTTTTCAAGCCCCGGGATCGAGTGAATCATATCGAGCTGTATTTCTTCCGGAAGACTGTTGGACGTTCCGTTGGGATAAATTCGTACATTATCTCGTCCCTCCGGCTCAACGAAAACATGATGCGACGTGCGTTGCGGGAATTTGACGATTTTATCTTCGATTGATGGACAGTAGCGCACGCCGGTTCCTTCGATTAATCCGCCGTAGAGAGAGCTTTTTTTGAGGTTGTCGGCGACAATCTGGTGGGTTTTTTCGTTTGTATGCGTTAGCCAGCATGGGATCTGAGGTCGGAGGCCGGAGATCAGAGACCAGCAGTCAAATTCATCAATGCCTGCACTGAGACGCTTTGCGCCCGAAGTGTTCCACGTGGAACTTTTGTCAGGAGTCAGGAGTCGGGAGTCAGGACCCAGCAACTCGGACCCGGTTGTTCCACGTGGAACATTGCTACCTTCTAATTTCTTCCTTTTAGCCTCTGATGTCTGCGTTCGGGCGCCTGAGCCCTGAGCGCTAGCCGTTTTTCTCGCGGAATGCGAGAAAAACGGCGGCGGCTCATCACCGGGCTGAATGTCCATTTTTGTACAATCAATGCTATCGCGGTGAATCCGTGGCGGCGTGCCGGTTTTGAGCCGCCCAAGTTTAAATCCCAGCTTTTCCAGTGAAACAGACAAGTCGTTGGCGGCAGCTTCTCCCCAGCGGCCTTCCTGAATGACTTTTTGTCCGATCAAAATTCGTCCGCGCAAAAAAGTTCCTGCGGTCAGTACGACGGTTTTTCCTTCCAGCTTTTCACCGGAGGCCAGCTCAATACCGCGCAGCGTCCCGTTTTCCATCCAGATGCCGGTTGCGAGTGCTTCGAGCACATTGAGGGTTTCCTGCTGCGCCAGCACGGCCTGCAGGCGGGCGGGATAAGCCAGCTTGTCGCATTGGGCTCGATGCGCCTGCACCGCCGGGCCTTTACGCGTATTGATGGTCCGAAACTGAATGCCGGTGTAATCGGTATTGCGCGCCTGTTCTCCGCCTAATGCATCTAACTCGCAGGTAATATGGGACTTAGCGATTCCTCCAATTGAAGGATTGCAGGACATACGACCGATAAAAGTCTTATTTATACTTAGCAGAGCTGTCTTTACGCCCAGCCGCGCGGCGGCCAGTGCCGCTTCGCATCCGGCATGGCCGCCGCCGACCACAATCACGTCATATTGCCTTTTCATATAGAGCGCGAAATAATGCCCCCGCAAACAAAAAATTGAAAGGAAGAAACCTGCGGGCCCGTAGCAAAAGAAATAGAAACTGTTTCCCGCAGAACACACAGAAAGCACTGTGGAATGTTTTTCCAACTTCTGTGACTTTCTGTGTGTTCTGTGGGCCAAATCCTTTATTCTATTGAAATGAATCTATTTGAGGAGATTCCTGAAAATGCGCCAGAGGAACTCATAACCGAGCTGTTGTTGGCCGATGGTGTGCGCATTGAGCAGATTGTGTCCTTCGGGCAGCGTTCACCGGACGGATTCTGGTATGACCAGGCTGAAAACGAATGGATTCTGCTACTCGAAGGAAGCGCGAGTCTTCGCCTCGAGAAGGAGAAAGATCCGGTTGAACTGGGCCCCGGCGATTACCTGAATATTCCGGCCGGATGTCGGCATCGGGTCGAGAAAACCGCTGAAAACGGGCGAACGGTTTGGCTGACTGTTTTTTATCCGCCTTCGCCAAAGGCTTCCGCCGACGCTTTTCAAGCTATGGCGGACAAGTTGGCGTGAGAGGGAAAATTGAAGAAAATGAGCCAAAAGGGGTCGTTTTTGTTCAGAAAAAGGGAGTTTTGATCAAAAAATGAAAAAAAGGGACGAAAGAAAAGAGACGGCTGCGGAGCATATTGCCAATGCCATTACGCACGGAGTCGGGCTCGGATTAAGTGTGGCCTGTCTGGTTCTGCTGGTTGTTTTCGCGAGTCTGCGCAAAGGGGCGTGGGAGATTGTGAGCTGTTCGGTGTACGGCGCCATGCTGGTCGTGCTTTACCTGGCCTCAACGCTGTACCACAGCATTCACACGCCGCAGGCGCGGCGCGTTTTAAACATCATTGATCACGCGGCGATTTATCTGTTGATTGCCGGAACGTACACGCCGTATTTGCTGGTGCCGCTGCGCGGCGGGCTGGGGTGGTCGCTGTTCGGCGTGATCTGGGGGCTTGCCGTCCTGGGCATCGTATTTCAGGCGGTATTTATCAGTCGGTTTAAAATTCTTTCGACGCTGACGTATCTGGCGATGGGCTGGATGGTGATTGCGGCGATTGTTCCGCTGATCCAAGCGCTGCCGTTGGGCGGGGTGGTCTGGCTGGCGGCCGGCGGGCTGTGCTACACGCTGGGGGTTGTGTTCTACGTCTGGCAACGCCTGCCGTTTACCCACGCCATCTGGCATCTGTTTGTGCTGGCGGGAAGCCTCTGCCACTTTTTCGGAATTTTCTTTTTCGTGGCAAATTGATCAAAAAACGGCTGTTTTTTGATCAAAACAGATGATTTTTGTCAAAAAGAGCAGTTTTTCCAGAAATCAGCTCTGAGCAGCTTTATCAGTCTGCACTTTCATTTTGAGCTCAACGTCGTGTTCGTAGAGGGCGTTGAAAACTTCGTCGAGAGCGCCTTCCATTACCCGGTCGAGTTTATAAAGGGTCAGGTTGATGCGGTGGTCGGTCAGGCGGTTTTGCGGATAGTTGTAGGTGCGGATTTTTTCGCTGCGGTCGCCGGAGCCAACCTGTGAGCGGCGGGCCTCTGCCTGTTCGGCTTCTTTCTCCCGTTGCTGGTCTTCATAGATTTTGGCGCGAAGAACCCGCATGGCTTGAGCCTTGTTCTTATGCTGTGAGCGCTCGTCCTGGCATTGCACCACGGTTCCGGTGGGGATGTGGGTGATGCGAATGGCCGAATCGGTGGTGTTGACGTGCTGGCCGCCCGCGCCGCTGGCGCGATACGTATCAATCTTCAGATCCTCGGTTTTGATCTCGATATCGACTTCTTCGACTTCGGCGAGTACGGCCACGGTGGCGGCGGAGGTGTGGACGCGGCCCTGCGTTTCGGTTTCGGGGACGCGCTGAACGCGGTGCGTGCCGCTTTCATACTTCAGCTTTTTATAAACATCCTCGCCCTCAACCGAAAAAACAATTTCTTTGTAACCGCCAGCTTCCGAAGGGCTTACGTCCATGACCGAGGCCTTCAGGCCGTTGTCTTCGGCGTAACGGCCATACATGCGAAACAGATCGCCGACAAAAAGAGCGGCCTCGTCGCCGCCAGTGCCGGCCCGGATTTCAACGATCACGTTTTTGCTGTCGGCCGGATCGGGCGGGAGCAGGGCGATTTGCATTTCTTTTTCAGCGGCGGGGAATTTCTCTTCTGCCTCGGCCAGTTCGGACTCAGCCATTTCACGCAGTTCGGTATCGGCCTCTGCATCAGCAAGAATGGTTTTACTTTCGGCAATGGAGTCCTGCAGGCCAACCAGCGTTTCGACGTGCCCCGCGATTTTTTTCTGGTGCGAGTAATCCCGCATCAGCGCCTTCATCCGGTTGGGATCGGCGGCTACACCGGGTTGCGACATCTCCGTTTCGAGTTCGGTGATGCGCCTCTGCAGGTTTTCCAGATAGGCTTGATCAATCATTTGGAACTCCGATGCGGGATACGAGATTCGGGCCGCGAGATGAGTCTCTTCCACTCAGGATATTTATTTCTCCATTTAGATTCGGTGTATCCGCCGAATCTAGGCACAAAAAGGCCGGGCTCCCAAACAGAGTCCGGCCTCGCAAATTTTTTTGTTATTTGCCGCCGTAGCGTTTGCGGAAGCGATCCACGCGGCCTTCGGTATCCACAAACTTGGCCGTTCCGGTGAAGAACGGATGGCAGGCGGAGCAGAGGTTGACGTGCATTTTGTTCACGGTCGAACGGGTTTTCACCACGTTGCCGCAGGCGCACGAGATTTCTGCGTCGGTATATTCAGGATGAATGTCTTTTTTCATTTTTCCACAGTCCTTGCTAAAAGAGCGGGCCTTTTAATCATAACGGGCTGATCACTGCAAGCCCTTTTTACCGGCATATATAATAGGTTTCCTCGCCGCGCACCTCAGTCTGCAACCGCGCGTCGTTCAGAAGCGGAAGCAGCGCCCCCGGCTTTACCCCGAACATTTCTGCGAGCTGTGCCGCCGTGGCCGGATGGCGGCGGATCAACTCGATCAGATTTTCGGTATTCAGCTCTCCGCCGGACTGCGCGTCCGTGGCAAACGAAGCAATGACTTCGGCGCGCGGCGTAAAGAGGCCGCAGAGCGCTTCCAGCTTTTCGGACGCGACCGGGTGAACCGACGATTCCGCGGGCGGACGCACCGCGGTGTTTAAATGAATTTTATCGGGATGGATTTCCGAGGCCAGCGCCGCAATGCGCGCCACCTGTTTCGGATCCGCGTTGATGTCATCCATCAAAAAAACCTCTATCCACAGCTCGCCGCTGAATTCCGTGCGAAAGGCGCGTTCACCCGCGACGAGTTCCTTAAACGTGAGCCCGGGGGCAGGGCGGTTGATCGTTTTAAACGACTCGTCATCCCACGCACTCAGACTCACCTTTACGATATCGGCTCGCGCGGTTTCTCCCCGCACATCGGGCCGGTGGAGCAGGGTGCCGTTCGATAGAACGATGACCGGAATATCCGTGCGCACTTTGATGAAATCAATCAGTTCGCCGAGGTGCGAATAGAGCGACGGTTCGCCCGACCCCGCAAAGGTGATCACATCGGCACCGCCGTTTGTTTTCAGCCACTGCTCGATTTCCGCGCAGACATCCGCGAACGGAACAAACTCATCGCGCTCTGTGATAAGCTGCGTGGTTCGGCCGAGTTGACAGAAAACGCAGTCGAACGAACAGGTTTTCATGGGCGTCACGTCGATACCGAGCGATCGCCCGAGGCGCCGCGACGGCACCGGGCCGAATAAATATTTATAGTTCCCAGACACGGGAAAAGCATAGAGGATTTTTTTGACTCTGGAAAACGAAAGGGAGATTTTGACAAAATAATTAGCGACAAAATGATGGAAGAAACTCGGCTGTTGGAAAAATAATTTTGTTGTCCATCATTTTGTAAACGTTCTTCATTCACGTTAATTCGCGTGCATTCGCGTGCATTCGCGGTTAAAACCACTCTCCTGATGAGCAGGATCGGCATCATAGACTACGGCATGGGGAATTTGGGCAGCGTGTCCAACGCCTGCAAATTTCTGGGGCTGGACGCGGAGATCATCACCGCGCCCGGCGCACTGGATTCGTGTCGAGCGGTGATCCTGCCGGGGGTGGGGGCGTTCGGCGACTGCATGGCGCACCTTGTGGAACACAACTTTGTCGTACCGATTCAAAACTGGATTGCAGGCGGCAAGCCGTTCCTTGGCATTTGTCTCGGCCTGCAGGTATTGTTCGAAGGAAGCGAAGAAAACCCCGGCGTTGAAGGGCTCGGGGTTTTTAAAGGAACCGTGAAGCGGTTTGAATTTAATGTGGACGAGGCTTCCAGCCTCGGGCCAGCGGCTGGAAGCCGCTTCCACCTTAAGATCCCGCAGATCGGCTGGAACGCGGTGACTCAGAAACGTCCCGACTGCCCGATGTTTACCGGAATCGCCGACGCGACCTATTTCTACTTCGTGCACTCGTTTTACGTGGCCCCGGCGGACGAGGCCATCGTGGCGGGCGAAACCAGCTACGGCCTCGAATACTGCTCTGCGGTCTGGAAAGACAATGTATTCGCCGCGCAGTTCCATCCTGAAAAAAGTCAGGCCGTCGGCCTGCAGATGCTCAAGAATTTTGGAGAGAAGGATTAAACGCAACGATGCAAAGAGCGCTGAGAATCGCAAAGGAAATCCTCAGCGAAACTTTGCGAACTCGGCGGCTTTGCGTTGAAGAGAGCCTTCGTGGCAGGAGTTATTTTATGATTACAATTATTCCAGCGATTGATTTAAAGGGCGGTAAATGCGTGCGCCTGCGGCAGGGCGTGGCGGATGACGAAACGGTTTATTCTGATTCGCCCGTCGAAATGGCACAGCACTGGGTAAAAGAGGGCGGCGAGTTCCTGCACGTCGTCGATCTCGACGGCGCGTTCGAGGGCACACCGGTTCACGCTGAAGTGCTGCGCGAAATCTGTGCGGCGATTGATATCCCAGTCGAAATCGGCGGCGGCATCCGTACGGATGAGGATATTGAAACGCTGCTGGCGACGGGCGTAACGCGGGTGATTCTCGGCACGCGCGCCTGCGAGCATCCCGAAGGTTTGGCGCGGCTGGTCGAGCGCTTCGGCGGCGAACGGATCGCGGCCGGCATTGATGCGCGCGATGGAATGGTTCAAACGAAGGGCTGGGTCGAGACGACGGACGTTGAAGCCGGCGCGCTGGCGCAGCAGGTGGCGGAGGCCGGGGTCGGTACAATTATTTACACGGACACGAGCCGCGACGGCATGCTTGACGGTGTAAACGCTTTTGAAATGGGTAAAATCTGCTCCGCCGTTTCCTGCGAGGTCGTTGCATCGGGCGGCGTTTCGAGCGTTGAGGATATCAGGCGGCTTACGGCGCTCAACTGCGAAAACCTGACCGGCGCGATCGTCGGCAAGGCGCTTTACGAAGAGACCGTCACGATCAAACAGCTGGCCAAAGCGGCCAAGGCGTGATGCGGGATCCGAGATTTGGGATGAAATAATTCCAAACCTTGGAAAATTTGATGCGGTTTTTTCCAATGCTTGGAAACGCTCGGGTAGCTTTTTCCAAGGTCTGGAACTAGCACATCTCGCAACTCGCATCCTGCACCCCGCATCACGCATTTTTAATGCGTTTGCGCTTGAAGGGGTGGGGTCGAAACGCCATATTGCGCCGCTTCATTTCTATAGAAAAAAAACGAGGCAGAACAATGGGCAGAGAAGTAGATTTAGCAAAGGTTCGCAACATCGGCATCATGGCGCACATTGATGCGGGTAAAACGACGGTGTCCGAACGCATCCTCTATTACACGGGGCGTTCGCATAAAATCGGCGAAGTGCACGACGGCGCGGCCACGATGGACTGGATGGAGCAGGAGCAGGAACGCGGCATTACGATTACATCGGCTGCGACCACCTGCATGTGGAAAGACCACATGATTTCGATCATCGACACCCCCGGCCACGTGGACTTTACGATGGAAGTGGAGCGCGCGCTGCGCGTTCTCGACGGTGCGATTGCGCTCTTCTGTGCGGTCGGCGGCGTACAGCCGCAGTCCGAGACCGTCTGGCACCAGTCCGAGCGCTACAGTGTGCCGAAGATCGCGTTTGTCAACAAGATGGACCGTATCGGCGCGGACTTCTTCGGCGTGGTCGAAGGCGTTACCAATCAGCTTGGCGCCAACGCCGTACCGGTCGTGATTCCGATCGGCGCCTCCGACAACTTCAAAGGCGTCATCCACCTGATCACCATGAAGGCGCTTGTCTTTAAGGAGGACGACAAAGGCGCGGAGTGGGACGAACTCGAAATTCCCGCCGACCTGCTCGAAACCGCTAAAAAGTGGCGTGCCAACCTCGTTGAAAAGTGCGCCGAGCAGGATGAAGAGCTGATGGAAAAATTCTTCGAAGAGGGCGACCTTTCCGAAGACGAAATCTGGGGCATCCTGCGCAAGGCGACCTGCGCCCGCGAAGTGGTTCCGGTTTTCTGCGGCTCCGCGTTCAAAAACAAAGGCGTGCAGCAGCTCCTCGATGGCGTCGTCAGCATTCTGCCCGCGCCGAACGAAATTCCGCCGATCATCTGCACGAAGAATCCGGACAACCAGCGCAAGGTGGACGATAACGAAGTATTCTCCGCGCTGGCCTTCAAAATTATGTCCGACAAGCATATGGGCAAACTGACCTACGTCCGGCTCTACTCCGGCACGCTGGAATCCGGCGAGAACGTCTGGAACAGCACCCAGCAGAAAAAGCAGCGCATCGGGCGCATTTTGCGCATGCACTCCAACCGGCAGGAAGCGATCGAAAAAGCTGTGGCGGGCGACATCGTCGCCGTGGTCGGTTTGGGCGACACCAAAACCGGCGATACGCTTTGCACCCGGGAGCAGGAAATTCATCTTGAAGCCATGGAGTTTCCGGCTCCGGTCATCAGTATTTCCATTAAACCCGAAACGATGGCCGACAACGAAAAACTCGGTACAGCGCTTCACCGCCTTGCGGATGAAGATCCGACCTTCACGGTTGCGTTCGATCACGAAACGAGTGAGACCATTATTTCCGGCATGGGCGAGCTGCACCTTGAGATCATCGTCGACCGCCTGAGGCGCGAATTCGGCGTGGTCGCCGAAGTTGGCCGCCCCGAAGTGGCCTACCGCGAAACCGCGACCAAGGTTATCGAGGGTGCCTACAAACACGCCAAGCAGTCCGGCGGACGCGGGCAGTTCGGTCACGTCAAACTGGTGCTTGAGCCGCGCGACCCGGGCGAAGGCTTCGAGTTCGTCAACGAAATCGTCGGTGGACGTATTCCGCAGGAATACATTCCCTCAGTCGAGAAGGGGATCATTCAAGCGCTCGAAGCAGGCCCGTTTGCCGGCTACCCGGTCGTTGATATGCGCGTGCGCCTCATCGACGGTTCGTATCACGACGTCGACTCCTCCGACTTTGCGTTTCAGATTGCGGGGCGCCAGGGCTTCAAACAGCTCATGATGAAGGGGCACCCCGAACTGCTCGAGCCGATCATGTCGATTGAAATCACTACGCCCGATGAATACATGGGCGGCGTCAACGGCACGATTTGTCAGCGCCGCGGCCGTATCGAATCAATGGACGAACGCGGCGGCATGAAAATCGTCAAGGGCTACGTGCCGCTCTCCGAAATGTTCGGCTACTCCAACACGCTGCGCTCGCTCACGCAGGGCCGCGCTTCATTCTCCATGCACTTTGAGCACTACGAAGCCGTGCCGTTCTCGATCGCCGAAGAGGTCGTCAAAAAACGCCGCGAAGAAGGCAAGGTCAAAGGCGGCGACGAATAAAACGTCGTTTCGCACAAAGAAAAAAGCCGCCCCGGATTCCGGAGCGGCTTTTGTCGTTTTGAGCATAGTATGTGTTGATTTATTACACTTACTATGCTCAAATATCAGCATATGTTGGAGTTGAGAGACAAAATAAAGGCCGAAGAGTTTGATTATCAAACGTTAATGGATGCTCTTTCGCACTATGCGGAGCCGCGGAAGCGGGTAACGGCACTGCTTCGCTCCGAAGCGATTATTCGTGTCAAAAAGGGGCTGTATGTATTCGGCTCCGCGTACCGCCGCCGGCCTTGCTGCCGCGAACTGTTGGCTAATCTGATTTACGGCCCGTCTTTTGTATCTCTGGAATATGCACTGGCCCGTCACGGGATGATCCCTGAGCGGGTAGATGCGCTGACTTCGGTCACCACCGGTCGACCGCACCGGTTTGAAACGCCCGTCGGCCTTTTTGTGTATCGACCGACACCCGATCTTTCCATGGGGATGCGACGGGTTGAAGAAGGCGGGGTTTCTTTTCTGATGGCGGGCCCCGAACGGGCGTTGGCCGATAAGATTCGCGATGATCGCGGCAGTGCGCTTCGGACGCAGCAGGAGCTGGAGGCCTATTTGGTTGAAAACCTGCGGATTGAAAAAGAGCATCTTTTGCAACTGGATGACAATTTTTTGAGCGAATTGGCCGGGACGCTGAAGTCGCGCAAGGCAGCACTTCTGGCGGTGCTGATTCGTTCGCTGAGGAGGGCGGCATGAACGACGCTGTAAAACAAATGCTGGATCGTTATGAATGCGAAAGCGCCGGAGATTATGAAAATGCTCTCCGTGAAATTTTTCAGGAGTTGGCACTGCTGGGGCTTTGGCGCGCAAAGTTTTTTGAAAAGGCGGCCTTTTACGGGGGAACGGCCCTGCGCATTCTGCATGGAACGGATCGTTTCTCCGAAGATATGGATTTCTCCCTTTTGCACCCTGACGCCGGGTTTGATTTCAGTCCTTATTGCGCTTTCCTGGAAAAGGAGCTTTTGGCCTGGGGCTTTCCTGTACAGGTGCAGGTAAAACAAAAAACGGCTGATTCCGCAGTCGAGTCCGCATTTCTTAAAGCGGATACCATGGAGCAGTTTCTACAGGTAGAAGCTCCTGAGCGGGTAGTAGCCGGCCTGCATCGCGATCAGATCCTGCGTATAAAAGTTGAGGTGGATACGAACCCTCCCGGCGGATTTCAGACCGAAAGCCGATATTTGCTGCAGCCCATACCGTTTGCAGTGCGCGCCTACAACCTGCCGTCGCTTTTTGCAGGCAAAATGCACGCGTTGCTTTTTCGCCAGTGGGGGCGCCGCGTGAAGGGGCGCGACTGGTATGATCTGGTCTGGTATGTCGCCAAAGGCATTTCGGTCGATTTAAACCATTTGGAGGAGCGAATGCGGCAGACCAGCCACTGGAGCGATGACGAAGTACTTTCGGATGAAGCGCTTAAAAACCTTTTAGCCGCCCGAATTGCAACGTTAGATGTGGACGCGGCAAAAAAAGATATTGAGCCTTTTTTAAAAAGGCCCGATGCGGTCACGGTCTGGTCGCAGGACTTCTTTGAACAGATCGTCGCCGGAATCCAGACCTGTTAACTTTCGTTATTTGCCCCGGTCGTCGGCGATCACCTTTTTGATGAAGTCCACGTAAGCCTGTGCGCCGTTCTTGCGATACCCGGCGCGCTCAATCACTTTCCCCTCCGGGTTCATAATCAGCACCGTCGGAAACGAATGCACTTTGTAGCGCTTCAGCAGCGCCCCGTGCTGTTGGGCGAACTCTTTATTCGTGGCCCGGCCCGAGCTGTTGTAGTCGAGGAGGACGCAGATCAGGCTTTCTTGTGCGTAATCAATGAACGACGGCTTGGAGAGCACCTCTTTTTCCAGCGCTTTGCACCAGCCGCACCATCGCAGCCCGCTGAGATTCACAAAGATATACTTGTTTTCCGCCGCAGCCTGCTCCAGCGCCCGGTCAAAATCATATTGCCAGATGCCGGGGTCTTCCGTGGTCGCCGCTTGAACGACGTCCTGATCGCAGCCTGTAAGCATTATGCCGAGCACGATTAATCCAGCCAGCCAACCTGTTTTCATAATGTTCTCCTTCCGGCGTTTATCATACGGCACCAATAAAACCGTGCCAAGCCTTGAGGGCCATGGAGACATCCCGTATAAGAGACCGCATGGACTTTATAGCGTTTGATCTCGAAACTACCGGCATACAACCTCGAACCGACGCCATTGTCGAAATCGGAGCGGTGCGCTTCAACGGCGCCGAACCGGCCGAAACCTTTTGCACACTCATCAATCCCGGACGTCCCATTCCGCCCGGGGCCTCCGCCGTCAACGGGATCACCGACGACATGGTGGCCGACCAGCCCGGCGTTGAAACCGTTCTCACCGATCTGGCCGACTTCTGCGGCGACCTGCCGCTGGTTGCCCACAACGCGCCGTTCGACTTCAAATTCCTCCTCAAAACGGTTGAAGAGCACAAAGCCCGTGCACCCAAAGGCGTCGTGCTCGACACCTGTGCGCTGGCCCGCATCGTCTTTCCCGGCATGCCGAACTATAAACTCGGCACACTCGTCCGCCGCTTCGGCTTCCCGAGCGGCACTTTTCACCGCGCCGAAGAGGACAGCGTCTATTGCGGACGCCTCTTCGCCCGCATTGTCGAAGCGCTCGAAAAAGCGGGCCAGCCAGCCACCGTTCCTGCGCTGCTCGACCTCGCCCAACAGACCCTCATGCAGTTTCCTCAGTTCGAAGCGCAACCCGAGCAGCTCGGGCTTTTTTGAGGCCTTTTGCCGGGGATTATTTTTGGGCACATTGTTTGGCAAACAAAGGATTCACTGTATGCACTGGTTGCGAGGAATGATGAAGCAAGCGGCGGGGGTGATTTTCACACTGCTGATCGGGTGTAAATCAGTCGGCCCGGCTCCGTGTTTGCAGACCCCTCCATTGCGAATTGTTTGCATCGGCGACAGCCTGACCGTTTGCGGCGGCCCCGGCGGACGGTATACCGATTATTTGGCGGCATGGCTTGACGGGCATGAAGTCGTCAACAAAGGAATTTACGGCGATACGCTGGGCGGTGGGCGAAAGCGGTATGAACAGGATGTTTTGGCTCTGAACCCCGATATCGTGATTATCGAACTGGGAGCTAATGACTTTTGGCAGGCCCGGCGGCCGATAGACGGACTGGCCGCCGATTTGGAGTACATGACAGCTGCGGCGCGCAATGCAGGCGCACAGGTTGTAATTGCAAGTTGTTTTGGCGATGCAGACGGTTCCTCTCCGGAATTTCAGTCGCCTATCCAGCCCCGCTATGCCGCAGGCATTGCCCGTTTCGAGCGGGATATTGCCGTCCGCTACGACGCTTTTTATGTGCCGAACATGCAGGCGGACATTAAACCTAATACCCGCACCGAGTACTGGGGAGATGACAATCACCCCAACAAAACCGGCAATGAATTTGTTGCTCGACGCATATGGATCGAACTTCAAAAGGCGCTCGAAAGGACCTGTGCGCAGCCCGAGCAGCTCGGCCTTTTGTGACGCTACCTTTCTGGTGAACGGGGGGTAATAATGCACATGGATCGCTACGAGGGCTATCAGGTCAAAACCTTAGGGGACATGTCCGCCGACGAAATTAAAAAGCACATTTCGATGACCGCTGAAGCACTGAAGAAAGTCTGCGCGCAGGGCGTTGATTGCATTCTTGCCAATCATGCGCTGCTCCGTCCGGCAATTGCCGCGCGGGCAACACAGGGCGCGGACATTCCGTATGATGTCAAGCTGCATGGCAGTGCGATGGAGTTCGTCCTGGCGCCGCATCCGGAAAAAATGAAATACGCAGTCGAGGGGCTGGCCGGTGCGCGGCGGATTACTGCCGGAACGGACTATGTCCGCAGCAGGGTTCTTGAACATTTTTCATGGGACAACACCGCAGCCCGGATTGCAAATTTGACGGAAGCCTGACGACAGAGTTTCCCCAACCCATTGGAAGAAAACCTTCCAACGTCGGTAAAAACTTTCTACGCTCCGGGATTGATAAAAAAGGAGAGCATTATGCCTGCAGGATTGGCCGATAATTTTTCCGATGAAGAATGGGCGCGTCTTAATGAAGAAACCATCGCGCTGCTCAAGGAGCGCGGCGCGGTTGTTCCGGACAGTTTCAAAAGTACCGGCAAGCCGCAGATCCGCTACTGGAGTTTTTGCGACGATGAATTCAGCCTGGATGATTTTAAGGGGCGGATTGTTTTCAAGGAAAACGCGCAGCTCGACAACTCTCCATATTCACCTTTTCCGCACGGGCCGTGTCGGCTGACCGTGGCCAAAACCGCACCGGGGAAAGTCGGGTACATTGAAGTAGGCGAGGGCACGATACTCAACGGCACAGCCATCACCAGTTATGAAAGTGTGAAAATCGGCAAAAACGTGCTCTTCGGTCCTGAGGGGGTAATTCTCGACGGCGACGGGCATCCGGCCGACCGCCGCCTGCCGGACAATGCTGAAAATAAAGCCAAGTGCACCGCTCCGGTGGTGATTGGCGATCACGCGTGGATCGGGCTTGGCGCGATGATTCTCAAGGGCGTGACAATCGGCGATTATGCGGTGGTGGCCGCGGGTGCCGTGGTTGTGAAAGATGTGCCGGCGCATGCCGTCGCGGCGGGCAACCCCGCCAAGGTAATTAAAACGTTCGAATAATTTTCGGAGAGGAACTATGAAACGAAACCTGATTTTAACCGTCTTGCTGTCCACGGGCCTCTGCGTCGGCGCGGCGGAATCTTACACCAATGCCTACGAAGCCATCGCGCTGTTCACCAAAGTGCTCGAAGAGGTGCACCGCAGTTATGTGGACACGAATGAGGCGGGGTATGATTCGCTGATCCGCCATGCGCTGAGCGGCATGCTTCAGGACCTCGATCCCTACAGCCAGTTTCTGGACGAAGACGGGTATGAAGGTATGAAAGACGACACCTCCGGCCACTTCGGCGGAGTCGGTCTGGTGATCAGCATGAAGAGCGGCCTGCTCACGGTGGTTTCGCCGATGGAGGACACGCCGGCTTTCCGCGCCGGGCTTCTTTCGGGCGACATCATTATCGAAATCGACGGCGAAGAGACGCGCGCCATGAGCCTTTCGGGCGCCGTTAAAAAAATGCGCGGCGAGCCGGGAACGGACGTGACGCTCAAAGCACTTCGTCCGGCCACCCACGAAGTGAAAGAGCACACCATTACCCGCGACGACATTAAGGTCGCCAGCGTAAAAGACGCAAAAATACTGGAGGACGGTATCGGCTATATTCGCATTACGCAGTTCAATGAGCCGACCGCAGACAAGCTGAAGGAGGAGCTCGAAAAACTGACCGAGCAGGAGATGCAGGCGCTGGTGCTGGATCTGCGCGGCAATCCCGGCGGACTGCTCACGTCCGCGGCGGGCGTCGCGGAGCTTTTCCGGCCGCGCGGCGAGCTGATTGTTTTCACCAAAGGGCGCACGGAAAAGGGGCGGCAGGAATTCAAGTCGTCCGGCGGCACGCACTACAAGGACTTCCCGATCGTCATTCTGGTAAACGGCGGCAGCGCCAGCGCATCCGAAATTGTGGCCGGTGCATTGCAGGATCATAAACGCGCTGTGCTGGTTGGTGAAAAAACATTTGGCAAAGGGTCGGTGCAAACGGTGTTGCCGCTGGAAAACGGCGCGGCAGTCAAGCTGACTACCGCCAAGTATTACACGCCCAGCGAGCGCGTTATTCACGACAACGGCATTGAGCCGAACATTACCGTGGAAATGAATCCGGAGGATCTCTTTAAAATCCGCCTGAAACAGGCGCAGGAAAACGGCGAGGCCGATAAAGAGCTGCCGACCGATCCCGAAGTCCGCGATATCCAGCTCGACTACGCCCTCGGAACCCTCAAAGGGATGATGATCCAGCAGGAATGGATGAAATGATCCTTCTGGGGATAGAAACATCCTGCGATGAAACCGCCGCCGCTGTAACTGTTGATGGCGCGGTGCGCGCCAACATCGTCTATTCGCAGATTTCAAAGCACGCGCCTTACGGCGGCGTGGTGCCGGAGATTGCCTCACGCGACCACGTCAGAAAACTGCCGGGAATTATCGAGCAGGCCCTGCGCGAAGCGGACTGCACATTCAGGCAGATCGACGGCTTGGCCGTAACGTACGGCCCCGGCCTCGCCAGTTCTTTGCTCATCGGCTGGTCCGCCGCGCGCGCGCTGAGCCAGCGGCTTCATATTCCGCTCAGCGGCGTGCATCATCACGAGGGGCATATCTATTCCGTTTTTCTCGGCGAGGAGCCGCCCGTGCTCGAAGGAGCGTTCCCGATGCTGGTGCTGCTCGTCTCCGGCGGCGACACCAAACTGGTGTATATGAAAGCCCCCGGCTGCTGTGAAATCGTCGGGCAGACCATTGACGACGCGGCGGGCGAGGCGCTCGATAAAGGCGCCATGCTGCTTGGCCTCGGCTATCCCGGCGGCCCCGTCATTCAGAAGACCGCCGAGGGCGGCACCCCGCAGGCGGTACGTTTTCCGCGCGGGCTGGATCGCGCGGGGGGTGATTGGAAATTCGCGTTTGACCGCAAACTCTGCTTCAGCTTCAGCGGGCTCAAAACCGCGCTGCTCTATTACGTCCAGAAGCACCCCGAAGCGCTTGCAGATGAAAACACTAAACGCGATTTGGTCGCCAGCTATCAGGAGGCCGTAGTCGATGCACTCACCACCCGCGTCGAACGCGCACTCAAAAAATACAGCTGCGCATCCTTCGCCTGCGCGGGCGGTGTATCGCTCAACAAAGTACTGCGCGAAAAACTCGGCAAACTTTCTGAGACCACCGGGGTTCCGCTGCGGCTGTCGTCGCCAAAACTCTGTACCGACAACGCCGCCATGATCGCTGGCGCCGCATCCATCAGACTCGCGCACGGATACCCGCCCGTCCTTCCGGAAGACGTGAATCCCAATCTCGCGCTGGAAAATTGGCCTGTCGAAAAGGCGTAACCAGAGCAGATAAAAAAATTCGCGGCTGTTATCGTAGACGAGGCTTCCAGCCTCGTTTGTATAAACAAAACGTGGGGGTCTTCTGAACGAGGCTGGAAGCCTCGTCTACGATGAACAACGGAACCGAAACCCGCGGAGCGGAGCGGGTGAAGGGAATCGAACCCTCACAACCAGCTTGGAAGGCTGGGGCTCTACCATTGAGCTACACCCGCATTGAAAAGGGGCGAGAAAGGTATCTGTCTATACACTCGCCGTCAAGGCCGCATCGTTCCAGATGCGCTGTAATGTCCGGATCACCTTTTCCGGCTCAGGGCTTTGCATGATAGCGCGTACGGCGCAGAAATTGACCGCTCCCGCACGCAGCACGTCCGCCAAATTGGTTTCATCAATGCCGCCGAGGGCGACGCAGGTCAGCGGCGAATTTTTAATGATGCTTCCGGCGCGCTCGACACCAAGGTCAGGATCAGGAATCGCTTTGGTTGGCGTCGGGAAAACGGGGCCGACACCAATGTAATCGGGGCTGAGCGCCACGGCGGCCTCGGCCTGTTTCTCGCTGTGCGTGGAGAGACCGAAGATTTTTCCGGGCGCATCACAGATTTTTCGGGCTTCGGAAAGCGGCATGTCGTTCTGCCCGAGATGCACACCGTCGGCATCCACCTCTTTGGCGATGCTTACGTCGTCGTTGACGATAAACTTTGTGGCCGTGTCCGCCGTAATAGAGCGAACCCGTTTCGCGGTTTCAACGATTTCTTCCCGTGGCGCCTCTTTCATCCGAAGCTGCAAATAACGCACGCCGCAGTTCACCGCCGCCTGTGCGCACGCCCCGTATCCGACCACCGGATTCGTCATTACCATATAGAGTCCGTAAGAAATTTTCATGGGGACAACATAAAAGGGTCGGGGTTGGAATGCAGTATAAATACTCTGTTCACATAGAGGAACCGAAGAAAACGAAGGAGATATTTTTCACAACCGCTAACGTCCGCCTTCGCCGAGGCTTCGGCGTGACAAGCTAGAGGAGCCCCGAGTAAGACAGAGAATGTAAGGGGTGTTTCTCTGCTCTCCTCAGGGCCTCTCGGAATTCCTCAAGCGACCTGTCCTGCGAAGCTTCAGCGAAGCGGGGAGCCGTCCACCAATAAGAAGAAGAGCGGGCGGAGTATCGTGAGATGTAATAGATATCTCAAACACGGGAAGGACATAAAAATAATCAGCCGAACGTGTGCAAGTTGTGTATTTCGCACTACCGATAGACCTCATCCCAGTTTTTGAAGACGGATCCGGGGTTTTTGCTGCGGAGCATGATGCGGGTCAGATCGAGTCGGCCCGGCGGATGATTTGCTTAACGTCTTCCCAGCTTTGCCCGCGCAGATCTCGGGGGTCGGGTTCGCCTTCGGCGTCATCAAAATAAACGAGCGACTTTTCGATATTCCAAAGGCTGTCGTTTGCGTATTTTTCGCCGCAGAAAGCGAGCAACTCATCACGGGAGAATGTGCGCAGGAGCTCGGCGCAGTCCCAGAAATCTTTTTTGCATCCTCGATTGGCGATGGCGTTGAGCTTCATGGCCGCGCAGTCCTCCAAAGAATAAATTCTGATTCCGTCGGACACCTCAATATTTTTTAACCGTGGGTACTGATGGGCGATACAATCGATTTTGATACCGTCAATGATCCCGCGGACGGTGTTTTCAGCTGTTTCTGCCTCGGTCATGCCATAGTGGTTCTTGAGTTTTTCGGCGAGAGCTTGCGCATCGAATGGGGTTTCGGTGAACAGGTCGATATCGACCGATTCCCGATGACCGAACCGGAGGGCCAGCGCGGTTCCTCCGGCAAGCGAGAAGGCGTGTAAGAACTCTTCCTTCATCAGCGTCTGAAGCAGGGCCAGCAGAGCGGGAGAGACAGCCTGAGGCTGAAATGTCATTGATTCCAGGCTCCCGTGTCCTTCTTATACGCCCGGAAAAAGTCGCGGGGCAGATCAAACTGGTTGGCGAAAAACGCGATTGTTTTTTTGTGAAGAGAGGCGGCTTTGAGCAGGGCTTGTTGAATTCGTTCTTCCCCGTAGTAGTTCCATGCGGCTTTTACATCGCGCAGCGTCCCGCGATCCATGATGCGTGGAATAACAAACCGCCAATGTGCCTCGGGATCAACCTGTTCCGGGTCAACATCCCAGAAGAGAGGCGCGGACAGTTGTTTGATGAAAGTGTCCATGGCGCAGATTATATACGAAACCGCGCGAAGGAAACAAGCTCGACATATATCAGCGGTAAGCGGCGTCCCAGTTTTTGAAAACAGGTTCGAGGTTTTTACTGCGCAGCATGGCGCAGAATTCTTCGACACCGCGCGCGTCGCTGACATCAAACTGTCCTTCCGCCTTCGCACGGCTGCGGCGTGACACGTCCTCTGATCCTTCTTCGGCATAACCACCGACGGTGGTTTTGCTGGCGACGCTCATTTTATTAATTCCGAGGCCTGCGAGGCCGTCGCGCAGTGCGGGCGTTTCGCGTGTCGAAAGGACAAGCGGTACGTCGGGCAGCACAATGCGGAAGGCGAAGACGATTTGTGCGAGCTGTGAATTGCTGACGGGGTGAGGCGGCGTGAAATCGCCTGCTTCGCGCTGGATACGCGGAAACGAAATGGTAAGGCCGCTTTGCCAATGAGTTTTTTGCAGGTGGCGGGCGTGACGGTAGAGCGCGAGACAGTCAAAGAGCGGATCGCTGAGTCCGAGCAGCGCTCCGAGGCCCGCGAAGCGCTGCCCGCCGGCTAGTGCGCGGGCTGGCGCTTCCAATCGTTCGGAAAAGTCGCTTTTGGGGCCCCACCGATGCATGGCGGCGTACGTTTCGGGGTGATAGGTTTCCTGATAGAGCGTGACGCCGGAGCAGCCTGCTTCGGCGAGTTCGCGGTATTCGGTTTCACTCATCGGAAACATTTCGATGTTTACGCTGTGGAAGCGGCGCGCGGCGCGCTCCACGCAGTCGCGGACGTAATCGAAGTCCGCCTCGGGCGTACGTTCACCGGTCAGCAGCAGGATTTCTTCAAACCCCATTTTTTCGAGTGCGGCGAGTTCGGTTTCGACCTGCTCCAGCGAAAGTTTATGGCGTGCCGTGTTGCGGTCGGAAGCGAATCCGCAGTAGGCGCAGCCGCCGGGGCAGTAGCTGGAAAGATAGAGCGGAACATAAAGCTGAACGGTGCGCCCGAAATGGCGGCGGGTCAGAGCCTGCGCTCGCGCGGCCATTGGCTCGAGAAAGTCGACCGCCGCAGGCGAGAGCAGTGCGGCGAGTGTTTCTTCGCTCGGTGATTCCGCGCCGAGGGCGGTTTGAATCTCGGTTGGCGAAAATTTTCGGTTTAGCCAAGGTTCGGGGTCTAGCCATATCGGGAGGTTTTTCATAGGTCGAATAGGTCTTATACGACCTATTTTAAGAAGGAAGTTAACGGACTCGTCGCGACAGCGATGTCGGATCTGGGCATGAGGCCTGCCTCGTGTGCGGCATAGCCGGTTTCGACGCCGAGCGCAAAAGCACGTGCCATCGCAACCGGGTTTTCTGCGGCGGCAATCGCGGAGTTAACGAGGACGGCATCGCAGCCCATTTCCATTGCGGCGGCGGCTTCGGAGGGCGAGCGCAAGCCTGCGTCCACGATGACGGGGATGTTGCTGTCGCGAATGATCAGCGCGAGCATATCGGCGGTGGAGAGCCCGCCGCCGGAACCGATGGCGGCGCCGAGCGGCATGACCGCCGCACATCCGGCGTCTTCGAGTTTTTTGGCGAGGACGGGGTCGGCGGGAATGTAGGGCAGTACGATGAAACCGTCGGCGGCCAGCTCTTTGGCGGCGGCGTAGGTTTCAATCGGGTCGGGCATGAGGTGGTGCGGGTTGGGGTGGATTTCCACTTTTACAAAAGACGATCCGCTCAGTTCGCGGCCGAGTTGCGCGGCGCGAACGGCTTCCTTGGCGTTCATCGCGCCGGAAGTGTTGGGCATCAGCGTTACATTTTTTAGCTGCGCAAGAGGACGGTAGAGATCGTCATTCGGCTGCTTCGGGTTGAAGCGGCGCAGCGCCACGGTTACCAGCTCCGTACCGGAGGCTTCGATGGCCTTGATCATCGTCTCGGTATCCGAAAACTTGCCGGTGCCGAGAATCAGCCGGGATTTAAATTCAACATTTCCGAGTTTAAGGGTGTCGGGTGTTTCCTGGATTCTGACCCCTGACTCCTGCTCCCTGATCCCTGAGTTCATATCATCCACCTCCTACAAACGTGAGGACTTCGACGGCGTCACCGTCACGGAGCCGGTGATTTTCCCAGTCTTTAGAAACAACGAGTTCGCCGTTTACAGTGAGCGCAGTATGCGCCGAGTTCGCACCGAACTCGGTGAGCAGCGCGGGAATCGTGCTGTCGCCGCAGTGTTCGTGCGGTTTTCCATTTACTGTTAAATTCAACATTATTTTCCCTTCGATTCGGCGGGGTCTCGGCCCCCGCCCTACAAAACATCTTTTGTAGCCGAGGTCTGAGACCTCGGGAGTTCGCCTACAATGCAAAAAACTCCCGGTCGCACCGCGACGGGAGTTTTGACGTCTCTCCCTTCGCCGGTACGAACCGGATCAGGTTCTGCGGGTATTATCTCAGCGCGGCCGCCTGCGGCGTCCGGCACCCCGGGAACAGGGAAGATGGTGCCAAGGGGCGCGGGAAAAGCACAGACCAAAAAACCGCTATTTTTTGTTGCCCCGTTGCGCCGGTTTGTTATCTTACGCCCTCGCTTTTTTTGCTGGCCCCATCGTTCAGCGGTTAGGACTCCAGGTTTTCATCCTGGCAACACGGGTTCGATTCCCGTTGGGGTCACCAGCCTTCGCAATGAGCAAGGCGAAATGAGAAGGCGGTCACGCCGGAGTCTTGCGAAGGCGGACGTGTGTTCCAAAACCAGCTTTTGATTCTGCTCATCGGCTACGGCTTGGCAGGCCATTCGGCGGGATACAGTCAAAGGTCTGAACGCCTAAAGTCGAACGTCTTTTCGCGACATTGGACATTTCGACTTTCGACTGAATCCCCTATTTCTTTTTCTGCCGTTCCTGCATCCGTTTGAGCCGTTCGCGGGCTTCGCGCTTTTTTGCGGTCATGGTCTTGAGGGGTTTCTCATGTTTGAGCAGTTCGCCACCGACGGCGGAGGCACCGCCATCCACATAGAGGGTTTGGCCGGTGATCTTTTTGGAATATTTCCCGAGCAGGAAGAGAACGGAGTTTGCCACTTCGCCCTTGTCGTTGACCGCGTCCCAGGGAAGCGGGCTGATCTTTTTCCAGGTTTGAGCCAGATGCGCAAAGTGGGGGATCGACTTGGCGGCTTTAGTGGCGAGCGGGCCGGCCGAAACCGCGTTTACGCGGACATGTTCGCGGCCAAACTCACGGGCCAGCGCGCGAACCAGTGCTTCGAGTGCGGCTTTATTGACGCCCATCCAGTTGTAGTAAGGAAACGCGAGCTGGGAGGCGAAGGATATCGTTACAATCGAGCCGCCGTTCGGCATGTGCTCCTGTGCGAACTGGGAAACGGTCGCCAGCGAAACACAGCTGATGTGAAAGCCCTGTTTAATATCATCGTACGAGCTGGTGTACATCTGGTTTCCGAGGCAGGTTTTCGGGTTCGCGAAGGCGACGGAGTGAACGAGGCCGTCGATGTCGCCGATGTCGTTAAAGACACTGCGCACTTCATCTTCGTTGGTGACATCGCAGTACTTGATGACCATGGCATCTTTAATTTCCTGCGGAAGGTCGGTACAGCCGCGGTCAAAAAAGACCTTTTTCATGCGCTCATTCTGCACGGTATAAATGACGTTGCCGCCGAGATCCTCAATCATCTTGCCGGTGGCATAGGCGATGGAATCCGTATTTAAAAGCCCCATCACCACATAGGTTCCGCCTTTTTTAATCATGATCGATCCTCCTCACGGTTATGGGTACTCTGCGCAAAAACGCGGGACAATGCCAGACTTTCGGCGGAAGAGAAGCCTTTATTGACGGAAAAAATGTGGTAGCGTTCCGCTGAAATTTTCCAACGTCCGGAACCCCTACAAAAACATGCAGACACGAGACAGCGATTTCCTGGTGGTCGGCAGCGGGCTGGCGGGCCTTACGGCCGCGCTGCACCTGAGCGCGCATGGCAAGGTGCTGCTGGTTTCCAAGCGCACTGCCGAGGAGGGGAATTCCCGCTATGCACAGGGCGGCATCGCCTGTGTGATGGATCCGGACGATTCCATTGAGGAGCACGTGGCCGACACCCTGCAAACCGGTGGCGGCCTGAGCGAGGAAGAAGCCGTGCGTGCCGTGGTCGAAGGGGGGCGTGCGCGAATTGCCGAACTTGAGGAGTTCGGGATTCATTTTGAGCGGCGTGCCGAAAACCGGGAAGAATATGACCTCGGGCAGGAGGGCGGACACTCCCGCCGCCGCGTACTCCATGCAGGCGATGTAACCGGCAAGGCGCTGATTGACGGCCTGCTCGCCCGCGCCAAGGCCGACCCGAACATCACCCTCGCCGGAAACTGGCTGGCCATTGATGTGGTGCCGACCGGCTGGATCGGCCTGGCCGGACAGGATCGTTGCATCGGCTGTTACTTTCTCGATAAAAACTCCGGCGAAATTTTTGCCGTACGCTCACCCGTTACCGTGCTGGCCACCGGCGGGCTGGGCAAGGCTTACCTTTATACCAGCAATCCCGACGTCGCCACCGGCGACGGCGTGGCAATGGCCTGGCGCGCCGGACTGCCGATTCGCGACATGGAGATGATCCAGTTTCATCCCACCTGTCTCTACCATCCGGACGCCAAAACATTTTTGATCAGCGAAGCGGTGCGCGGGGAGGGCGCAAAGCTGATCGACCGCCGCGGGCGCGAATTTGTTTATGACTTTGATAAACGCGGATCGCTGGCACCGCGCGACATTACCGCGCGCGCCATTGACTCGGTGATGAAAAAGCACGGCGACCCGTTTGTTTATCTGGATATTTCCCACCGCGATGCCGACTTCCTGCAGAAACGTTTTCCGACGCTCTACGAGGCCTGTCTCAACTTCGGGTTCGATATGGCCCGCGCGCCCGTGCCGGTGGTACCTGCGGCACACTACTCCTGCGGCGGGATCGTCGCCGATGTCAACGGGCGCACCGCGATGCCGGGGCTCTACGCGATCGGCGAAGTCGCCAGCACAGGACTGCACGGCGCCAACCGTCTTGCAAGCAACTCGCTGCTCGAAGCGCTGGTCTGCGGATATTGCACCGCGCAAGAAATTGCCGCCGACCAGCCCGGCCCGGTTGCAGAGGTTTCGATTCCGCCGTGGGAACTCGGCGAAGCCGTTTCGAGCGACGAGGCGGTGGTGGTCGAGCACAACTGGAACGAAGTGCGCACGGTAATGTGGGACTATGTCGGCATTGTTCGTTCCGACCGCCGCCTGACGCGCGCGCGGCGGCGCATCCGCACCATCCGCGAGGAAATCCGCAGCTATTACAGGGAATATCTGGTAACGGCCGACCTGCTGGAACTGCGCAACCTTGCCGCCGTGGCCGAGCTGATCGTCCGCTCCGCGCAGCACCGCAAAGAGAGCCGCGGCCTCCATTATAACGAGGACTGGCCCGAAACCGCCGCCCGCGCCCGGCATGCCATCGTTCAGGACAAGCCCGGCGGCCCGCTGGACGTGGAGTAGGGTTTCCGGGCACATTCGTTTCTATTTCCCCGGCACGCAGTGCATGCCGCCGGGGCTCCGAAAATTCTTCAGCTGAAAGCGGCTGCCGATCGCTTTTTGGCTCTTCGTCACTTTGAATGGGTCATAGCCAAAAAAGCTTCATATTTTCACAACCGCTGTCGCCCTCCAACCTCGGAGCCTCTCTGCCTCCCTCTAACGAAGCGGGTGTAGAAATCTTATAATACCCGCGCCTGAAAGCGTCTTGTCGCGCCGTAATTTTATGAAGGCGGAAGCGATAAATAATTTTGCAAAGCAAAATAGTGCCGGAGGCACGGTTCAAGTAGCGAAGAGCCCTTTTTTAACCCGCAACTCCATTAATCCATGCGCAGGCCGCAGTATGGAATGAATACTGCTTCTTTTAAATCTGTACATTTGGAGTAAACAGAACCATATTAATCATGACTAAAACGGTCTGGAGGTAGAGAATGGTATTGGCAGGTGACAAAGTACCGATGTTTAGATTGCGGGCCGACCGTGGAATGCTTTTGGCGGCGTTCCTCGTTTTTGTCGTGGGCGGACTTCTTTCGCTCTATTTCTTTTCAGAAGACGCCTATTTAGAAGCCTGTCGCGGCCCGTTTGTGTTAATTTTTACCGTCTGTCTCGTCGCTATGCTTCTGATTGGCGCCACGTCACGGTTTTGGTTCCGGCACCTTTGGCATCACCGGACCGGCTATAGATACGGGTAAGGATCAGCGCAACGTTTCAGGGCGCCGGAGTTGTTCACGGAAGGGGTCTTTCACAAAATTTCCCGATTTTGACATTTACTTTTGAGAAAAAGACAACCATTTTAATAAGCCATTCAAGTGCGCAAGGGGATTAATGATTTTGTTGGGTGACAGAGTGCCGATGTTTAAATTGCGGGCCCACCGCGGGCTGCTCCTGTCGGCGGTTCTTGTTTTGATCATGGGCGGGCTTCTTTCGCTCTATTTCTTTTCAGAAGACGCCTATACCACCGGAGCTTCTCGCGGCTCTCTTTTCCTGATCTTGACCATCGGCGCCTTCATCATGCTTGTGATTGCCGCCACGGCGCGGTTCTGGTTCAAGCACCTGTGGCACCATCGCCCCGGCTATAAACGCGGATAATCCCATTTGCCAAAACTTGTCGGTGTATATTCTCACTGTGGCGCAGGCGCCCCCGCCTGCGAAAGAATGGCAGACGAGGGCGTCTGCCCCACAATAATACCAAAATATAGCCCGGAAAGTTTTATCAATTGGCATAGTTCCACCTGCCCGCCGATTGGGCCATTGACTTTGCCCGCGCATTCCGCATAATCCCGCCCCTATTATTCAGAAGCCAGCGTAGCTCAGTGGTAGAGCAGCTGATTTGTAATCAGCTGGTCGGGGGTTCGACTCCCTCCGCTGGCTCCATTTTTATGAAAGCCTTCCTCTACATTTTGCAGTCTGAAAAATCCGGGCGTTTCTACGTTGGTTCTGCAATAAATCCTGATCGCCGGTTATCGCAGCACAACGCCAATGCAGTTGCGGCAACCCGCAACCAAAGAGGAGTCACAAGATGATGGACAATTGGCACAGGCACTGCTTGCTCAGTCGTTATGCATTTAAATGCGTTACATACTGAACAAGGAGTCCTGCAATGAATGCCGCCGCGTATCAAGACGAAGTAATGACGGAGAACACGATCGGCCATATTTTCGATGGCACATTCCATAGTGCTCAGACATGGCCCGCGCGGCATAAAAACTACCACATAGGCGATTTGACAGCCCCGCAGCAATGTGAGATAAACACGGGCAATAAGATTATGGGATCGGAATTTTTCAGAACATTTCTTCTGGATGTAAAAAAGCGGGGAGCATCCGATCTCCTGCTGACGGCTGGGGCGTCCCCGCAAATCCGCATCAATGGAACGCTGGAACAGTTGGCTTCACCGCCGCTCCACAAGGACGAACTACAACATCTTGTGGAGGAGCTTCTCAGTGAACGCCAGCAGATGATGCTCGAGAGCTACAAGGCGATCGATTTTTCACGCGACTTTGAAGACATCGCCAAATTCCGCTTCAATATTTATTTCCAGCGCGGCGCACCGGCGATCGCGGCACGAATTATCCCGGATGAAATACCCTGCTTTTCCGAGCTGGGCCTGCCGAAAATCATTCAGGAGTTTGCCAGCCGTCCGTCCGGGCTCTTTCTGGTGACGGGGCCGGCGGGCAGCGGCAAATCCACCACGCTGGCGACCATGGTGGACTATATCAACCGGCACCGGAAACTGCATATTATCACGATCGAAGATCCCATTGAATATGAGCACCACCATATGAACAGCATTGTGGATCAGCGCGAGGTCGGCAGCGATGCCGAGTCGTTTGCCGATGCGCTGCACAGTATGTTCCGCCAGTCGCCGGATGTGATTATGGTCGGTGAGCTTCGCGATTTGGAAACGATCCATCTGGCGCTGACGCTGGCGGAAACGGGCCACTTGATTCTGGCCACCCTGCACACGCAGGACACCTCGCACGCCATCAGCCGCATTGTGGATGTCTTTCCGGCCGAACAGCAGCAGCAGATTTATTTCCAGCTTTCGCAGGTGTTGCTGGGCGTGGTGGCCCAGCAGCTGATTATGACCAACGACGGCTCCAAGCGCGTACTGGCCTGCGAGATCATGCGGGTCAATTCCGGCATCCGAAGCTTGATCCGCGAAATGAGAAGCGAGCAGATTTACAGTATGATTCAGGCAGGCCGCTCGGAGGGGATGATCACCATGAACGAATCCCTTCGTGAGCTGCTGGCACTGGATCTGATTCACGAGCAGGCGGCATTGTCCAAAACCACGAACCCCAAAGAGCTGCTTCGACTGATCGAAGCGCATGTATGAAACAAATAAGGAGACCGGCATGAAGCACAGGATTCAAACTAAACAGCGGACAAAATGGCTGTTGGTACTGTTGAGCGGAATTGTATGGGTCGCGCTCAGCGCGACAGCGGTTGCACAGACCGAACCCGCTGACGAGCCGGCGGGGGATGGCACCATATCGGTTGAAACGCTCACCGAGGCGCAGGTCAAAAAAGAGCCTCCGCCAGCCGATTATGTTTCCATCCACGTGGATGGCGGAACCATCCGGCAGGTGCTCAATGCGTTTGCCATGCAGACGCAGCGCAACGTGGTCATTGGCCCGGAAGTGATCAGCGACGGCGTCAGTATCCACCTGAACAACGTGCGGTGGGATGAAGCGCTCGACGTCATTCTCAAACCTTACGGCTTCGGTTATCGCCGGGTCGGCGACACGGTCGTGGTCAGCAAGCTGGAAAACCTGGCCAGTCTGGCAGCGGTTGAGCCGCTCGAAACCCGCGTGTTCACACTGCACTTTCTGGATGCGGGCGACGTGAAAGAGCTTATAGAGGGGCAGCTTTCGTCGCGCGGCTCGGCCAGCGTGGTTTCGGCCCGTGGGCAGAAGGGGTGGCAGTTTGCTTCGCAGGGCGGCGGTGAATGTTCAGACACCGCCACTGTACTGGGCAAGCTGGAGCGGATGGTGGACCAAAAAGAGGAGAAGGGACAGGTTCGGAGCAAGACGCTGATCGTGACGGACGTGCCCAGCAGCCTGGCCCGCGTGGGCAAAGTCCTTGCCGAAGTGGATAAAATGCCGCGGCAGATACTGATTGAATCACGCTTTATGGAAGTGAATGAGGCCCTTTTAAAGAACGTTGGACTGGATTTTCGAGGGGCATCCTTTACTTTGGACGGAGGCAATGTCGGCCAGATTGTTGCGGGCACCCCGTCCTCGTTGGCGCTGGGGGATAATTCCTTTAACGCGCTGGGTTGGGATGCCAGTATGGAGGCGACTGCAATTATTAACTTGCTGCAGAAGGACGACGATACCAAAGTACTCTCGGCTCCGCGCATTCTGACGCTGAACAATCAGGAGGCCACCATTATAGTCGGCCAGAAATTTCCGATTATTAAGACTGAGATCAACGAAAGCAGCAGCACCAGCGCCCCGACCAAGTCCACCGAGCTGGAGCGCTATGAAAGCACCGGTATTCAGCTCAACGTCGTTCCGCAGATTTGTGACGACGGCAACATCAACATGATCGTTCATCCGTCCGTCAGCACCGTTGTCGGGTTTGAAACCATAAGAGCCAATGACGAGATTCTGGTGCGCTATCCGGTCATTAACACCCGCGAAGCGGAAACGCAGATTATGGCCAAAGACGGCGAAACAATCGTGATCGGCGGCCTGCTCGAAGAGCGGACGAACGAAGAGGTACAAAAGCTTCCGCTGCTGGGCAGTATTCCGCTGTTCGGACGCCTTTTCCACCGGAACACGGCCGACAACGTGACGATAGACCTGCTGATCTTCCTTTCCGCAACTGTCGTGGACGAAGACAATTACGACATGATTCTCGCCGAAGAGGAGGAGCTGATCGAAGACGAACCGATGATGGAATATCCGATTCAGGAAATGCCCGATCCGGAAGAAGCGAAACCAACGGCAACAGCGACGGTGCTGGAAGATCTTGCGGCGGCGAAAGAGGAGCCTGCCACTGTCGTGGAAGAAGCGAAACCAACGGCAACAGCGACGGTGCTGGAAGATCTTGCGGCGGCGAAAGAGGAGCCTGCCACTGTCGTGGAAGAACCTGCCGCGGCCGAAGAATCTGAAATACCGGCCCTGCCTGTGGAAGAAGAGCCTGCCGACAAAACAGCCTCGGTTATGGAAGCGGTTCCGGTTGGTTGAATTGTAGCCGAGGCCCGAGGCCTCGGAGGCGGAGTCAAGGACCCCGCCCTGCAAAAGATATGGTTAACAAAATCATGAACAGCAAAATTATTTTTTCAACAGCCGGATTTCGGGAGAGGGGTTCTCAGGATTTTGCTGTAAATGGTTTTGCCATAAAAATCTTCTGACGGCTTATGAGTCATTGAAAAAGGTGACGTTGATGGATAGCAGTACAAAAACCAAAATCAGTATGAAGCAGCTCCGGGACGCGTTTCATGAAAACGCGGGCTCGGAAACTTCCCTGAAAAAGGTGGCCGAAGCCTGCGGGCTGGACTCTTCGCTGGAGCTGGCCCGCGCGTTTTCCGACCTGCTGCATATTCCTTTCATTGAGATTCCCGAAGAGCACCGCATTAACCGTTCGGTGATTGAGCTGGTGCCCGAGCAAATCGCCCGCCGTTACACGCTTGTACCCTTCCGGCAGGACCATTCGCACGCCGTGACGCTGCTGATGGCCAACCCGCTGGATCTGGGCGCGGTGGACACCGTCCGTTCCATTACCAAACTGGAGGTGCACAAAGCAGTCGGTGTGGAGGAGGAAATCCGGAAGGCCATTGATGAATCCTACCGGGCTGCGGCTTATATTGAAGAAAACCTGCAGGACATTATTTCGCTCGAAGACCTTGATGCGGAAACGGAGGCGCCCGGGCACATAGAACTCGACCAGCTCAAGGACCAGGCCAATGACGCGCCGGTGATCCGGTTCGTCAACCTGCTGCTGATGGGGGCCATTCGCGACCGCGCCAGCGATATTCATTTTGAACCGGCGGAAAAATATATTTGCATCCGCTACCGCATTGACGGCGTGCTTCGCGAGGTTACGCCGCCGCCGCGCAGCCTCTATGCGGCCATTACCACCCGTCTTAAAATTCTCTCCGAGCTCGATATCTCCGAGCACCGCCGCCCGCAGGACGGCCGGTTTAAATTTAAAGTGGAAGACCGGGTTATTGACGTGCGTGTTTCCGTGCTGCCGGTCGCACACGGCGAAAAAGTGGTGCTGCGTATTCTGGACCGGAGCGCGCTGCTGGTGGACATGAAAGACGTTGGCTTCGACCCGCCCATGCTGAAAGAATTTAAGCGGGTGCTGCAGCAGCCCAACGGCATTATTCTGCTGACGGGACCGACCGGCAGCGGCAAAACCACCACCCTCTACAGCGCGATGAGTTTTATTAAAAGCCCCGAGCTGAATATCCAGACGGTGGAGGATCCGATTGAATATCTTCTGGACGGGATCAACCAGACGCAGGTTCATCAGAAGATTGACCTCAGTTTCGCCCACTGCCTGCGCTCCATTCTGCGGCAGGACCCCGATATCATCATGATTGGCGAAATCCGCGACCTCGAAACGGCGCAGATCGCCATCCGCTCTTCGCTGACGGGCCATCTGGTGCTCAGCAGCCTGCATACCAACGACGCGCCGTCCTCCTTCAGCCGCCTGCGGGATATCGGCATGGAGCCCTATCTGGTCGCTGCCACCGTGAAACTGGTGATTGCCCAGCGGCTGGTGCGCCTCATCTGTCCGCGCTGCAAAGAGCCGGTCAAACCCTCGCCCGAACAGGTCGAACTCGTTTCCGTTGTTTATCCGGATGCCAAAGAGTGGACCTATTATGCCGGGAAGGGGTGCCCCGACTGCCGGCACACCGGCTTCCGCGGACGAACAGGCGTTTTTGAATTTCTCGAAGCATCGGATGTCCTGCGCGAGGCGGTGGCCGCGCAGGAGAGCGATATCGTGTTGCGCAGAAAGGCCCTTGAAGGGGGCATGGAATCGCTGGCGCACAACGGATTCCGGAAAGTGAAAGAGGGACTGACCACCATTGAAGAGGTGCTGCATGTAACCCAACAGCTATAGTAGGACAGGCTTCCAGCCTGTCCGGGACAGCCAGGATGGCTATCCTACATTTAGAAATACCGATTTTCATCGCAAACGGGATAATTCAGGATAACGAGGTAAATCATGGCCAAATTTAATTACACTGCAAAAAATGATCAGGGCGAAGTCCTGCGCGATGTCATCGAAGCAGAAGACCGGCAGAAGGCACTGTCCGTTCTGCGCGCCAAAGACCTGACGGTGGTCAGCCTGAATGAAATAGAGAGCCTTGAGCCTGCTGCGAATGCCCCCGCCGGAGAAGCCGGGCTCAGGGGTCCGTCCGATAATTTGAGACTTCTCATTCGTCAAATTATTCGTACTGACCCCATTCGTCGCTTCTTTAAGAAGGGCGCGCGCGCAGATGACCTGACTCTTGCGAAACGGCGCCTCTTCTCTCCCCGGAAAGTCCGGCTGAAAGATATGGCCCTGTTCTGTCGCCAGCTGGCCATTTCCGTCAACTCCGGACTGCCGCTGCGCGAGTCGCTGGAAGGCATCTATGAGGATATGGAAGTCTCGCCGCTCAAACCGGTGCTCGATGATATCATTAAAAAACTGCACGACGGCGTCCCGTTTTCGCAGGCCATCGCCTCCCATCCCAAAACCTTTTCGCCGATTTTTACCGGACTGGTGCGCGCCGCCGAGGAGGCCGGCTCGCTGGGAACCACCCTCAATCAGCTGGCGGCCTATCTGGAGGCCAGCGATAAACTGGTGCGAAAAGTTAAAACGATGATGGCTTATCCGGGATTTGTCGCGGTGTTCTTTGCCATCATTTGCGGCGTCATGGCCTTTGTTGTCATTCCCAAGTTCGAGGAGATTTTTTCCGGTCTCGGCGCGGATCTGCCGGCGCTCACCACCACCGTTTTCGGCATCAACCGCTTTTTCATCAGCAATTTTCCGCTGGTGGCGCTGACCATCGCGGGCCTGGTGGCCCTGTTTGTCTTTTATAAAAAGACGGCCAAAGGCGGACTGCGGATCGCCTCCATGCAGCTGAAACTGCCGCTGGCCGGGGACTGCCTGAAAAAATACATCATTGCCCGCATCTGCCGCTGTCTGGCCATTATGCTGGCAAGCGGCGTGCCCGTGGCCACCGCGCTGCAGATTATCTCGAAAATCGGAAACAACCTTGCCATTGAAGCCGCCATTCTAGAGGCCCGCGAACGGATTATTGCCGGTTTCGGGATCGCGGGCAGTCTGGAACAGACAAAAATCTTTCCGGCGCTGCTCATCCGCATGCTCGGCGTGGGCGAAAACGCCGGGAAAATGCCCGAGGTGCTCGACCGCGTGGCCGATGCCTACGAAGACCAGGTGGAAGCCGCGATTACGACCGGCACGGCACTGCTCGAGCCGATCATTATCACCGTGTTCGGCATGCTGGTGCTGATGCTGATCGTCAGCATCTATCTGCCCGTCTTTACCGTATCTGCGAATATTAGATAGAGAAGAGGTCTGGGAGTATGGGAGTATCGGAGTATGGGAGTAAAAAGTAGGACGGGCTTCCGGCCTGTCCAGACAGCCAGGATGGCTGTCCTGCATTTGGAAAGAGGATTTCCCGCATTGCATTACAGACTTCGAGGGCTAATATGAGTGCCGACCGCGCGGAGCGCGGGAAAAAAGGCAACCGAAACAGAAACAAAAGAAAGAGGAGGAAGAGGACCATGAAGAATACCAAAAGAAAAGCCGGGTTCACCCTGGTTGAACTGATGATCGTGGCCGCCATTATCGCGATTCTGGCTGCCATCGTCATTCCGCTGCTGTCGAACAACCGTGAGCGCGCCATTGCCGCTGAAGGACAGAACATTTGCGGCACTCTCGCGAGTGCGGCGAAAGTCCAGTTCGCCGAAAGCGGAACCTGGCCGACTTACAACCAGTTGCCTCAGATGGTTCGAACCGAAGTTCAGAATGCAAAGTACTTTACCGGAACGCGCACCATCGGAGCTCGCAATCCAACTACTGGAGCCTACCTGATCACCGTTAGGGCAGGCGCTAGAGCCGGCGCTCTGAATGGTATGGCGCTGACCATGAACCAATCCGGCCTATGGGGAGGCGCTATCGCTAACCGG